>Ga0105238_10005166_pt1 | contig 12904 bp, 5 predicted proteins | sample KBSC34metaG_FD_81526 | JGI IMG/M metagenome (GOLD analysis project Ga0105238, IMG submission 81526) | Corn rhizosphere microbial communities from Kellogg Biological Station, Michigan, USA - KBS C3-4 metaG | ecosystem: Host-associated > Plants > Roots > Rhizosphere > Soil | place: Michigan, USA... | reverse complement strand
TGCCACAAACGGTGCTCAAACCGAGCGTTCGCTGGTCGTCCGGAGCTGCGTTTCGCGGTGTTTGTTGCTCGCTGGCTCTCTTTCTGGTGGTACTTAGCTGGCACACCTATCTTTCGCGTTTTCCTTTTCTCTGGGAAGACCACCCCGTTTTTTCAGGCGTAACCTACACCGAAGCTCATTACACTTTGCCGGCTTTGTTGATTCTGTCCGTCGTCTTGATCGTTGCCGCGATCCTGCTGGTGATTAACGCGTTCAGTGTGCGACGCTTCAGCCTGTTGCTGATCGCGCTCGCGCTGCCGGTCGCAACTTATATAATCGGCATCGTTCTCGTTCCCTCATACGTTCAGAGTTTTATCGTCAAGCCGAACGAACTCGACCGCGAAACTACTTTCATCGGCTACAACCTCGATTGGACACGAAAGGGTTTTGCACTCGATCAGATCGAGCTGCGCGAGTTCGAAGCAGAGAACTCCACCGCCGCACTCGATCTGCCAAACAATCGCCAGAGTCTGGACAACATTCGCCTGTGGGACTGGCGCGCACTCCAGGACACCCTGCGCCAGATTCAAGCTATTCGCACGTATTACGACTTCCCCGACGTAGACGTCGATCGCTATGCCATGGCAGGCCAGACGCGGCAGATGATGATTGCACCGCGCGAGATCAACGACGATAAGCTGCCTGCGTCATCACGTAACTGGATCAACGAGCGATTGATCTACACGCACGGATACGGCGTGACGATGAACAGCGCCAACGGATTTACACCCGAAGGACTGCCGCAGTTTGTTTTGTCGAACATGCCGGTTGAAGGCGAAATCAAGGTTACAAGACCCGAGATTTATTTTGGTGAGACTACAGATCGTTACGTCTACGTTAAGACCAGACAGCAGGAGTTTGACTATCCGCAGGGTGATACAAACGCCACCACCACGTATCAGGGCACAGGCGGCATACCGATTGGAAATCGTTTGCGACGCATGTTGCTCGCATGGGGAGTTGGGGATCTCTCGCGCTTGCCGTTCTCGGATGCGGTCACGAATGACAGTCGGGTTCTCATCAATCGAAACATTCGCGAGATCGTCAATGGCGTCGCTCCATTTCTGACTTACGACAAGGACGCTTATATCGTAGTTTCCAACGACGGCCGTCTTTTCTGGATGCTCGACGCATTTACCGAGTCGTCTTACTTTCCTTATTCAACGCATCACGACGTGGCCGGCAATACGGTCAACTACGTTCGCAACAGCGTCAAGGTTGTTATCGATGCTTACAACGGAACGGCGAGTTTCTACGTCTTCGATAATCAGGATCCGATCCTCGCGGCGTATCGACGCATCTTCCCCGCTCTGTTCCAGGATGCGAGCCATATGCCTGCCGATCTTCGCGCGCACGTGCGTTATCCCGAGACACTGATCCGCTCTCAGGGCGAAGTCTACAGTCTCTATCACACGCAGAATCCGAAAGTGTTCTTTCAGCGGGAAGACGCGTGGAGCATCGCGCAACACATCCGGATCAATGACAAGGGTGAAAAAGTAGGTGAACCGATTGCTCCGTACTACGTGTTAATGCAGTTGCCGGGCGAGCAGCAGGCCAATGAGTTTGTGATAATTTTGCCGTTCACGCCTTCAAATCGAAATAACATGATCGGCTGGATGGCCGGGCGCAGCGACGGTGACCATTACGGCAAGCTGCTGGTCTATAACTTCCCGAAATCACGGGTGATCGATGGACCAGTTCAGATTGAGGCACGCATCGATCAGAACGCACAACTGTCGGGGCAGTTTACGCTTTGGAATCAGCAGGGATCGCGTGTGATTCGTGGGCACTTGCTGGTGATACCGATTGGACGTTCGTTGATGTTCGTCGAACCGATCTATCTGCAGGCCGAGCGGAGTCCGATGCCGGAGCTCAGGCTCGTCGTTCTGGCAACACAGGAAAAACTCGGCTACGGCCAAAGCTTCAACGAGGCGATGAATAGTCTCTTCGGCGAAGCCGCGACTAAGCCTACAGCGCCACCCGAATCTACTCAGGCTCCTCAACAGCCCACACCACCGACAGAAGATCTACAACAGCTCGTTAACCGGGCCATCCAGGAATTTGAGGACTACCAGCGCCTAACCTCGCAGGGCAAACTCGGCGAAGCCGGTCAGAAACTCGAGCAGCACAAGCGGACGCTCGAAGAGATAAAACAGAAAACGAGCCACAGATAACACGGATCTAAGATCCGGATTTCTTCCGCGTTAATCCGCGTTACAACTAGCTCTCAGCTTCAATTTTCTCCAGGAGTTTCTTCGACTTCTCCACCGCGACTTTATGCTCCGCCACATACTTCGGATCGGGAGTGGCCGACATTACGGTTTCGATCTGTTTCTTTGCCTCCGCGTTTCGCCTGTCCACTTCATATGCTTCAGCCAGATGAAATCGCATAACCGTGTTGTTGGGATTCAGTTTGACTCCTTTTTCGAGGTACTCAATCGCTTTCTTGACGTCGCCGCCCAGTACTCTCGGAGCCTGTAGATACAGTCGCCCAAGTCCAAGATAAGCACTGTAGCCTTGATACGATTCGTCGAGCTTCAGCACCGCCTCCATCTCGCCTTTGATGTCCCGGAAAGTCGAAAGATTGGAAAGCGTACTGTGTGCGGCTCGACCACCGTAGTTCGCGCCCAGCCAGAAATGGCCTTCGGGTTTGTTCGGTTGTAGTTGTGCCGCAGCTTTGCCGGCCTCGACTCCCTGAACAAACATGGCATCCTGTTCCGTAGTGTTGTCAGTCCGGTCACCTACGGAGAAAGCCGCTCGTGAGAGCTTCCAGGCAGCCTCATAGTTGCTGTAATCAGCGGCGTGCGCCTGCCGCAGGACGGTAACGGCTGTTCTAGCCTTAGTCAGATCCTCGCGACCTTCATAAAAAGGTTCAGCCTCTGCGATCTTGTCGGCTGCCATCTTTGCGTCAGCACCACCCGTGCTCGACGGGCTCTGCGATGCCCCGTTATTGCATGCGATCCCGCCTATGGCGAGCGAAATTAGTGCGGATGTGACCATCGCAGATCGCAGGATTTCGCGCTTTTTCCTAAGATTTATCATCAATTGACCTCGGATTGTCTAGAATCGGCATACAGTATGTAATACTTTTGCTTCCGGTTATATCAAAAAGGTTCGAATACGGTATAGTGACTTCCCATTCAGGCCGATCTCGGCCGCATGACCGCGAAAAGTTAGCTGGAGGAGAGCTTGGCAGGGGCAGCATTCTACGATCTCGAGGGAACTTTAGTAAGCACCAACCTCGTGCACACGCTCTCGTTTTATGCAAAACGCCAGCAGGGGTTAATGGCGAGTTTTACGAAGAGCGCGACGACGTTTCTGAGCCTTCCCGTCTTCGCAGTGACGGACCAGTATAGCCGAAAAGTCTTCAATGACCTCTACTTCAAGCGCTACAAGGGGCAATCCGAGGATCGGCTGCGCTACTTTGCGCAGGATCTGTTTGAAGACGTGATTAAGCCGGCGGTCTTTCCCGGCGCTTACGAGTTGATTGAGAAATCGAGGAAACTGGGACTACGGCAAATCGTGATCACCGGCGCCCTCGATTTGTCAGTCAAGCCGCTCATGCAGCACCTGGGGATTACGGAATTCGTTACTAACCGTCTGGAGTTTGTGAATGGAGTGGCGACGGGGCGTTTATTGCCGCCGGTGATGGCAGCGGCGACCAAGGCTTCGTGGATTCGAACTTATACCGAACGCGAAGGAATCAGCCTGAGCGATTCATATGCTTATACCGACAGCATGAGTGATCTACCGATGCTCTCGATCGTCGGTCACCCGGCAGTGGTGAATCCGGACATGCGTTTGCGACAAACGGCACTTCACCATGACTGGCCCATACTAAATCTGAAATGAGCCACAAAAAGGCAGAAAAAGCACAAAAGAAGAAATGGCACTTCAATTAAGAAGAAAGACACACGAATCGGTGGTCTACATCGATCGCGACAGCGCGCCGCGCATCATGCCGTCCGGCGAAGACTTCATCCTCGAAGACCTGCCGATTGGAACGCGTGTGCTCTACCCGAATCCATCGATCAAGGGTCTTCCCAATCGCGAAGCCGCCATTCGTTATGCTTTGAATCATCCGCTCGGTTGCGATCCGCTGTTTGCTCAACTCGAACCGGGGATGCGTGTCACGGTCGCCGTCGACGACATCAGTTTGCCTCTGCCGCCAATGGCCACGCCTGACATTCGCCAGACGATCCTGGAGATCGTTCTGGACATGCTCGCCGGACACGGCGTGGACGACGTCCACATCATCATCGCCAACTCACTTCATCGGAAGATGACTGAGTGGGAAATGAAACGGATGGTTGGGCCAAGAATTTTCTCCGACTACTACCCGGATCGTTATTACAACCACGACGCCGAATGGGCCGAGGGTCTCATCAAGATCGGCGAGACCAGGCACAAGGAGCCGCTCACGCTCAATCGCCGTTGCGCCGAAAGCGATCTGCTGATCTACGTCAACATCAATTTCGTGCCGATGGACGGTGGTCACAAGTCGGTTGCAGTCGGGCTCTGTGACTACGAGTCGCTGCGCGCGCATCACGATCCGCAGACGATTCGCGATTCAGACAGCTACATGGATCCGGCGCGCTCGGCGTTGAATCACAAGGTCATACGGCTCGGGAAGATCGTCGACGAGACATTGAACGTTTTTCACATCGAGACGGCCATCAACAATCGCATGTACGGCGCGGACATGGACTTCCTGCTGCGGAACGAAGACGATTTCAGCGCCTTCGATCGTATGAAGTTCGAAGCTATGCGCTACACGATGAGCAAGTTGCCGCGTGCTGCGCGTCGCAAGCTGCTTCATTCGCGACCCGCACAATACGAGATGACCGCGTGTTATGCAGGCAAGACGGATCTGGTTCACGAAAAAATCATTGCCAAGGGAATGGAGCAGTACCTGGTTCCGATTCGCGGACAGGCTGACATTCTGATCACCGGCATTCCCGATATCTCGCCGTACAACGTTTATTCGATTTTGAATCCGCTGCTGGTCCAGGTGATGGCGCTTGGCTATCACTTCAACTTCTATCGCAACAAGCCGCTGCTGAAGAAGGGCGGCACGCTGATCCTGCATCACCCTTGTTACGACGATTTCGATCACAACTTTCACCCGAGTTATATCGAGTTCTTCCATCGCCTGTTACCGGAAACGCGCGATGCGTTCACGTTGCGTGAGAAATACGAGCGCGAGTTTGCAAATAATCCGAGCTATATCGAGATGTACCGCCGCGGCAATGCGTATCACGGCGCGCACCCGTTCTTCATGTGGTACTGGGGCGAGAATGGTCGCCAGCACGTGGGGCATGTAATCGCGGCCGGGGCGGAAAATGCGCACGTGCCCGGAATTCTCGGTTGGGAGCGTGCAGACAACTTGACTGAAGCTATTGCGATGGCGCGCAGCTATCAGGGCAATTCCGCCGAGATCACGATGCTGCATCAGCCGATGATCGGCATCGCCGACATGGAATAACGATGAAGCTATCTCCTACTGAAATCTATAGAGACCGAAAGATTTTTCTGATCGGAAGCACGGGTTTTCTCGGGAAAGTGACGTTGAGCATGTTGCTCTATCGCTTTCCGAACATAGGCAAGATCTATCTCACCGTGCGCGCGCGTTCGCAGGAAGAGTCGGAGAATCGATTTTGGAACAACATCATCACTGCGCCTCCGTTCGATCCACTGCGCGAACGTTACGGCAGCGCGCTCGAAGGGTTCGTCAACGATAAGGTAATCGTTAGGGGCGGCGACATTGCCGAGACAAACTTTGGCTATTCCGAAGAAGAAGCACAGGCGATCGCCGGCGACGTCGACGTCATCATCAACTCCGCCGGCAACGTAACTTTCAATCCCACACTCGAGAGTGGACTCCGCACGAACGTAGTCGGAACACAGAACGTCATTGCCTTTGCGCGACGTATGAAACGTCCGGCACTGGTCCACGTCTCAACCTGCTTCGTTGCGGGCAATCGCTCGGGCGCTGTTTGGGAAAACGATCCGGTCATCGGCTATTTCCCTCGCCGTCGTGAACCGGAAATGGAAGGCGTGAAGTTCTCGGTCGATCAGGAGATCGCCGACTGCGCCAAACTCGCCGACCGTGTCAGAGATGAAGCGCGCGACGCAATGATGGCGGCACGCTTTCGTGAGCTCGCGCGCAAACGACTCGCCGAGGAAGATCGCGACGTTGACGATCCAGACGCTCTCGGACTCGCCGTCGCACGCGAACGCAAAGTCTGGACGCGCACTCGCCTTACGGATCTCGGTGTCGAGCGCGCCGCGTACTGGGGCTGGCCCAACATCTACACGTATACAAAATCACTCGGCGAACAACTCGTCGCAGCGGAAACCAACATGGTCCGCAGCATTGTCAGACCGAGCATTGTCGAGTCAGCGATGTCCTATCCGTTTCCGGGTTGGAACGAGGGTTTCACCACCACGGCGCCGATCATTTTTCTGATTCGCAAAGGTCAGACTCAGATTCCAGCCGATCCGAAACTGATTCTCGACATCACCCCCGTGGACCAGGTCGCATCAGTGATGCTGGCAGTGTCAGCACAAGCGTGCGTCGAAACGCCGGAGCTTGTCTTTCAGGCAGCCACGGGCGATGCCAACGCCAACAATATGGAAAGGATCGTCGGGCTCTGTGGACTCGATAAGCGCAGGCACTTCGAAGAGAAGGATAGCGGCGTCAAGATTCTGAACCACATCGCGGCGCGCATGGAGCCACGAACGGTTACAGTCTCGAAATTCGAAAACACGTCTATGCCGATGTTCAACTCGGCTGCGAAGAAAGCGTCGTCGTTATTGGATCGTGTGCGACCGCGTTGGGGCGGCGGCCGTGTCGGCGAGGTGATCGACAAGGTCAAGTCGAGTGTCGAACGCGTCGAAGAGTTCACACGCGAAACCAGCGAAGCTTTCGACATGTTTCGCCCGTTCACTGTTGAGAATGCGTACGTGTTTCGGTCTGACAACGTCCGGGCACTCTTCAATCGCATCAGTGAAGACGAACGAAACCTGATCACGTGGAATCCGGAAATGTTTGACTGGTACGACTACTGGCTCAACATACACCTGCCCGGACTCACCAAGTGGGTATTTCCCACGCTCGAAGACGAGATGCGCGCGCAGCCGAAGCGAGTCTACACGTACCGCGATCTACTCGAGTTGTTTGAAACTGCGACCAAGCGCCATGCGACCAGGGTAGCGATGCGTATCGAGCGAGACGGTCGCAAGGAACAGTATACCTATGCGGATCTTCGCGAGCTTGCGACGCGCGTCGCCGGGTTTCTCGCAAGCCAGGGTATCAAGCACGGCGATCGCGTCATGCTGGTCAGCAGCAACGCACCCGAGTGGGGCATGAGCTATTTCGGCGTGCTCAAAACCGGCGCCACGTGCATTCCGTGTGATCCGGAGAGTTCGACCGCTGAGATTCTTAACTTCGCGCGCGCGGGAAATGCCGCAGGTGTGATTTGCAGCGAAGCGGTTCTCAACGAGCATCCCGACTTACAAGAGCTTTTGAGTCAGCAAGGCTTGGCGCGAGTCTGGACTTACGACAACGTGTTCGCGTTACCGGACGAGCAAACCGAAGACGAGCGCATCGCTCTATTGCCGCAAAAGGTTCATGCGCAGAGCGTCGCATCACTGATCTTTACCTCCGGCACGACGGGCCAGCCAAAAGGCGTGATGCTCTCGCATCGCAATCTGACGAGCATGGTCTCAATGCTGTCGTCTGTCTTCGATATGACCACGCATGACGGCGTGCTATCGGTATTGCCGCTTCATCACACATTCGAGTTCTCGACAGGCTTTCTGACACCACTCAGTCGCGGCGCGCAGATTACGTACTTGCCCGAGCTCACGAGTGACGCACTCGCGAAGGCAATCAAGAACGGTCACGTCACCGGCATGGTCGGCGTTCCCGCGCTTTGGGAACTCCTGCACCGCCGTATCAAGAATCGTCTCTACGAACGCAGCGACTGGATCGGCAAAACTGCCGACAACCTGATATATGCAAACGCCTGGCTGCGCGATAAGACACCGCTGAACCTTGGCCAAGTCCTGTTCTATCCGATTCACGAAGGACTCGGCGGGCGCATTCGCTATTTCATCAGCGGCGGCTCCGCACTGAGCGAAAAGATTCAGCGTGACTTTCACGGTCTCGGATTCACGATTCTCGAGGGCTATGGACTGACCGAAGCATCGCCGGTTCTGACTGTCACCAGACCTGAAAATCGCATGCTCACCGGAACGGTGGGTAAGCCTCTACCTGGTGTCGAAGTGCGCATAGCCGAACCCGACGCGAGTGGGGTGGGCGAAGTTATTGCTCGTGGTCCAAACGTGATGCTTGGTTACTACGAAGACGAAGCTTCGACGCGCAAGACGCTCGTGGATCGCTGGCTCTACACGGGCGATCTCGGTCGCGTCGACGACGACGGGAATCTCTATCTCGTTGGACGTTCGAAAGAGATCATCGTCGATACAAACGGTAAGAATGTTTATCCCGACGAACTCGAAGAGGCCTATGGCGACTCGCCTTACGTCAAAGAACTGAGCATCGTCGGCTTGCCTGACGGAATCGGCGAGAAGGTCGCGTGTCTCGTCGTCGCTGACGATGAATTCGACATTTCATTGTCACGAGCAGCGCTGCACAGACTGGTTGAAGAGCACTTCCGTGAAGTCTCTGCTTCCCTGCCATACTACAAACGAATAAAGGTTTTGCATTTCACGGATATCGAACTGCCTCGCACAGCCACGCGGAAGGTGAAACGACGCGAAGTAGTCCAGATCATGGAATCGCTCGAAGAGAGTCAGAGGTCAGGACGTCGCGGTAAAGCTCCGGAAAGTGCGAATGCCGATTCGACATGGCTGATGGGCGTGGTGGCGAGCGTTGCGAATCGTCCTCGCTCCGAAGTTTCTATTGATACCCGCCTAAGCGATTTGGGATTTGACAGTCTGATGTTTGTAGAGCTTGCGACCGCAATCGAAGGGGCCGGCGGTTCCATTTCAGCGCCGGAGCGATTCAATGAAGTTCAGGATGTGAAAGAGTTGTTGACCGTGGTTGCGCGTCAACCTGGGGTGTCGACGAAACAGGAAACGCGCATCGAGGACCGAAGCAAAGAAGACGAGATTCACATTCCTTCTTTCGTGCGCACGGCGGGCAACAGAACCGCTGATTTTCTGCAGCGCTTCCTCTATGAACAGTTCCTGAGCACACATTACGAAGGGCGCTCGAACATTCCGCCGCACACAAATTTCCTTGTCGCGGCAAATCACAGTTCGCACCTCGACATGGGTCTGACGAAGATGGCGCTCGGTGAATTCGGGAAAGATTTGGTCGCACTCGCAGCGGCTGATTATTTCTTCGACACGAAGTACAAGCGGGCGGTGATGGAGAACTTCACCAATCTGGTGCCGATGGAGCGCACTGGCTCCCTGCGACAGTCGCTGCGTCACGCGAAATCGTTTCTCGATCGTGGTTACAACGCGCTCATCTTTCCGGAAGGCACGCGCTCGATGACGGGCATCATGGCCGACTTCAAACCGGTCGTTGGCTATCTCGCGCTACACGCGCGTGTTGGAATCCTGCCGATGTATCTCGACGGCACTTACGCAGCGATGCCAAAAGGAACGACTTTCATTAAGAACCGCGAAGTCAGCGCGCGTATCGGACGCTTTCTCGAGATCGAGGAGTTGGAAGAGATGACGAAAGGCCTGCCGCGTACTGAGGCATACCGGCTAATCGCTGCGCGCGTGAGACACGAAGTTGTAAACCTGCGCGATCGCACGCGCCATGAATTTGACGCGAAAGGATTGCGGAAGCTCTGGAAAAGTGAGCGGAAGAAGGAGATCGCGATTGAGGAGGTTGCTGTATAGGTCGTATAGGACCTATAGGACCTATTATGCCCTCCAAGACCTCCGGCAAACGAACGGCTCGCATGACTCCCGTTACCGCGGGCAGCAAACGACGCGCGGCAATCGAAAAGCGACAGCGCGCCGTGACCCTCATCACCGGCGGCACGGGTTTCCTTGGCTCACATCTCGTTCGCCAACTGACTGAAGACGGCGCCAAAGACATTCGCGTGATGGCGACTTCGATTCCCGACTGGCTTGTCGATCTCGGAGTCGAAACCTTCGCCGGTTCGATCACAAATGCCGACGACAACAAACGCGCAGTCGAAGGCATCAGCGAGATCTATCACCTCGCCGGAAAAGTCTCACGCGAACGCGAAGACGCTCGTGCGATGTACGACATTCACGTCGAAGGCACACGTCTTTTGTGCGATGCCGCAAAGGCCGCGGGAGTTAAAACGATCGTGCTCGCGTCAACCAGCGGCACGATTGCGGTTACTAAAGACGGCGACGTTGTTCCCGACGAAACCTATCCGGTTCCACTCGACATCACTTCGCGCTGGCCGTATTACGCGAGCAAGGCGTACCAGGAGATGGCGGCGCTCGAACGTTTCCAGGGCAAAGGACTGCGCCTGGTGATCATGAACCCGAGCCTGCTTCTTGGGCCCGGTGACGATCGTCTCAGTTCAACCAAGGTCATTCTCGACTTCATGGCGCGGAAGATCGGCGCGGTGCCGACAGGTGGAGTGAGTTTTGTCGCCGCACGCGATGCTGCTCACACGTTTCGAGTGGCGATGAAGAAAGGACGCCACGGCGAGCGCTATTTGCTGGGAGCCGCAAACTGGACGTTCTCAAAATTCTTTGGACGGCTCGAGCGTCTTACGAAGATTTCTGCGCCGTGGTTGGCGCTACCCTCGCGATTCGCGATTACGGGCGCGAGTCTGCTTGATTCACTCTTCAAGCAGTGGGACATGGCCTCGCCGGTCGAGCCGGGCGCGATCGAGATGGCCCAGTATTTCTGGTATCTGAACTGCTCCAAAGCCGCCCGCGAACTATCCTTCAAGCCACGTGACCCCGGCGAAACTCTCCAGGATACCGTCGCCTACGTCCGCGAGAACTTCCTCGGCAGCAACGCGTTTGGGAAGTAATCACAGATTACGCAGATTTAGATAAATCTGTGTAATCTGTGGATTGCTTGGGGAACTATCTGCGCGTTTCCGGCGTCTTAGCACAAGCTCTATCTTTCCGACAATCAGGAGATACTCCCATGGGCAGACTTCGGGTGCTGTTTCTTCTTCCCCTCCTCGTTTGTACCTCGCCGACGATACACGCGCAGGGTCCACCGGCGCCGCTGCAGATGGGCACGCCGATCGACCGGACGCTCGCTGCGGGTCAGACACACGAGTTCACTGTCACGCTTGAAGAAAACTCCTATATTCAGGTGGTGGTCGAGCAGAAGGGTATCGACGTGGTCGTCAAAGTCTTCTCCCCTGAGGGCAGGGCTATGGGAGAGTTTGACTCACCAAATGGCAATGATGGGCCGGAGCATGTTTCCTTTACCGGCACGGCTGCGGGTGTTTACCGCATCACGGTTGGTCCGCTCGATCCTGCTAATTCGCCGCCGGGTAATTACCAGATAAAGATCCTCGAACTGCGACCGGCAACCGAGCAGGAAATCAAAGCCAGCCGGAATCTGGAGGACGTTAAAGCAAAAGGAGTCGCTTTACTGCTGGATCTGGAAGAAACAATTTCACAGATTCAGTCGCCGCTGACGCGCATCAATGCCCAACTGCTCGCCGCCCAACTCCTTTGGGAACCAGAGCAAAAGCGTGCGTCGAAGTATTTCACTGATGCCGCTAACGGAGTGAAAGAACTCATCGCCTCGATCGACGGGAGCAATCCGAATTACTCGCAGCAGTTTGGACTCATCTCGCAGTTGCGTTTCGAGATAACGCGCCTGCTCGCACAACGCGATCCCGAGGCGGCTCTTAGTTTCCTTTACTCGACCGTTCCGCCCCCCAATCCATACAGCAATCGACGCCAACAGGCATCGCAGGAAGGCATGATGGAACTCGCGCTCGCGAATCAGATCATGCAAAAGGATCCGTCCCGGGGCCTGGAGATTGCGCGCAAGAACCTCAAGACCAGACTCTCCGCCAATCTACTGAACACCGTTTCTGTTCTGAGACAACAGAATCCCGAGATGGCTGCCGAGCTCGCAAATGAAATCGCGGGCAAAGTTCTCCAGGAGAAACTTCTTAAGAACGCGGATGCGGCCAATCTCGCGATTGGCTTGCTCCGTTCAGGCATGAGGCCAGAACGACGGTCCTTCGGGTCCGATCAATACAACTGGACGCAAACGAGGGTACCGGCGTTAATACCTGAAGCACAGTATCGCGAGCTACTCCAGAAAGCGCTGAGCGAAGCGTTGTCTTTCTCGCCGGCGTCGCCTCAAGCCTACACTTCGGAACGCGAGGCTGCCTCGAACTTGTTAATGGGATTGCGGCAGCTCGGTTCTGAACTCAATGCGGCGACACCCGGCGGCCTTGCAGCGGTGGAAAAGAAGTTTAATGAACTTACGGGTCGAAACACGGATCCTTACCAGTATCAAAACGCAATCGGCAACAACCCTGTAGACACGTCGCTCGAGACAATTGCAAAAGCGCCACAGGAACAACGCGAACAACTCTATATCCAGCTTGCGAATCGTGAAGCTACCAACGGCGACATCTCGCGAGCCAGACAGATCGTCAACGAACGTATCTCCAATCCATCGCAACGCATCAATTCGATCATGTACATCGATCAGATGGAGATCACGCGCGCTCTTGGGAAAGGCAAGGCTGATGAGGCACTGAGAGTCATCGGCGGACTTCGCACAACGAAAGAGCGAGCCTCTTACCTTGCACTGATTGCGGGCCAGATCGGACCAGGTCAGAAACGCGGCGTAGCGATAAATCTTCTCGAACAAGCTAAAGCACTACTGGGACCTGCGGTCCCGGCG
>Ga0105238_10005165_pt1 | contig 12905 bp, 20 predicted proteins | sample KBSC34metaG_FD_81526 | JGI IMG/M metagenome (GOLD analysis project Ga0105238, IMG submission 81526) | Corn rhizosphere microbial communities from Kellogg Biological Station, Michigan, USA - KBS C3-4 metaG | ecosystem: Host-associated > Plants > Roots > Rhizosphere > Soil | place: Michigan, USA... | reverse complement strand
CTCAGCAGGGCGAGGATGCCATCCTGGCAAATGCGTCAGCCACTGGAGGTCTTCGGGGCGGCAACACGCAAGGTGCCTTGGCCCAGTTCCGCCCGCAGCTACTTAACCAGTTGATCAATGAGCGATTGGCAGGTCTTGGCGGCATCGCCGGACTAGGCTCCGGCGTTGGAACAAGCCTAGGCAGTCTGGGCGCCGGCAATGCACAGAGCATCGCCCAGCTTCTACAGCAGCGGGGTGCGGCCACGGCGGGCGGTCAGCTTGCGCAGGGCGGGGCGACTAGGCAGGCGTTCGGAGACCTGTTGAACATCGGCGGCACGCTTGGGCGAATTGCGGTTGGCGGGGGCATGTTCTGATGGACCCAATCAATTACGCCGGGCTTCTGCCTCAGGTTAACCTTGGGCAGCAATTCTTGCAGGGCCTTCAGGTCGGCGATGTGCTGATGAATGCGCGCGCCCAGGAGCAGGCCAAACAAGATGCGCTTGCGCGGCAGCAGCAATATCAGACAGACCTCCAGTCGGCTTTCAAGAAGCCATCCGCGGAGAAGTTTGCCATGCTGACGGCAAAATATCCTCAGCAGCATGAGGCACTGAAACAGTCATGGAACCAGCTTTCAGAGGGTCAAAAGGCTGCCGACTTCGGGCTTGCGTCTAAGGCGTATGCAGCGCTGAATGCGAATCGCCCTGAGCTGGCAGCCTCCCTATTCGAGAAGCAGATCGAGACGAAGAAAGCGTCAGGCGCCGACACAAGCGAAGAGCAGCAGGTCCTAGACATGCTAAAGAGCGACCCGACGAATGCGAAGGGCTTCCTTGGTTACAGCATGTTCAGTGCCGACCCAGACAAGTATGCATCTTCAATTGCTGCACTTGGCGGTGAACAGCGGGCAGAGCAGTTGCAGCCGTTAAGGATGGCTGAGGCCAAGGCTTCCGCACAGAAGACCGCGGAAGAAGCAAAGACTGCGGCCGTGACTGCGAGATACGCCGATTCCCAGGCCGTTGCGGACCTGGCAAAGAAGAAGTGGGATATCACGAAGATTGATGAAGACATCAAGATTGCCAAGGAAACGAACAGAATCAAGGCGATGGAGGCTGCTCAGTCTAAAGAGTCGAATGCGCTGAAGCGCGAAGAGCTTGGACTTAAGATCGAAGAGGCAAAGCGCGGCCGCGATGAGAAGATACGCGAAAACGTCGCATCCGCAGAATCGTCCGCCAGCACCGCAGACAACATGCTGAACACGATTGAGCGCATAAAGAAGAACCCCGCGCTGAACAATGTGCTTGGCAGTGTTGAGGGGCGCCTGCCATCTGTGTTCAGCGATGAGGGCAGCAACGCTATAGAACTGATCGACACGCTTGGCTCTCAGGCGTTTTTGTCTCAAGTGTCTGCGATGAAGGGGCTTGGTGCCCTCTCGAATGCTGAGGGTGAGAAGCTCCAATCTGCCCTACAAAGCCTGAGTCGCAAGCAGGGCGAGAAGCAGTTCCGTGAGAACCTTGACGAGGCTGCTCGCCTTATCAAGAAGGGCAGGGAGGGCATCAGCAGGCGCACCGGAGTGCCGCTTCCTCCTGTTGACACGCCGGCGGCCCCAGGTGCTCGCCCCGACATTGAGTCATTCTTCAAGTGATGCGCCATGGCATTTGACATTGAGGGCGCTCGCAAGGCCGGGTACAGCGATGCCGAGATTGCATCCGCGCTGGCGAGCAAACACCGATTCGACATTGATGCGGCCAAAAAAGCCGGCTATGCCGACAGCGAAATCATTGCCAAGCTTGCCTCGCGTGATGTGCTGTCGCACCCGGGTGTACCGGCGCCTGCTGCGGCGCCCCAAGAAGACCAAGGTGGCCCCGGAGTTCTTGATCGCGCGGCGGGCATACCGGAGGCGCTTGCCACTGTGGTCACTGGTGCAACCACAGGCACCATTGCTGGGGCGCTTGGCGGCCTGAACCAGATGGGCAAGGATATTGTTGGCCTGGCGAGAGATGGTAGAGCCTACCAGCCCGAGCAGTCGGTCGGCGATGCCGCATCGAACGCGGCGCGCGCCTTGACCTATGAGCCGCGCTCGCAGACGGGTCGAGACATCTTGCAAAACGTGGTCGCGCCGGTGGCGGAGAATTTGATTCCGATTGCTCCGATAGCCGCAGCCGGGCCGGCCGGCGCAATCAGGTCTGCGGCCGAACCAATAAAGGATGCGGCAATGTCCGGCGCAGTCGGCGCGGCGAAAGCGGCAGATAGGGTGCTTGCGAGGGCGGCGGAGACTGCGCGCGAATATACGCAGGGCGGCAAGCCTACCGCCGGCACCATGGGTAGTGTGGGGGCGGCCGGTACGGAAAAGGCGGCGGAGCGTATCGCGACGGCCCAGGCACTCCCAGAGCCGATCAGCCTCACCAAGGGCCAGGCAGACCGCAGCTTCGAACAGCAGCGCTTCGAGGCAGAGACGGCCAAGGATCCGCGTCTTGGTGCGCCGCTGCGTGAGCGCTCCATGCAGCAAAATCGCCAATTGGCCGCCAACTTCGAGGCGATGATTGACGGCAGTGGCGCTCAGGCCACAAACCTGATAGAGACCGGGCGCACAGTAGATAAGGCGCTGGTGCAGGCGGCAGCAAAACGCAAGAGCGAGTACCGCGCCAAATACAAAGAGGCAGAAAAGGCCGGGCAGATGGAAGATCCGGTGTCAACTGCGCCGGTTGTTCAGTTCCTTGAGGAAAACGCATCATCAAACGCGCCTGAGCTTGCGGGTGGCACGCTAGGTATTGCGCAGAGAGAACTGCTGCGACTTGGCGGCGCCGAGATGGTAGACGGCAAGTTGGTCCCGCGTGAAATGCCGCTTCGCAATGTTGAGCTGCTGCGGCGCCAAATCGGCAATGCCATGGATGCCGCACCAGACAACGCCACCAATACCCGCATGGGTGCGAAGCTCAAGGAGCTGATCGATACAAATACAGAAGGCCTTGGCGGAGACCTGTACAAGGAGGCCCGCTCGGCTCGTCGTCGCTATGCCCAACTCTTCGAAGACAACGCCATTGTCAGCAATTTGCTGAAGACGCGCCGCGGTACGGCCGATAGACAGGTGGCCCTAGAGGATGTGTTTCGCAAAACGATACTGAATGGTGACCGTGAGTCAATCGGCAAGCTGCGCCGCACTCTTCAGGTGGCGGGTGGAGAGCAAGGAGCGCAGGCATGGAAAGAGCTGCAGGGCGCCACGTTGCGTCACTTGCTTGACGAGGCGACCAAGGGTGTCGGATCCGATGCGGCCGGAAATCCGATGTTCAGTGCCGCGAAACTGAACAATGCGGTACGCGCTCTTGATGCTGACGGCAGGCTAGACTTTGTGCTGTCGAAGAAGGGCGCCCAGACAGTGCGTGACATCAACGAGATTGCAAAAGTCGTCCTGACCACGCCGCCTGGCACCATAAACCACAGCAATACAGCTAGCGTCATTTTAGCCGCGCTAACTGAGGCTGGCGTAAGCGGTTCGCTTGTGGGGCTCCCGGTTCCGGTGCTCACTGGCATGAAGATCCTTTCGCAGCAAGTGAAAGACGCAAAGGTTCGCAAGCGCGTGACAGAGGCCCTCAGAGAGGCGGAACAGAAATGAGCAACAGCCGAACAAACGTCGATCTTCTGCGCAATTTGCTGGTGTCGCTTGGCGGCGCATCCACTGCGCAGGTTGATGCGCTCCTTCTGCTTATTGGCGCCACACCAACATTGCATGGCGCCATCACTCTAGGCACATCCGCATCCGACACGATCAACCATATTGGCCTGAGCACGGGCCGGGCGGCGGCGACCACCTATACGCCAACGCTATCCAGCTTCGTCAACGTTGCCTCTGCAACGCTGCGTGCAGCTTGGTATATGCGAACAAATGACATTGTTTCTGGCCATGTAATATGCGATATAGATCCAACGCTGGCGTCAGGCACCACGCTCATCGTAACGCTTCCAGTTCCGTCTGCCTTCGTAAGCACATACGATGCCAGCGGACATGGCATAAGCGATGCGTCAGAAGTTGGAATAGTTAACGCGGATGCTGCAGGCGACAGGTTGTATTACACGTACACATCCGGCAGCACATCCTCAACTCAGCATCGAATCGCTTTCTCATACAAGGTACTCGCATAATGGCAACCCCGGCCACTGTAAATCCGTTCAACTTCTATCCCGGGCGCGATGGTACGCCATTGCAGGGCGGATACCTGTATTTTGGTGAGCCATTCCAGGATCCTGAGTTGCAGCCGCTGCAAGCATACTGGGACGATGCTAACACTCAGCCGGCGGCTCGGCCTATCCGCACCATCAATGGTTACCCGGCACGCAATGGCGCACCGGCGCAAGTGTTCGTTGCTGCGCAATACAGCATGCGGGCGCGGGACTCGCAGGGCCGCGAGGTGTTCTACGCGCCGAACGTCACGGCAGTCGATCTTGGTGGCGGCGGCCTGGATGTCATCACGGCCAGCGGCGGACAGACTGTCATAACGCTTACGAATGCGATCTACACACCCGGGTCAAATGCTGTTGACGTATCTCTCAATGGCCTGATTCTCATCAGCGGGCAGGACTACTTCGAGACCGGCACGAACCGTATCACGATGGCGTCCGCTCTGACGGCCGGCGATCAGGTGCGTGTATTCGCACGCAGCACGTTCGGGCTCACCCAGGCCGTGCTGAGCGACTGGCAAGCCGAGATGTTCAGCGGAAACGGCGCGGCAAGCCAGAATTTCTCGCTGACGCGCAATCCTGGGTCTGTAGCAAATCTGGATATCTCAGTAGCCGGTCAAACGCTGCGTCCGCTACTCGATTACACCCTATCAGGGCAGGTGGTGACAATCACGCCGGCCCCGGTGGCTGGGACCAATAATGTACTGATCCGCTATGGCCGCAGTTTGCCGCAAGATGCATTGCGCGGAGAGCTAGCCGACCCAACCGGCGCAAGCAATGGCCCAGGGCTCATAAGACCGAATGCAACGCTCAACTACGCAGCCGGGACTCTGGGGGCCTGGTACACGGAAGCTCTTTCAATAAAAGACTTCCCTTGGCTCGCTAAAGGCGACGACGTAACAGACGACTCGTTGGCAATTCAGGCCGCAATTGACTTCGCACACACAAAGGGGGCCAAGCTACTTTTCCCTTATGGAAAGTATTTGCACAATACAACATTGGTATTCAAAAACAATGTCCACTATTGCGGCGCAGGGATAGATGCTGATGGACAAACCGGAACAGTGCTCCATTACACAGGCGCATCAGATGCGGTGCAGATCAACAATCCAATCAATTCGTCAACATCAGCATACATAAAAATAAGCGATATGTATGTGAAATGCTCTGTGCTTACCAGCGGCAAAGCATCTATCGCGGATGTGGGCTCCACGTATTTAACCATCGAGAGGGTTCGCACGTTTGGCAACGACCATGGATTGATTCTCGATCAGTCAGAGGTTGTCAGAGTGCAGGATTGTGTTTTGAGCGTTCCTGCCGCGGCCAAGACGGGCTTGTGGATAGTCAATGGTGCAGACCATACGGCTGGTGCGCTACCATTTTTCACGAATCGGATCAAGGTTTCTAACTGCCAGTTCGATGCAAGCACTGCGGGGCAGTGCATTGCCGACGATGGCGGGGTGGCTCACGTATTCACTGACAATAACTTCAACGGCGGCGGTTCAAGCATTCGCTTGACCAACGTCCAAGGTCTTCAAATATCAGGCAATGAGTTGGAGGTAGCGGTAAACAACTTTCTATCATTCAACACCACCACGCTGTCTGGTGGTGTTGGTAATTACTGCACGACAGTGCAAGTATCAACAAATTACTTCTCAAGCTCAGCGGCAAATCCTTGCATTGTTTTTCAGGCGGGCTCGGTGCTCAAATACATCGGGATCGGCAACACATTCAATAACACAAATGCCGCAGGCGCCCCATACTCAGGAGTGTCGGCAGGGGTGTCCGACTTTTTTGGCGCCTGCAATGTGCAGCTTGGCGCTGGCAGCGCCGTTGTCGGCAACACCATCAGCGCCATATCATCGTATACGCCAAGCTTTGCATCATCCAATGCGGATGCAAGCCTAGGCAACGGCACAATTGTCGGCACATATGTGCGCACCGGTCAAAATGTAACTGCAACAATTAATTTCACATTTGGCTCCACGACAACAAAAGGCACCGGGCAGTGGCGTTTTGGCCTTCCTTTTGCGGCGGTTGGCAGTGCACTGCACATCGGGTCATTTATCGGTTTGGCGGCCGGTGCTGCATTTAAGGCTGGCTCCAGTGACACAAGCGGCGGGGCGACTTACGCCAGAGCATGGGAGAACGGGGTGGGACCGCTGGGCGGCGCAAGCTACGCGTGGGCGAATGGAGACTTTATCAATATCACGATTACGTACCCTGTATCGCAGTCAGCATAACTGGCAGTTTATATAAGTGGCAGCTTCCTTCAATGTGCAATAAAAGTTGAAAATATGATCATCACGGCAGCCGTAACCGCGGTGAGTTACCGCACAGTCCTGCACCTGATGTGTCGGGTGCGCTTACGTTTACCCATCGGCAAGCCGCGTGACGCGCTCGACGTTGCGCTCCGCGTGATGGGTGGCGGTGGCTCCGGCCCGATCAAGCCGCAATGAGCGCTCTCGCTGCGGCCGTCGTGGTCGGCATGCTCGCGCTTGTCTACGGCGAGCACCTGTTCGCCGATGCCATCACGCGCACATGGGTGCACTACATCAGCGACGGGGCGCAGGCCGGGGCTTTCTGGGCGCTGCTGTGTTTTGTGCTGCACATCGCGGCGCCGTCTCGCTACCGCATCGCCAGGGCATCGATGCTGGGCGCGTGCGCGTGGGGAGCTGTCGAGGGCCTGCTCACGGCCGGCTGCGGCTGGCTGGAGTTCGGCGGCCGAGTGCACCCAGAGCAATGGCAGGGCCTATGTGGGCGCGGCACCGGGCTGCCAATCGCGGCCTGCGGGCTGACTGGATTTGCTGTTTTCCTCCTGAGCCTGTGGAGGTTCAAAGGTGATCGAATTGAAACCTGACGACTTCATCGGCAACCCATGGGTGCCCGGCTTCCTAGGCTCGTTGTTGGGCCAGCGCGCGCTGTCTGGCGTTGGCTGGGCGGTGCGCCTTGGCTACCTGCTCTCAAGCTGGGCGGCGGCTATTCTGTTCGGACCATGGCTAGCCGGATGGCTTGGGGCCGAGCCCGACCCGCGTGCGTTCGCTGCGGTGTGCGGCGCAACAGCGGCTTTCGGCATCGTTGTATTCGATGGCATCATCAGGTATCTGCGCGACACCTCATTCCCTGACCTGATTGTGCAACTCATGAGCGTATTTAAAGGGGGCGGCAAATGACCGTGACGATTGGCCTGCTTCTGGTGGCGCTGGCTGCGCTGCCGGCGTTGGCACCGATGGTAGAGACTGGCGTGACAGTGACGCTTGGACTGATGCTGGTGGCCCTCGCTGGGCTGTCAATGGCGATGGACTTCGGGGCGCACCGCCGCGAATGGCTGCTCGCAGTCGGATTCGTGCTTGTTGCGGCCGGCCTGCTGATGCAGTGGCGCAGATCTGGCGGCAGGCTGCGCATGCCTGCACAAGTTCGGCAGCGTGAGCGTTGACGCGGCGCGAATTGCATCCTGGCGAGTATCGGCCCAGAATGCATCATCAGGAGGCCGCCATGGAACACCAGCAAATAGTGCACACCGTCATAGACCAGTATGGTGCGTACGCATTCATGCCTGATGCGACTGCGGCACTGACATACGCAGCCAAGGTGCACGGCCAGATCGGCCCGCTGATGACACGCCAACAGGCGCATGAGCTGGTGGAGCAAACTGGGCGGCAGCCTCCTGATGCGGCAGAATAGGCGCTCCACAAACTCAGGAGTACGCATGGATCTGCAGCCGCATCAGCAGCGAGTCATTGATGAAAAGAAGGAGCTTGACGAAAAGCTCGGCAAGCTGCTCTCGTTCTTCCAGTCTCCCATCTTCGTATCGCTTGCCGAGGCGGAGCGCGTGCGTCTTCGCTGCCAGGCTAGATTCATGGAAGGATACTCTGCCGTGCTTGGCGAGCGAATCGAAGCGTTCACCTGATGACACCCACCCAGATCGCCGCCGGCATCGCCATCATCGGCGCCTTCCTGGGTGGCGCGATCCTGGGTCGCCGTGCGGTTCAAGCAGATTGGGATGCGGCCAATGCGCAGCAGGCCAGAGCCCAAGCCGAGTTCCTGGCCCGCAACTACATCAGCAGATCGGTCGCAGAGGCCCAGTATCAGGCGCTGGCCGGCCGATCCGCAAAGGTCTTACATGAGGTGATCCATGTCCGCGCAGAGCCGCTCAAATGCCCGCCCGATGCTGATGTGCGCGATGTGGTGCTGCCAGGCCTTGGCGACAGGCTGCGCAAGCTACGTGACGCCACCGGCGTCGATCCCGCCACCGACCTGGGTGCCGTGCAGCCTTGATGCGCCGCCTGCCGATCTGACGGTGCGCGGCGCAGAAGAGCGATTGCTGCGTGCCGAGGAGTCCCTAGGGCGATGTGATGCACAGGGCCGCGCTGTGATTCAGGCGTGGCCGCGGTGATGGTTGCACGACCTGGATTCGAACCAGGGTCACGGCCTTATAAAGGACCACGCTCTACCGCTGAGCTATCGTGCAGTTTTGGTCGCAGGCATTCCACCGGCAGGCGTCTTTACCCCACAGGGCCTACCGCGCCATGACGCTCGGCGCTGATGCTGCTGTGGCAGGCATGCGTAATCGGCTTAGGTCTCCGCATGCATCCAGGTCCGGCGCGTGGATCACGTTGCCGATGCCGACTGTGAATTCTTGTGTTGGGAGGCGCCGGGCGGACTCGAACCGCCGACCCAAGGCTCTACCTACTGAGCTACGGTCGCCGCTGTTGATTATGCCTCAGGCGGCTCGTCGTCATCCGGCTCGCGCGCATCCGGATGAATCGCCGGGCTGTTCCGCCCCATGCGCATGCGCTGCGCCAATCGCTCCTGTGCCGCCTGGAATTCCAGCGAGCGGCGCTCGGCGCAGGAATCCAGGTCGAATTGGTCGAATTGGTTCATGTCACGCCTCCAGCCCGAAGCGCTTGCTGATTGCCTGTGAGATGTGCTCCGCAGCGTTGTTGAACGCAGAGCCGCCGCATGCTTGGTCTTTGCAGATGCCGATGCACTCCTGCGCCACGAGTCGCCCGTAGGCGAGCATCTGGTCTTTGGTGTATGTCGTCGGCTCCGTGTAGCCCCATACACCGACAGCCAGCGGCTTCGGCAGCGGAGGCATTCCTTCGTTGCTCATGAGTTCCTCCATATCACCAGCCCCACCACGCCGGCCACGCCAGCGATCACCGCCCACCGCAGTACCATGCTGGTGAGCCAGCACCAGCAAATGTCGTCGATGTACTTGTTGGCGCGCTTCAAAGCTTGCTCCTTGTCGGGTTGTGGGGTGTGCATGCCGGCCAGTAGTGCGAGCAAGTGAATCACGGGAGCGCCTCTGGTTCTGTCGCAGGCTCAATCGGATCCATCGGCAGCAGCAGCGGCTGGAATGTGTCTAGCTTGAAGCGGCCAACCTCGTAACCATGCAGCCTCTGCTCTGTCAGCCACGTCATCACACGGACGGACAACTCGTATGCTGCTGCACGAGTCCGCAGGCCATATGCCGCCACCAGTCGATCGATGGTCTGCTCGGCATGCTCGTCAAGCAGCATCGTGTATCGTTTCTCACTCATGGCCTCCGCTCCTGCGTACATAACGCCGTCACCAGCATTTGAGTATGCGCCAGTGGCCTGCCCCAAAGCAATAGAGATTGCACCCGTTCTGCGCTCTCGCAATGCTGTCGCAGCTTCGGCCGCGGCACGTGATTCAGACCGATGATGAGGCCGGAGTACGTCATCAGCCCGGTGCGGCCGGATGGCAGCGTCACCTCGCCTGGCACGTGCGTGCGGATGCGTGGCTCTGTGCGGCGCGCTACCATCAGATGCTCTCCTTCGGTTGGGCCGAGTTCTTCCGCCCAACCAGCAATTCTTGGCCAGCATCCGTAACTCTGTAGATCGGATCGCCACCAGACAGCGGGCCACCAGGCCGCTTTGCCATTAACCCGGCGGCGACCAATGCCTCGCAATCGGCGTAGTCGTCGCTGCCAGGGCCCGTCGCGAAGTGGTTGCGCCATCCTGCTGCACCGCGGCCGACGCCGAGAGCGTGCCGCAGAATGTCACGCTGATTGTCAGTGATCGTCACCATCACGCGCCTCCAGCCAGCTTACGAGCGTTGGCCTCGACTGCCTCAAGCAGCAGCGACAAGTCATACCGCGGATGCCCGGCCTGCGATTCATGGCCGGCGCGCAATTCGGCCAGCGCCTCAGCCGCGCAGCCATGGCCGTACATGCACACCTTGTCGATATGCTCCGCAATCAGCGCCTCACGCGCTGCGACGCGGAATGCCTCCGTGTCATCAGTGACACCGTCGCCAACCGCGCCGAACTGTCGGATGTTGAGCGGACCCGGCGCCGCATGCATGAACGTCTCCGCAGCCGGCCGGTGCGCACGCAGCCGCGCAATCTCCTGCTGTGCCGCCGCCAGCCGCGCATACACCTCTTTCACCTCGCCTTCGCGCGCCCAGTGCGATGTGGCCAGCTCGTTGGCGTGCTTCATGAGGGCCTGCAAGTGGTCGCCGGCGTAGATGGATGAACTGCGCCAAGCTCGCGCCAGGTCCCTATGCTCTGCCAGCCACGCGTCGGGGTCGAATTCGGTAGTCATGTCAGTCCCTGAAGTAGTCGTCTGCAGAGTTCCAGCCCATGCGGCCAGCCGTCTGCGCTAGCTTGGCGGCGCTCTTGAGCGCAGCATCGATAGCGCGCCGACCATTGGCCAGCCTGGAATTTACTTCGCGTAGCGTTGCCTCCAAGCGCGCCGCGAGCGCTGCATTCACATTGGCCTTCTCCAGGCTCTCCGGTGTGCCTTTGGCGAGATGCAATGCCTCGTAGCGCCGCAGCGTCTCGGCGGCCACCTGCAGGTCCGTGCGCATGCGGTCGATAATGTCTGTCATGCATGTCCTCCTGGCGTGCCGATCAGCGCGGCGATTGCTTCGGCGTTGCCGGTCTCGATGTTCCAGGCCACGATTTCCATGCCGGCGCCCGGCGTGATCTTTCGCTGGTCCTGGACAGCCAGGACCTGGCCGACCAAGTGAGCCAGAATGGCCAGGATCTCCTGCGCATCCAGGTTCGCGCCTTGCGTGCGGATGGCCTCTTCGAGCGCCTTGCGGAAGGCCACATGCGCGTCGCTCGCTCGCACGTGCTTCATCGGGATTGCGGCGTCGCTCACGGCTTCTGCTCCTGCTGTTCTCAAGGTATGCATCGTGAAGACCCGCCGCAGTAGTTTCCTTCTCTGGTGTGCTCTTCAGGCCCCCAGAGGATTTCGAACTCGTTGTCGCAGCTTGCGCAGCGGCTGAAGTACCGAACGCGCAACAGAGACCCGTCGGGCGAATCGACCTCAATCGGGTACGGGTCGGGTGCTGCAATAGGTTGCGGTGGCGCTGGCGGAGGCTGCGGCGTGAACCCGCGCTTACCGCCACTGGCCAGCCACCGGCCGAAGTCATCCATGCTTCTGCTCCTGCTGCTGGGCCATGGCGGCGCGCACCGCATCGCGCGGCGTGCCGGCATCAGGCCCATGGCACTCACGGTCGGTCCAGTAGTGCATATACACCGGCAGATCCTGGTGCGTTTCAATGACCCGGGCGCGGTGCCTCAGCACCCAATCCATCTCCGCCTCTTCCGCCAGTGCACGGGCCTCGGCGGTGGAGAGCTTGCTGGCGATGAACTCTTCGAGCGACACGCGATCCCTGTCCCAGTCCACTTCATCGTGCGTGTAGCCGAAGCGTGCGCATAACGACCGGTGGAAGTTCTTGAAGCTGCCTAGCAGCTCGTGCGCATGCGCATCCTTCGCCGCCAGTGCGCCATCAAGCGCTGCGATGCACTCCTTCGCCGCGTCAACCACGTCTTCGGCGTGCCGAGCCCGCGCGGTCAGCGTCGCAGCCTCTTCGCCGAACTCTTCGCGCATGCTGGCGATGCGGCGGCGCTCTTCGATCAGATCGGCTTCGAGGCCCGCGATGATCTCGTCCTTCGCCGCCAGGGCCGCGAGGAGATCGCGCCGTCGGATGAGTGGAGTCCAGTAATCCGCAACTTCCTCTGTAAGGTGTAGACCCGGCTCATCCCAACCGTGCGGAGCATTTGCGTAGACTCGCTTTCCTGGCCAGTCCGTGTAGTGCGCCACCACAGGACACGATGCGTCCTCCGCAAAGACGCCTTCGATCTGCGCAAGCGCCTCGTCTGCGGTCAGCTCGGCCGCGGGCTCCGCCGGACGCGCAGCATCGCCGGCCGTCTGCGCCACTCGCCAAGCCGCCTCGATGGCCCTCATCGCATCGACGCGATACAGGCCTGGAACGGCCGCGCATGCGGCATCGATCATTTCGTCCGTTGCTTCGAATGGCTCGGCGTCGATCACCTCAGGCTGCGCCAGCCCGCCAAGCTTTCTCACATCCTCGCGCAATTCGCGCACGCACTGCGGACACCCCCATTCGCTCGGGTGAGGCCTGCCATGGATGCGGCAGTTCCACCACGCTGGCGCGGATGGTTTAGCCAGATCTACAAGTGGCCTCACCTGCGCTTCGTAGTGCGCGTGGGCGTCGGCGAGGATGGCCCGCACTTGCTCGGCGGCGTACACCTCAGTCCGAAACGGTCTCAGGCGCGTCTCTTCGCGTCTCTTCGTGGCGAAGTACCCGTCGTCGTGGTGCAGCGTGGCATACGGCTCTGGCAGGTCAGGCTCGTACGGCTGCAGGCGGTCGGTGCTCATTTGCCACCCCGCACGGGGCGCCATGCAACGATGTCACTGCAGTGGCCGCCAGGCACTTGCTCATGCCACCTGAACAGTCCATAGTCGCTGTGCTCCGTG
>Ga0105238_10005161_pt1 | contig 12912 bp, 11 predicted proteins | sample KBSC34metaG_FD_81526 | JGI IMG/M metagenome (GOLD analysis project Ga0105238, IMG submission 81526) | Corn rhizosphere microbial communities from Kellogg Biological Station, Michigan, USA - KBS C3-4 metaG | ecosystem: Host-associated > Plants > Roots > Rhizosphere > Soil | place: Michigan, USA... | reverse complement strand
CATCGTCTCGATCGAGGGTGTGCGAGGCATGAACATGCCCCTCACCACGCCCCATGCGAGCCGGATGCGTGGCCGCATGGATCTCCTTGAGCTTATTGAGCGCCACGTGTGTGTAGATCTGCGTGCTCGATAATTGGCTGTGACCCAAGAGCGCCTGGATAAAGCGCGTGTCGGCGCCGTTCTCCAGCATGTGCGTCGCACACGCATGTCGGAACAGATGGCAACATCCCGCGGTCTTGATGCCGGCTTTCTCGATATAGAACTTGACCGTTTCACCGAGCGATGAGATGTCGAAGATCTCGCCATGTGCCGTTAAAAACAAAATGCCGGGATCATGACCCGTCACTAACTGCGGCCGCACTTCCTCCAAGTAACGATTGAGCCAAGCACAAGCACGCGCGCCCACAGGCACACGGCGATCTTTATCGCCTTTCCCCGATCGAACCAACAACGCCCCGTACTGTAGATCGACGTCATAGATGCTCAGGTTCATGAGCTCCATGCGACGCACCGCCGAGGAGTAGAGCACTTCCATCATCGCGCGATCACGCAACCCAAGCGCAGTGCCCAGATCAGCACCACTCAAAATGCGTTCGACATCGGCCACCGATAGCACATAGCGTGCAAGTCGCTGCATCACCTTCGGCAGCTCGAGCTCCGCCGCAGGGTTGTAGAGGATGTAGCGTGAGCGCGTGAGCCATTTGAAGTACGCCTTCAAAGGCGCAAGCTCGGTGTATTGACTGCCGAAGGTGAGCGGCTGACCGTTGCTTTTGCGATAGTGATACAGATGCCGCTGATAGCGCTCCAGGATCGGCAGCGTAATCTCAGTGGGGTTATATAAACCGCGCTCGACGCACCACAAGATAAACCGGCGTGTCGAGCGCTGCCGTTGACGCAACGTGCGCGGCGAGAGGCCGAGCGCGCCACACGTATCGATAAACTCGCGCAGGCAATGCGACAACGCATTGTCGGGCAGCTCCCAACTGGGTCCCGTCATCGCTTGCGCCGTCGAGTATTTGCGCCGCTTCATGGTGCGACCTACGGATACAACGGCGCGTGCGCACCGTTATGCGTGCCGTGCGATGTTGGATACTCGAAGGGCGCAGCGCGTTCTGTGCTGATTTTTTCGGTGTTTCCGTTGAGATTGTGATCACGACCACCCACCGACTGCGCTCCGACCGCATCCCGACCCACCCCCGACTGCGCTTCGCTAGACCCCGACCGCTCGCCATCGTAGTGCTGCGTCTGCATCGCGCCCTGCGACGGCGTCGTGCACTGGGCACGTAGCGTATCAACATCAATGAGTCCGCTCAGGTGCACTGCCGTGCTGTCCGCAGGACCGTCATAGAGCAGCTCGTACTCGAACGACTGGCCGCGACCGCCACGATGCACCAGCACGTATTCCAACTCGACCAGCCGGCCTAAGTGGATTTTGAGCTGCGTATCGCCCCAGTGCGTGTGCTCGCGCACCTCACGGCGACTAAAACGATAATCGCTTCTCTTGATGTCACGCACTGTGCAGTGCGCAGCACACATGTCAACCAACAGCGTGAGCAAGCGTCGCGTCTGCGGCGGCAGCTCATCGAGCGTGCGACCCAACACCTCATGCGCAAGTTGGTTGGCGAGTGCGATGTCCTCGAGCGTCGCCTCGATGTATTTCAGTGTTTCATTCCCGCACTGCGCGGTGCGCAGCTCTCGTTGATGCTGGTGCAGGAGCGCAATGACATCGATCAGCGTTAGATACTTCTCGTGATCGCGCCGCGTGCGCGTGCGGTCATCGAGGAACGTCAGGTGATGTGCATAGGGATTCATCACCGCTAAAGGTTCGATCAGACGTTGCGCATTCTGGTGCAGTTTCAGAAGCTGCACTCGCTGAACCTTCGTGTGCAGACCGCTCAAGGTCCGGCGCGCGCGCTGCGCTTGATGGATCGCTGCGGTTTGCTCGCGACTCTCATCTACCGCGAGCACCAGACACCGATTCTTGAGCTCCTCATCCAAGTCCGCCGCCGTCGTGGTCGAGAAGATCATCACCGGCCCTTCGACGTGATACTCATCGGTCTTGAGCTTGCCGGTCTCAGGGTCCTTTGAAGTCGAAGCGATGGTGAGCTCGCCTTCGCTTTGCAAGAGCTTCAAGGCATAACTCGCGCGGTGCGCACCTTCCTCCTCAGCGATAGCCAAGATCTTGTGTTTGAGTTCCATTTCTCCCATGTAAAAAAGGCTCTGTCCCGTCATTGCCGAGTACACGATGCGATCCTCTTCTGGAACGAACTTGAGGACTGCATCCATCAATGAAGACTTGCCGGCAGCGGAGGTTGATTGGATCAACAACGCCAACGGCCGATCGAGCTTGCGCGAGATCGCTGATAAGTACCCCACCAACGCATTGGTGCGCTCACCAACGATGCCGGCGCGACTGAAGTCCGCAGCAACGCGCTCGATCAGATGCGGCGCTCTCAACCATTCGAGCGCCTCTCTGCGCTCGGCCTCATCCATCTTCACCGCCACCGCTATCGCTTTGGGTGCATGCGCCGCCGCGATCAGTTTCTCTTGCTCGCTCTCAAGCGCAAGCAGCAGCTTGCCGAGATCGGTTTTGATGATCTCCTCCGCCACCCCAAGCTCGGCCGCCGCTTGTTTCGCGAACGCCGCACGATGCCGTGCTTGATACAAGTCGAACGTGTCCACATGCAGTGCTGCGCACGGCATAGGTGCTGCACACGGCACAGATGCTGCGCACGGCACAGCACTAGTGCTGGACGCTGTCCCTGCACACAACACGTTCACTCTCATGAACTCGTAGGAGAGATTCTTCTCGAGCCCTCGCACCCGATAGCGACGCTCACCGAAGGTGATCACATACTCGTGCTCAGGACCCAGTGCTTTAAGCGTCGCGGTCGGTAACGGCGCTGGCGCTTCCGGGATCGCTTGTGCGGCAATGATCGTGGGCACCGCACTCGAAGACGGCAACGGCGGTGAGGGTGGCGATGATGATGGTGGTGGTGATGGCGATAGCGGTGGTGGCGAGGAGGTAGTGCGCGGCGCTTCAACCGTTGCAGGTGACACCACTGCGCGCTCGCGCACCACGGGCGCTACCGGCTTTGTTTGCACGGTCGCCGTGACTGATGGGATCTCTACCAGCACGGACTCGAGCCGCGGCGCGCTCGCAGTCGTGGTGATCGGTTTCGAGTCTCCCTTGCCGAGCCACTGCGCCGAACGGATCGCAACGCCCAAGCTCTTCGCCGCAGGATTCACCCGCAACGCATACGCGTTAGCATCCATGCCTCTCGGGAACAGGATGCGATAGCAGTCGAGGCCTGCGGCCATGAGTTCTTTCGACAGCTTCTCCGCCGCGCGATCGCCAGCGTCATCGCGGTCATAGGCGATCAGCACGCGCTCGGTGCCGCACTGTTTGAACAGCGCCAAGTGATCGGCCGTAAAGCCTTCAACGCCGTAGCTCGCCGTCACGTTGCGATAGCCCGCACACCAGAACGTGAGCGCATCGATCAAGGCTTCACACAAGATGATTTCTTTTACGGTGCCGTGCGCCGCACCGCGCAGCGCCGCTCCGTTCCACACGCCGCGATGCGGCCCCGGCAGATACAGATGCAACGGCGTGCCCTTGGTCAAACCGCTCGTGATCTTGCGACCGTAGACCTCCGTGACCTCACCACCTTCATGGATGATCGGGATCACGAGCGAGCCGTTAAAGTGCTCATGGCCGGATTCGCGCATCAGCCCTAAACGCTGTAACTGGCTGCGCATCGCCGCACCGTCCACGCGTGTCGCTGCGGGGATTCGATAGCCCAGTGTGCGATTGGAGTATCCGAGCTTAAAAGTGCGGATCGCTTCTTCCGAGTCGATGCCGCGCTTCTTCAGATACGTGAGCGCCGCGGGATTCTGCAATAGCGTCTGATGATAAAACTCGATCACTCGCGACAAGAGTTTGTCGTCTTCGGCTTCACGCTCGAACGGCGGTGCGAGCTTGCGCACCGTGGAGCGGTGCGCCGGCATCCACTCAGCAGACACCGCCGCCGGCTGGTAATCGTTTTTCAGAAGCTCCACCGCGTGACGGAAGCTCACCCCTTCGGCCTTCATCACCCAATCGATCACGCTGCCACCCGTCTGGCACGCACCCATGCAGTGCCACAGGTTCTTCGCCGGCGTAACCACAAGCGACGGCGTCTTATCGTCGTGGAACGGACAGCGGCCGATGAGACCGGCGCCGTGCGGCTTGAGCTCGATGCCGCGCGCCTCGACTAAGCGTTGCACCGCGATGCGTTCTTTCAGTTGCTCGATCACAGACTGCGGGATGCGCTGCGGCATGAACGGTCCTTTTTGCAAAAAACCTGTCAAGAGGGTTGGAGTAAAAATAACTCCGATTTAGATTACTCCATATTAGAGTTACGTCAACTCTCAACTCCGGAGCCGCCCTATGCTGATGCCTTCGCGACTTGAGCCCATCACCGTGGTCAACCCCGACGACAAGCAGTTCTTCAAAACCCTCGGCAGCCGCATCGCGCAGCTGCGTAAGGCCGCCGGCTTGAGCCAACAGACGATCGCCGATGAACTAGGTATCGCGCAGCAGACCTACGCCCACTACGAAGTGGGAAGGCTGCGTATGCCGATGTCGCTATTGCCGAAGGTGGCAGAACGCTTTGGGGTCGCCACCGACGAACTGCTGGGCCTTAAAAGTGCCCCCGGTAAGCGCGGCCCAGCACCGCAACTTCAACAGAAGATCGAGCAGCTAAGCCGACTCCCTAAGGCTAAGCAAAAGTTCGTGTTACAACTGCTCGATGGCGTTCTCGCACAGCAGAACCGCTGAGATAAAACGATGAACAAGGAGATGCTAGGCGGCACGCTCAGTTAGATAAGCGCGCCAACACAACCGACGTTCATGGCCCCCTGGACTCCATTGATCAAGTGGATGGTGACGCTTGTACAGAAGGCGCTGCCAGATTTTATTTTGCGATGGGCATGGCCACCGGAGAAGCTGCTACAGGCAATCGAGGTGTTCCATTTCAATCAAGCGCCGTGCTTCTACATCCGCGCCGAGCGAGTGCTGCATGAGCTGCAGTACACCGGCTTTAACGTCTTCAACCTCTCCCCATTCAAGCTCACGATCGTAGGCGCTGACATTCAGATCGTGGTCGATAGCACCGACTGGCTCAAGCACCTCGAGCGCATGCCATCCGAGATTTCAGTGCAGCCTTTCTCGCGAAGCGGCTTCCATATCGCGCCGCCACTGAGGGACTCTGTTGTAAAACGATTGCGTGAGTATCCCCATGACTGGATGCGCATTCGAGTGCGCGGCACCATGATTCTTAAAACAACCTACGGCGAACTTCGCAAAGAGCTGCACGCGGATGTGGTGGCAACTATCGATCGTGATCCCACCCCAAGCAGACCTAGAACGTAACAATTTTTTTGGAACCCACTTCGGTGCCACGTTAGCATCTGCCGAACCAAGCAAACGCTAAAAAGGAGAGCCCGTGTGACAGAAGCCGCAGCGAGCGAGTTGGCGAGATGGAGTCCCGTCATCTCCGCTATTTCTGGATTCATGGGCGTCCTGGTGGGTACCGCTTTAGTCCCTTGGATTCGTAATCGGGATTCGCGCATACGAGCCGCGCGCTACCTCGCGATCCGACTCGTATGCATCTTGGATAAATATCTTGAGGACTGCGCCGCTGTAGCGATTGATTGGGGTCGCGAAGGACCCAAAGGCGATCTCGAACCGCAAGTCTCGGCTCCTCCGTTGCCAAGTTATCCCGCAGATATTGACTGGCGCAGCATCGATTACGCGCTCATGTATGAGCTGCTTTCCTTGCCAACGATGGCCGAGAAGGCCGCAGGCATCATCAGCGGTGCCAGTGAGAACGCTTTTCCGCCGGACTACGAAGATTATTTCGAGACACGCAACTTCCAGTACGCGACGCTCGGCTTAAAAGCGTTCGAACTCGCTAAAAAACTGCGCAGCAAGTACAAGATTCCCGATCTCGATGTCAGTCAATGTGCGTATTCCGCCGCAAGCCGGTCGCTAGTTCCGGCTGATGCCGGTCGGTGATTCCGCGGCATGTCGGTCGCTGATTCCATGGTGATCCGGTCGGTATAAGAGACGCGGGACAACCCGCGCTATCGTTGATGTCTTTTGCTCGGCAAAAGAGGTCGCTGATGGCGCAAGTGAGGGTGTCCATGCGGAAGATCCGCGAGATGATGCGGCTGGCTGCGGCGGGTTTAAGCCCACGGCAAGTCGCGGCGAGTGTCGGCAGTGCCTTGTCCACCGTGCAGCAGTGCCTGCGGCGTGTGCAGCAAGCGGGTCTCTCTTGGCCATTGCCTGAAGAGTGCACGGACGCAACGCTTGAACGACAGCTGTATCCGGTCAAGCCCAAACCGGTTGAGCTGCGGTTACCTGATTTCGCTCACGTGCAACGTGAGCTGTCCCGTCCCGGGGTGACGCGGCAATTGCTGTGGGAAGAGTACCGAGCACAGCATCCCGAGGGCCTACAGTACAGCGCCTTTTGCGATCGTTATCGGCAATGGCTCGAGCAACACGTTGAACCGGTGATGCGCTTTGAGCATCGCGCCGGCGATAAGCTGTTTGTCGATTATGCTGGCCAGACGGCAGCGATCATTGATCGCCACACCGGAGAGATTCGCGAAGCGCAAATCTTCGTCGCCGTTCTCGGCTGCTCGAACTACACCTTTGCCGAAGCGACGTGGACGCAAAGCTTGCCCGATTGGCTGGGTTCGCATGTGCGCGCGTTGACCTTCCTCGGCGGTTCACCCGCGGCGATCGTGCCGGATAACTTGAAGTCCGGCATCACCCAGGCGCACCGTTACGATCCAGATCTCAATCGCGCCTACGCCGAGTTCGCCGAACATTACGGCATCGCCATCTTGCCCGCCCGCGTTAGAAAACCGCGCGACAAAGCCAAAGTGGAAACAGGCGTGCTCATCGTCGAGCGCTGGATCTTGGCGCGCTTGCGTAACCGTCAGTTCTTCTCGTTATCTGAGCTCAACGCGGCGATCAGTGAGTTATTGATCGCGCTCAACAGCCAACCGTTCCAAAAACTCGACGGCACGCGCCATGCACGTTTTATCGAACTGGATCGACTAGCGCTGCAGGCACTGCCCGCGCGGCCTTACGAGTATGCGCAATGGAAGTGTGCCAAGGTTCACCCCGATTATCACATCGAAGTCGAGCGAGCGTATTACTCAGTGCCATATCGCCACATCGGTCAACGTGTCGATGTGCGTGTCACCGCACGCATGGTGGAGATTTTTTCGCAACGGCAACTCATCGCCTCCCATTTACGTAGCTATCAACGCGGACATCGCGCCACGCTCGATGCACATCGTCCCGACAATCATCGCGCGATCGTTGAGCTGTCGATCGAGCGCTTGCTCGAACGCGCACAAGCAATCGCACCTGCGGTCGCTCAGGTATTGCGTGCTCAGTTCAACCGCAAGAAACATCCCGAAGAAGCGCTGCGCGCCGCACAGGGCATCCTGCGTTTAGCGCAGGACTTCTCGCCACCCCAACTCGCACACGCCTGCGAGCGCGCGCTCCTCCTCAATGCTTGTAACTATCGCAGCGTGCGTGCACTGATCACCACGCCGACAACCGACTCTGGCGAGTCCCGCCAGTTAGCGCTCGTGCACGACAACGTGCGCGGGCCCGATTACTTCCACTAACAACTGAAGGACCCTCATGCTCATCGAACCCATGATCCAACAACTGCAACAGCTGCGCTTGCGCGGCATGGCAGCGGCGTTGCAACAGTTACATGACACCCCTCATCAACACCAACTCACCTTCGAAGAACAACTGAGCCTGCTTATCCAGCACGAGATCACCGATCGGCACTCGCAACGTCTCGCACAGCGGTTACGTTGGGCCAAGTTGCCACAAAGTGCCGCGCTTGAAGATCTCGATACGCGCACCCCCCGGGGCATCGACCCTAAGCTCCTTGCCCTGCTCACTGCGCTTGCCTGGATCAAGGACAAGCTCAATCTTCTAATCACCGGGCCTTGCGGTGTCGGCAAGAGTTTTATTGCTTCTGCGCTGGCACACGCGGCCTGCCGGGCCGACTACTCGGTGCGCTCCTTCCGCCTGCCACGCCTCGTCGAAGAACTCGCCCGTCATCACGCACAAGCCAATCGTTCCGCGTTCTTGAAGCAACTCGCCAAAGTTGATCTGCTGTATATCGACGACTTCGGACTCGCGCCGCTGTCCGATCAAACCAAACGTGACTTGCTGGAAATCCTTGAGGATCGTTACGACAAGAGGTCCACGCTCATCACCAGCCAGCTACCCATTGACCAATGGCACGCTTATCTCGACGAACCCACCCTCGCCGATGCCATCTTGGATCGCTTGGTGCACAACAGTTATCGGCTCAACCTCAAAGGCGGTTCTATGCGCAAACACAAACGTACGAGCACCGCCGATCAATCATCAACAACTACTGCCGGCTAACCGAACACGCTACACTCCGCGCGTGTTCCACGTCCCGCTCTCTTAGCCGACCGGCATCACGCGGAATCACTGACCGGCTCGCGCCGGAATCACCGACCGACTTCGGCGGAATACGCAAGTCAATGGAACCCCGTCAGTTATATCGAACATCAACTCAAAGATATTCAAGCAAGGCAGCGTGTTCGATGGGAAGCTGCACAAGCGATGGTGCCGCCATCCCCCACGCTAGAGGGATCATCTGGGCGCTGATTGCACCCCCGCATGTGAGACTTACTGGGTGGTCTCGCAGCCCCTACAGGACTATCCTGCACTCCAAGCGCAAAGACACGAGTTCACCATGACGACCGTTAACATCAAGCTCGACTTACCCGAACCCATCGCCAAGGAAGCGCAGCGTGCGGGGCTCCTCACTGGGCCCGCGATCGAGCGCTTGATCGAGGAAGCGGTACGCCGCGAGGCTGGTAAAAAGCTCCTCGACGCCATGCAGCGGCTGCGTGATGCGAACGTGCCGCCGCTCACTGAAGAAGAGATCGCCGCCGAAGTAAAAGCCGTGCGCGCCGCACGCAAGGCACGCGGTGAAGCTGGTCATTGATACCAACGTCGTGGTGTCCGGGCTGCTCTGGCTCGGCAACCCAGGACGACTCCTCGAAGCTGCCGCACAGCGCCGTATTACCCTCTATACGAGCCCGTGGCTGGTCGCCGAACTCACCTCAACCTTGAAGGCTCCCAAGCTCGCAGAGCGCGTTAAGCGCAGCGGCTTGACGCTCGATGAGCTGCTCGCGCGCTATCTCAACGTCGCCATTGTCGTGCAGCCGCAAGCCGCTCCGCGCATCGCACGCGATCCCGATGATGATCACGTTCTCGCCTGCGCACTCGCCGCCGGCGTCGACATGATTGTCTCCGGCGATGCCGATTTACTCACCCTCAAAGCGCATCAAAACATCCCGATTCGCGCGCCGGCCGAGGCGCTGCACATGCTCGGTTCGGCTCCTTAGCGCGCTGTTATTAGCGGCTCTGCCTCGCGCGATTCCGTGCTCACACGCCGCTTCTCACAAGTCCTTTGCAATAAAGGACTTACAAAAATCGTGGCACACCCGTGCCACAAACGTGCCACCGCGTGCCACGCGTTCGTGCTTCTAAACACTCAAACAAGCGGCTCAGCACAGCAAAACGAGCTCGCCGCACATCGCTGCTCACAAGTCCTTCTCGATGAAGCACTTACAAACGTGCATCACGCAAAGTGATGGGAAGCATCACGCCGCGTGCTGTATCAATGTCTTTGATTTCGCGTTCAAAAACGCGACAACCGCTTGCCCGACACCCGGGCATCGGGTGTGCCTATATCCTCGGGTCCCACGTCCGTGGGGGGACGCTCACTCTTTCACTCGCCGGTCTGATTCAGATTTGATTTTCAAAACGCATCACGCACGCATTTTTTCTAATGCAACTTGTCACGCGCTTATACTTCGATCAGCAGTTCCACAAGTGGTGAGTTGCCTGCATGAGTAGCGGCAAGACAGACCCAGATTCAGTGCATGCGCACGATGCACCGCATTACGTTCTCGAAGTTAAGTTGCGTCGAGAGCGCATCGCTTCCTTCGACCAGTATCCATTCTCGCTGCCTGTCGTGCGCAATCTCCAGTCCCTGAGGCTGCATAGAGCAGTAACTTTTATCGTAGGTGAGAACGGTAGCGGCAAGTCCACTTTGCTAGAAGCGATTGCCAGCGCTTGGGGGTTCAATCCAGAGGGTGGCACGAAGAACTTTAATTTTCAGACACGCAGCTCGCACTCTGAACTCGACAAGACGGTGCTACTCGTCAAAAGCGCTCGCCGGCCAAAGGATGGATTTTTCCTGCGAGCCGAAAGCTTCTTCAATGTTGCAACTGAGATCGAGCGTCTTGATGAAGGACCTGGTGGACCGCCAATCATCGACTCCTACGGTAGCCGCTCGTTGCACGAGCAATCACATGGCGAGTCGTTCTTTTCGTTGATGGTGCATCGGTTTGGTGGCAAAGGACTCTATGTTCTCGATGAACCTGAAGCAGCTCTGTCGCCCTCAAGACAACTCGCGATGTTGGTCCGGCTACATCAGCTCGTAGAGGCGGATTCTCAGTTCATCATTGCTACTCATTCACCAATCCTTATGGCGTATCCGAATGCGTGGATATATCAAATCACCACCAACGGTCTGGAGCGAATGGACTACGAAAACACTGAGCACTATGTCGTCCTGAAAAGATTCTTGAATGATCCCAAACGACAACTAGATCTACTTCTTTCCTGAATGGGCCCTATGGGTACCATCCCGGTGGCTTCAGCGCTGGATGTTCTGCGTAGAGCGGATTCAATCCCTCCACTAAAATCTCACCCATAATTTTTCCAACAGCTTTGCGATATCTTTCAAAGTCCTCAGCGGAACATTTGTCATGCACCTGAGCCAGAGAATCATCCAATCTCTGGCTGATATCCAGTAACAACGTGCTGACCTCTTGTGCTATCTCCGGCGTCACTTTACACCTCTCATAGGCAGCCGGCCTCTTCCAAAAATCTGTTCACGCATTGTTGGAACGGAAAGCCCTGACTTGTTCGCGAACCAGTAGGCAAATAATTCTCTGAGCACCATTCAATGGCTTGCTCTTTGACTTTCTTGCAGTAATCACCATCAGGGTTAGGACAAGTCCCTGAGTTACTCGTATCCCGTGGCGGTGGGGGTGGCGGTGGAGAATTCTTCCGGCGCTCCATTAGCCCTCTCAACCACGCGAGAAATTGATCCAAATACTCCTGCTCGATATACGGTCCATTCTTTGGTTGCCCACGAGTTCCCGGAGATGCCGCAGGTGGTGGCGGTGGCGGCGCTGTAATCGGAAACGCCTGTAGCCCATCCGGATCGACGTTGCTAATCGGATTCCCACCGACGTATGCATACAGCGACGCGCTGCCACCCGCGAGACCAATAGGATCGGGCTCCCAGAACCGACCACTTGGTGGATCGTAGTAACGAGCCATGTTGTAATTCAGACCTGTTTCTTGGTCTTTGCATGCGTCCAACACCGCCTCGTCGCAACGAGCGATGTTTTTCCTAATGCGGTCGCGAAGTTGAGTGGCGATGACGAAGACGGCGTTCCTGCTCTACAGAGTTTTTTGCCTGGACGCGAGTTTCGGCTTAACTTCAGCGTGCGGTCAAGGTGCGATTTAGCGTCCCCTGCGACACGTCACAGTCTTTCTAAAATTTCATCGCAATGAAGGACTTGGAAGCTGTTAAACCAGTGTTAAAAATGCATTTCACAACCATTAAACACTTAAATTACTGATACAACATCAAAAACTCCCTTCCGTGTCGCCAGACACCCGGGCGTGGGGTGTGCGTGTATCTCGGGACCCACGTCCGTGGGAGGACACTCACACTTTCGCTGCGATTCTGATTCAGATTTGCTTTTGTCCGCGCATCACGCGCGCATTTTTTCTGCATCAACTTTGATGCGAACTCGTCGCGTGAGCCGATGCGATCGAGCCATCGGCCAGCGCATCACGACGACCTCGATCGACTGCACGCCGCGCACTTTTTATTTTAGTCGCCACCCGATGCAGAGGGGCCGGCGTGAGCCGGCCCCTCTTGGCCCTCAAGGCTTGCGATGGAAGTAGGGATAGCCGACGCGCTCGTAGTATTGCGCGGCCAAGTCGCGCTCATCGCTGCCGTTGCTGCTGTAGCCATCGGGGCGCGGATGTTTGACCCAGTTCATGATGCCGCAGAGATCGGCGATGAAGCCGCACAAGACCACCTCGGGCGCAACGCCATCGCGCTTGCAGAGCCGCGTAAACTCCGCAGGCAGTGCGATCGTGAGCTCGCTCATGCCGTGCATGGCGTACTCGAGTCGATCGCGCAACTGCGCCATATGCTGCTCGATGTAATCTTCGAGGGGTCTTTCTTTACGCCAGTACGCGAGCTCCACGATGCCGGCGAGCGCTTGTAGGCGCTGCGCGATGATGTGCGGACGTTCCCAGTCCTTCGCGTTCAAGATCATCAGATTTGTTTTCGCGAAGATCGCCTCGACAATGATTTCGATGCTGTGCATGAGTGCTTCTCCTGGTTTCACGCGCTCACCGCGAGCGCTGTTGGCCAGGCCCCACCCGCACCGAGCACAGCCGAGTCGAGGGTGGCCGCCTCTTCGGGTCTTGGCGGCCATTCACTTGCCCTTGACGCGGCGAGCACGGTGCTATGCTCTGAAGGACAACAGCGAACGCCACCCTGCGGCACTTTCTCCTCGCGAGCGTGTGCGCACGCGAGCAACAACACGCGAAGCTGTGCGGTGCGCAGCAGCGCTGCGCACGCATCAGATTCGCATCCACGGGGTTCGCTTGGATGTATGAGCCGCCAACAACGTCCAGCACGCGCGGCTTCGCAGATGCGGATCACGTTGCATCCGCATCGCTCTCTTCAT
>Ga0105238_10005160_pt1 | contig 12912 bp, 9 predicted proteins | sample KBSC34metaG_FD_81526 | JGI IMG/M metagenome (GOLD analysis project Ga0105238, IMG submission 81526) | Corn rhizosphere microbial communities from Kellogg Biological Station, Michigan, USA - KBS C3-4 metaG | ecosystem: Host-associated > Plants > Roots > Rhizosphere > Soil | place: Michigan, USA... | reverse complement strand
GACCACCGAAGTGATAGATGTTCGGAACGACCATCGATTCCACCAGGAGCTGGGTGTCCTCGGGGGCCGCGCCGCGTACCACGACCTCGCCGTTGAAGAGCGGGGTGCGCGCGACGCCGGGGAGATCCTGGAGCACAAGGAGGGGATCACCGGCGGTACCGGGTATCTTATCTATGATGGTCGCCGGCACGACCAGGCGGTTGACCTCCTTCTTGGGTTGTTCGGCCGTAACGGTGACGTCGAACGGGTTGTAGCTCCTGCGTTCCAACAGGTACTTCGCTTCGATCACCTGGCCGTCCGCGACGAGCTCCGTCGTGCGGAAGGGATAGTATTCGGGGGCCTCTATCGAGACTCGCCATTCTCCGGGTTCGAGATCGAAGAACTCTAGCCGGCCGTCGGCGTCGCTGGTCGCCATGAAGGCAGGCGGCGGTGGTCCGGCCTTCGAGGGTCCCTGGCCCGGGTCCCGGACGACGGTCACGGTGATACCGACCAGCGCCGCGCGGGTGCCGCGCTCGAGCAGCCGACCGCGGAAGCTGACGACGGGCGGTCGGGGGGGAACCTCGGCGGCCCACCCTGAGAGAGAGGCCGCCGTGAGCGCGGCCGCGAACGCCGCCGTCCGCCTGAGGCTCAAGGCGTCGGCTCCAAGATCACGGCGCCCGATGCCCAAGCGACGCCGCCGCGGTTGTCGCGCAGCACCACGATGAGCTCGGCCTGATCGGCCGCGTAGCTGGCCTTCGAGCTCGGCTTCCATCTGTTCTCGACCAGCTCACTCAACTGGGTCTGTCCAGGGATGTAGCCGGTTTGAAAGACGGAGACGTCCCCGGCGTCGATGTACCAATCGAGCAGCAGGGTCTCTCGCGCGGACGTCGGCGCACCCTCGTCGTCCACCCCCGCGTAGCTTTCGACGGCGGCGTCGCTCAGGTTCGCCCGCACTTTCGTTTCGACGGTCCTAGGCAGCGAGGCCACGGGCGGATTCGCGATCGGGACATCGCCTCCCGCGAGAGCGGCCACCAGCGGTGTCTCCCCCGGATCGAAGGTAGGGTTCGCGTTCGAGGGGGCGTCGTCGGCCAGCGGCAACCGCAGAATCGTGGTGGCAGCTCGCTGCTCGCCTTCCTGAGTGACCGTCAGGGAGACACGGACCGGAAACCCGCCCGCGCAGTCGACGGGCGTTCCATCGATGCCGGTCGCGCAGAGATTCTGGAGGACCGCCGCGGGAAAAGGGTTCGTGAAGGTCTGAGTCGGCGAAACGCCGAGCGCCAGCGGCGGTACGCCGGAGACGCCGAGCGCGGCGGACGCCTCCTGGACAGCGGCGTCAGTCAGTGGGCAGGTGTATCCGGCGTTGGCTTCGCCGACGAGCGGGCACCAGGACCAAGCATAGGTCGGGGCATCCGATTTTCCGGGAGGCAGAAAGACAAGCGCGTCGTACGTCGTCGTTTCGCCGGCGTGCGGGTTCACCGGTTCGTTGCGCAGCGCGAGCACCCGCAACTTGGTCAGGCGTTGGACGGGCTCGAAGTCAGGCCCGCACCCCAGCGCCAGGAGGGCCGCGAAAGCCAACAGCCAACGCGCCAGATCTCGAGAGTGTCTGCTCATCTTGAGAGGGGATGCGGTCCGTTTGACAGGCCCTTGGCAAGGGACGGGGTGGTCTGACACCAGCCGCTCGAGAACGGTTGCCGCAGGCGAGCGTGAGGTCGTCTTCAACCCCCTGTGAACGCGAGCCGTGGAGCGCCCAGCTCTCCCAGTGCCTCGTCCGGACCGTATTGATCGCGGCTGGCGCGGTGGATTTTGCGAGCAATACGCTCCGGACGAGGCACTAGAGGCTGGGCGTCCTGCCATCGACCGGGTGGTCTCGTCTATCCTGGGTCCCCCCATGGTCTCTGCTCTGGTCCTCGTCCTCTCGATGCTGGCGCTCGGCTACCTCTTCCGGCGCCTCGACCGGCTGCCCGAGAACGCCGCCGACGTGCTCAATCGCATCGTCATCGACGTCTGCGTCCCCGCCGCCATCCTGCGCCTCGTACCGAAGCTGACGCTCGACCGCGGGCTCGTCGCGCTGGTCATCGTCCCGTGGGTCATGGTCGCCCTGGCCTATCTACTGGCGCGTGCCCTGGCCCGCCTCCTCCGGCTCGACGATCGGACGCGCACCGCGGTCTTCCTGTCGAGCGGCCTCGGCAACACCTCGTTCCTCGGCTTTCCGCTGTGCGGGGCGGTGCTCGGAGAGGCGTCCATCCCGCTGGCCGCCGTTTACGATCAGCTCGGCTCGTTCCTGATCCTGAGCAGCGTCGTCCCGGTCGTCATTGGCCGCGCCACGGCCGCGCCCGGCGGGGGCGTGGCGGCCATTGCGCGCAAGGTGCTGCTGTTTCCGCCCTTCGTGTCCTTGCTGGTGGCGCTGCTCCCGCTGCCGATGCCGGCCTGGCTCGACCCCGTCCTGGCGGCGCCGGCGACCGCGCTGGTTCCGCTGGCCATGTTCGCGGTCGGCCTCAGGCTGCGCTTCTCGCCGCCGCGGCCGGTGCGCGCGCTGGCCGCCGGCCTGGCCGTGAAGCTCGTGATCCTCCCGGCCGCCGCCTGGCTCGTGGCGCGGGCGCTCGGGGCGCCCCCTTTCATCCTGAAGGTCGCCGTCGTCGAGTCCGCCATGCCGACGATGATCACCGCCGGCGCCATCCTGATGGCCTCCAACATCGCGCCGGACCTCGCGGCCGCCTTCGTCAGCTGGGGTCTGCTCATCGCGCTCGTGACGGTGCCGCTGTGGTCGCTCCTCCTCCGCTGAGCCGGCCGCCGGCGACCTTGGCCAACGGGGCGAAGATCCGGCAAGCTCACCCCACCATGCAGCAGGACGACGATCTCCAGATACGACACGAGGAGGCCGACGGGCGCGGCGCGTTCTTCATCGACGTGAACGGGCAGCGGGTCGCGCTGCAGACCTACCGGCGCACCGACGCCGGGCACGTGGTCATCAACCACACCCAGGTCGACGACTCGCTCCGGGGCCGCGGGGTCGCGCGCCGCCTCCTCGACGCGTCCGTCGCGTGGGCGCGTGAGACGGGCACGCGCATCGGCGCGACGTGCCCTTACGCGAAGGCGCAGTTCGAGAAGGACCCGTCCATCCGCGACGTGTTCGAAGGCTGAGCCCGGCTCGCCCGCTCGTCGCCCTCCAGGCCTCACAGCCGCTTGCCTTCCTGAGGCTGCCGGCCCATGGTTGCCGCCATGATCAACATCGGAGATGCCCTGCCCGAGGCCACCCTGACGGAGACCACCGAGTTCGGCGAGGCGTGCCCGCTGTCGCCCCAGCCGGTCAACACGGTGGCGGCGGCCCAGGGCAAGCGCGTCGTCATCTTCGGCCTGCCCGGCGCCTACACCCCGACCTGCTCGGCGAAGCACGTCCCGGGCTATCTGGCCCACCTCGGCGAGCTCAAGGCCCGCGGCGTCGACGAGGTCTGGTGCGTCTCCGTCAACGACGCCTACGTGATGGCGGCGTGGGGCCGCGAGGAAGGCGCGATCGGGAAGATCCGGATGCTGGGCGATGGCAGCGCCGAGCTGACGACCAAGCTCGGCCTCGAGGCCGATCTCACGAAGTCCGGGATGGGGGTGCGCTCGCGTCGCTACTCGATGCTGGTCGAGAACGGCGTCGTCAAGCGCATCAACGTCGAGCAAGCCGGCAAGTTCGAGGTATCGAACGCCGAGACCATTCTGGCGCAGCTCTGAGCCGCGCCTCGCCTTCGTCGCGCTTGCATCCGCGCCGGGGCGCCGTCACGGCGTAGCCGGCAAGGCGGTCGGAGGATCGACCGCCTCGCCGCCCGTGACCCGGAAGCACTGGACGCCCGCCGGGACGGCGTCGAGGTAGGGCACCGGCGTGCCGTCGGTCGTCGTGCCGTCGAGCGCGCAGTACACGTCGTTGCGCACGTGGGTCAGCGCCTCGGCGACCGCCGCCGCGTCCATGGCGGTGATGGTGAGTCCGTCCGCGCTCAGCAGCCACCCGCTCTTGGCTTGCTGAAAGACGACCGCCAGGCCCACGGCCACGGGCGAGCCATACTCGGTGCAGTCGATCTGCGGCCCCGCCGCCAGGGGCTCGCGCTCGAACGCGTGCGGGCTGCCGAGGAACGTGGAGATCTGGCAGCGCGCGCCGATGCGATCGATGCGTGCGTGCACGTCGCCCTGGTCGCGCAGCCGATAGACGGCGAGCGGGGTCGCGAACTCCTCGATCACGTCGCGCGTCCACCCCTGCGATCCCTGGTTCAGCGCGTAGACGGACGAGTCGCCGAAGGCGAGGACGCGCCCCGCGGTGACCGACGAGTCGAGCGAGATCGTGCGGATGATGTCCTCGATGAGGTCGAACGTCACCTCCGAGGTCAGGCCGGGTCCGACGGACGTGATGTTCAGTCGGTGCGCCGCCGGATTGAAGACCTCGGCCGGGGTGTGGTGATACCCGCTGTACGGCAAGAACAGCCGCTGGCTGGCCCCGTCCAGGCGGATCCGCTGATCGTCGGCCACGCCCAACCACGTCTGGACGAAGTCCGCGTTGTACTCGGTCCCGAGGAGCACGTTGTCCAGCTCGCCGGCGTCCGCCTGGTTGAACAGCGTGATCTTCTGAAGGGTGCGCGAAACCCCGGCGCTCGTGAACGAGACCGTGCCGGGTCCGAGCACGCCCGCCTTGGCCAGGATCAGCTGACTGCTCGATCCCGGCATCACGAACTGGTTGATCCGCGCCGGGAAGGACGGCGTCGTCAGGTCGAGCATCAGCACGTCGGACCAGTCGCTGATGTTCATGGGCCGCGCCGAATCGTAGTAGGCGCGCGACACCATCATGCGGTCGTCCGAGAACAGCGTCGCGTGTCCACCCGAGTACGAGTACCCGCCCCCGCCCTTCCGAGGCGTCTGCTGAACGCCCAGCTCGGCGATCGAGTTGCCGGCGATGAGCAGGGTGTGCAGCGTCTGGCCCTGGTCGGTCAGCACATAGAAGTGCCCGTGCTGGAACTGGAGGTCGCCCTTGTGATCGATGGCGCCGCTCACCTCCAGCGGCTTGCCGGCGAAGGTCAGGGCCGGCACGCTGCCCGTCGTCGTCCCGGGTGACGCCAGCTGGAAGAGCTGCTCGTCCAGCTTGACGAAGTCGCCGTCGACATAGCGGTACACCACGAACTGGGTGGATTGGGCGCCGTGATAGGTCGGATACGAGACGGTCTGCGTCTCGGTGCGGTCGCAAACGTAGTCGTGGTACGTGTATGTGTTGCATGTCTCGCCGACGCGCACGTAGATGTACCGGCTGACGGTGGGCGCCGCCTCCTGGATGCAGTCGAGGAGCGACTTGCCGTTGCAGGCGTAGTCGCCCTTCGTCGACTGGGGATCCTTGTAGTCGGGGTTCTTGCGCTGCTCGTATTTGGGGCTGCAAGTGGTGACGCTGCGCTCGGGCCCGGGGTGGCTCGCGGCGCAGTACGAGTACGTCTGCGAGCGCGTGCCGTCCAAGATGGTCTTGTTGACGTCGCGGCTCACGACGACGTAGCGGTCGCTGGCGCTGATGAAGGACTTGTAGTTGCGCCAGGTGTTGATGACGGCGCCGACGGCCAGCGACTTCGCCGCGTCGACCGGGTTCTGCCCGGCGAACGGGTCCGCCTGGGGGACGTCGTTGGGCAGCTCCTCTTGCCACGCGATGGCGAGCGGGGGGGCCGCCCACTTCACGGCGGTGACCTTGACGCCGAGGACGGGGCTGCCCGGAGAGACCACGGCCGGTCCGGCGATCGCAGCGCCTCCCGAGTCGGCGCTGGCGCCCCCGCCCGCGGTCGCGGGACCCGCCGATGGTGCGGGCGGGGTCGTGGTGGTGGTGGTCGGCGGCGGCGGTCCGTAGAGCGTGCTGTAGACGATCAGCGTCTGGTCGAACAGCCGGGCGTCGAGGATCTGCTGGCGGTCGAGCATCACCGCGTCCACGAAGTCGAAGCCGGTCGCCGTCACGGCGAAGCGGAGAACGGCCGCCTGAGTCGTCTTCGCTCCCAGGCCGTTGACGAGGAGGAGCAGCTCCTTGCCGTGATAGAAGAAATACTTCGGCGTCCCCGGCAGCTTCAAGGCGCAGCTCAGAACGGGGCTCGCCGCGTCCGTCTTGACCGCCAAGAGCCCGTGCCGCTGCGACAGGAAGATCGCCGTGCTCTCCTGATAGCCGACCAGATCCGGCCGCTCGATGGTGGGCGCGCGATCCTCGGCGGCACCAGCGTTGTCGGTAGCGCCGGGGACCGCACCTCGGGCGGGAGGCAGCTTGCCTCGGTAGAGCGGCGGCTTGCTGCGATCTTTGAGGATGTCGACCGGATGCGTCCAGTTGATCCCGCCGAGCGCGTCGGCAGCGGACTGAAAGGCCGCGTCGTGGCTGACCGGACAGCGCTTGGCGGCGATCGGATCGAGCCGGCCGACCTGACCCGCGAAGTCGTCGTAGCTCATGACCTGATTGCCGGCGGGGACACGAACGCCGGTGCGATAGCTGACCGTGTAGGCGGCCAGGTCGCCGTCGATCGGCAACGAGTCACCCCCGGCGCCGCCGGCCCCACCGCCCGCGCCGCTCGCACCGCCCGCACCGCCCGAGCCGCTCGCCATCCCGCCGCCTCCCCCGGTCCCGGTCGCCGCGCCGTGTCCGCCGTCGCCGCAACCCCCGAGGGCCACCAGCGCAGCGGTCGAAAAGGACGTGATCCCCCGGGCCACCTTGCTTCGCGTCGTCATGCCGGTCGCTCCTCCCGTTGTCGTTCCCACAGGTCGAATCAGCAGAGGGCAGCAGCTAGCAAAAGATGGACCCGCGGCACGGCGACGGGAGATCCGCCACTTCCGCGCGCACGGCTGCCGGACCGCCTCACAAATTCGAGTGTGACTTTGAAAATCCCCCGCCGTCCCCCCCACTCCGTCGCGATTTTTCCTCCGAAGACGGCCCGTGATCGGAATGTCGCGGTTCGGCCGCCCTTGCGTCTCGCCCATCCCTCGATGGTCGCGCGTTCCCTCACGGCTCGGGCATTGCACCCGCGCGCTGACCAAATGTATCTAGCAGAACGTTTGGGCCTCGCCTTTACGTCCCCGTGCCGCGCCGTTACAGTCCCGGTGTGGCTCGCGGCCGCCGCGTTCGTGGCCGCCGCGTGCAGCGAGAAAGCGCAGCTCGGCGCAGCCGGCGGCGCGGGCGGCCTGGGCCAAGGCGGCCGCACCCGCGATGGCGAAGGAGGAGGCGGCGCCGGAGCTGTCCAAGGCTCAGGCGGCTCTGGAGAAGGCGGGAACACCGGCGGCCGCGGCGGCGAAGGGCCCGGAGGCCTGTCCGGAAGCGGGATCGGAGGACGCACCGGCACGGGCGGTACCGCCGGCGGTTCCGGAACGGCGGGGATCGGCGGTCAGGTCGTGCGGGCCTGCCAGGGCGTGTCGATGTCACAGCCGGCGCCTCGCGAATGCCGCGCCGATTCCGAGTGTCCGCCGCCTGGCCCCGTCAAGTGCTGTACCACCAGCGAATGCTGGCCGACGTCGGTCGCGTGCCCTCTGCCGCCCGTGAACTGTCCGGCCTTCCAGTGCATGACGTCCGATGACTGCCGGCCGGGCGGCACGTGTGTCAGCACGGTCGGCGGCTGCCCGCGCTGCGAGGCCAGGACCTGCCAGTACCCGCCGCCGCCGTGCACGCAGGTCCCCGACTCATGCGGCGCCGACGCTCGCTGCCAGGCGGACGGCAAGTGCCAGCCGCTCCTGTGCACGGAAGGACACGCCTGCTTCGCGCCGTCTCAGCGTTGCAACCCGACCGGCGGACGTGCCGACGCCAACGGTTGCGAGCTCGTCGCGTGCGACGCCGGATGGACCTGCGAAGAGAACACCCGATGCACCAACCCAGCCGACAAGGCCAGTCACGGCTGCACCCCGCTCGCCTGCAAGAGCGACGTCGATTGCGACTGCGGCTATTGCGTCAACGGCGCCTGCTCGGCCGGCCTCGGCCATTGCTCGTATCCGCCCTCGTGATCCGCGAGGTGCGCCCGGATCGGATCGCCCGCAACCTACTCATGAGGGAAGAAATGGATGAGCCGAGCTGCCACGAACATGCTCCGAGAGGCCATGACTCGCCGGAGCCGGTGGATCGAACGGGGGGGCGAGTGATCCGGAGCGGCGTCGCCCTCGGGTTGATCGTGGCCGGCGCCGTGGCTCTCGGCTGCTCGTCGAAGGACTCGCAGCAGACCCGCGACGCAGGAGGCGATCGCCCGATGACGGGAACCGGAGGCTCCGGGACCGCCAGCGGCGGCGCGGGCGCGGGCGCGGGAGGTGCGCTCGCCTCCGGCGGAATGCTCGGGTCAGGCGGTGGAGGCTCTGCCGGCGGCGGCGGTGGTTCAGGCGGCGCAACAGCTTCTGGCGGAGGGGGCGGCCGCGCCGCGGACGGCGGACACGGCGGGATGGCCGGAACGAACGGCCAGGTCAATGGCACGGGCGGCCACGAGATCGGGCCGGCCCTATGCGGCGACACCACGTGCGCCCTCGGCTCGCAATGCTGCAAGGCCTGCGACGGCAGCATGACCTGCGCGGGGTCGTGCGCAGCCGTGGTCTGTCCGGCGGACGCCGGCGCCGACGCCAGCGACGGTCCTCCGGTCGTTTGTGCCGGCGTCACCTGCGGCGCCGACCAATTCTGCTGTGGGCCGCCGTCGTGTGGCGCCTGCCGGAGCATCTTGAGCGGCGCGAATTGCGCCTCGCTGTGCCCCGCGCTCGACGGCGGCGCCGACGCCGGCTCGATCGCGTGCGGCACGGGGAGCTGCGGCCCCCTCGAGGCGTGCGTGCACCCCGCCCAGGGCGGCACCTGCACGATGCCGGACGCGGGCGTGTGCCCACCGGGGACGACCGTTCGAAATGGCTGCTGCTTGCCGCCCGATGCCCCGAAGTGCGTGGCGATCGATCGGGCGTGCAATGGCCCCACCCTCACGTGTGCCTGCTTCAGCAAAGATCCTTGCGGGATCGACTGCGGCGGCGCATTCATCACGGGACACGACGTCGTCTGCCGAGCTGGTTGACGCCGCAAGGTCGTCTTTCCCCACGCTGTCGGATCGCGCCCTGGACCGGCGTGTCGGCCAATGCGACACTTGACGCCGGCGATGGCGATGGGCGTGCCGGCGCGGATGGATCTCCTGCTGGTCGAGGATGACGACGCCGACCGGGCGCTCGTCGATGGGATGTTCCGGCGAGCGAGGAAGCTCACCACCACGGCCACCGGCGTTCGCCTCCACCGCGCGACCAATCTCCTCGAGGCCGAGCGGGTCCTCGAGGCCGCCTCGCCGGGAAGCCTGGCCGTCCTCCTCGACCTCAGCCTGGCGGACGCCACCGAGGGGACCACCCTCGACTGGATCCGGCGGAACGCGCTCCTCTTTCCGCTGATCGTCTTGACCGGCAACGACGACGACGGCTTCCCGGAGAAGGCGCTGCGGGCCGGCGCGCAGGACTACCTGGTCAAGTGGGAGTTCGACGCCGACTCGCTGGCGCGCGCGATCCTTTACGCCACCGAACGGCACCGCACCCAGGACGAGCTCCGGCGTGCCAAGGACGCCGCCGAGGCGGCCAGCCGGGCCAAGTCGGAGTTCCTCGCGAACATGAGCCACGAGATCCGGACGCCCCTCGGCGCCATGCTGGGAGCGGTCGAGCTGCTGGGCGAGTCGTCGCTGTCGCCGGAGCAGCGGGCCCACGTCGAAATGCTGAGCAAGGCGGGCCGCCACCTGCGCGAGCTCGTCGATGAGGTGCTCGATCTCGCGAAGGTCGAGGCCGGCGGCGTGGTGCTCGAACGGGTCGGATTCGCGCTCGACGACCTCCTCGGCGAGATCGAGGGGCTGCTCCGCGCTCCGGCGCGCGCCAAGGGCCTGCACCTGTCGTGCGCGGCTCCCGCCGAGCGGCTCGTCGTGTGGGGCGACCCCACCCGCCTCAAACAGGTGCTGCTCAACCTGGTCGGGAACGCGGTCAAGTTCACCGAGCGGGGCGCGATCGACGTGCGCGCCGAGCGCGTCGGCCCGGACGACGCGGGGCACGTTCGCTTCTCCGTCGCCGACACCGGGATCGGGATAGCGCCCGACCAGGTGCCCCGGATCTTCGGCGCCTTCACCCAGGCCGACACCTCCACCACCCGCCTCCACGGCGGAACGGGGCTCGGACTGACCATCGCGAGCCGCCTGGTCGGGCTCATGGGCGGGCGGCTCGAGGTCGAGAGCACCGTCGGAGCGGGCAGTCGGTTCTCGTTCACCATCGCGTTGCCGCCCGCCGATCGGACGCACGCCATCGCCCGCTCGCGGACCGACGATTGGGCCTCCCTCTCGACCGCGGCGCACCGGGTCCTCATCGCCGACGACGCGGAGGACAATCGCGTGCTACTCGCGCGCTTCCTGAAGGACACGCCGTTCGAGCTGGCGTTCGCGACGGACGGCGCCGACGCTCTCGATCAATATCGTCGCCTTCAGCCCGGCGTGGTCCTCCTCGATCTCCACATGCCTCGGCTGGACGGCATCGAGGTGGCGAGACGCATCCGCCAGGCCGAGGACTCGGAGGGTCGAGCGCCGGTCGCGCTCATCGCCCTCACCGCCGACGCATTCAACCAGACACGAGACCGATGCCTGACCGCGGGGTTCACGACCTTCCTGACCAAGCCCGTGGCCAAGGCGGCGCTCCGCGAGGCCATCGCCCAGGCCTTGCGCTCGGGGGCTCACCCGGCGCGCCCCACGCCCGACCACCAGCCAGAGCGCCTCGACGAAGGTCCCGCTCCCCGCGTCGACCAGCCCTTCGATGAAGACCTGCGGGATCTGCTGCCGACCTACGTCCGGAATCGCTTCCTCGACGCCGAAGCGATCCGCGCTGCCCTCGCCGAGCGCGATCTCGGCCGGGTGGCGGAGCTCGCGCACCGGATGAGGGGCAGCGGCGCCACGTACGGGCTGCCCATCGTGACCGAGGTCGGCGCGCGCATGGAGGCGGCGGCCGAGCAGGGGCGCACCGATCTCCTCCCCGCCGAGCTCGAGCGGCTCGCCCGCGAGCTGCTCCGGCTGCGAGAGCGCCTGGGGCCGACGCGGCCCTGAGGCGATCTTCAGCTCCGGTCGGATGAGTGCGCGGGAACCGCGCGAGCCGGCGTGCGGGCCCGCGAGGACTCTTCGGCGCCGAACGTCCGGTTGCGCCCCTCCGCCTTGGCCCGATAGAGGGCCTGGTCCGCCACCCGGATCAGATCCTCGGGCGTCCTCACGGCGTCGTCCAGCGCGGCCGCCCCCAAGCTGGCCGTGACGAAGAGGGGCTTTTCGCCCCCCTGGGGCGTGACGGTCAGGAACGACGTGATCGCAAGCTGCTGGCGGATTCGCTCCGCCACCTTGAGCGCCTCGGAGGCCTGAGTCTCCGGCAACAAGATGGCCAGCTCTTCGCCGCCGAAGCGGGCCGCGCGGTCGATCCGGCGCAGCGTGCGCCCGAGGAGCCGCGCCACGCCCTTCAGGACCTCGTCCCCCGCCACGTGTCCGTGCTCGTCGTTCACCTGCTTGAAGTGGTCCAGGTCGAGCAGGATCAGCGACAAGGGATGACCGGTGCGAGCGCTCCGCGCGACCTCGTCCGACAGCAGGCGGTTCAGCTCACGCCGATTGTAGAGGCCCGTGAGCTCGTCCCGGATGGCCAGCTCCTCGAGGGCGGCCCGACTGCGCTCGAGCTCTTCGTTGGCGGCGGACAGCTTCTCGTTCGTCCGCTTCAAAGCGTCCTCCAACCTCCGGCGCTCGGTCATGTCCCGGGCGACGTGAACCATGGCGGCGATCTGTCCCTGATCGTTCTCGACACACGACCGGGTCAGCCAGACGGGCACCCGCGTTCCCCCGCGTGCCTTGTGGACCACCTCGCCGACCCAGCCCGACTTCATGGTGTCCCACACGTGAACGGCAGGGCGCGCCCCGTCGGCCTCGAGGATGTCGGCCTTGAGACCGAGCAGCGCGTCCTGTGGGTAGCCGTAAAGCCGCGCGAAGGCGGCGTTCGCGAACAGAAAGTTCCCCTCGAGATCCGTGATGTAGACGGCGTCGAGGACGCTCTTCACCGCGGACGAGAGCATGCGCACCGCCGCGCCGGCGCGCGCCAGGCGAACGGCGGCGTCGATCGCGAACGGCAGCAGCTTGAGGTGCGAGCCGTCGGTCCTCTTGACGATGTAATCCTCGGCGCCTGCGCGGAGCGCCGCCACGGCGACCGTCTCGTCGCCCGCGCCGGTCACGATGATCCACGGAACACCGGGGGCCCGGGCCGAGACGTCGAAGGCGCTGCCGTCCCCGAGCGAATAGTCGGTGACGATCACGTCGAAGGCGCGCTTGCCGAGCTGGGCGGCGGCCTCGGCCACGGAGCTGGCCGAGACGATCTCGTAACGCAGCCCGTCTTTGGCCACCGAGCGCCGGAACGACATCTGGTCGATCTGGTCGTCCTCCACCAGCAGCAACCGAAGGCCTCGCTTCTCGACCAGGGAGGCGGGATCCGTGGGATCGTTCGTCATGCAGAGAATGCGGCCCGCGCAGCGGCCGTCCTCTGCATCTTCGACCCTCCTGGGTCCGCTCTTGAGAGAAAGTTGGCTCAGGCGGGGTGGCCGGAGCGGCGTTGACGGCGCGCGCCGGCGTCGCGCCCGCCGTTCCGAGCCACCTTGCCCTCGTACGTCTCCAGCTTGCGATACAGGGTCTTTCGCCCGACGCCCAGCACGCGGGCGGCCTCCGTCTTGTTGCCGTGAAGCGAATCCATGACCTGCTCGATGTAACGGCGCTCGACCTCGGCCAGCGTGACCAGCTCGGCGGCGCTGTCGGCCGCGACCACCACATGCGATCGCTTGTAGGCCCGCACCCGCTCGGGCAAATCGTCGACCACCAGCTGGTCTCCGCGCGCGAGGGCGACCGCCCGCTCGATGGCGTTCTGCAGCTCGCGCACGTTCCCCGGCCAGGCATAGACCAGCAGCCTCTCGGCCACGGCGGG
>Ga0105238_10005158_pt1 | contig 12914 bp, 24 predicted proteins | sample KBSC34metaG_FD_81526 | JGI IMG/M metagenome (GOLD analysis project Ga0105238, IMG submission 81526) | Corn rhizosphere microbial communities from Kellogg Biological Station, Michigan, USA - KBS C3-4 metaG | ecosystem: Host-associated > Plants > Roots > Rhizosphere > Soil | place: Michigan, USA... | reverse complement strand
GTGCCGTGCGCATCGACTTGATCTCGCCATGCGTTGCGTCCAGTTCGCGCAAGGCGCCGCAGCCGAGCAGGTCGGCGCCGTGCCACACCGTCCAGAACGTGATGTCGGGCCGGCGCAGTGCATCCAGGTCCAGCGCGTGCACGCTCTCCGGCGGCGACAGCGCATGCATGTTGCGCAGATGTTCCTCCAGCAGCGCGCGGATTTCCGGTCCGCGCAGATCGTCGCGGCGGATCAGCAATGCCGTGGTCGATTCGATCATGCCGGTCTGATCGTGCCGGAAATCTACGCCGCGCGCGGCAGCATGCTTCCGTGGCGGATCTGCCGCAGCAGATAGACCAGTGTTGCCAGCAGCAACAGCGCCGCTGCCGCTACTTCGGACCAGATCGTCGCATTCATCGCCAGCGTATGCGCAGATACCGGCGCCAGCGCGTAGTGCCCCAGCCCGTCGAAGCCCAGTGCCGCATACACTCCAACCAGCAGCAGGCCGACGATGACGAAACGCGTGCGCGCGAAGGCGATGCCAATCACGCCGATCGCGGTGATGCCGAGCCAGCTCAAATAGACTTTCGAACGCGACAGCCATGGCGGCAGATTCGGATAGTCGCGCAGGAATTCGGCGTTATGTACGAAATGCGCCAGGCTCGCGAGGCAATACGCCAGGGCGAGCAGCCATAGCAGAGCGGGCAGGTGGCGTGGATTTCGGTTCATCGCTTCCTCGTCAATGCGGTCACAGAATTGCCGCGCCGAAGTTCGACGGCAACGACAGTGAAAGATAGGCGAGCGCAACGAGCCAGGTCAACGCCACGCCGAACAGCGCCAGCATTCGCTGCCGCCGATCGATGGGCGCACGGCTGCGCTGCAGAAGATGCGCCGAAACGAGCAGCGCTCCATAGCAGGCCAGCGCCACCGAAATGCCGGACAAGGCGACCAGCCAGGCGAGTGCGGCGAGCAGCGCAAAGCTGACCCCCAGGACGGAGGTTGCGGGATCCGTTGCAGACGCATCCGAGTGCATCGTCGAAGTTCGCATCGGCATTGCTCCGCGAGGCGACCGGCCTACACTAGCACCGCCGCCCGCCGAGCGCATGTGCGGATCCTGCGCTCAAGCGGCGACCAGCTGCTTGAACATGATCAGCGCGTCGACATAGCCCAACTGCGCGTGCTTGAACGCGCCGGGCAGGCGCCCGACGATGTCGAAGCCGAGCTTGCGCCACAGGCGCACCGCGCCTTCGTTGCTGGCAACGACGAAGTTGAACTGCATGGCGCGAAAACCCAGCGCCAGCGCTTCACGCTGCGAGTGCGCGCACATCAGCGAGGCGAGTCCCTGGCCGCGCACGTGCGGCGCGACCACATAGCCGCAGTTGCACACGTGTGCGCCGAGGCCCGGCTGGTTCGGCTTGATGAAGTAGGTGCCGATCACGCGGCCGTCGGCATCGCAGGCCACGTAGCTGCGCAGCGGCACGTCGATCCAGGCGCGATGAATATCCGATTCGCTGCTGTCCGGCGCAAACGAATAGGTATCGCCGCGCGCAAAGGTCTCGTGCAGGATGGCCCAGACCTCGGGCCAGTCGGAGCCGGTGAACGAGCGGATGTCTTCGTAGATATCGGTCATTCGGTTGAAGATCTGAAGCCTGTCGCATCGGCACGCCAGGCCGTTTCGGGCACGAATGCCTTGAAAGCCTGCACGAGTTCGGCAAAGCGCACCTCGCTGAAGGACTCGCCACTGATGATGACGAATTGCTTGCGTCCGTCTCCATCGAGAGCGAACGACAAGGTGTCCTTGCGTTGCATGGCCAACGTGATCGATTCGCGCGGAATACTGCGCGCCACGACGCTGTTGCGGCGCAGAATCAGCGCGCCGCCCTCGAACGCCACCTCGTTGCCCCAGCGAAAACGCGCCAGCTGCAGCGCGGCCAACCCAAGGTAGACGACAAAGATCCCGGCAATCAAGCCGTAGCGATGCACGGGCAGCAGGCAAGCCAGGATAAACACCGCCGACAGCAGCAGACGCAATGGACCTTTCCAGCGACGCAGGAAGCCTGCGTTGCCCTTGAACGTTGAGAGGGAGTTGTCGGTGGCCACGGCTATTTCCAGCCGCCGCCGATTAGCACCAGGCGAGTCTCGCAACCCGCCATACCTTCAGTATCGCGCACGTAGAATTTCGCGAGATAGGTGGCGTTGCTGTCCGGCGTGAAGTAGGTGCCCCAGCCTTGTGCTGCGTGTACGTCGACACGAACGGATCTCGTCGCCCCATCAGAAAGCGACTCCGCGCGTTCCGCACCGTGGCGATAGACAATGGCCGTGCTGGTAGTCCAACTGCTCAGCGCACCTGCTTCGTGGATTACCACCGAGCCGTCTTCGGCTTGCACCTCAAGTTCGATCACGACTTTGTCCAATGCCGGTTTGTCGCAGGCGGGCGACATGGCCGGACGCAGCCCCATGGTGAACTCGACATGCGGCAACCCCGCTATCCTGAATGCCTTTTGGTTGGGCTTGCCGAGATCGACTTTTCCGAAATCGACGACGTAGCGTTCCGTAGCGGCGCCTTCGCCGTTGTCGGTGAATTCGCCATAGCCGCGATAGCCCGAACTACACGACATTGCGAGCAGCGATGCGCAGCAAACGGCAGCGAGCTTGGTGGCGGAGTGAAGCATGCGCATGGTTGCCGCGAACGGGAGACCAAGTCTAACGCAGCGCAGCGTGCGCGTCCGCAGGGAGGCGTCGCATGCATGGACAATGATTCAAGGCACTCGCGTGCTGTGCAGGAACTCGATGCGCCAGTGGCCTTTGTCTTTTTTCAATACGGCCGATTCCAGCCAGGTGACCTCCTTCTTGCCGGCGGCATCCTGCACCGAGCCTTCGTTGACGTAGGTGATCCAGGCCATATCGCCATGCACCTGCACCTGCGGCTGGGTAACGCGCCAGACGTAGATCTTGCCCGCCGCGTGTGCGCTCTTGATGAGTTGCATCAACGCATCGCCATCGAAACGCTTGCCGACATCGTACGCATAGAAATTCTCGGCCGCGACCGCATGAAATTTCGGCAGGTCGTCGTCGGTTGCCGCCACGAACATTGCTTGCATGGTGGCGACCACGGCTGCTTCGTCTGCTCCGCGGTTCGTAGCCGGTGCAGCATGGACTTGCAGCGCAAACAGCAATGCAAACACGCTGGCGGGCCAGTAGCGTATGTCGCGCATGGGTATTCCTGTTCGATGGAATTGATTGATCGGGTGCGTGTCGTTGCGCAATGGTTCGATGGCGAGCCCGGACATCAGTCGCGCGCTTGCAAGCGCTGCGCTCAATCCAGTCTGCGCGACATGATCACATCCTCATGAGAATCGTGCGCATGATGCAGTTGCGCCGTTCCAACCACAAGGAAACCGCACTTGTGGTAGAAGGCAATGGCGCGGGCGTTGTCCGGCGCGGTGCCCAGCCACATCACGTCATATTGCCGTGCACGCGCACGCGCCATCGCGTGTGCCACGAGTTCGCCGGCCACTCCTCGGCCTTGCTGCTCGGCAGCGACGTAGAGTCGCCACAGCTGGATCGGCGATTGCCCGTTCACGCAGGCCGGACAATCGTGCACTCTTGCAATCAGGTAGCCTGCAACATCGCCATCGAGGTCGGCGACCAGGAACCCGTCCGCCCATGCGGCGATTTCCTGCGCGAATGTTGCCGCGTCCGCGGCAATGCCTAGTGAACGCGCGAGACGTGCCAGTGCGTCGGCATCGTTCTGCTTTGCGGCGCGAATGATCATGTCTGCCCGTGTGCCCAACCCGTAATCAGGCGCCGGCACGATGGCGCGGCGCTTCGCTCGCGGCCAGCCAGATCGCCATCGCCGCGGAGACGAGCGCGGGTGCAAGGAACAGCCACTGGCCTGCCGACACAGCATCGCCATGACTGGCCGTGATGACGATCAACACACCGCTGCTGCCCAGTGCCAGCGCCGCCACGCAGCAAGCGGTGAGCCGGCGAAAGCGCGGACTCAGGCCGCCAAACAGCAGCAGCAGGAATGCGGCAAGACCGGCCAACAGGCCCCACGGAAGCAGAAATGCCGCGGTGTCGAGCAGCACGCCGAAAAAGCCCGCCCATGTCCTCGTGGAAATGGCATGACCGAAAACCAGCAGTGCGCTGGCCAGCGCCAGGATCGGCGTCAGCATGAACACGCTTAGCAAATGCAGGAATGGACGCATTCGCCATTCAACCCATGATGACCGGCAGCGATGGATTCGACTCTGCCGAGGCGTTGCTGAACCTCATGCGCCATCCAACGATTGCCAGTCAGGCAATTTGTACTTGCGCCGGCCATGCGCGTAGTACGCCGCCATCAGCAGGCCGAACAGCGCGCCGCTGATCAGCGAGGTCAGCACGGCTGCCAGCGGCGCCATGCGCTGGCTCGACCACACGAAAAACCACATGAGCAATCCCCACGCGAGGCCGAACGTGCCGCCAAGCCACAACACGGTCGGCCAGAAGCGGGCGAAGTGTGGCGGCGGCACCTGCACGCCAAGTTTCCACAGGAAATGCAGCGCCGGCGGCGCGTAGTTGCTTTGCCAGATGCCGGATTTCGCGAGGATGGCGAGCGCTCGCTCGCGCTGACTTTCAAAGGACATCGGAGCACCGGATAGAGGACTGGTCATTGAAGTCTAGCGCAGACGTGCACGCCGGTCCGCAACGCCAGCTCGACGGTAGATGGCGCGGCGCACAGGCGTGAGCAGCGTCGACCGTGCCGAAAAGATGTTTCGTGCGCAATCAAGAATTGACGACGTCTTTGTTCAGGCCTCGGCCACCGCGGCAATCGAGATCTTCAAGCCAGGCACGCGCACCGGCAACTTGGCGCCTTGCCGCGCCGGCGGATTGGCGGGAAACCATTTCAGCCATTCTTCGTTCATTCCCGCGAAGTCGTCTTCGTCGGCAAGAATGACCGTCGCGCTGACGATCTTGTCCAGCGAACTGCCGGCTGCCTGCAGAATTGCCGCGATATTGGTCAGGCATTGGCGGGTCTGCTCCTGGACCGTGGTTCCGGTGATGGCTCCGCTGACCGGATCGTGCGGCGCCGTGCCCGAAATGAAGATGAGACCCGCGGCCTTCACGGCTTGGCTATAGGTGGCGGGTGGTTTGGCCGCGTTGGCGGTAAAGACGATCTGACGAGACATCTGGATTTCCTGAAGATTGCCGCGAGAGCGCGCGATTGCCGCCGACACGTCGACTATCCGCGCGGGTCGCCAAGTTCGCGATTCAATTCTATCGCGGCTGCGGCCAATTGCTTGGCGCGCGCGGCGCTGATCGTGTCGCGCTCGCCAAAGACAATTGTCGCCATCTCGAACTTGCCGCCTGGCTTGAGGCGTTCGTCGAGATGACGCAGGCGTTGGCCGCGCCAGAAACCAAACAGCACCCGTTGTTCTTCGGAGCGAATCAGCAACACGGGGCCATTCGAGGAATAGACCAGATGGCCCCACTTGATCTGCTCGTCCAATTTCCCGGACTCAAGCACGGCTTTGCGCAACTTCTTGACCAGCACTGCGTGCCAGCCATCGAGCGCGCGGACATACGCGTCAGGGGATTCGGCCGGCGCGGATTTCTTCATGGGCATGCGGGTGATCCTACATCACACCCATGTGCGGTGCTGCCTGCCACACCAGCGATGCCGCGGAGCCGAATAGCACGATCTCGCCGGCTCGCTGCAGCAGTCCGCGAGGCGTACCTGCCGGTAGTACGGTTAGACCGACTGCCACACCCAAGACGACATAGCCGGCGACGTGGCCAGGCTCATTGAAATTCTTCGCGGCCGCGAGTAACGCAAGACCGCCGCCGATGTATTCGATGGCTCCGCCGAGGTTGTGCATTGCCTGGCGCGTGCTGCCCGATACCGGCGAACCCGGGTCGCAGGGAAAGACTGCGGCCACGAGATAGCCGACGGCAATGCACAGGCACAACGCTGCAACGGCAGGTGCCGCGCTGTGCAACAAGATCGCCCCCGGCAGAAATGCGAGGCCGGTCGGCGCAAACAAGCCCCAGGCGACCAGGCGTTGATCGGGCGCGCCCACTTCGCCGATTTCGCTGATCGTGTGCAGCACGTGACTGTAGCCGGGCTTACGCGTGGCCAGAACAAACAAGCACACGAACAGGTAGACAAACGCGACCAACGGAAGCAACGCGGCGACGATCGACATGGATGCCGGCTGAGCCTCGATGGGATCGAATGAACACGGAGAGCGGGGCAATACAGCGACTAACTGTGGCTGACTATCCGGCAAATCAATATTGCCCCAGAGTCTACACCGCGCCAATCGGCGTCGATTCGTCAGCTGCCAAGGTAAGTTTTCGGCACGGCAATCCCCTGCAGCCGGAAAAACGACAGCTGGTCGAAATAGCCGCGCTGAAAAACAATTGCGTCGCCGCGCACCTGGAAAAAACCGCAGCCGCGAAGGCCGTTTGGATCGCTCCACTCCAATATCGCCCACTCGCCGTCCTCGAACAGATTCTCGACGACGCAGGTCATCTTGGCGCGCCCGAACTCGATGCGGAACATCTGCCGAATCGCCTCGCGCCCGAGCAGTGGTTGCATGACCACCTGATGATTGACCGCATCCGCGGCGTAGAGGGCTGCCAGCCCGTCGACATCCGCCGCATTGAAGCGCGCGACCCACTCTTGCACGAGTTGCTTGGGCGACACGGTACGACTGCCTCGAATCCGAATCTTGGTACCGCGTTTTCGGCAGCGGCGCATTGCTCGAAAGGCTAGGCGACCGACCACCACAGCGTCAACGCGCCAACGGCGAAAAACACCACCCACGACAAGTGCCGGCCACGCGTAAACACGATCGGCAGAATGCCGCAGGCGATGCACGTGACGCCGACGATTTGCGCGGTTGCGACTGGCGTAAGCGCGCCTCGCGCAAGCTGCCAGAGGATGGCTGCAATGCCGAACCAGGTCAGCGTCGTGATATGCCAGGCGAAGCGCAACGTCCGCACGGTGAACCAGGAGCTGCCGAACAATTTCGGCAGGTCGTCGCGTTTGAACAGGCGCATGAGAATGTAGCGCTCACCCAGCACGGAGTGCGCGACACCCAGGGCGAAGACCAGCAAAGCGGCAAGATGAAGCATGCTATTCCACGTTTCCAATGTCCCGGCTCGATGCTCGCGGCCGTGAACAACTCCTCAGTTCATAGTGCAAACAGCAGCGACCACCTCGCCACCGCACTCATTCGCCAAGCTGTCGATCGCAAAACGCCACGTCGGCAGACGTCTCGATATATCGGCAGAAATAGAACTGCGGCTCGATGCTGCCGGATTGATCGCGCTTGACCTGCCACTTCGCGGTGTGAAGTTTCCGGCACGCATCGACGACAAAAGCATCGGGCGGGCTGATTTTCGCCGCTCGCATTTCTCCGCCAAGCTCGCGGATGCTGCTCAGCGCGCAGGTTTTCGCCAGCCCGTCTTCGTCAGGGACCACCTCGAGAACGGCGACGTATCCGACGCCTTGCGGGAAGTCATCGGCGAAACGCGGCTTGGCTGCCGCTTGACCGAATACAGCAGCCGCAATTGCCAGAACCATCGATTCAACCATGACGTCCATGCCCATTGTGCGGCCTGCGGCCAGACGTCGATCTTACACCGCGATAACTCGCAACAGCCATGCAGTGAGCCGGCGGTTCGAGCAGAGTCAAGGCGCGTCATCCAGCGCTTCGTTCCACACGTCGCGGCCTTTTTCATGCGACTCGACGCCACGGGAAAACGCCGCGCTGAATGCCTGATGGTCCGGCTCGCCCGGACCCTGCCAGTCAATGAACTTCGGGCGATACACGGCAAACCCGTCGGCGCTGCCGGCGTTGCGGTACGGCACCGCCACGGTCAGCGTGGCCGTGGCAGGAGCATACGAGCGCACGACGACCAGCAGCGCATCCGTGCGTCCGGAAGACGAAGTCAGGTAGCCGTCATAAATCAGCGCAGCGTGCTCGGAATTTTCCGGATTCGAGGCCAGATAAGCCTGCCCCTTGGCCACGCCGTCTTCGATGCGTTCGACCGCAAAGCGCACCATGTTCCGGCCTTTCGCCGCGGACTCCTGGCCGAGCATTGTGCACAGCGTCTCTCCATCCGATACGCACCACACGGCGTGCGCTGCGAAGAAGCCGGCAAGTTCCAAAGCGCGTTCCATCGATAACTCCAGCCGACTGCTGCGCGCGTGAGTTTAGTTTACGCGCAGCCGAAATCGAAGCGGGCCGCGAGGGCTTACCAACATGCGTCCGAACATTCAGGAACAAATGGCCGATCAAGCAACACCACGACTGCGATGCGCCCCGCGACAAGGATCAGCGCGGCAACCAGAAATCGCACGTAGCCCGGTACGACGAACCCCGTGAACTTCTTCAACAGCACTGCCGACAGTGGACAGGCTGCCAGACCCGAGAACATCGCAAACCAGCCGTTCGTGATTGGCCAGGGTCCTTGATGGATGAGCAGCGCCAGACCGCCGACGCCCGCGAGGAGCGCCCATGCCCAGGCCACGATCGAAGCGACCAGCGAAGCAAGGATGCGCAAGCGCTCAAGCGTTGTCGATCTCATGTCATTGCACGGGTCGATCGACCGCCCGTGCGAATCGGCGGCATCGACCTTCCGCCGCAGTTCACGTGGCGGCAACCGCTTCCATCTCCAGCTTCCACTTTGCTTCAAGCAGTGCAGAGCACACGACGGTCGAGGCGGGCCGATGGGTGCCCAGGTATTTCATGCGCATGCGCACATTCGCTTCGTCATACATCGGGTCGGAAAGGTACGTTCGCAGGGAAACGATGTTGGCGAAGTCCATGCCTGCCGATGCCAGGATGCTGCGCATGTGACCCCAGATCAGGTCTGCCTGCTCCTCGAAAGATTCCGGCATGGTGCTGCCGTCCCGTTCATATCCGTTGAGACCACTGATGAAAAGCAGGCGTGACTCGCCGCGCACTTCGATGGCGTGACTGTAGGCGCGATACGGCGGAAACACCGCTTCCGGATTGTGCTGAATAAATGGCATGGTCGGTTTGTCTTAAAGAAGAAAGGAGTGGTCAGCTGGAAAGCTGCAGCACGCTTGGCGACAGGCGGGCGATGCCGCGCGCGAGCAGGATCCTGCATCTTGTCGAATCGCCCTGAACCGCGTCAACAAGCGCTGCGCGGATGCATGACCGGCAAGCTTATCCGCGACGCACCCAACCGAGGCTCAGCACGTAGCGGGAACCCTGTTCGACGCGCGTGACACTGTGCTCGCACGCATCGGGTCGAAACAGCTTGATGCGTGCCGATGCATAGATCGGCGTTGCGCATACGAACTCGCCACCGGAGGCCGCGCGCTTGAGGACGATGTTGAGCCGATAGTGCCGGCCCAGCGAAACCGGATCGGTATGCGGCGCGATTTCCGAGCCTGGCGGAAAACGCAGGATGTACATGTCGAACGGCAGCGGCCACATGCCTTGCAGAAGAAGCATCTTGTCGTAGCCGGAACGCTGGCGGCCGGTTTGCCAGCGAAACGCGGTGCGAAAATATTCGCGTAGCGACGATGGTGCGGCATTCATGTCGAATGGGCCGGCATGTAGTACAGGTCGCCCGAGATCGGGCGGCGCAACTGCATCAGTTGAACGCGGAAGCCGGGCTGTCGCGACTGCATGTAGACTTGCACGACATCACCCGCAGCAAGGCGAACGGCACAGGATGTCTGCCTTCGCAGTCCGCCCCGGCTGCACTTGACGACCTGACCTGCCAGGCGGACCTGCGTGTCGACTCCGTCATCGACGACCGACCAGGCGATCATCGCGGCGACACCGAGCGCAACGGCACCGAACACGTAAACGAATGCTCTGCCGGAAGGTGCTTTTGCCGGGACCTGAGCTGCTTCGCCCGGCGTTGAATCGACGCGAAAGCGCCCGATGGTGAAGTATTTCCTGAACGTCGTTTGCTTCCAGAGATACCTGCTGATCACTGGACCCATCCTTCGAGCGCGACGGCTAGCGTCGCGCACGGATTCTTGCAGGCCGCCGCAAAGTTGTTCATTCATTGCCCGCCAATGACCGGCTTGCACTCGATCACATCATTGCCCTGTGTCGCAAACAGAATCTCGCGACACAGCACGACGCTCAGCGTGGTGCCTGCGCCTGCACCGCCGGAAGGGTCAGCGTCGTAGTACAACACGCGCAGCTTTCCCTGTTCATCGCGAGCCGCGCCTTGCCAGGCAATCGAGTCCGTCCCCTGGAACTCGACGGCGAGCCGATACGCCTTGCCCTCCGAATTCGCGGACATGGCACACGCGACGGCGGCTTGCGGGCTTTCGTGAAGCGCAACAACTCCGCAATCCTGGCTGCCCGAACCCGCGATTGATTTCAGTTTGCCCATGAGCGCTGCAGGCGCTGTGCCCGCGGCCTGACAGAGCGCCGTCACGAGCATGCTTGCGAGAAAGACGCGTCCGGATCTCATGCTGGCTCTGTGAAGGCATGAACGAGTTCAGTTTACACCCCGTCGACTCGTAGCGATTTGCCTGACCGATTAGCTAGTGGTCGACCGAGGCGCCTGCCCGTGCCGCGAGCAAACCAAACGCAACGAGCAACACCAGCGCCGAGTACGCCGTGCCCGTAATCTGCATGGCATCGAGCCACCAGCAGCCTGCTGCAAATAGCGCACTGCACAGCGCACCCAGCATCCATGCCGTGGGTCGCGAGTGCGTGCGCCACATGAACGCCGAACCGATGCCAAAGGCCCCGGTAGCAACCAATGCGGCAAGCAGCGAAAGCCAGGCCTCGCGTTGCAGCGAACCGCCACGACCCCAGGCGTGTTCGTACACGTCGAAGCCGTAGATGGAGACCGTGCAGAAGACAAGCAACGTCAGCCACGCAGCCGCACCGAAGGCGAAGACAGGTCTCATGGGCGTTCGGGAGAATCGTCAGCTGTCACGCGGTGCTATGTCGAGTGAGTGGGCCGTCATTCGAAGCCCGCTGCTCACTTGGACTCCTTGGGCTGCCACAGCTCGATCGGATTTCCGTCCGGATCGTGCAGCCGGGCAAAATCGCCGTTCGGATAACTCTGTGGCTCGTCGACTGCAATGCCGGCCGCGCGCAGCTGCGCGATCATGGCGTTGAGATCCGCCACGCGGAAATTCACCATCCAGTTTTGCTCGCTCTTCCCGAAATACTTGGTGTCTTTCTTGAATGGCGCGAACGCGGTAGGTCCGGCCTCCTGATGCCAGGGCTTCTGCCCGTGGCTCATCGGCACCGGCAAGATGCCGAGATTCGTCTCATACCACTTGGCCAGGCGCTCCGGATTCTCGGACCGGAAAAACAGGCCGCCGATACCCAGGACTTTCTGCGTGCCGGGCTCCCTGGGTGAATCGGCAGCGAAGGCGCCGCCGAACGCGACCAAGAGCAGCGGCGCAAGGAGCGAGTACAAGAAAGGATTTTTCATAAGATGCACCTGTGCTGTGGTTGGCGAGCGTCGGCGATTTCGGAGCGCGGCGCAACTTCTGCAATGGATCACTTCTTCTCAACTGCGGCTTTGATATCGTTCAGGTCCTGCAGCAGCGCCTTCTTGACCACGCCTTTGAACAGCAGCGACATCGGGATCGACATCAGTTTCGTCTTGATGTCTTGCGGCTGGGAATCATGCGCGCTGGTCAACGTGCAGCCACCGGTGCTGTCTGAAATGCTTGTGGTGGACTCGAACACAAAGCCGTCGCTTTCCGCCCTGGTCGAGTAGAACTCGTTGTCGGCGGCAGCGGTGATCCATTTTTCCACGGTAGCCGGCTTGCCAAACAGGATGCGAGTCTCGCGCCACCTCAAACCGACGAGCCCGCTCGCCGGTTTTTTGACAATCTCGATGCTTTCGATTCCACGAACGATGTTCGCCGCATTCTCGATATCCGAGATGGCGGTCCAGGTCGCGGCCCTGGATCCCTGGATGGTTACCTGAACTTCGACGAGCATTGCTTTCCCCTTGGGCAGAGCTTCGCTTGCGCGATCGCTTGAGCATCCGACGGCGAACGGGACGAAGCTGGTATCCAGCACCGTCGTTTCGCGGCCGCTGCGGCCACGATGTCTAGTCTACGCCGCGCCGACTCGCAGCAGTCCGCATGTCAGGCAGCAGCTGCTTGGCGTAGGGGAAGCACTGCAATACACCGAAGCGCGCGATTGCCGGCCCGATGCGCCGGTAGCCCAGCGCCTCATAGAAAGGACAAGCCAATGCTGTGCTGTCCAGGTGGAGGGACGTCAGCTCCCACTGCCTGGCCTTTTCTTCCAGCGCTGCATGAACGAGTTTTCCAAGGCCTTGCCGCTGTGCGCCAGGAGCCAGATAGAACAGGAGGATCTCGCCGCCTCGTTGCAGAACTCCGACGCCAAGCAGGCGATCGCTTGATTCGACCACGACGCAAAAGTTATCGACGTTTGAAAGCCAGGCCAGGAAATTCTGCGGTGTCTTGTTGGCCAACCATAGGGCAAGCGTTTCCACATCATTGCGATGATCGGTCACACACAGCTCAGCAATTGACCGGCGCACTACGTCAATCGCCGCGTCGGCGTCTCTTTGCTCCGCAGGGCGTACCGAAATCATGCGTCTGCAAGCTGGCATTTGAACTGAGCGGTCGCGGCCGCGATGCGATTTAGTCTACACCGCGCCGGTTCGCATTCGGCCGCCTCGCGCAAACGATCCGGCACAGGACAAGATGCCGCATGCGAGGCTCAGCGTCGGAACGAATTGCCCGATGTTACGGACCAGTTGCTAGCGTCGCGAATTGGGGTCGAACTCCCAATCCGTAGGCTTTGTATAGAGCGTGCCATCATCGTCTTGGACCACCGCGCCCAGCGCCAGTGCCACCTGAAGCATTTTGCGATACAAAGCGGTGTCGGGCCATTTGGTGCTCACGTTGCCGCTCGACCAATCCAGCCACGGCTCATCGTACGCCG
>Ga0105238_10005155_pt1 | contig 12918 bp, 6 predicted proteins | sample KBSC34metaG_FD_81526 | JGI IMG/M metagenome (GOLD analysis project Ga0105238, IMG submission 81526) | Corn rhizosphere microbial communities from Kellogg Biological Station, Michigan, USA - KBS C3-4 metaG | ecosystem: Host-associated > Plants > Roots > Rhizosphere > Soil | place: Michigan, USA... | reverse complement strand
CCGTGATCCGCTTTGCACCGGTGGAGTTCAGTGAAGTTGCGCCCGTGTTTGACAATCTTCCCGCCGGCATCACCGACGAAACGCCGCGCAGCATGGAGAAATACGACCAGGGCTACGGCTGCATCCTGTATCGCACCAAGCTCCCCGCCGGCCCGGCCGCGACGCTGGAGGCCGGGGCCATCCATGATTTCGGCTATGTGTTCGTGGACGGCAAGCGTATCGGCATGCTCGACCGGCGCAGCGACGCTGCCCGGATCGTTTTGCCGGAGCGCAAGGCCGCCGCGCAGCTCGACGTGCTGGTGGAACCGATGGGCCGCATCAATTTCGGCCACGAGATGGTGGATCGCAAGGGGTTGATCGCGCCGGTGAAGCTGGACGGCGAGACGTTGCACGGCTGGCAGGTCTTTAATCTGCCGCTGGACGACAAGATGCTCGCCGCTTTGAATTTCAAAACCAAAAAGACCGACGGCCCGGCCTTCTGGCGCGGCACTTTCACGCTGGAAAAGGCGGGCGATACGTTTCTGGATCTGCGCGGCTGGGGCAAGGGCGACCTGTGGGTGAACGGCCGTTGCCTGGGGCGTTACTGGAACATCGGTCCGTCGCAGACCGCCTACGCGCCCGGTTGCTGGTTGCGCGCGGGCAAGAATGACATCGTGGTGCTCGACCTGCTGGGTTCGGAGACTCACACCGTCGCCGGCCTGGACAAGCCGATCCTCGATGAGTTGCACCCGGAAAAGGATTTTGCCAAGGTGCGCCGCCCGAAGGTGACCTTGAACCTGGAGTCCAATGCGGTGACGATCAAGGGTGCGTTCGCGCCGGGCATCGAGACGCAGGACATCAATTTCATCTCGCCGGCGACGGGCCGTTATTTCTGCCTCGAATCCTTGAACGCGCACGACGGCAAGCCTTACGCGGCCGTCGCCGAACTGGACCTGCTCGATGCCACCGGCTCGCCCATCAGCCACAACGGCTGGACGATCGCCTACGTGGACAGCGAGGAACGCGAGGGCGAGGACGGCACGGCGGAGAATGCGATCGACGGGCAGACGGCGAACTTCTGGCACACGGAATGGAAGGCCGGCTCGCCGGACCATCCGCATCGCCTGATCCTGGACCTCGGGAAATCACAGGTCATCTCGGGCTTCCGCTACGTGCCGCGCCAGGGCGCCGGCGGCGGACGCATCAAGGATTACCGCGTGCTGATCGGGGATGGGTTGGTGAAGAAATGACGGGCCACTCAACGCGACTCGACCAGTTTCACCGGCCCGAACAGGCCGGATTCGGCCAGCGGCGTTTTGGCGGTCAGCTCGCGGATGTTGGTCTGCGTCAGGCGTTGCTCCTGTGGCAGCGCCGCGTCGCCGATGATGCGGTTGGGCCAGAAGTTCACGACTTCGACCTGCAACCGGTTCGCGCCGGTTTTCAGCGCGTCCGTCACCTCGACGCGCCACGGCGGGCACCAGACGATGCCGCAGGATTTGCCGTTCACCTTCACCTCGGCCAGTTCGCGGACGTTGCCGAGGTCGAGGAAGGTCCTGGCCTTCTTCCCATTCCAGTCAAAGGAGTTTTCATAGGCTGCCGTGCCGGAATAAAATTTGATCCCCGGCTCCGAGCGAGTCGTCCAGCTAACAAGCGAATCGAACTGCGCGGCCTCCGGCCCGCCCCACTTCGGGTCGAAATGCACCGTCCACGGCCCGGCAATCTCCCGGTCCGCCTCCGGGTCATCGGCTTTGGCCAGCACCGGATGCGCCGCCGCCGGCTCGCGGAACACCACAAACCACGAACCGCATGGCGCAAAATCCAGCGGCACGACCGTGCGCCCGTCCGCCTCCCCGTACGTCGTCAGGAAACTGTGTTCCCCCGTCACCGGATTCCAAAGCTCCGGCGCCTTGCCGGCCACCCGGAAAGAAGCCGTGACGCTCTCGGCATAATTCGTCCGGTTCGCCACGAAATAGATCTCCGCACCGCCGTCAGTGCGATGGATGTAATCCAGGTCCGGTGCCGCGCCCGCCACCGGCACCCGCCGCCCGGCCGAAAAATCCGGCGCAATGCCATCGCCCAGCAAGACCTCGCGCGCTGTCCTGTCCGCGATGACACGGCCCGCTCCGGTCTTGCCGTCCCACAATTCATCCGCCAGCTTCCGCACCTCCACATCCGTTGCCGACATGTTTCCCAACACCTCCCCGCGCACCGGCTTCGGGCCGATGACCGTTGCGCCCGCCGCCACCAGTTCCCTGATCTTCCTCAACACCGGCAGCGAAATGACATCGCGGTCCGGCAGGACGAGCACGCGATAGTTGATCCCGTCCGGCAGAAAGATTTTTCCATCCTTCACGCTCGCGCGCTCGAGCAGCGCTTCTTCAGTGATGACATCGTAGTCATAACCGTTGCCGGCGTGCGCCGGATCGGTGCGCTTGTACTGGGCAAAATTCGGGACGTGATCGCCGTAGTAATACAGGACATCCGCGGCGAAATGCCCCCGCTGAAGCATCCACTGGCACCGGTCAATATAGCTGAAGAACGGCGCGGATTTTTCCCACCACGTCACCTTGGGATTCAGGTGTGTGCCCGCAAAATATTGCTGGCCGGGAATCCCCGTTTCATCCGGCGAGCAGACAAACGCGTGCCAGACCAGCACGTTCAGGCCCTCGCACAGCGCCTTGTCGAAGGTCGGCTTCAGGTTGTCCCAGATGTGTTCCTGCCAGTGCGGCCCGATGGTGGTGAAACCTTCCGCCCAGACCAGCGGATGCCCGTAGGTATGCGCGGCGCTCGCCGGCTGCTTCACAAAAAAGCGGTTCGCATCGCCGACGCGGTGCGTCCACGACCACGCCCAAAACTCGCTCATCGGCGCGTCGTCCCAGCCGAGGCAGCGCTGCGCATCGATCGGCACCGCGTGCGGCCCGCCGCTTTCGGGATGGATGCCGATGCCGTGCTGGTGCGCCTTGTCGCGGAACAGCCGGTAATGGTTGTCGATCGCCAGGTCGCCGAGCGTCTTGCGGTAGTCGAAAAGAAAACGGTCGCTCTCCTCGCGCGAATTCACGATCCGCCCCGCCAGCACCGGCAGCCACGGCAGCAGATCGTAGCCGCGACGCTGCTTGAATTCTTCGCGCAACAACGGCGTCCAGTTGGCCAGCTCGATTTCCCAACTGTCAGTATGCAGATACTTCAGGGTTTTCCCGGCCAGCGGCCCCGCGTCCTGGATCAGCGGTTCAACGATTTTGTCCCAGTAATTTTGAAACGCCGTCGCGCTGTAAACATCGATCGAATATCCCTGCCAGCCCTCGCTGCCCGTCGAAACGTAGGAATGATCGCCGATCGTGCAGCCAAAACGCAAAATCTGCCAGTCACCCGCGGGCGCATCCCATTTCAAGACGCCGCCCGTGCCGAGCTTTTTGCCCAGGTCCACCACGTCCACCGCGTCCGCATCCTGCTCACCGGGCGTCGCCGCGATTTCCGCAAACAACGGCGAAGAATCCGGCGCGGAAAACGGCTGCAGCGATTCCTGCAATGCCTTCTGCCTCCAGTTTTTCAACGGCTCATGCTTCGCGGCGCTCTTGATGCGGAAGGCGACAACCGAGGTGTCGCGATAAAAATTCTCGCGCGCCTTTGGTTCCGGCAGTTTGACCGTCACATTCGTCCCGCCGGAAATCTTCATCTCGGACCATACATATTTCTTGCCCGCATCCTCCGGCGGAACGACCGGCCCGCCCAGGTTCCACCCGCTCTGGATGTTCAGGCTGATGTCCAGTCCCAGCCGCCCGGCCTCGTGCAACGCATGCTTGTAAAGCTCGCGCCACTCAGGTGTGAAGAATGTCGGGCCGTGCGGAACCTTGCTGTTGCCGCCCTGCGATGCGCCGTCGGCATCGCACAAGATTGCCCCGCCGAATCCCTTGGCCTTCATCTGCTCCAGGTCGCGCGTGATGGCGGCTTTCGTGACATTTCCATTGAGCCACCACCAGTAGGCGCGCAGCCGCGCCTCGTTCGGCGGATTTTCCCAGCCGGATTCAAGAGTGCTCTGCGCGCACAACCACGATTGGCTGGCGGCAAACAGCAGACAGCCGGCGGCATAAAATAGTAGGCGATTCATCATCTTGGCTTGTGAAATGGTATCGCGCCGCAGGAAATTGGCTATCCCCTATTCACGTGATGCACATCACCGGAATTGAAGATACGTACGGCTGCCATCAGTGCGCAAAGCCCCTTCCTTCGCTGTCAGGAACAACCTCCCCGCTTCCACCTTGCCGCTTTGCAGCAGATAATCTTCAACCACCTTGGCCCGCGCCCCCGCCAGCGCTTCCAGATCGTTCTCGGTGACCGGATACGTCGCCAGCAGCAACGCTTCCGTCGCATCCGGTGGCGGAACCAGTTTTGTCTGGTAGGCAGCCGCATTTGTCTTCGCGTTCTCCACGGCCAAAGACCTCACCAGATAGGAAGCCCCTTTGATGCCCGACCAGGTGCGCGGCGCCACCTGTGCGGCGAAAACCGCCAGATTTGTGTTCGCGGCGATCAGCTCCGGGGTGATTTTGTTCGCCGCGACCGCCTCGCCATAAAATTTTTTCACCCAGGCTGCGCGTTCGTCCGGTGCCAACACAATTTGATCGACCGAATTCGTCGCCTGCTCCGCTTTGCGAAGCTTCATCCAAACCTTGGTTCGGATCTGTTTGTCGAGCGCGGCACGCTGCAGCCCCTCGCGGTCACCGTCGGGATCAATGCTCCCCGAAATCTCCAGTCCCAGCGCCGGCCGCTCATAAAGCGCCTTCAGCAGCGAATCCAGTTTCTTCTGGTCATCCGCCGTCAGTTGCGTGCTGCCTGCCGCAAAATCCTGGTATCCGAGTTCCTCACCTCCACCGCCAAACGCCGCACCCAGCAACGAAAATGGCGAAGTGGCCACCTTGACGAGAATATTTTCAACCGCGCCCCAGACCACCTTGCTGACATGGAATTTCGGGTCATCCGTCTGCCCATCAATTGGCACGTCTAAAACAATCTTACCCTCACGGTCTTTCAAGATGGCGATAGCCAGCCGCACCGGCAGATGCGTCGCCTCCGGACTTTCCACCTTCTCGCCAAAAGTAAAGCGGTCGAGCGTGATGACGTTTTTCGACTTCAAATTTTTCCCAACCAGTTCGTACTCCAGGTCCAGGCTTAATTTTCCTTGGGCGATCCGGTAGCCCGCAAATTTGCCCGCATACGGGCTGGCCGGAGTCAGGTCCATGTCCTTCAGGGAAATTTTAATATTATTCGTCTCATCCAAGTTGAGCGGGTTGATCGTGCCTGTGATGGCGGCCGGACCGACGCCATCCACCTTTGCCCCCAAGTTCACGATGGCGTGCTGAAGCTTCTCGCTGGAAAGCCCGGCGACGCTACCGTTCACGTCCCGGATCGTCAGGTTCACGTTTGGCGAAAGCGAACGGTCGCTGAAACTGAGCTCCGTATTCGTGATGATGACCACACCGATGGAAACCTGTGGCAGTGGCATGTTGGTCACAGTCGTATCCTTGGCGGCCACTTTGACCTCGTTCGTCGCCGGCGTATTCGTCATGCGCAATGCGTTCAGGAGATTGATCGTGTGGTTCGTTTCGATGACCAGCCGCGCATAGGCGGTGTCTACGTCTATCTCCTTGATCGCGACGCTCTGCGGATTCAAGTTCGCCTCGATGCCGTTGAAACGCAGGGCATCCCATTTCAACAGATCCTCGGCCACATCGCCGTCCACCGTGTGAAAATCATCCAGGCTGGCATCCCCGTGAAAAGTGACTTGCGGCAGTTCGTCCGGCGGCGTGGACAAGTTCACCTTGCCATGCAGTCCGACCTTGCTGCGCAAAATGTAGAGATTCAGCTTCGGCTCGAGATACGGATCCAGCGAACCCAGGTCAAGCTGGTCCAGATCAAGCTGCAGTTCCGCCGTCGGCGGCAAAAACGATGCGCTCATCACCGTCTTGATGGAACCGTTCGTGTTCCAGCGCATCGAGAATTCCGCCGTCAGGTTCGTGCCGGGAACATTCGAGATATTTTTTGCCGCCAGCCGGATGTCCGTCAGGTCCAATGTCGCCGGCCGCGAATTCACCAGGTCTTCCAGGTGTAGCGCACAGTTCGTGAATTCCACCGCACCCACCCTGCCGCTCCACTGGTTCGTGCTCTGCAGCAGCATCGTGACCGCATTGGTCACCGAATGGAGCAGAAACAAAATCCCGCCCGGCGCATTCGTGGCCGATTCCGCCGGCTTGGCGATTTCCACGACATTGATGGCATCGTTTTTATCACGCTTGAGAAAGATATTTGCGCCAGAAGCCGTGACCAACCCCACCGTCGCCTGCCGGCTTTGCAGGTCCGCGCTCACTTCCGTGACACCAAAGTGTGTCAGCTCCGCGATATTGTTGGTATCACCCGGAACGCCCAGTTTGAAATCACGCAGCGCAAACGCCGCATCATTCACCACCATGACATGGTTGGTGGCATTATACTCAAAACGGTACTTCACATGGAGCCCCATGCTGCCGCTGCGGACCTCGAAGCGCACCAGGTCTTGATATAGCGGCGCATATTTGTTCAACGTGATATGGTCCAGCGTCAGCTCACCCTGCGACCGCAGCGGGTCGAGGTAAAAAAACCCGCTCCACGCGATGCGTTCGCCCGCGTCCGTCGTGCCCATGAAGGCGTAGGGATTTTTATTGTCCGGATCCGTGCGAAAATCATCCAGCGTTATGTCCAGCGGCCCGAGCGTGCGTTTGAAGGGCTCGCGCGTCGTGAAATCCGCATATCCCGCCACCGCGCCGCCGATATGCAGCCGTCCGACGCGCAGAACCAGCGGCTTGGATGCAGCCTCGGGCTTGGCCGGTGCGGCATTCGTGGAAAACTTGGTGATCAGGTCGGAAAAGTTGAACGTGTAATCCCGGTTCATCTGCACCCGGACATATGGCTTGGATGTGCTGATTTCCTTTAACGTCCACGCCCGGGTGAACAGCGACGATATCTGGAAATTCACGTAAACCTCATCCCACGAGAGGAATGGCTGGCCGTCCTTGTCCTTGATGAGCAGCCCGCGCACCGTCGTCGAGAGCGCGTAAGGATTGATTTTGATCTTCTCGATGGAGACCTCGCGGTCAAGCTGCTTGGAAAGCTGGCTGACTGCGATGCTGCGGACTATCGGCGGCAGGATCAGAAACCCGAATACGGTATAAAATACCACCAGCCAGAAAGCCCAGAGCATCAGCTTGCGCCTGCGCGACGAAATCCAATTCCACAACGACACCTTCATATTGCCGGTGCAGGTTCGGACCAAAACCGCCCCGCGTCAATCTTTTCGCTCAGGCCTCCGGCGCAATCATCGTTGCGAACCCAGTCCGCCCGGCGTAAGATGAATTCCATCTTGATGAGCACGTTTCAAATCATCTTTACGCCGACCAGCGCCGCCGAACTCGGCCGGATGCCCAAGGAATTGCAGCTCCAGATTCTCGGTGATTTTCGCGGCCTGCCCCAGCACGTCCTCGGCACGGAACTGGAGGATTTCGGCAAGCTGGAAAGCGATGGCCAGATCCTGCACCGCTTCCGCATCGGTGATTATCGGGTTTATTTTCAACGCCACCCGCTCGGCGTGCTCGTCCATCGCATCCTGAGCCGGAACACCCTCAAAGATTTCCTCTTCCGCTCCGGCATCAAGACCGGCGAAGACGAAGCCCTGCAGCAAAACCCAAAATTCTGGGAACTCATCGAAGCCGCCAAAAGCTCCGAGGCAAAGTAAGGCCCTACGGGTCGGATAACTCTTAGATTGGTAGGGCGCGCCACTCCGTGCGCGCCGTAATTTGCCAACCGAACCACCCTCCCAATCCGCGACGTCAGTTTTCGGAGATGCAGCCGTTGCTGTTTGGACCTTGGACGTTTGCCGCCACCCCACCCTACTTGATCATATCCCAGTTCCCATAAAATATCCGGTTGAACGACGCGATCATCGTCTTCACCATGCTCAACAGGCCGCTCAACAGGCCATGGGCCCGCGACGGCCGCATGATGTCCACAAACATGCAGTAGCGAAGCTGGTCCGAACCATTGACCGACTGGTGCACCAGCGTGTCGTCAAAGATGAACAGGGGATTTTCATGCCACAGGTGCTTTTTGTTGGCCGCCTGGATGTAAACCCCGTCATTCACCAGCGGCACCAGGTTGTAGAGCACGCGCAATGTGATGCGCAACGGCCCGTAGTGGATCGAGGTCCGCTGGTTCTTGTTGAAGATCGAGACGCCGATGGTCTTGATGTATTTGAACTGCTGGTGGAATTCCGGGATGCTCAGCGAGTTGTTGATGTTCTTCCCGTACCATTTGAAAAAGATCATGCCGCGCTTCTTTTCCTCCATCCGCCGGCTCAGTTCCGTGATGATCTCCGGCTTGCTGCTGGCCGTCTGCATCATCTGCCGGATTTCCGCCTGGCAATCGGCCGGCAGATTGCTCAATTCATAGACACCATAATTCTTGTAACAAAACAGGTCCATGAACAGGTTGAACGGCGAGAGAATCCAGGTCAAAATGCCGTTGCCGATAAAATAACGCCGCCAATTCTCCACCTCAAAACGCTGGCTGCGCTGAAAATCCAATAACCCGCAGATCAGGTAAAACAGGGCCACCCCGCTCACCACCCGGCACAATGTGGAGTGGGTGAACCATCCGAAAGAGATCAGAAATCCGAGGATTAAGATGAAAATGATGTCTTTAAATTTCATTTAATGTTAAGTCGCGTCAACCTGGCGATGATATTTAAGTTATCGTACAACGAGGTTTTACTCTCGGATTTTCCGCCGCCAAAGGCAACCATTTTATCCATCAAACAACCGGCCCGGTTCCAAATTCCATTCTTGCACCGCGCTTTTTTGGCCGTAAAATCTCGCCGCTCAAATATGCAATATAAAATCTCTCAACGCGCCGCGTCGCTCGCTCCATCCCTGACTTTGGCCATCGACTCCAAGGCCAAGGCCATGAAGGCCGCCGGCGAGGACGTCGTCGGCTTTGGCGCCGGCGAACCCGATTTCGACACCCCGCAGCATATCAAGGACGCCGCCGCCAAGGCGCTCGCCGCCGGCTTCACCAAATACACCCCCAGCAGCGGCATCCCGGAATTGCGCGAAGCCATCGCGGACAAGTTCAAGCGCGAAAACGGCCTCACCTACAAGCCTTCCCAGGTCATCGTGTCCTGCGGCGGCAAACATTCCTGCTACAACGTCATCCTTGCCACCTGCGAGGCGGGCGACGAAGTCATCATTCCTGCGCCGTATTGGCTGAGCTATCCGGAGATGGTCAAACTCGCCGGCGCCAAGCCGGTCATCCTGACGACCACCGACAAGACTGAATTCAAGGTCACGCCCGACCAGCTTCGCGCAGCCATCACGCCCAACACGCGCCTGTTCATCCTGAATTCCCCGAGCAACCCCACCGGCTCCGTCTATTCACCGGAAGAAGTGAAGGCGCTCGGCGACATCTGCGTGGAAAAAGGCGTCCTCATCATGAGCGACGAGATTTACGAGCATCTGCTCTATGATGGCGCGAAGGTCAAAAGCGTCGCCAGCTTCTCGCCGGCGCACTACGACCACACCATCATCGTCCACGGTCTTGCAAAGGCCTATTCGATGACCGGCTGGCGCATTGGCTTTCTCGCCGCGCCCGAACCCATCGCCAAGGCCATTGACGCCGTGCAAAGTCACAGCACCAGCAACCCGACCTCGTTCGCCCAGAAGGGTGGCGTGGCGGCGCTCACCGGCTCGCAGGAACACCTGCCCGTCTGGCTCGCCGAATACGACAAACGCCGTCGTTACGCCCACGCCAAGCTCAGCGCCACGCCCGGCCTGACCTGCGTGAATGCCAAGGGTGCGTTCTACCTGTTCCCGAACATTTCCAAAACCGGCCTCAAGTCCGCCGACTTCTGTGCGAAACTCCTGGAGCAGGAAAAGGTCGCCGCCGTCCCCGGTATCGCCTTCGGCGCGGATGACTACATCCGGCTGAGCTACGCCACCAGCATGGCGAACATCGAGAAGGGCCTCGCCCGCATCGAAAAGTTCTGCAAAACGCTGGTCAAATAAATCGCGCCAAAACCAGGGCGGCACCTATCAAGGTGCCGCCTTTTTTATTTTCGGCCAGGAGCGAAGCATTGCTCCGCGCTAAATCCAGCCATCACGACAACTTGATCTTCTCCTGCGTCGAATCAAACCCCTGCGCCGCCTGGACCAGGTCGCGGATACGCCTGGCATCCCCCTTCGTATGCCCGTGCGAAGCCAGCGGATCGCTGCCGCCGCTCGACTCAATCAGGATGTTCGACCAGAGCATTCCCGTCTTGATGTGGACAGAGGCCACCTTGCTGATGCTGATGCTGATCTCGTCCTTGCTGAACCACGAACGTTTATGGCGGACAACGGCGCGATCCGTCACCTCGATGACCGTGGGGAAAAGATGGTTGCCCCAAGTCCATCGGCTGGCCTGAAATTTCTCAGATTCCATGCTGGGACTGTAACCCGAAATCGTTGTTTGGCAAATCCCGCCACCAAAAGCCGTCCGATATCCGCCAAAATAGTTGTTGAAAGCAGGCCATGGCACAACGAATATTGTTTCATGTCGCAACCCGAAAACACCACCCCGCCTGCGCCCGCGTCCGTGGATGAGATTCAGAAGTCCTGGGCCAACCTGACCTTGCGGGTACAGCAGCTTGAGACCGGCAACACTGCGCTCGAGCACGAGAACAAGTCGCTGCGCCAGTTGCTGGAACGCGCCATCGAGCACCGCAAAAAATCCCACGGCGAGCTGGTGAACCTCATCACGACCCTCGTGAGCAAGCTGCCCATCAACGACGTCGGCGTGATTGTCGCCCGGCTCGTCGAGCACAATGCCCACGTCGGCGATGTCTCCGCCGCGCTCGTGAACGGCAAGAACGAGGATAATTTCCTGCAACCCGCCATCCTCAAGGCCCTGGAAAAGACCAAGCGCGACCTGCACGCCGCTGTCAAGCCGCTCGTCGAGGAGCTCATCAAGCTCAACGCCCCGCTGGATCCCGCCATGCTGCAATCGTTTGTCGAAAAACCGGATAACTTCTTCACCCCGCCGGCCGCCCGTGCCAGCCGCGGGTTCGTGAAGGGCCAGATTCCGCGCGAGCGCATCCTCAAAGAATTCGGCGAAGAGGCGCTGATATTTTTCAAGGACCTGACCACCGATCCTAAATTTAATCCCCGTCCCAAGGCGGATGAGATCATGCTGGGTCTCGCCCCGGATTTCGATGCTCTGCAGCAGCAGAACCCGAACGCCGCCGCCGCCAGGCGGAACGATCTCGTCGCCCTGGCCCAGAAAATCCGCCAGAGCCGCGCGCCGGGCGAATCCGCCCGGGCGCTGAAAAACGCCTTCCTGAAGCTGTCCTTCGTCATCGAGCTGCTGCATTACTACGAGAACCAGAGCACCGAGTCGCCGGACGTCATTTTCGCCCAGCGCCTGCCGCCATTGATCGAGCAGCTCGTCGTCACCAACGAGGTTGACCCGCCGGATGAAAATCTCATCAAGCAGGCCGAGGCCCTGCTCGCCAACATCATCAGCCCTGACTATCGCTCGGCCGTCGTCAATAATTTCGGCAAGTCCGGCGGCGCCGCCAGGACATTGCGCCTCATCCTCACCTTCCGCGCCACGACCTTTGCCGAACACGATCCCATCACGGCTGAATTCGTGAAGCACCTCGTTACGCTGGAAAAAACTCCGCGCGCGGCAACCTTCGTTGTCGTCCTGAAACTGCTGAATGCCGATTCGCAAAAGGCCATCATCCGCTGTCTGCTGAACTCCGGCCGGATGCGGCGTGAAGACGTTGAGCCGCTCGCCAAGACCATCGCGAAGGAGATCGGCCTGTCCGAACAGGACATCACTCCCAAAAGCGAGGCCGCCGGCGCCGTCGAGGGCGGTGGCTGGGACCACATCAAATTGCTCATCGCCAGCCGGGCCGCGCCCAATGACATCACCGTCGCCATCCGCAACCGGCTGCACGCCAAATACGATCACGATGAGGTCAAGCAAAGCTGGCTGATTCTCGCCGAGTCCGACCCCATGACGCTCGTCCGCGTCTTCTGCCTGCTCCCCTATCTGCCCGATGGCCAGACCGACCCCATCGCCCGCGCCATCCTCGAATCGTATGCCACCCGGTTGACACATGAAAAATATGTCACGATCTATGGCAAGGTGATCGGCGCCCTGAAAAATCTCTACAAGGTCAAGGCCGACAGCCCCGCCCTTGTCAATTTCATCGCCCTCGTCAAATGGGTTGACCCCGCCTCGGCCGACAAGATCGCCAAGGATATCGGCATGCCCGGTGCCTGATCGCCGGATCATTTGTTCAAGTCACGCCTGACAAATATCGCCATGCCGGTGCCGAAGGCGACGGCGGCGGAAATGCCGGACAGCGTGATCATGTTCCACACTTCCGGCCGCCATTGATAATCCATCCCTTGGGCGACCTGCTGCAAGGTCAGCCAGGGAAAATTGATATGACGGGTGAAGATGTAAGGATCGATCCCGGCCAGGTGCTTGGTGAAATCGATGATGAACAAAGTGCTGATGCCCACCGCCACGGCCGCCCCCGGGCTGCGGACCAGCGTGGAGATCAGCAGGCCGTACATCACGAGCGCCGCCAGCGGAATCCAGCCCAGCACAAAAGCCAGCAGCAATTCCTTCAACGTCTGGTTCCGGCTGTAAACCACGCCAAAGGAGTCGCCCACCGCACCAAACTGATAATGGATTTTGGCCAAAGCCGCCGAGAATGCCAGGGCCGCCGCCGTGAGGATCATCATGTAAAGCAGGCCGGTCACCGCCTTCGCCAGGTAAAACTCCCAGCGATGCACCGGCGCTGACAATGCGGCACGGATGGTGCCGGTGCCGGTCTCCTCTGCCACCAGCATCGCCGCGAACACGATG
>Ga0105238_10005154_pt1 | contig 12921 bp, 10 predicted proteins | sample KBSC34metaG_FD_81526 | JGI IMG/M metagenome (GOLD analysis project Ga0105238, IMG submission 81526) | Corn rhizosphere microbial communities from Kellogg Biological Station, Michigan, USA - KBS C3-4 metaG | ecosystem: Host-associated > Plants > Roots > Rhizosphere > Soil | place: Michigan, USA... | reverse complement strand
TCACGCGGGGCGAGCAGCTGCTGGCGGCGCTGGGGGAGGTGAGGCGCGAGGTCCTGCAGCGGTTCCCGACCGGCGTCGAGGTCGGGTTCACGGGCGGGGTGGTCACGTCGGTGGCCGAGCACGACGCGGTCATCAAGGGCATGGTGCGCTCGGGGGTGATCACGGCGGTGCTCGTGGCCCTGATCCTTCTCGTGTACCTGCGCAGCGTGGTGCAGCTGCTGTTGTTGACGGTCAACATCGCCATCGCCACCACGGCGGCGTTCGGGGTGGCGACTTTGACGGTCGGCCACCTGAACGCCACGACGGCGTTCCTGGGCGCCATCATCGCCGGCAACGGCATCAACTACGGCATCTTCCTGATCACGCGGTATCTGAACGCCCGGCGGCGCCTGGAGCCGGTGGCGGCCATGACCGACGCGATCGCCGGGACGGTGCGCCCCACGGCGGTCGCGTCGCTGGGCGTGGCCATCGCCTACGGCTCGCTGGCCGTGACCAGCTTCAAGGGCTTCGCCGACTTCGCGGTCATCGGCGCGGTGGGCATGCTGCTGTGCTGGGTGGCCTCGTTCACGTTGTTCCCGGCGCTGGTCCTGCTGTTCGGCCGCGACACGCGCCTGTCGGACACGAACTCGCTGGTCAGCGCCGCCCTGGCGCGCGTGTTCGGGTTCCGGCGGCCGGCGCTGGTGTGCGCCGCGGCGGTGGCCGTGACGGCGGCCGCCAGCGCGGTGGTGTGGCGCTATGCGGCCTCCGATCCCTTCGAGTACAACATCCGCAACCTTCGCTCGGAGAGCGCGGAGGCCATCGAATCGCGTCGCTGGATGCAGATCTCGGACGACAACTTCGGGCGCGGGATCAGCGGGAAGACCTTCATCGGGGCCGACGAAGCTGGTCAGGTGCCCAAGATCGTCGCGGCCTTGAGGGCCATCGACAACGGCACGGCCGAGGCGAACCGGACCATCGGAACGATCAGCTCGATCCTGGACGTGGTGCCCGTCGATCAGCCCCAGCGCATCGCCGCGCTCACGCAGATTCGCAAGCTGCTGGACGACGACGCGCTGGAGGTGCTCGACGAGAAGGACCGGGCCGACCTGCGCGCGTTGCGGCCGCCCGACGAGATCGCGCCGCTCACCGTGAGCGACCTGCCGCAGGAGATCCGGGACAAGCTGGTCGAGAAGAACGGGCGCCTCGGCTACATGATCGCGATCCGGCCGGCGCTGAAGCTGGACGAGTGGGACGGACACGACCTGCTGCGCTTCGCGGGCGCGGTCCGCAAGCTGCGCCTGTCCGACGGGGTGACGGTGACGACCTCGGGATCGAGCGTGATCTTCGCGGACATCTTCGCGTCGATCCAGCGCGATGGCCCCAAGGTGACGCTGGTGGCGATGGCCGGGCTGCTGGTGATGGTGCTGATCGTCGTCGGACGTGACCGGCGGGCGGTGGCCGTGCTGGCCGCGACCGTGCTCGGCAGCCTGGGCCTCGTCGCCGTCTGCGCGCTGGCGGGGATTCGCGTGAACTTCCTGGACTTCATCGCGCTGCCCATCACCCTGGGGCTGGGGGTCGATTACGCCATCAACATCGCGCACCCGGCGTACCTCGAGGCCAAAGGTCCCTACGAGAGCGTCCGCCAGAGCGGCAGCTCGGTGTTCATCTGCTCGCTCACCACCATCGTCGGCTATGGGTCGCTGATGGTCAGCGACAACCGGGCCATCTACGGGTTCGGCCTGGCCTCGCTGATCGGCGAGGTGACGTGTGTCGTGGCGGCGCTGGCGCTGGTGCCGGCCATCGTCTTCGTGGGCCGCCTCGGCCGCGAGGCGCGCGCGGCGAAGACGACCACGGCCTGAACGCGGGGCAGGCGGGAGGCGATCGCCGATGGGCTCCTCTGAATCAGACCTTCGGCTCGACGGGCGGCTCGATCATCCCGACCCCCCGCCACTGGAACCGGGCGAGCACGCGGTGTTGCGGACGATCCTGCGCGGCACCGCCAGCGAGACGGGGCAGGCTTTTTTTCGCGCGCTGGTCGAGAACCTGTGCCGCGCGTTGGGGACCCACGGCGCCTGGGTGACGGAGTATCTGCCCGAGGTCGAACGGCTTCGGGCGCTGGCGTTCCGCCTCGGTGATCGCTGGATCGACGACTACGAGTTCGTGGTGCCCGGGACGCCCTGTCAGGTGGCGGTGGAAGAGCGGCGGCTCGTCCACTACCCCGACCGGATCGTCGAGCTGTTTCCGCGCGAGGCCGCCATGCGAGAGGCGGGCGCCGTCAGCTACATGGGCATCCCGCTCCTCGATCTCGACGGCACCGTGCTCGGCCATCTGGCCGTCATGGATCGGCGGCCGATGCCGGCCCGCCCCGAGAACGCGATGGTGTTCGAGATCTTCGCGGGCCGGGCCGCGGCCGAGCTGCGCCGCCTGCGCGCCGAGCGCGAGACACGCGAGGCCGAGCGCCGCATCCGCTCGCTGACCGACGAGGCTGAGTACCTGCGCGCGGAGCTGCGCGAGCTCGGGCGGGCGGGCGAGATCGCCGGCCGGAGCGAGAGCCTGGCGCAGGTGCTCCACGATCTGCGGCAGGTGGCGCCCACCGACACCACCGTCCTCATCCTGGGCGAGACCGGCACCGGCAAGGAGCTCTTCGCCCGGGCCCTCCACGCGGGGAGCGGGAGGCGAGACAAGGCCCTCGTGAAGGTCAACTGCGCGGCCATTCCGGCCACGCTGATCGAGAGCGAGTTCTTCGGGCACGAGCGCGGGGCGTTCACGGGGGCCACCGGCAAGCGCGACGGTCGCTTCACGCTGGCCGACGGCGGGACGCTGTTTCTCGACGAGGTAGGGGAGCTGCCGCTCGATCTGCAGGGCAAGCTGCTGCGCGTCCTGCAGGAGGGGGAGTTCGAGCCAGTGGGCAGCTCGCGCACCCGCAAGGTCGACGTGCGCGTGGTGGCCGCCACCAACCGCGACCTTCGCCGATCGATCGGCGAGGGCAAGTTCCGCGAGGATCTCTACTATCGCCTGAGCGTCTTCCCGATCACCCTGCCGCCGCTCCGGGATCGGGGCGATGACGTCGTTCTGCTGGCGGAGGAGTTCGCGCGGCAGTTCGCGACACGGATGGGCCGGCGCATCGAGCCGATGGCGCCAGCGGCCGCCGCTCGCCTTAAGGCCTACCCGTGGCCCGGCAACGTGCGCGAGCTGCAGAACGTGATCGAGCGAGCCGTCATCACCGCGCGAGACGGGCAGCTGAACCTCGAGCGCGCGCTGCCGATGCCGCCGGGCGTGGCGGGCGACGCGACCACCGCGCCGGCGCCTGGCGCGCGTGAGGTAGCCGAGGTCCTCACCGTCGACGAGCTGGCCCGGCTCGAACGGGAGAACATCGTGCGCGCGCTGGAACGCGCGGCAGGGCAGGTGGCCGGTGAGTCGGGCGCGGCCCGCCTCCTGGGCATGGCGCCCTCGACGCTCGCGTCGCGCATCAAGGCCCTCGGGATCCGCCGGTCGGGCTGACAGGCGGCGCGCCGCTCGTCGCGAGAAATCGCGGCGGACGCGAGAACTCGCGAGCGCCGGGCGGGTCTGCGGCGACAGAAGCGCGGGAATCCGCGCCTTTGCCGAGTCGCGCGGGCTGGCATGGCTCCTGCGATGGGGGCTGGCATCCGCCGCCTTCCGCGCGGTCTGACACCACCCCGACCAGGAGCGAACCATGAATACGACCTCGAGCGCCGCCCCCCAGACCCCAACTTCCGTCATGCCGGCCACCGACGGCTCGTCGCACCGGAGCGACTACGCCGCGCCCGTCGAGGCATCGAAGCGCGTGCGCTGGGAGATCGACCGGGACGTCTTCCGCGATCGCGCCCTCGACTTCTCGACCACGTTCTTGCCCGAGGGCCTCACGCGATTGGGAGAGCTCGCTTTCCTCGCGGCGGCGGACCGGCGCCTGCTCAGCCAGATCGAGGGGCGGACCTACGCGAACATCTTCGGTCTGGTCGAGCGCTTCATCAGCGCCAAGATGCTCGAGCTCTCTCGTGACCACTGGCTCGGCGACCAGACCGCCCTCGAGGCCATCGTACGGTTCTCCGACGAGGAGCTGAAGCACCAGGCCATGTTTCGCCGCCTGGAAGAGATGATCGCGCGCGGCCTGCCCGCGGGGTACCAGGTGATTCCGCGGCCGAACGACGTGGCGGCCTTCGTGCTGGGCAAGTCGACGTGGGCCGTGCTGGCGCTGACGTGCCACATCGAGCTGTTCACCCAGGTCCACTACCGCGAGAGCATCGCGCCCGATCCCGATCTGTCTCCCCTGTTCAAGGATGTCTTCCTCTTCCACTGGAAGGAGGAGTCCCAGCACGCGATCATCGACGAGCTGGAGTGGTTGCGCGTGGACGCCGCGCTCGCGCCGGGCGACCGCGACGGTGCCGTCGACGACTTCATCGCGCTGGTGGGCGGCGTCGACGGGATCCTGCAGGCGCAGGCCGCCGCGGACGCCGACTACTTCCTGGAGGTGGCGGCGGGCCGCTTCGACGCCGCCCAGACCGAGCGGATCCGGAGCGCGGTGCTGCGGGCGTACCGCTGGCAATACATCCTGTCGGGCGCCGAGCACCCGCGCTTCCTTCGCTTGCTCGGGCAGCTCCTCACGCCGGCGCAGCTCGTGCGCGTGGCGGCCGCCCTCGAAGGGCTGCGGGGCTAGCTCCTTCCATGACTTCCATCCCGATCACCCCCGCGAAAGGAATCACCACCGTGAACCCGAACCAAGCACTCTGGGAGAAGGGCGACTTCACCCGCATTGCCGAGACCATGCGCGAGAGCGGCGCCGCCTTCGTCGATACGCTCGGCGTCGTACCTGGCATGAACGTGCTCGACCTCGGCTGCGGGGACGGCACGACGGCCCTGCCGGCCGCCGAGCGGGGCGCGCGCGTCCTGGGTATCGACATCGCGAGGAACCTGGTCGAGGCCGGCAACCGGCGGGCCGGAGCGTGCGGGCTCGCCAACTGCACCTTCCGTCAAGGCGACGCCACCCACCTCGAGGGCGTCGCCGATCGATCCTTCGATCTGGTCGTCAGCGTCTTCGGCGCGATGTTCGCGCCGCGGCCGCTCGACGTGGCGCGGGAGATGGTCCGCGTGACCCGCCGCGGAGGGCGGATCGTGATGGGGAACTGGATCCCCAGGGACAAGATGCTCGTCTCGCGGATCCTGGAGATCAGCGCCGCGTTCTCGCCGCCGCCGCCCGAGGGCTTCGTCAGCCCGATGCGCTGGGGCGTGGAGGCCGACGTGCTCGAGCGGTTCACGGCGGCGGGCGTGCCGGCGGCGAACGTCGCCTTCGCCCGCGACACGTACACGTTCACCTTCCGGGGCTCGCCCGCGCAGTTCGTCGCGCTGTTCCGCCGCACCTACGGCCCGACGATGAACGCCTTCGAGGCCGCCGAGGCAAGCGGCCGCACGGCCGAGCTGGCGCGCGAGCTCGAGGCCCTCTTTGCCGCGCAGAACCGCAGCGAGCGGCCCGACCTGACCGTCATCCCCGCGGGGTTCCTGAGGGTCACCGTGACCTTGTAACGGTGACCCTCGCGCGGGATCAGTACGGCATGCCGGGGAAGGTCAGCTTCACCTGGTAGACACCGCGGACCGAGGCATTGCCCATGGCCGTGATGTAGAGGGTCTTGTGGTCCGCGCCGCCGAAGGCCACGTTGGTCGCGGCCTGCGGCGCGTTGTCCATCGCCAGCTTGATGGGCGATCCCGCCACGGCCTTTCCGGTTGGATCGACGACGACGATGTTGGTGCCGCCGTTGATCCCGGCCACGTACAGGTTCCCCGCGCAGTCGAACACCATGCCGTCGGTGTTGCCGCCGCCGATGTCGGCGGAGCCGAACTGGGTCCCCGTCATCGACACCACGTGGTCGTTGATGGCGTAGGCCTTCACGGCGCCGCCGCCGCCGACGTAGAGCGTCTTCTCGTCGAGCGACAGCGTGATCCCGTTCGGCTGGTTCGTGTAGTCGGTGACGATCGTCGCCTGGGTGGCGCCGGGGAGGAGCTGATAGACGTGCGTGCCGGCCTGCTGGGGACTGGTGGTCTGGTGCGACGGGTCGGTGAAGTAGATCGTCCCATCGGACGCGACGGCGACGTCGTTGGGGCTGTCGAAGGGCTTGCTATCGAAGGTCGACACGAGCGTGGTCGGCATGGCGCCCGGGACCGTGAAGCGCACGATCCCTTGCTTGGCATGGTTGGCGGTGATGAGGTTGCCCGCCGGATCGACCGCCATGCCGTTCGCGCCGGCGTCGGCCACGAACACCGAGATCATGTCGGGCGTGCCGGGCGTCAGCTTGATGATGCGCGAGGGCGGCAGGTTCGCCGTCTTCACGTTGATGTCGGTGAAATAAAGCGAGTCGCCGATCCAGACCGGGCCCTCGACGTTGCCGAAGTCGTTCATGTTGAAGGCGTCGACGGGCGGGGCGCCCATCACGCGCGTCGCCATCGCCCCGCTCGGGATCGCGTTTCCGGAGTACGTCGCCCCGGCCGGGCAACGGAAGACCGAGGGGCTGAAGGTGCCGCCGCTGCCGGAGGTGCCGCCGCTGCCGGAGGTGCCGCCCCTGCCGGCAGCGCCGTCGCCTGCTGCGCCGCCCGACGCGGCCCCCCCGGAGCCGGTGGCCGTGCCGCCCGAGCCGGCCATGGCGCCGCCCGACCCCGCGGTGGCACCGCCCGATCCGGTCGTGGTGCCGCCCGAGCCGGCTCCTCCGGAGCCGGTGGCCGCGCCACCCGAGCCGATCCGTCCTCCGCTGGCGGCCGGTGAGCCGCCGCTTCCCGTTCCGCTCGCGCCTCCGCTGGCCGTGTTGCCCCCACTCGACGTCTTGCCGCCGCTGCCCGACCCCCCGGAGCCGCTGGTCCCGCCGGACGCGGTCATGCCGCCGCTGCCGCCGGGCGAGCTCGACGTTCCGCTGCACCCGGCGAGGGATGCGCCGACCAGCCACGTGGAAAGGAAGAAGAGCGACGAAAAATGGGATTTCATGAGTGGGGATGACCTCGGGGCCGGCAGTGTATCCCCACGACAATCGTCGCACCATGAATGGGAAGGCCGCGCCGCGCGAAAAGGGCGCCCGCACCCGACCCCCGGGTCGAGTCCTTACGCTCGACGGTGAACGTCAGGGCAGAAGATTGCCCGGAGTCGTCAGTCGGTCAGCGCTGACAGTTCCGGCAGAAGAACGTCGCCCGCTGGGCCTGGACGATCCGCTCGATGACCGAGCGCCGCCGCGCCGGGCAGCGCGGGCAGGGCTCGCCGGCACGCCCGTAGACGAGGAACGGATTCGGCACGTCTCCTTCCTCGACGTAACCGATGTCGGCGCCGCCTCCGTCGGCGCCCGACTCGGCGAAGGTCGAGAGCGTGAACTGGATCGAGGCCAGCACCGCCCGGACGAGCCGCGACACTTCCCGCGCGGTCAGCGATCGCGCCGGCCGCCGTGGATCGATCGCCGCGCGGTGCAGGGCCTCGTTGGCCTGGATGTTCCCCACCCCCGCGAACAGCCTCTGATCGAGCATGACGACCTTGACCGCGACGGCGAGCCGGCCGAGACGCACCTGCAGGGCCCGCGCGTCGAGGCCGTCCACCAGCGGATCGGGCCCAAGGCCTCGCAGCTCGGGCACCTCGTCGAAGCGCGCGCCGGGGACCATGCGGAAGCGCCCGAACATGCGCGGGTCGACGTAGAAGAGGCGCGTGCCGTCGTCGAGCCCGAGCTCGATCCGCCACCAGCGCGGCCGCGGCGCGCCGGCGTCCCGCCGAACCCACTTGCCGGTCATGCCCAGGTGGGACCAGAACCCGACCGACCCCGCCTCGGACATCATGCCCCTCGCCCGCTTCGGCGCGCCATCGAGGCTGACGAGCAGGTTCTTCCCGGTCCGGCGGACGTCCGTGAAGGCGGCGCCCGTCAGGGCCGCCGCCACCCTCGTGTCCCCGTCGGCCTCAGGATCCGCCGCGCTGCCGAATCGATGCGCGCGTGCCGCACGCGACGACCGCGCGTCCAGCGCTGCAAGTTGCGGGCGGCGACCTCGACCTCGGGCAGCTCGGGCACGGTGACTAGGCCGCCGGCCCGGCCGGGCCCGGCTCGCGAGGGTATGGAAACTCGGCGGTCGGCTCCGCCGGTTCGGTGGCGTGAAATTTGGTCAGATCCAGCAGCAGGTCGCCCTCGGGCGTCTCCGACAGGACATCGACGTGCCGCGCGCCCCACAAGATCTCGGACGCCAGGTAGCGGTGGCTGGCGTGGACCGGTTGCATGGTGATGTCGTCCATCCCTAGCACCATGATCTGAAGCTCGACGCCCGCCGCCGCCAGCGATTCGGGCGTCTGGCCGCGCAGCGGGCTGGTCGGCGTCACCTCGTGCACCACGGTCCAGGAGCGCGAGAGCGAGAGGGCCCGCCCCCGGATCAGCTCCAGGTCGAGGGTTCGATAGAAGCTGCGTCCCTCCGCCGTCGTTTCGGTCCGGATCAGCGCCACGCTGATGTGCGCGTCGACGATCTGGTTGCCGCGGAGGTTCCCGAGCCGAAACGTCAGCGCGGGGACCCCGTTCATCGGCGAGATCACCGCCTTCTCGCTGAAGACCATGGCCGCGGTCGAGCGGGAAAACTTAGCGAAGACGAGGCCCGTGCTGATCGCCGTCAACAACAAGCTCACGGTCGACTCGATCACCACCAGCGTATTGGCCGCCGGCGAGTCAGGATACACGGCACCGTAGCCGATGGTCCCCATGGTCTGCACGCTGAAGAAGAACGCATCGAGGAAGGAGTGGTGAGCGGCGGGCGCGATCCCTCCGGTCACCATGAACGCCGCCGCGAACGCGATGTTCGCCAAGAGGAACACGCCGCTGATGGCCGCGATCATCACTGGCCACGGCCGCCGCAGGAGCGAATGATAGAAGTCGCGCAAGAGCGAACGCTGGTCGCCGACCACGATGATCGAGTAGTCGGCGCCGGGTGGGCGAATACGCAGGGTTCTTCCGGGCACGAGGCGAGCATCGAGCCGGCGCGCCGGTCCCGCAAGGGATCCTCGACCCGCTGGCGTGGAATCGTCCGCGATTCGGCGCTAGCCTCTTTTCGAGGCACTTCTGACCGACACGGTCTCGCGGGACCGGGGAGGGCGTAGCCGGATGGTCGATTCAAAGCACGAGGGACTAGAGACGAACGGGCAGCCGGCCAAGCCGGTGGTGTTGGTCGTCGATGACGAGCCGGGCGTTCGGAAGGCCCTGGAGCGGTACCTGGGCTCGATCGGATACACCGTCGCGGCGGCCGCCGACGGCGTCGAGGGCCTGCGCATGGCCGAGGCGCTGAAGCCGACCGTCATCCTGACCGACGTGCGCATGCCGGTGATGGACGGTCACGGATTGCTGAGACGGCTGAACGAGCTCGGCCGCAACAGCAGCGTCGTGCTGATGAGCGGCAGCGGGACCATCGACGACGCCATCGGAGCCATTCGCCACGGGGCCGTCGATTATCTGAAGAAGCCCTGGACCCTGGACGAGCTGGCGCGGGTGGTCAATCGGGCGCGGGACCTGGCGGAGTCGCTGGATCAGATCGGGCACGAGCATCGCGTGCCGGGGGCGCCGGCCAGCCATCGCTTCCGGACGGGCACGGGCCTGCCGGCCGCCAGTGGAGGCGCGGGCGCGGCCGCCCCGCCGGAGGTCGAAGCACCGGCCCCCATCGACGGCGTGGCGATCGTCGAGCGGGTGGTCGAGCGCGCGACGCGCGACCGCGAGCTCCCGGCGGCGCCGGTCGCGTTCACCCGACCGGGATCGCTCGACGCGGGCGCGCTGCGCGCCGCCTTTCCGATTCGCCTCGACGCGCTCACGGCGCTCGTCGATCGCATCTGCCGGTTCTCGGAGGCGCGCAGCCTCGCGATGCGAGGCATCGCCGAGGTCGCCGACGGCGAGCTGGGCCTCGAGCCGTTGCGCTGCCAGCACGCCGGGATGTTGTTCGACGTGGGCGCGATGTGCCTCCTGTCGGCCATCGACGACACGCTGGTCAAGGCGGGAGCGCCCATCGCGGACGTGCCGAAGATGCGGGTGGCTATCGACGCGCGCCACCCGCTGGTCGGCAGCCTCATCCTCGAGAGCTGGGGCGTCGACACGGAGCTCGTGAACCTGACCCATGATCATCACGCCACCTCGCTGCCGTCGTCCACCCCTGCGCTGTGGTGCGCGGCCGCGCTGGGCGGTGCCCTGGCGGTTCACCTGACGGGCTTCGGCGACCCGCTCGGGGACAACGGACTCACCTCGGACATGCTGGCCCGCTGCGCCTACCGCCTCGGCGTCGGCGATACGACGCTGCGCCGCCTCACCCAGTCCCTCGTGCCCGAGGCGAACCGCATCTGGAACGAAGGAGCGTAGGGGGGCGTTACCCCCCTACGAGACCCACCCGGATCTCAGACCGGCGCCGGCGCGGGGCGTTGCCGCGCCTCCCGTTGATAAACGCGCTCCCTTCGGTCGCTCTGACGCCCCGGGAGGAGCATCTCACTCGTTGTGGAGCGACGGGCACCTTGCTTCGCCGGCGTCCTCCCCTTCGCGCGCCGGTTGCTGCTAGGATCGCGGCCATGATGACGCTGCTGCACCTGGTCGTCTTGACGTTGACCGTGTTGCTGCTCGGGCGCGCGCTCCCGGGATTTCACATCCGGAAGCCCTCCACCGCGGTCGTCGTGGCGATCGTCTTCAGTTTGCTGAACTGGGGCCTCGGGTGGTTCATCAAGGTGTTGCTGTTCTTGCCCGCCATCCTCACGCTGGGGCTGCTGTTCCTCGTCCTACCGCTCATCGTCAACATCGTCATCCTCTGGTTGACGGACAAGTTCCTGGACGCCTTCGAGATCGCGAATCACCGCTCGCTGTTCATCGGGGGCGCCGCCATCACGCTGGTCAACTTCGTGTTCCACATGGCCGTCCGGTCGCACTACGCGCACAGCTGGCATCCGAACGCCATCGTCCACGTCTGACGGCGCGATCCCGGAGCCGATCGGTTGACAGCGCCCCCGGGTGGCTGCTCTCATCGCGCGACCGTGGATCTCTCGGTGGTCGTCGAGATGGACAACGCTCGAACGGTGGGGCTGACGGCGGCGCGCCGTCAGCTGGCCGCCCTCGCCGCGCAGGCGGCCGCGTTACCCCTGCGCGCTGAGCTGTTGGTGGTGCACGATCCGGCGGACATCTCCACCGCCGACGTCGAACGGACCTTGGGCGAGGCGGGGGTCCGCGCCGTCGCCCCCGGCCTCGAGGTCACTGTCCTCACGGTGCCGGACGCGCGTTACTACGCCCTCAAGAACGCCGGCAGTCGCGCCGCGCGCGGGGCCATCGTCTTGCAGACCGACGCCGACGTCGTGATCGAGCCGGATTTTCTGGCCGCCGTGGTGCGGGCCTTCGAGCGCCCCGAGGTCCAGGTCGTCACCGGCAACACCTACATTCACCCGTGCGAGACCGTGCTCGATCGCGCCGTCGCCCTGTTCTGGCACTTCCCTTTGCGCAGCGAGGAGATCACGGCGAGCGCCGGGACGATCATCAACGCGAACAGCGTGGCCGCTCGCCGCGAGCTCTTTCTGCGTTTTCCGTTTCGCGTCGATCGCCGCCTGCGCGGGGCCTGCCAGGACTTCGGGGCTGATCTCCGGGAAGCGGGCTACGTCACCTGGCAAGATCCGACCATCCGGTGCGGCCATCCGAAGCCGGGCGGCTGGCTGGGCATGGCTCGCCGCGCCTTGTGGCAAGGACACGACCGCTGCTGGGAACGGCGCTGGCGCCACGAGCCCATGGTGGGGCCGGTCCGCGCCGCGCGCGGCCTGCGGCTGTCTCTGGCCGGGGCGATGGAACGCGTGAGCCGCGACGCCGTTCGCGTCCGGGCGCGGCCCGCCGAGGTGCCGGTGATCGCGGCCGCCGCCGTCGGTTACGAGCTGCTCGTGCGCGCCGGCTATCTGGTCACGCGCATCGCGCCCGACGCCATCCCGATGGTCTTCAAAGACTGAGGTGACGAAGGCCTACTGGCGGCGGGCCATGGCGCGCCCGGTGCTTCGCCCGCGACCGATCAATGTCGGACGCGGCGCTCACGGCCACGCGTGCGCGACAGCACCGACCCCTGCGGATCTTGGACGGTGATGCTCCACTGGTAGGAGTCGGGGCCGAGGAAATGATCTTCCAAGAGCATCCGCACGCCTCCACCCAGATCGGCGGTCCCTACGAAGCTCTGCTTGGCCTCGACCCATTCGTGGTGCAACGCCACGACGTCACCGGTCGGCGCCAGAAAGTAGTGAGCGAGGTACTTGCCCGTCTTGGCGTCGAGGGACCACAGCCCCGCGAACGAAGTGCCATTGGAGCCGCTGCCGCGCTCCTCGAGAAAGACGCCGCCCAGCGTCCACTCGAAGCGGTTCTCTTGCGTGTAGGTGGTGGGTTTTCCGGTGCCCGCCTCGACCGTGACTTCGCCTCGCCAGGAGCCAACGTAGCGGTGGAGAGGGTCCTTCGCGGGAATCTTGCTGGCGGCGGGCTCGCCGGCAAGGGCAGCTGGGCGTGGGCTCGAGGCGGCAAGCGTGAGGGTGGCCAAGGTCAGGACCAGGCGGGGGTTGATGCGCATGCCCGCTACAAACCATGACTGGAGCTGCGCCGCTTTACGGCGGGTGCCATTCGTTGACGTTTCTTGCGCTGAAGCTCACGGGCGCGCGAAGCGCCGAAAGGTGGACGGGGTGTTGCCCGTCACCGCGCGAAAGCGCGTCGCCAGCTGGCCACTCCCACGAAAACCCGAACGGCGCGCGATCTCGGAGACGGGCAGGGTCGACGTGGTGAGCAGCCGCTTGGCCTCCTCGATGCGGCAGCGCACGACGTAGGCGTGCGGCGAGAGCCCGGTGGACGCCTTGAACGCCCGCGCAAAATGGAACGGGGTGAGACCGGCGACCTCGGCAAGCTTCCCGAGGCGGATCGTTCCCGTCAGGTGAGCCGCCACGTACTCGCGGACCCG
>Ga0105238_10005152_pt1 | contig 12924 bp, 6 predicted proteins | sample KBSC34metaG_FD_81526 | JGI IMG/M metagenome (GOLD analysis project Ga0105238, IMG submission 81526) | Corn rhizosphere microbial communities from Kellogg Biological Station, Michigan, USA - KBS C3-4 metaG | ecosystem: Host-associated > Plants > Roots > Rhizosphere > Soil | place: Michigan, USA... | reverse complement strand
TCAATTCGGGCGGTACGTCGGGCTATTCCAACGAAGCCGGTGCCACTCCCACCGGCCTCCCAGGTACGCCGACCGGACTGTCAACGACCCCCGGTAATGCCCAGGTGGCCCTGACGTGGACCGCCGGTAGCGGCGCGACCTCGTATAATGTCTATCGTGGTACATCGGCGGGCGGCGAAAGCTCAACGGCCATCGCGACCGGCATCACTACGACCGGTTATACAGATACTGGATTGACCAACGGGACTACGTACTATTACAAAGTTACCGCGGTCAATGCTTCCGGCACGTCGGGTTACTCCAACGAGGCCAGTGCCAGTCCGTCATTACTGACGCCTCCAGTATTAACAGCGACTGCGGGCACCTCCGTGGTTGCCATCGGTTGGAACTCCACCCTGTATGCGGCGTACTACAATATCTATCGCAGCACCACTCCGGGCGGCGAGGGGAGTACCGTTTACGCCACCACATACGGTACGAGCTTCAATGATACGAGTGTGACCAATGGAGTCACGTACTATTACAAGGCAACCTCGGTCGGCGGCAGCAACAGTTCCGCCATGAGTGCCGAAGTCTCCGGCACTCCGATTGCGGCAACTACGTTGACGGCGGTTATGGGAAGCGCCACGGGAACGATTAATCTTACGTGGACGGCAGCAGCCGGCGCGACGTCGTACAATCTCTATCGCGGCCCATACTCGGGAAATGAAGCATTGTACAAGACTGGCCTCACCGGCACGTCTTATACCGATACCGGCTTAACGAGCGGTACGGTCTATTGGTACTACCTGGTAGCAGCCAATAGTACAGGGAAGGGGACGGGCACACCGGAAACTTCTGCAACAGCCAAATAGGCTTTCAACTCCGGACGCGGTCTCTATCCATTGAGACCGTGACCTCTACTGGGCAGGTGTTCTCGGGAACCATCACTTCCGGAGGCACCTGCTTTATCCAATCTATCGCAATCCAGCAACACTGTCAGATCAACACCGGATAAATTTCAGATTAAAAGATACAAATGCAGTACAGATAGTTGCTGGTTGGCCACTTGAGGAAATCGAACGTGACATTTTACAGTTTGCTCGATGCCCGGATCGAAGCATTTGACAGAGAAGGAGCTAACACTCAATGAAGAAGATGAACCTCAGCCCGCCTCTATCCCCATTTCTATGGGCAAAGTATCTGTTCATCCTGGTTTTGTTCTCGATCAGCATGGTATCGGCTGCTGCGCAGAACCTGCTGACGAACCCAGGATTCGAGGGTCCATACTATACCGTTACGCCACAATCGCCCGGCGTCACCAGCGGTCTCGTGGCAAACGGCTGGACCGACGATGCCTGGTGGATCTCAGGGGCCACGGTCGCCTATTCCCAGGATACGAGCGTCTACCATTCAGGCTCGTCGAGCCAGAAGATCGTCGTCAGCACAGGGTATGGCGATTTTGAGCAATACCCTACGTTTCAACCTGGCCGTTATACCGCATCAATCTGGGTCAAGGCCCAGTCGCCGACCTGGGTTACCCTGGCTCTGAATGGGTCCGCCGGAAATAACACAACGTATGCTGCTCAAAACGTTCGCGTGGGTACCACCTGGCAGCAAATAACGGTAAACGGCCTCGTTCCGGCGACGCCCGGCGCAGTTCTCATCAGCGTCGGAGAGCCCGGCACGGTTTGGCTGGACGATGCTACCCTGGTCTATAATGGAACCAGTGTCACGCCGATAACGCTTACGCCTCCGACAACGAGTATTCCGATTACGTATTTCGGGCAGCATCCTCAGCACCTTTCCGCTGTGAACAATGGAACACTTATGTGGCCGGGGATTAACTTCGGCTATGCCCGTTCACACGACGGCTCCCCCACCTGGGCCGCGGTAGAGCCGGCTAATGGGACCTACAACTGGACCAATATGGACGCCTTCGTCAACCAGGCCCTGGCGAGCGGACAGAAAATCATCTACACGTTTTGTGAAACGCCCCAATGGGCGACTACGGACACCAATTACGACGCGCTTGGAAATATGGGCGGCAATGGGTTTCCGTCGAACATGAGCTATTGGACATCGTTCGTGACTGCTCTGGTCAATCGATACAAGGGCAAGATAGCGGTTTACGAGATCTGGAACGAACCCAATACCGAATTCTGGGATGGAACGCCTGCCCAAATGGCTCAGATGGAGGCCGCCGCTGCCCCGATCATTCATTCCATCGATCCCAGTGCGAAAGTGGCGTCCGCATCATATGATATCGTCAACCTGGCCTGGTGCCTCTCCGATGAAGATCAGTATTTTGCGGCCGGGGGCGGCTCGTATTCCGACATAATTGCCGTTCATCTTTACGACCCGACGCCGGAAGATGATATCAATTGTGTTACGGCTATCAAGTCGCTTATGGCGGCGTATGGCTACTCCTCCAAGCCGCTCTGGAATACGGAAACAGGATGGGGGGATACTGCCCAATCAGGCGGCTGGAACGATGCGCCGATGAGTGAGACCGTCGCTTATTTGGCCAGATCCTATATTCTCGAATGGGTGATGGGCGTCTCGAATTACGACTGGTATGCCTGGAACGAAGTCGGCAATGTCGGCGTTGGCCAAAACATTGTCAACGGAGCGAATACGATACTGAAGGCCGGCTCGACTGCCTACGTACAGATCGTCTCGTGGCTTAACGGAGCGACCGTCACAAGCTGTGCGCTCGACGGCAACGGCAACTGGGTCACCCAGACGATGTCGCCAGGTGGCGTTCACGGCTGGATCATCTGGAATAACGACACGACTTACAACTATCCCGTGCCGACCGGCGCGACAACCCTTACCGATATGGCCGGAAACGTCAGTTCGTTGTCCGGAGTGTCGACGGTGGCGGTCAACGGAACGCCTATCTTCATCACCAATGCTCCACCGGCGGTGTCTGTTACGACGCCGGTTAATCTTAGCCCTTACTTCAACAGGATCGGCATTACCAACGATAGCGCGCCGACCCTGGGCAACATTGATGGTTCCGGCGCTTCCTATTCCGCGCACGCGATCGGCAGCCAGTCGCTTAACGTCAACGGCGTCCCGTTCACGCTGGGGTCGTTTACGAACAGTACGAATAACGTGGTGAGTTGCACGGGGCAGACGCTTATTCTCCCACCCGGAAAGTACAACACGCTCTATCTGCTGGGATGCGGCGCCCCGAATGACCAGGCATACCAGTGGTTTACAGTCTATTACACCAACGGTACGTCCTACACCGGCACCCTCAATCTTTCGAGTTGGGCTTCCAACGACTACAGCAACACAATTGCCAAGACCATGACGTATCGCAATGGGCCGAGTGGTCAGATTAATACCAACACGAATATCTACGAAGTCCCGCTGTCTCTCAATAGCAACAGCACGGTGTTGAGTATAACGCTGCCGCCGGGGGCCGTGGGGTTCAATATCCTGGCGGCGACTGTGGTGGCCCCTGGATCGCCGCCCGCTTCCACGACGACTATTTCGTCCTCACTCAATCCGTCGCTCTCCGGCAACCCCGTAACATTCACGGCGACGGTGACTGGTAGCTCTCCGACCGGCACGGTTCAGTTCATGATCGACGGAACGAATGCCGGCAGCCCGGTGACCCTGTCGTCCGGACATGCCACTTACTCAACATCCTCTCTGAGCACAGGCACGCACACGGTCATCGCGACCTATGGCGGCGATGCGGGTAACTCCGGCAGCACCGGCACATTATCGCCTTCCCAGGTGGTGAACAGCAATGGCGTTGCCACGACCACGGCGGTATCGTCCTCGCTCAATCCATCCACATACGGAGGGACGGTGACGTTTACGGCGACTGTCACGGGAAGCTCTCCCACGGGAACAGTCCAGTTTAAGATCGACGGGACGAACGCAGGCAGTCCGGTGGCGTTATCCTCCGGCCACGCGACCTACACCACATCGGCTCTCAGTGGAGGTACTCATACAGTCACGGCGACCTACGGTGGTGATGCTAACAACCAGGGCAGCGTCGGTACGCTGTCGCCGGTTCAAACGGTAAACAAGGCCGCGAGCGCCACAGCACTCTCCTCTTCCCTGAACCCATCGACGTCGGGAACGGCTGTGACGTTTACTGCGACGGTGACAGGAAGCTCTCCGACCGGTACGGTTCAGTTTGCGATCGACGGCTCTAACGTCGGCAGTCCGGTGGCATTGTCTTCCGGCCACGCAACCTACGCGACGTCGACTCTGAGCGTAGCCACACACACAGTCGCTGCCACTTACAGCGGCGATGCGAACAACAACACGAGCAGCGGAACGCTCTCGCCTTCCCAGGTAGTGAACACCGCGCCGGCGGGCGTCCTCGTTAACCTTTCCGGTTACTACAACAGTATCGGCATAACGAACGACAGCGCGCCGTCATTGGGCAATATCGACGGCTCCGGCTACTCTTATTCAGCGCAGGCGATCGGCGGCCAATCGATAAGTGTTGGCAGTACCGCATTCAACCTTGGCCCCTTCACGAACAGCGCCAACAACGTGATCACGTGTACAGGGCAGACGATCACCCTGCCTAGCGGCCACTATAGCACTCTCTATCTACTGGGATGCGGAGTTAACGGCTCTCAGTCAAATCAGACGTTTACCGTCAATTATGCGAGCGGATCACCGAGCAACTCCAGCCTGACTCTGAACGACTGGTGCTCTCCCGCAGGCAATACCGTCGCGAAGTCCATGACGTATAGAAATGGACCGAGTGGTTCGGTGACGTTCACCAACGACATCTATGAGTATGCGATTACGCTCAACAGCGCCAACACTGTGTCCAGTCTGCAACTGCCGTCGAATTCGCAAGTGAAGATTCTGGCGGCGGCGCTCATTCCGACGGGATCGGGTTTGCCGGGTACCACTACAACGGTTTCGTCTTCACTGAATCCGTCGACTTATGGGGCATCGGTGACGTTTACGGCCACCGTTACCGGTAGCTCTCCGACGGGTACAGTCCAGTTCGCGATCGACGGGACGAATGCCGGCAGCCCGGTGGCGTTATCCTCCGGTCATGCCACTTATGCGACCTCCTCTCTGAGCGTTGCCACTCATACGGTTACCGTGACCTACAGCGGGGATGCGGGCAACGCGGGCAGCAGTGGCACTCTGTCGCCTGTCCAGACCGTGAACAAGGTCAGCAGTTCCACGGCTGTGTCCTCTTCTCTTAACCCATCGACATCCGGAACGTCGGTGACGTTTACGGCGACCGTAACCGGTAACTCTCCGACCGGTACGGTTCAATTCGCGATCGATGGCTCGAACGTGGGCAGTCCGGTGACTCTGTCTTCCGGCGCCGCAACGTATGCGACGTCGACTCTCAGTACAGGCACGCACACGGTCACGGCCGCATACAGCGGCAACACGAACAACTCCACCAGCAGCGGCACATTGTCGCCGTCCCAGGTGGTAAACAGCTCGGGTTCGGCGGCTTCGGTCAACCTCACGAGCTATTTCAACACGGTCGGAATCACCAACGACAGCGCGACGTCCTACGGGAATATCGACGGCTCCGGCTACTCCTACTCCGCGCAGGCGATCGGCGGCCAATCGTTTACCGCCGGAAGTGTTCCGTTCACGCTAGGATCGTTCACGAACGGCACGAACAACGTGATCACATGTTCGGGGCAGACGATCACCCTGCCGAGCGGCCACTATAGCGCGCTGTATCTGCTCGGATGCGGAACGAATGGAGCGCAGTCGAACCAGACATTCACTGTGAACTACACCAGTGGTTCCACTAACTTCAACGTCGGCCTTTCGGATTGGTGCAACCCGGGAAGCGACACGGTCGCCAAGTCTATGACATATCGCAATGGATCGGGTGGCCAGGCAACCCTCACGAACGACATCTACAATTACACGCTGACGCTTAACAGCGCCAACACCACGTCTACTCTCGTGCTGCCGTCGAACGGTCAGGTTAAGATCCTGGCGGCAACCCTTGTGCCTTGAGGATGATTATGAAACGACTGTTAACTTGAAATGACGAAGCGAGCTTGGCCTGGAGTTTCCGCCAGACCAAGCTCGCTCCTATACTCGACTGTCTGAAAGTCGTCCTGAAAGGGTATTAGAATTTCCTATCAAAGTTTCGCTTGACAGATGAATTATATTGCCGTATACTTCTAACACAAGTAGTTGTGTAATCAATCAACATGAACCGATCAAACACCAAGGTCTATACAAAACCGACCATCAAAGATGTGGCAGAACGCGTGGGAGTGTCCCAGGGAACGGTGTCCCACTACATCAACGGACGGACCAATATCTGCTCCGAGATGACGGGACAGCGGATCCGAAAAGCCATCTCGGATCTCAATTTCGTCCCCGCGCGCTCCATTTTTCATCAGCAGACGCGCTCCACGCAGACGATCGGCGTGTGTGTCTCTCCACCTCCCAAATATGAGGAGACATTCAATTATACACAGCTGCATGACTTCTGGAGCGGAATGGCCACCGCCGCCGATGAGTATGGCTACAAGCTGCTCCACTTCCCGAGGGCCATCCGCGATGCCGAGAACTGCGAAGCCTTTCTCGACGGCAGTATAGACGGACTGCTCATCAGCGCGTTTACGAACGATATGCGCTTCGAGACACTGGCCCGGGCAGGCATGCCCACGGTGGCGACGGCCCGCTGGAGCGAGCTGCCCCCATCGGTGGGGGCAGTCTGGTCGGACGATTCGGGGGCAATCGATCTGGCGATGGAGCACCTCTGGTGGCAGGGACATCGGCGCATCGCCCATCTGGGAGGGTGCCAGGTCGCGCCTCAGCAAAGCGACGTGGCGGTAACGCGTTCTAATCGCTATCAGTCATGGATGAGACAGCACAACGAGGAAGGCTGGCAGCTTGTAATCTCCTGTCCGTCCTGGGATCCGCTCTCGTTCGACGAGGCCAAGCAGGCTCTTGTCACCATGCTGGAGCGAGAGAACCCGGCAACCGCCGTGGTGTGCGCGAACGATGCGATCGCCTTCAGCATCCTGCGTACGGCCAAAGCGCTTGGGATCGCTGTTCCTGAGACTCTGTCGGTGGTTGGAATCGACAATGACATTCACGGCATCTCGATGGATCCTGCCTTAACGAGTGTGGAGCTTCCGTTCTGGGATATCGGCCGCAAGTCGATTGATTTGCTCAATTGTCTGATGACCGGTGTGCCCGTTCCGGAACGGCATCTGGCAATTCCGGTCACGAACCTGGTCATTCGTGACTCAACGGGGCCTTGCCGCTGAAAATGTGGCGGACGCTCCACAGTGACCCGCAGCCGTGTGGCGGCTGCGTCAGACTCCTTGGCGCGCATGTGTCAGTCATTATTCTTGTAAAATGAAGGAAAGTATTCAGAACATGAGACGAAGAGCGTTCACGCTTATTGAATTACTCGTAGTTATCGCCATAATAGCGATTCTCGCTGCCATCCTCTTCCCCGTCTTCGCCAAAGTCCGCGAGAAAGCCAGGCAGACCGCCTGCCTCAGCAACCAGAAGCAGCTCGGACTCGCATTCGTACAATACATCCAGGACTACGATGAGACAGCCCCCTGGGGCATCGCATCAAGCTACCTTCCAAACGGAACTCTGCTTGAAGACTGGGCCAACGCCATCGATCCCTACCTCAAGAGCGATGCCGTCTATAAGTGTCCCAGCGATCCCACCGCCTCCGTCCCCAACAACGCCTTCGTCAACGGACAGTGGCAGCCCGGTGTGGTCATGTCCTATGCCATCAACCTCAACTTCGGCGCTCCTCCCTCAACGGGCGGCTCCAACATCTACGGCGTCAACTGCCTCACCAGCCCCATGCAGCTCTCTCAACTCTCCGCTCCGGGGAGCACGGTGTTTCTGACGGAGATCGAAGGGTTCGGTAAGGGGAGCCTTGGCGCGGGGACTCAGGGAGCTTTGTCTACGAACGGGATGCCCAACAACTGGCGCGCATTCTGCCTTCCGACGGGTGACTGCAGCACGCCGAGCGCGTGGGGAGCGAAGTATGCGACGGGTCTGTTTGCGAACACGGTGAACCCGGACGCGGGGGTATTCGGGACGTCTGGTCGCCACACGGGCGGCGCGAACTATGCGATGGCGGACGGTCATGTGAAGTGGCTTCGGAGTTCTTCTGTGTCTTCGGGTTGGAACAATCCGACTGTGGGTGGCTGCCAGAGCGGCGACTACGGCGCGACGGCTCAGAACACATCCGCGAGCGGTTGTGCGAATACGGCGGCTGTGACGTACAGCATTTATTAGGCAAGGAAAGAGGCCCCCTAACCCCATCCTGGGGGCACCTGACTTGAGTTATGCAAACGGCAATTGTAGTCTTGGGCTCCCCTCCCCAGCCCTCCCTCCGAGCAGGGGCAGAGCCCTGCTCCCACAGGGAGAGGGGGGCAGATTTAGGAGAAGCAATCGAAAACATCTCCAAAATCCGAAAGCCCCTCTCCTGTGGGAGTAGACCTCCGTGTCTGCTCGAAGGGAGGGGGTGGGGAGGGGAGCCAGCGTTAGAGAGTATTTTGGCATGCATTTTTTCCTCCGGCTCACCCTTGCAATGGTGACGCTTATATCTGTATGTTCCTCAGTTGTTTATGCGGGCGGCAATGGAACAGACGCCAATCTGATCCCCCTCAAAGACGGCAACCTGAGTACGATCGCTTCGATCGACCTTGCACATCCTGAAAGAACGAAGGATGTGCTCGACAAGCAATATACAGGGCGTTCGGATGTCGTCTACGATCTCAATATGACTGTGACGCCGAATTGGGACAGTAAGACCGATAAAGACGGCCACGCCCTATTCGTGGTAGGGCGCAATATCAACGGCCGGCTCCCAAACTCGCTGTCTCTGGTCGTGTGGGGTGGGCATACGCTTATTGCGCGGCTCACGAGTTCTACCATGGACACGGCGCAGGTGATCCTCGACAATCTCGACCTCGCCTCCGGCCACTCATATCCTGTTCATGTCCGGTGGTCGAGCAATACGATTTCCCTGGATTTCAACGGCGCTCATGCCGGCGACAACTCTTTTGGCGGCCAGTTCGTCTGGCCCGCCGGGGCGACATAGTATATCGGCCGTGAAGACGTGGATCTGTCGCTGTGGAACGGCCGGATTCCGTCCGGCACGCTCGATATTCTCGTTCCGCGAATTCAGGCTGACTTTGCGGGAGGAGCAAACGCCGGCTACTACACGGGGACCGGCCGGCATTCACTTACGATTTCTTTTCCGCATAAGGACGGAAAAGAGATCAAGACGCGCCTAAAACTGACGGACATCGACGGTCGAGTTGTCGAGCCGGCCGTAGGCCCGAGCCGGATTTCACCGGCGGGGCACACGTTTGACATTCCCGGGCTTCCTCTCGGCTGGTATAGCGCGGAGATCACGCTGAGCGGGCTGGGCGCTACGAAGACGATATCCCGTTCACTGGTGATATCGCCGCAGGAGCAGGCGCGAGAGGCCGCCGGCATCTCGCCATTCGGGATCACCGAAGAAGGACTGCTCGAAGCGCCCCCCGGACAGTACAAACCAGAGGTCATCGAGACGTTGCTGAGCCGGGTGTCTGCAATGGGCGTATCCTGGATTCGTCTCTGGATTCCGTGGGACTCGGTCGAGCAGCAGCCCGGGCACTACGACTGGAGCCATCTCGACGATTTTGTGGCACGGGCGGATCGCCATGGAATCAAGCTGTACGCGTGTCTGATCGGCGGCTCGCAGGAATGGCAGTCGTATGAGTATGTCGAGAAGCCCACCTGGTGGGTGATGGGCAACCACTGCATGCCGCGTGATCTTGGGCAATGGCAACAGTATGTCTCCGCTCTCGCGACCCGCTACCGTGGGAAGATCGGCTACTACGGGACATGGAATGAAGCGGACGCCCGCAATGGCTTCTTCCCATTCCACACGGAAGATTACGCCAACGTCCTGCGCACCACGTCCGGCGCAATCCGGGCGGCCGACCCGGCGGCGCATGTCAACACCGCCGGCTTTGCGGCGGCCTATTCTCCGAATAATACGGCTAAGATGAGCCATACGGCTTCCGATTTCGTGTGGGGGCTTGGCGAGTTTTATGCGCTCAAGCCGCAAGAGAACTACGACATCATGGACTGTCACTTCTATAGCGTCGATGCTCCCGGCCAAGTCTGGGACGGCCGCGTTGGCGACATTCAGGGCCTGAGAAAGGCCATGGACGCCAACGGGGACTCCGGCAAGCCGATTTGGAACGGCGAGACCAGCTTCCTGTCCGGAACTCCCGGTGTCCGTGGCGGCTGGGCCAATGTTCCATTGATCTCCGAAAAGGATCAGGCGGCGCGATTGGTCCAGATGTACACGCAGTCGCTCGCCGCCGGTGTGCAGCGCACCTTCTGGTACGGCATCCGTGGCGACTGCGGGGTCATCAACACGGACTTCTCGCCGATGCTCTCCGATGTAGCCCATGTCGTGCTAGCACAGTTCCTCAATGGGATGAGTTATAAGAAGACCATCGCCTTGCCGGCGGATACGCGAGGATATGAGTTCACGGGAGCGAAAGCGCATCTTGGCGTGCTCTGGACCACAACGGGGACACAGGCCGTCATAGTCCGCGGCGACAAGGGCGCGCGCGTCGTCGATATTATGGGCAACAGCCGCCCAATCGGGGCGGGCGGCAAAATCAATCTGACCACGATCCCACAGTATGTTATTAGCACGGCGGCATGCACGTTTGAAGCCGTGAAGTGAAGGGCCCCCTGTCTCGCTTAGGCTCGACTCCCCCAATCCTGGGGGAAGATTTGACGCTCACTTACAATCGAAGGCGCAAGGTTCATTGCTGACAATCGATGGAATAGCCTGTGTTCCTTCGTAAAACCGACGCTGAAACTGGCGGCTGCGATTAAAGCTGAACGCGTTTTCTTCCCCCAGGATTGGGGGGCAGGGGGGCTCCTACTCTCTTCCAATTACAACCCCACTGGCGGGTTGGGGAGGGGACTTCGGGGAGCCTGCGATACATTACTGAAGAAAGAAGCTACTATCAATGCATTTATTTCTGCGCGCATGCGCAATTTGTTGCCTTGCCACGCCGCTGCTCCATGGGGCGCCGGAGCTTGCTGCCAAGGCTGCCGCAAAATCTACGCTTAAGCAGATGCTTACCAACCCTGGTTTTGAAGGACCTTATATCTCCCTGCCGGCTCCATCCGGGAAGTCCCGGATCACCGGCCTGGTGGCGAAGGGCTGGCGCGATAATTCGGCCTGGGCGGACGTAACCGTCGATTATGCCCAGGAGAGCGCCGGCATTCGAACCGGTAAGTCGGCGCAGCGGGTGACGGTGAAGGCCGTGAGACAGGGCGAGGTGCAGCTTGTGCAGCCGGTCACCATCCAGGCGAAGCACAGCTATCTTGCGTCCCTCTGGGTCAAGGGGCAGCCAGGCGCAAAGTTTCGGGCTTCGGTCAGACAGAGTGAAGCGCCCTATGCCGACTATGGCAATCAGAGCCTCGCCCTCAACGGGAAGTGGCAGCAACTGCGCTTTCAAGCCACTCTGCACGAGAAGCCGGGCGGCATGTTCCTGATCTATCCCCCGGCCGGTTCCAGTCTGGTCATTGACGATGCGTCGCTTGTGGATGCAGGGAGGACTCGATGACAAGCCATTTTGCCAATCCTTTTGCATGGTCGCAGCGCCCGTACGGCCGGGTCTTCAATAACCTGACGATCCCCAACACCGAAGAGGGCCGGCGCGAGATCGCCGAAATTCATGGGGCCGACCTGATGGCGACCGCGGCGGCATCAGGCGCGCGGACGGCGATCTTCGACAGCCGCAACCAGTGGTATGCGCTGCATGAGACGTCCGTCTGCTGGAAGCATCCGGGGCTCGGCGAACGCGACTTGATCGCCGAGATTGTCGATGCAGGACACAGGCTGGGCATCCAGTATGTTCCCTACATTCCAGCCGACTGCGATCGGCGCGCGTTCGAGGAGCATCCGGAGTGGCGGAATGTCGACTATGACGGGAACGTCGTGGATGCGTCGTTTCCGCGCGTGTGCGAGAACTCGCCCTTCGCCGGCTATATCGCCAGCTATATCGTCGACCTGCTGCAGCGCTATGATATCCAGGGACTGTGGTTCGACGGGCTCGGAGTGCATAGCGGGTGTTACTGCAGTTACTGTTGGAAGGGATTCCGGAGTGCGACGGGGCGTGAAGCGCCACGTTCGGCCGCGGCCGACCCGGAAGGTTGGCGGCTCTGGCTCGACTATAAGAAGACGGCGACGCAACGAGTATTCGACACGTTCGCTACCGCTGCCCGTTCTGTGCGGCCTGGTATTCCAATCCATACTGCATGGCTGGCCGACGTCGTGGGCACTTCGCAGACATGGGTCGAAGGATTCTGGAAGTGGCCGGCTCCGTTTCTCCAACTGATGCGCAGCGATACGGGCCTGGTGGGCGAGTTCTACATCGAAACCAGCCAGTACTCGCCGAGCTATCACATATCGCTCACCGAAGCGGAACTGCGTGACCGGGCGATGGTGGCGATCGCGAACAGCGCCATTCCTACCTTTACCCTGATGGCGACGCCGTCCGCCACTCAGGCTGTCCACCGCGAAATCGAGGCCCGCGCGCCGTGGCTGGTCGATGCCGATCCCGTGCCCTATGCCGCCGTTGCATACTCCGATAAGTCGCGGCAAATGTGCGAGGCGGACCAGTGGAAGGACGGTCCCGATTTCACTCTGTATGGCACGGTTATGCCGCTCTTCGAGGAGAAAATCCCGGAAACGTGCATTACGGACAACAATCTGGAAAGCGACGACCTCAGCAAGTTCGCCGTCATCGTGCTTCCCGATACCTGCATCATCTCCGATGCTGTCGCCGATAAGCTGAGAACCTTCGTTGCGGGCGGCGGTGGTCTGGTGGCGAGCTATCGGACCAGTCTGCACGCTCAGGATGGGACATTGCGCGATGATTTCGGTCTGGCCGATCT
>Ga0105238_10005150_pt1 | contig 12926 bp, 4 predicted proteins | sample KBSC34metaG_FD_81526 | JGI IMG/M metagenome (GOLD analysis project Ga0105238, IMG submission 81526) | Corn rhizosphere microbial communities from Kellogg Biological Station, Michigan, USA - KBS C3-4 metaG | ecosystem: Host-associated > Plants > Roots > Rhizosphere > Soil | place: Michigan, USA... | reverse complement strand
GCTGCCCGGGGATTGCCGTTTGCCCCGGAATTGCCGCCTGTCCGGGAATTGCCGTCTGCGGGACGGTCCCGGCCTGCGCAAGAGTTGGATCAGTCGACGGGTAGGCCGTCGTCGTTGGGTACGTGGTTGTTGGCTGCGGGTACGTCGCCGTCTGCGGATACGTGGACGCCGACTGGGGATAGGTCGTTGTGGATTGCGGGTACGTCGTGCTCGCCGTCTGCGGGTAGGTTGTGGTCGCGGTTTGTGGGTACGTGGTCGCGCCTGGGTACGCGGTTGCTGTCGGCGGATACGTTGTGGTGGCCGCCTGCGGATAGGTCGACGTGGTCGCTGGGTACGTTGTAGTGGCCGACTGCGGGTAAGTAGTCGAGGCCGGATAGCTTGTCGTTGCCGTCGATGGGTACGACGTCGTCCCCGGGTATGCCGTGGTCGGCTGCGGATAAGTGCTCGGGTAGCCGGTCGTGGGGTATCCCGGCGTGGGTTGGCCGTACGGGTTGTAGACCGCGCCTGCGGCTTGCATCTGCTTGCGATTGAACCAATTGGTAATGGAGCCGGTCACGCCCTGCGTGACGCTGCCGACGACGCCACCGGTGAGGCCGCTCACAAGGGCTGAGAGGGTGCCCGCGAACAACTGACGGATTGGGTGCGCGCTGGGCGCCTGGCCCATCGCAACCTGTGGCGGGTAGCCAGGGGCCGCACCGGGTTGGCCCGGGTAGGCGCCATAGCCGGGTTGACCGGGGTAGGCGGCGCCTGGCTGTGGATACGCGGCGCCTGGCTGTGGATAGGCGGCGCCCGGTTGTGGGTACGCGGTGGCTGGCGTGGGGTACGCGCCGGGCGTCGTCGTTTGCGCCGGGTACGCACCCGCCGCGGCCGGATCGGTTACGCCGGCAGGCGGAGGAGCCACTCCGGCGGGCGGGGTTGCCATAGGAGGCGTTCCGACAGGTGTTGTCGTAGCGCCCGGCGTTGCAACTGGTGCCGTGGCGGCTGGTGTCGTGGCGACGGGTGCCGTGGCGGCGGGCGCTGGTGTGGCCGCTGCTGGTGTCGCGGGCTGTGCCTGGGCCACCGTGATCGCGGGCGACGGGGCCTCCTGTGCTGCCACCAAGCCCGTGCCGGCTGCCGAGAGGATGGACGCGCACAGTGCTGGGGCGCTATTCGTAACGGCTCTCATGGGCTTTCTCCCATCAGTACACAGCGAAGTCATAATCGAGGTTCTCCCGTCGTGCGGTCGGGTGTTGGCCTCCCGCAGTAAGCCTACGCACTTCGTCGATCACGTACGCCTGTAATTCTCCGACGGTGATCGTCCCGTCCTTATTCGCGTCGGCCTTGTGATCCCGCAGGCCGCTCAGCAGTGCGTACGTGAATACGCCGTTCTTCCACTGTTCGCCTTCCAGCGCATATTCATTGCCGCTGGCGCTCGAGATGACCACGGCACCCGTGCCGCGTCGCAGGTCTGCAAACAGCTCCTGCTGAAACCGGAGCATTGCGTCGGATCCCGCCGGGTCAGCAACGACCTCGATTCCGCGGGGGGCCTTGAATGCCCTCATTTTCACGTTTCCCGCCCCGTCAGTCTGCGCTTGCGATACCACAGTGGGCTCATCTTTTTCGATCTCGCCGGAAAAACAGGTATCAATGAGCAGTACCTTCTGCAACGAGGCAATGCCATCCAGCAGTGCCTCAAACTCCTCGTACGGCAATCCGTTCAACTCCGGCCTTACAGGATCTATGTCGTACGTTCCGAAGAAATAGTTCTGACGGGTATCCGTCATCCCGTGACCGGCGGCGAACACCACGACCAGATCGTTGGGCCGCGCCTGCTGCAACCAGGCTTTCGCTTCCTGGATGTGCCCGCGCGTCGCCTTTTGGTTCGTCAGATCAAGCACGTGCACCTGCCCGCGTGAACCGCTGTTCGTTGCCCGGTACGTCTCGACCAGGTCGCTGGCGTCCTTGGCGGCAAAGCGCAGGTTGTAGGCATGGTTCTGGTATTCACTCACTCCGATGGCCACGATGTAGACGTCGGGGGCCCCTCGATCGGCGGTAGAGGTCGTATAGGCAGTCTGCTTGAGGGATTCCGCGCCCTGCTTGTTGAGCGCCGATACCTGAATCTTGTTGCGCCCCGGAATCAGCGGAACCTCGATGGACCGCTCGTCCTGGTGCAGGTCGGATCCCGACAGCGGCAACCCCGCGGTCCCAAACACCGGCACATCGTTCACGAACACGTTGATCCGGTCCAACGCGGACTTGTCATCAGTCGATCTGACACGCAGCGTCAGGGACGACGAGTCGGTCCTCACAGGTGCGGGCACGATGAAGGCAACCTGCGGCAGATGCAGGTCCAACCCCAACTTGTTTTCGCTGAGTCCCATCCTGCTCAGACGGCGGCCATAGGCCGCACGATAGGTCGATATGAGGTCCTGAGGCGCTCCGCCAAGCCGCTCCAGGAGGATGTCCGGCCGGTTGAAGCGCAGATCGAACTGTTCGAAAGGATACACCTCGTTCTGGATCCGAAATGCCACTTCGCGGATGCCGGCGCGCGAGGCGCGATAGAACTGATCCGGTGTGACGGCAACGTAGTCGGAGTCGCCCAGCGCGATGAGCTGGGCGAGCTCGGCACCTTGCGGCATCCGCCATAGTCGCAGCGTGCCATCGCGGCCGCCGCTTGCGAGCATCCGTCCGCCATCCAGGTAGGTGAGCGCCGCAATGTTGCTGGTGTGCCCTACCAGCTGGTGGAGATCGCGGCCCGTCGCGGTGTCCCATATCTTGATGACACGGCCGACCGCGCGAGCCCCGAAACGTCCGTCCGGGGACATGGCTACTGCTCCCGACTCGCCTGCGGACACTTCGAGGTTCGAACGCAAAGACGCCTGTAGATCGTTCTGCGCGCCGGGCTCGGCGGCGGGCGGCCGGATCCGTCTGCCCGTATCAAGGTCCCAGGCTTGTTTTCCGACCGTAGACAGTGCAACCAGCGTTCGTCCATCGGGCGAAAACGCCAACGCGCGTGCACCGTTGTTCATTCCCATCGCGTTCATCATGTCCATTGGCGAAGGCGGCAAGGCAGTGAATCCGCTGCCCTTTGCGGCGCGCCTGGCATCCTTTTTCGACACGGATGCGCCGCCCCGGAGAGCTTCCAGGAGCGCCTGTGGGTTGGCGTCGCTCGCGGTCAGCGCGGGCAGGGACTCGCCGGTTTCCCCGAGCAGGCTGATGCGCTTTCCGGTCGCCGGGTCCCAGAGGCTCGTGTCATACAGGCGGCCGACGGCAATGCGTCGGCTATCCGGGCCGATGGCCAGCGCCTGAATGGAGCGCGTGTCGATGTCAGCTGCAGCACCCATCAGCGGCGGCAACTGGCTTTCCGGCAGGTTCGCGCGGTTGATCTCGCGGCCTTCGAGCACGCTCCAGATAACGAGCTGGTCCTTCACACCGACCGCGATCCAGTGTCCATCGGGGCTGAAGCGCACGAGTGTCGTTGCGAGTTGCTGAGTTGCCGCGGTGATCTGCCTCGGGCCGCCCGATGGGGCAGCAAGATCCCATAGCCAGGCCGAGCCGTCGCGGCAGCCCGTCGCCAGCCAACGCGCCGTCGTGTCCGCTGACACAGAAGTGGCCGCCGAGTGACCGGGACACTCGAGCGTCCGCACGAGTTCGGCGGTCGTCACGTTCCAGAAACGAATCGTGCCGTCTTCCATGGCTGCCGCCACGGTCTGCCGGCCTGCGAGTGGAGCAACATCCACGACTGCCGAGGCTCCGGCCGAGAGGGCTGTTTGCTTGCCCGTGGCGAGATCTCTCAACGCCGGAGCGCCGCCCGCGCTGCCTCCAACCACCAGCGTGGTTCCATCGGCGCTGAAATTCACCGCGGAGCCGGGGAACTGCGTGATCAGCCGGCCGGATGAAACCTCCCAGACCGAGACTTGAGCTGATGAGAGATTTGCGCGCGAGCTGGCGATGAGACGGGAATCGCCGCTGAACACAATGGAGTTCGTGATCTCTACCGTTGGCGAGGCCGACGGCGTGCCAAGAGTCCGCGGTCCGGTATCGTTGCTGAGGTCGTAGAGGTTGAGAGTGTGATCCTCGTTTTCGGCGGCGAGGGTGTGGCCGTCGGGGCTGATAACGGCGTGCACCAGACCGCTCATCGGCGCGCTCTGGTTGTCGATTCTACGCAGCAGACGCCTGCTGGATACATCCCACGCCTGAAGGCTCCAGCGCCTCTGCCGTGCCGGTGCAAATGTAGTTTGCTCCTCGCCCAATAGAAGAATGTGCCCCTCTTCGCTGAGCGCGACGGGCTGCGCGATGCCTGCCGGTGGCGCTGTCCAGATGACCTGACCGCTGCGCGTGTCGAGAACGCTGACAGTCGCCTCGACCTGCCGATTCAGAATGCGGGCCTGCGGCGTGTTCTGGCGAGCGACATAACGCCCGTCATCACTGAGCACGCCACTGGCTGCCTCGACGGGCTCGCCGCTGGCGGCTGCGAAGATCCTCGCGCCATAGAAGTCTCCGTCGATTCCCACACCGCCGACGATGATCCGTCGAGCGTCGTCCGTGAAACGAACGCTCGTGCCCAGCCCGCCGAAGACGGTAACTCCGGCCAGCGTGCGAATCTCATGGCCGCTGGCAACATCCCACAGCTTTACCGTCTCATCGCGTCCCGCGCTCAGGATGTAGCGGCCGTCCCGGCTGATCGCGACGGCGTTGATCATCGACACGTGGCCGGTCTGGAAGACTACCTGAATGCCATCCGTGCTGACCTGCTCGGACAGGGGAGCCCGGCCCATGAGCTCCTCCATCATCTTCTTCTCTTGCGCGGGGTCGTCCCGCAGCGCTTCCGACTGTCGCGCCAGCTCCATCGCCCGCCGCACCTCCGGTGACATCGGCGGAGGTGCGACGGAGCGGATGACACAGCCGCTCAGCAGCACGGCGCTGAGGGCGATTGTCAGGCGGGAGTTCACTGAACGTTGTGTGCCTGCGTCTCGACCTTTTGCCACATGTGGTAGAAGTAATCGGCGCTCAGCAGGAGGTGGCTGTCCACAAGTCCCTTTCCGCCGATGTTCTGGGTGAGATTGGCGGGCGCGGTGCGCACGTCCTGCACGAAGTCCGCGAACATCCCGTAGTGCGCAACACCGGTGAAGTTATAGTCCCACGTCACCGACCAGGGCGTCCCGTTCCAGGTCGTGCCGGCCATCGTGCTCCTGGGCAGGAAAGGCAACTGCTTGTTGTCGCTGACGAACGGCGGATAGATGTTGGCCATTCGCGGCGCCTGGCCGGCATCGAGCTCGGTCATGGTCGGTCGCGGCGCTCTGACCATCGAGTTGGTGTCCGTGCCGAACGCCACGCCGCCGGGTCCCAGCGACTTGTTGGAGCAGCCGGTGGTGAAGGCACTGTTCATGGTGTTGATGGCCAGGGCGTACTGGCCTGCCCAGTCGTACGCCTTCGCCGCGCTCGTGCCCAGCCCGAACATGCCTCCCAGGCAGGCGATGCGCTGCAGCTGGCCGGGCGTGCGCGAGTTCTCGGCGCCGAAGTCGGGAATTGCCGGATTGCGAATGGCGCTGTGGCCGGAGTTGACGGGATACCCGCCCGGGACCGCCGTGGCGATTCTCAGCGCGTCTTCCGCGGCGGCGTTGGACATGTGGTCGATATCGATGATCAACCCTTTCTGCATCATGATCTTCAGCGCCTGCTCGCCCAGGGGCGTCAGTCCAACCAGCTGGTTGGCGGAGTTACGGGTGCGCACGTTCACGTTCCCCGTATTCGCCGGGCAGTAGATGGCCGGGGGCGGGGGCGGCATTCCCGCCGGAAAGAGCTTCTCGGTGCCGGGTGGCAGCGAGAACAACAGGTGGAAGTTGACGAGGTCCGTGGGAGCCGAGCATCCGACCGACCAGAAGCTGCGCGTCTCGCGGAAGTTGGCAACGTCGAAGACCGGCTCGTAGATCGCCGTGTCCCCGAATTTGTTGTCGGCGAGATGGATGGGGAAGATGTAGCGCACCCCCTGGGCGATCAGGCGATCGAGCTCCGCGGACACCATCGCCGGGGTCACGACGGGCAGGTCGTTGAAGTCGCCGAGATTGTCGAGCTCCACTCCCAGGATGACCGCGATCCTGCCTGACTGAACGATCTGATAGAGATCCCGCGAGCTCAGGGCGACGGCCATGAGGTTGGAGTGCGCGTTGACGAACCTCTTCATCTCGTTGATCTGCAGGTCGGAAGAAGCTTTGTCGTCGCGCACGCCGGTGATGGGCGCGCCGGGACCGACCGCTTCGGCGATGGTCCGGTTGTTGTGCGAGAGGCCGACCATGACCCGCAGGCCGCCGTCATGGGCGCGCTGGATCCAATCGACGAACATCTTCTGATGCAGCACGTCGTTCCAGCGCGGCCAGTCGGAAAATACCGCGGTGTTGGCCGGGACGACCGGCGGCGCCGGCACGCCGACAGCGTGTTCCCTGGTGACCACGGCGTTGTTGGCAGCCTGCAGCGCTCCGGCAATCGCCGTTCGGATGGCATTTCCGCACTTGGACTGAAACGGATCCGCCAGTGTGGGTGCATCGTCGCTCAGTGCCTCCGCGACCGTGGTGGCGCGCGCGTCGAAGCGGCATTGCGGATCGGTCGGCATCTGCACCGCCGGCAGCAACGATCCAACATCCACGCCACCGTGGAACAGCTTGCCTCCGAAGGCGAGGTTGGACATCGGGTGCGTGTGCAGGTCCACCCAACCCCAAAGCGGCGGCACCTGGAGCACCGCGGGGTTCAACGGAACGACCTGGATTTGTTTGGTCACCGGCGCGGTGACCGTGGTGGCCGCGGGGGCCGTCTGGAGTGTCGGCTGGGCCTGCAGGGTAGCGGTCGGTTTCTGCGTCGTGGTCGTGGTGAGCGTTCCTGGCAGGGGTTGGGGTGTCTGCGTCTGTGCCCAGGCGCTCGTAAGCGCTGCGGCGATGATGAGTGCTGAAACTGTCGTGCGAACCAGTGTCATGGCTGTCTCCCTGAGTTATTGTCCGGTCTGCGTGGCGGCGAGCGTCCGCCGCCATTCGGTTACGAAAGAGCCGAGCTGCGATTCGATGGCCGTGGCGTACTGCTGTGCGCCGAGGATGTTGGGATGCCCGGCGGAGGCCAGCACGCACTGTGCGTACTTGAGATCGTCCATCGAGCCTCTGTTGGTGGTGCAGATCTGCTGCCGTTGCGCGAACATTTCATCCTTCGGAGGCACCGCGTCCGTTGGAATGAGCCAGAGCCAGGTCGTCGGTGAGGCGTAGCTGTTCTGCGCCTGGTAAGGCGCCACGGCCAGCCTCGCGATGTCAGCTTGCGCCGCCGAATTGAGCTGATTGACGTCGCTCAGTAACGAGTTTTTGGATGTGTCATTGAAGACGGTCGAGTGATCCGCCGCCGTCACGCGATAACTCTGGCTGGCGGCATTGCCGCCAAATGCGCCCGCCACCGCCCCGATGACTGCGCCGGTGAGCGGATCAATCGGCAGCCCGGCGAGAGGGGCGAGTGCCGGCAGCGCGGTGCCACCGACGATGCCTCCGGCCTGCAGACCGGTGCCGGTCGCCAGGGCGGCCAGAAAGGTCAGATCCGAAGCGCTCGAGGCAATGGGGAAGTAACCCGTGATGACGATCTTGGCCCTGGGGTACAACGCATGGACCCGCGTCATGAGCCCGTACATGACGGGACCACAATAGGTACCCGAGGTGGCGCGTAGAACGTCATCCGGCATGGTGGGATCGAGGATGGTCTTGACGCTCTCGTCGTTGATGCAGCCATCCATGACGATGAGGTCGACATTGCCGGGATCGACGATCTTCGGGCCCAGGGTGAGCGCCTGAAAGGTCACCGTTGGATAGGTGTTAGGCACCTCTCCCAGCGTGCGGCTGCCGGAAGTCATGTTAGCCATGAGGTTGGCCGCCGCGACGCTCTCCATTTGAGGCACCTGCGTGGGCGGGTCGTGGGCGTCCGGCACGGTATTGGCCCCGGAATGGGCCAGCGAGCGGATCTGGACCGGGCCGAGTTGACCGGTCAGCCAGCTGCCGAGCAGGTTGATGAACTTGTGCGGCTCAGCCAGGCCCTGGCCCCACATGACGGAGTCGCCGAACGCGAGGACCGTGAAGGGGCCTGAGTGCACCGTGACGGAACGCGAGCCGTTGGAGATGCCATCACCACCGGGTTCGGCCGCCACGCTCTGAATCGTATACGTGTACCAGCCGGGACCAGGGACGCTGTCGGCGATCGCCACGGCCGAGCGCAGCAAGAACCGGCCGTTGCGTATTACGTTGTAAGTCTGAGCGCCCGGCGCCTGGGGCCAGGAAACCCGGATCACAGCAGCGTTGGCCGGGTCGACGGCGGCCGTCACGCTCACCGGCGGAAGCAGCGCCGGCGTCGTGATCGTGACCTGGTTGCTCTGTCCCAGCAGCGGATTCTGGTTGGTTACGGGCTGTTGGTTGGCTCCCGGAGGCGCGGCGCCGGGAATCACCTGGAGGGTGGTTGGCGCACCGAGTGCCTTGATTGAGTAGGTGTACGAAGCGCCGTCGCGCAGCGCCGGGTCCGTGTAAGTCAGGACCGTCGCGGGAACATCGGCAACGACCGCGCCACCGCGCAGAATCTGATAGTGGGCGACTCCCGGCGAGCTGCTGGGGCCCTAGTCGATGCGGGCGCTGGTCAGCCCGAGTACCGTGACGTGGATGTTGTTGAAGGACGGCGCCGTCAGGGGGCTACGCAGCTGGGATTGCACTGTGGGGGAGAGAGGGACAGCCGTGACGGGGGCCCGCTGCAACGTCTGGCCGTGAGCCGCTGTGAGCCATGCCAGACAGATCACCAGGCCCAGGGGCTGGCGTATTCGAAGGCGGTCGGCTGTTTTCATGACACTCCCCGTGCGATGCGGATGGTGGACTATTTTCCGTTCGACCGCCGGTCTGTCGTCGCCGTGTCTGGGCAGGTTCGATGACCGGGTCCGCGCGCGACAGGCAGTTACCTGGAAAAGCGCAGGCCGCGGGGAAACCGGCTCATGCGCGGATTGTCTGGGAACGGCTGCCGGACTCGCGTAACGTATCCGCTCCAACCCGCCTGCAACGGGTTTGAACCGCAATGCCGGCTGCAACGACCTAACTACAATGCAACTCAGGACGTTATGGCTGCTTTCGGTGGCGGCCCTCGCCGCCGGCTGTGCGGCCTCCTATCGGATGGGCGATCCGGTCCAGGTGGACGAGCATGCCAGGACGCCTGTCTCGACCGCCCCCGCTTCCGGAAGAAAAGCTTCCAGCACCCCGGCTGCAGCGCAGCAGGCGGGACCCGCTGCCCCCCAGCCGGCCACGGGTGAGTACCGCAGCCAGCATGCCGAGCACGAAGCGGACGACTGGGCGCTCAAATGGCAACAGATCCAGGGCCCGTCCGATCAGGTGAAGTGGGCCGACCACTTTCATGTCTGCGGATTGAAATACCGCTTCCGTAACTACGATCAGCTCTTTCGCTGTCTGGACCTGCTGGACGCCAAGCTGGCCTCCGGGGGCGACCGGGTTCCCTACCTCGAGGTAGTCCGGCGCGGCTCGCCTGTTCTGACGGGGTGGCTGCGCGCCTCCGCCTATGCCGAGCTGGGGGAGCCCGAGGCCGCCCTGAAATGGTCCGAATCCGCCTGGGCCGGGCTGCCCGAAGGGTTTCGGGCCGCGGATGTGCGGGTCACCCAGCTCACCATGTTCGGCGGGCTGAAAGATAAAGACGTCAACACCCTGTATGAGGCCTCGGGCCTCCTGGGGAGCACCGGCTGGGGCACCGGGGACTCGGACATCGAAGTGATGCTCCGCCAGGGCCGCAACAATCCGGCCGCGCTGGATCTGCGTCCCTGGATGATCACGATGCAGCTCGCGACCCAGCGGTCGCTCCTGTATCAACATCTGGGGCAGAGGCAGAAGGCGCAGGCCGCACTCGCGGACTTGCGGCGCTGGCAACAGACCCGATTCGGAAACTCCAGGGCTCTGCCGTTCCGCGGACCCGCGCAGATGCTGTCGTTGGGACCCTCGTTCACGCAGGGCGACTACACCCGAGTCGTCTACATCTACGAGGCAATTGCCCACAAGGTCGGAGCGAAGAGGGATCTCGAGCGCGCGAAGGAAGCAGCCGAGTGGACCTTGTTTCTGCCCCTGAAGCTCATTTACCAGGGGCTCAACTCGACTGTCCACGCGTTGATGCCCGCTGACGTGCGACTGTTTGCCGTTGCCACGGAGGATGTGTCGAATGCATTGATCTACGCGCAGAGCCTCATCCGACTCGGCCGTGTGGATAAAGCGCGCGAGATGCTCGATACGCTGTTGGCCATGCCCGAAATCCGGGCAATGGGCAACCTTTACTGGGTGGCGCTGTACGAGCGGGCGCGCATCTCACTCCAGCAAGGTCACACCCAGGAAGGTATTCGGCTGCTCGAGCAGTCCATCGAGGCGATCGAGTCGGTGCGCAGCACGATTTCCTTCGAAGCCGCGAAGATCGGTTTCGCCGGGGACAAACAGGCCGTCTACGCCGCGTTGATCGGGGCACTTGCCCAGACGGGTGACTGGCAGGGCGCTTTCGTTTATGTGGAGCGCGCCAAAGCGCGAGCTCTCGTGGACCTGCTTGCCGAGCGGCGCGATCTCGGCCCGCCGCAGGCCTCCGACGACAAGGTCCGGGCTCTGTTCGCGAATGCCGCGACGGTCGACACTGGTTTGGGGTTGGGATCGACCGCCGAGACGGTGCGTGGGATCAAAGTAGTCGCGGACGCGCGGGACGCGCTATCGACCTCCGCACCCGAAGCGGCCTCGCTGATTTCAGTGCAGAAAGTGGATGTCGCCGCGATCAGCGCGCGAATGGGCCCGCAGGAAAACCTGGTCGACTACTATGCCCAGGGCGATGATCTCTACGCGTTCGTGTTGAATGGAGGCGCCATCAAGGGACGCAAGCTGTCCGCGCGCGGGTTGGAGGAGGAAGTCAGGGCGTTTCGGGAAGCGATCGGGCGACGAGACCCGCGTGCGTTGGAGCTGAGCCGCGCGCTGCACACCCGGCTGATCGAGCCGCTCCTTGGCGACCTCCGCGGGACGAGCCTGACCATTGCCCCGCACGGCACGCTGCACTATCTCCCGTTCGCCGCACTGTCGGATGGCAAGAGTTATCTGATCGATCGATACAGCCTGCGGCTGATTCCGAGTGCGGACACGCTGGTTTATCTGCGTGGCGAGCGGCGGAAGAAGGTGGGGACGCTCCTTGCGCTCGGCAATCCCGACCTCGGCAAGCCATCGCTCGATCTGCCGAATGCCCAGGTGGAGGCGGTGAAGGTCGCTGCGATGTTCCCTGATTCCCGGGCGCTGGTGCGCGGCGAAGCCAGCAAGAGCGCCGTCAAAGACCTCGGCAATGGTTTTTCGATCCTGCACTTCGCCACCCACGGGCGTTTCGATGCCGACGCACCCCTTAGCTCTGGCCTCTATCTGGCCAAGGGCAACGAAGCAAACGGCGTGCTCACCGTGAGCGATCTGTACTCGCTGCGATGGGATGTCGACCTCGTGACGCTGTCGGCCTGCGAGACAGGGCTTGGCAAGGTCGCAAACGGCGATGACGTCATCGGTCTGACGCGAGGGTTTTTGTATGCAGGCGCGCGCTCGATCGTCGCCAGCCTATGGGAAGTAGACGACGCGGCGACCGCGCACCTGATGGAAACGTTCTATCGCAACCTCGGAAACAATGACAAACGCGAGGCACTGCGCCTGGCTCAGATCGAGACTCGCCAGCAGTATCCCGACCCGTGGTACTGGGCCGCTTTCAACGTACTCGGGCGGGCGGACTGACCGTTCGCCGCCCACACCAGTCGACGACGATTCGTACACCTGCAACCCACTTGGAGTAAATGACCATGTCGCATCTTCGCTCTGATCTGCCTGCAATCCTGGCTCGCGCGAGCGTGGCCGCGGTGGCTTGCTGCCTGTTGGGTGGCTGCGCCTCTGTTGCCGGGACGAGCGGCGTCAACGAGCCACCCGCTGCCAAAGATGACGCTGGCGCCAAGAACCCGTGCAGTGCGCAGAGTCAAGGGTCTGCATCGAAGGATTGCAAGAGCTCCGGGTCGAAGTAGGCGTCGGCGCTGGGGGCCTGCGGCGCTTTGCCGGCAGCCTGCGGAGCTTTGCCGCCGGCCGCTATGCCGGCCGCCGCCTCTTAGGCACGAAGGCTAGGAAGCGTCGCGGGTTGTCGACTGTAATTCGATGCAAGGTTGCATCGTCGACACCCGCGGCTTTGAGCTTCGGCACGAACGATGTCAGTACTCTGCCGTACCCGCGGAAAGCATCGCCTGAGAACAACAGGTGGTCGGTGAATCCGGCCTCGATCAGCTTGATGACCAGCGGAACGACCGTATCGTCCCGGCCGCTTCCCTGACGGTCGAAGCCAACATAGGCGCCGCGCCGGCAGATCGTCTTGTGCACGTAGACGCTCGGGTCGTTGAGGTTGCCGAGATGGCCGATCGTCACGCGCCGGGGATCGACACCGGCATCCTCCAGGATGTCCAGTTGCTCGAGCGCCGATTTACCCGGGATGCCGGTATGCGTGAAGATTGACAGGTTGGTTGCGAGATGGGCCTTGCCCACCGCGCGGAACACTTTCCGCTCCACCGCCGTGATCTCATCCCAGGAGCCGATCTCGCCAAAGGCACCCGCCGGGTACTCGTCCGCCTGTTTGATGAGCGCTCGCGTGAGTTGCTCTTCGGTCATGGCCGCAACTTCCTTCGGGTAGAAGGGTTGCGTGTAGAAGCCTGCTCCCTTCACCACGGGGAGGCCGGCCTTTTTCGCGGCGCTACGAATGAAATTGAGATCCACCCCGGCGCCTTCCAGACCGGCATCGACGATGCAGGCGACTCCATCGCTCTGCGCATGTCGCAATTCCTGGGCCATCAGATCCACATCGCGCATCGGGTCGGTGCCCGGGGGCGCGGGCGGTGGGCCCGGGCCTCCCGCCGG
>Ga0105238_10005149_pt1 | contig 12927 bp, 10 predicted proteins | sample KBSC34metaG_FD_81526 | JGI IMG/M metagenome (GOLD analysis project Ga0105238, IMG submission 81526) | Corn rhizosphere microbial communities from Kellogg Biological Station, Michigan, USA - KBS C3-4 metaG | ecosystem: Host-associated > Plants > Roots > Rhizosphere > Soil | place: Michigan, USA... | reverse complement strand
TACTCGAGAACAACTGGCTCCGATCTTGGACCAACGAACTGTATCTCTGGTACAGCGAAGTGCCGGACATCGATCCCTCGACTTACAGCACCACGCCTGCCTATTTCGATGTGCTGAAGACTTCGGTGGTGACTCCCACTGGCGCGCCGAAGGACAAGTTTCATTTCACGTATCCGACCGACGTTTGGCTGTCGCTATCGCAGGCCGGTGTGCAAGCGGGTTACGGCGCTCAATTCGTGGTGCTTGCCGCTACGCCGCCGCGAAAAGTCGTCATTGCATACTTGGATTCCGGAAGCGGCACGCCGGCGCAGACCGCGAACCTTTCTCGCGGCGAGGAGGTCATCACCGTCGACGGCGTCGATGTAGTGAACGATGGCTCGCAAACGGGAACCGATGCCCTCAATGCCGGATTGTTTCCGGATACGGCCGGGACTCAGCACACGTTCGTTCTAAAAGAATTGGATGGAGTCACGACCCGCACCGTGACCATGACGGCTGCCAACGTGACCTCGACGCCCGTGCAGAACGTTCAGACCCTCTCCAACGGCGGCACCAACGTCGGCTACATTCAATTCAACGATCACATTGCGACGTCGGAAGCACTGCTGATCGACGCCTTCACACAGCTGCAAGGTGTCAACGATCTCATTCTCGATCTTCGTTACAACGGCGGTGGTTATCTCGCGATCGCAAGCGAAGTCGCCTACATGATTGCGGGCACGGCGCGAACATCGGGACGGACATTCGAGCTCACGCAGTTCAATGACAAACATCCCACGGTTGATCCCGTGACAGGGCAGACCATCACGCCGATGCCTTTCTTGAACATGTCGCAAGGATTTTCGACCACGGCCGGCGCATCTCTGCCGTCTCTGAACTTGGGCCGCGTGTTCGTGATCACGGGTGCAAGCACGTGTTCGGCGAGCGAAGCCATCCTCAACAGTCTCGACGGTGTAGGCGTGCAGGTCATTCAGATCGGATCGACCACGTGCGGCAAACCGTATGGTTTCTATCCCCAAGACAACTGCGGTACGACTTACTTCAGTATCGAGTTCCGAGGCGTAAACGACGTCGGGTACGGCGACTACACGGATGGATTTCAACCACCGAGTGCCCTCGTGTCCGGCAGCAAGACGTTCCCAGGATGTGCCGTCGCAGACGATTTCTCGCATGCACTCGGTGATCAAAACGAAGGGCGATTGGCCGCCGCACTGGGTTATCGGCTGAACGGCACTTGTCCTACACCCCCGACGGGTTTTGCCAAGCCGAGCGCCGCAGGAGCGCTGTTACAACCCGATGGCGTGGCGCCCAAAGGCCCATTCCGCGAAAACCGCATCATCACACGTTACAAGCTGTGAATGCGACGAGGCGATTTCCGCGATGGTTGGCGCTGATGGCGCTTGCGATCGTGTTTGCCACCGGCGCATGTGCAATCGGTTCAGCCGAAGACAATGTGCCTGCCGTACTGACGGCGAACGCCGCAAGCCACGCAGAGTTGGTGAAGATCGTGCAACAGGCGTTGCATCGAACAGACATCGCGTTGGCCGACGATGCACTTACCCGTGAGAGTGAACTGATCATCGGTCCGGTGCAGCCTCGCGATGCGCAAGGCCGATATTTGAACGGCCGCGATCTCGGCAAGCCCGATCATTTTCGATTGGTCATGCACGGATCGGTCTGCGTGCTCGTGCATGTCGAGACCGGCGAGCGATGGGCGATGCATAAAGCAAGTTGTGTGCAAAAGCGCGTGGGCGCTTGAAACTTTCGCCGCCGCAACCGTCACTCACTGTTTGCAGGTGAGGGTATGATGACAACGCGTGAATGCAACGGGATAAGGACTGAACATGGCGACTGCGTATGATTTCGACGTCGTGACGCTCGATGGCAAACCCGCCTCGCTCAAGGACTATATGGGCAGCGTGGCGCTCGTCGTCAATACGGCGAGCAAGTGCGGCTTCACGCCGCAATATTCCGGCTTGGAAAAGATCTACGAACAGTATCGTGACCGCGGCTTTGTGGTGCTCGGCTTTCCGTGCAATCAGTTCGGTAAACAGGAACCGGGCAGCGAATCCGATATCGGCGCCTTCTGCTCCAAGAACTATGGCGTGAGCTTCCCGATGTTCGCCAAGATCGATGTGAACGGGCCCCACGCCCATCCGCTCTACCAATTCGTCACGAAAGCAGCGCCCGGCGTGCTCGGCAGCACGCGCATCAAATGGAACTTCACCAAATTTCTGATCGATCGCAACGGCAAGGTCCGCATGCGCTACGCCCCGACCACCAAGCCCGAAGATTTGACGCAGGCGATTGAGGTGGAGTTGGGGAAATAGAAAGGCGCAGACCTCCCTGCCTCCATTCACCCCGGCGCCGGACGCGCGCGCTGATTCTGCAAAACTTTCGCTTGGCGTTCCTGTTCTTCCTGCGACGGTGGTGCGGTGTTGGTGAGATCCTTGCCGACTTCGAGACCGCGTTGGACGCCGGGGCGGGCGGCGAGTTCTTTGGCCCAACGCTTCACGTGTTTGAACTCCTCGATATCTTGTCCCAGTCGCTCCCACAGCCTCGCCCAGGGATAGGAAATGATGTCGGCAATGCTGTACTCGTCGCCGGCAATATAGCGCCGGTCGTATAGACGGTTGTTTAGAACACCGTAGAGACGATTGACCTCGTCGTCGAACCGCTTCAACCCGTAGCTCAGATCGCCTTGCGTACCGGACTGGGCCGCGCGCTTGAAATTGCCGAGCTCACCGGATTTCGGGCCTTGATTGGCCATTTGCCAAAACACCCATTGTGCGATTTCGTATTTCTGGCGCGGTGTTTGCGGCCAGAGCCGACCGGATTTTTCCGCGAGATACATGAGAATGGCGCCCGATTCGAATACCGAAATCGGGGCACCGCCGCCCAGCGGTTCGTCATCGATGATGGCCGGCATGCGATTGTTCGGACTGACGCGTAAGAACTCTGCGGAGAACTGCTCGCCGCGGCCGATATTCACCGGCACCAACCGATAGGGCAGCCCGATCTCCTCCAGCATGATGCTGACCTTGTGACCATTGGGCGTGGGCCAGAAATGGAGATGAATCATGCTTCCTCCTCAGGAACCCTGGCGCGCCATCGGCGCTTGTACAGCAAGAAAGGTATTGCGGGGGCAAGTATGGCGCGTGCAGGGTCACGTCGCACACTCGCGGCTCTGAAATGGATAGGGATCTCCTTGGGCGCGGTGTTGGTCTTGTTGATACTCATCGTCGCCTTCATGGATTGGAATGCGTTGCGGGCGCCGATCGCGCGCATGGCGGGTGCGAAGCTCCATCGCACGGTGCAGCTCGATGGACCGCTCGAAGTGCATCTCTTTTCGCTGACGCCGTCGATTTCGATCGCGGATCTCAAGGTCGGCAATCCCGAGTGGGAACGCGAGCGGCAAATGCTCGACGTCGCGCGGATCACTGCAAGCATCGAGCTGCTGCCGTTGTTGGTCGGCCACCGCATCGTCAGGCAGATAGAAGTCGATCGGCCGCGCATCTATTTGCATCAGGACGCCTCCAAACGCGCCAACTGGCAATTTCAACCTGCGGGCGCGCAGCCGCAACCACAACAGCCCTCCAAACCGCCCGAATTGCCGGTTATTAAACGTCTCATCGTCAAAGAGGGTGATCTCGAGATCAGAGACGAGGTGCGCAAACTCACTTTCAAAGGGACACTGAATGCGCACGAAGAATCTCAACAGCGAGAGGCCCGCGCTTTTGCGTTACAAGGTCAAGGCATCTTGAACGGCAAAAAGTTCGATTTGAACGTCGCCGGCGATCCGCTGATCAATGCCGAACCCGATAGACCCTACACGTTCGACGCTGCGGTAAAGGCCGCTGATATTCGCGTGAGCGTGCAAGGACGCATTCCCAGGCCGTTCGACATGTCGCGCGTGCAGGCCGATATCGTAGCTTCGGGTCAGGACTTCGCCGATATTTACTATCTCACGGGCCTCGCTTTGCCCAACACGCCGCCCTATAAAGTGTCGACCAGCGTCGAGCGCGACGATAATCGCATCACCTTGCGGCATTTCTCCGGACTCGTGGGCAAGAGCAAGATTCAGGGCGACGGTGCCATCGATCTCTCGAGCGGACGGCCCACCGTGACGGCCAATATCTCTTCGCCGCTACTGCGATTGCGCGATTTCGTGGCGTCGTTCGGCGTCTCGCCGGAATCTGAGTCAAGCAAGACGCCTGATAAAGGCACTCTCGCCGGCAAGCAAAAGCCCGCGACGGTCTCTGAGTCGCCGTTTCTGCTGCCCGACTCGGTTCTGCAGCTCGAGCGTGTGCGTGGGATGGACGCTGCAGTTCGCTTCCGCGCCGATAAGATCGAGTCGGGCAAGGTGCCGCTCACAGGTGTCGCGCTCGATATAAAGCTCGATCACGGAATACTCGATATCGCTCCTTTCGCGATCGCATTCCCACAGGGCGAATTCTCCGGTGACGCACGCATCGATGCGCGCAAGGACGTACCATTGGTGAACGTAGACGCCAAGCTCAGGAACGTTCATCTCGAAAAGCTGTTGCAAACACGTGAAGATAGCCAGCCCGCCATTGAAGGATTGCTGGTGGGGCGTGTACGTCTTCATGGCGCGGGTGCGTCCGTGCATGAGGTTGCGTCGAATGCCGACGGTACGATCACGGCCGTGATTCCTCACGGCGAGATTCGCGCTGCCTTCGCGGAGTTGACCGGCATCAATATTGCGGAAGGCGTCGGACTCCTGATCGCCAAACGCGATCAGCAGGCGGAAGTGCGTTGCGGGGTGGCGGATTTCCAAGCCGAGCGAGGCGTTCTGCAGTCGCGGGCTGTCATATTCGATACCTCGAATGTGCTGGTCACCGGCGGCGGGCATATCAATTTGGCCACCGAGGCTCTCGATCTGTCCGTCCAAGGCCATCCCAAGAAAGTACGCCTCGTGAGGCTGAGAAGCCCCATCAAGCTGCAGGGGCATCTCAAGCAGCCGAAAATCGGCCTCGACGCGGGTAAAACCGTAGCTCAGACAGGGATCGCGGCGGCGCTAGGCGCATTGGTCACTCCCCTTGCCGCCATCGTCGCTTTCGTTGACCCGGGTCTTGCAGAGGATGCGAATTGCGCCGCCCTATTAGCCGAAGCCAGACAAAAAGGCGTCCCGGGGCAGCTCACGCCCACGCCGGACCACTGATCCCCACGAAGTCTCCCAGATCTGCGGCGCGGGGCCGAGGACAGACTGCATTCGAGCGCGATGGATTCGCGGCGCCCGAGCGTCCAACTGACATTAAACATTACAAATCGTCCGCTCCCCCGTGGAGTAGACCGGTTAGAAGCTCGCGATGCATACCGTAGCCAATTTTCCGACATCCATACGCGGCCGCGATTTCTCGATCGCGTGTGTAGTGCCTGTCTACAACGAAGGCGAACATATCGCTGCTTTCCTCCGCACGCTGCACGAATGCCTGACGCGGATCTCGCCCCACGCTGAAATCATCGTGGTGAACGATGGTAGCTACGACAATTCCGCGGAGCAGGTGCTTTCCGTAGCGGAGGAGTGCGGGGTGCACTACATCGAGTTGGCACGCAACTTCGGCAAGGAGTTTGCGCTGCAGGCCGGGCTCGATGCGGTACGCAGTGACTGCGCCGTGATCATCGATGCAGATTTCCAACACCCGTTTGCAGTGATCGGCGAGATGGTCGCGCACTGGCGTGCTGGCGCGCATATGGTCTATGGAGTGCGCGACGATCGCGAGGGCGAATCACTCTTGAAGCGCATGGGAGCCGCGTTGGTGTATAGATTGTTGGCCCGCGCCAACATCGATATCCCGCGCAATGCAGGCGATTTTCGCTTAATGGATCGTAAAGTCATCGAAGTGCTGCGCACGCTGCCCGAGCGGGCGCGGTTCATGAAGGGGCTGTATGCATGGGCGGGCTACAAGTCAGTGGCCGTGCCGTTCACAGTCCAAGACAGGATGAGCGGCGTGAGCAAGTTCAGCGTGCTCAAATTGACGACGCTGGCGCTCACCGGCATCACTGCGTTCTCGACCGCGCCGCTGCGGTTTGTGTCGGTGCTCGGACTGCTCATGTCCGGGTTGGCTGCGGCGATGGGATGTTGGATCGTGTTCGAGAAGCTGTTTCTGCGCCAGCCCATCGCGGGATTCACGACCGTTGCCGCATCGATTCTTTTTCTCTCGGGCGTGCAATTGCTGGCGTTGGGCATCGTCGGTGAATATGTCGGTCGTATTTTCGACGAGGTCAAACGGCGTCCTCTGTATGTCGTCGGTCGCAGTGTCGATTGCGGCACGTTGGCAGTGAATGAGTCGCTGCCGAGCAATCGTCAGCAGGCATGATGCGGCGTTATTTGAGTTTTGTCGGCGTCGGAGCCTGCGCCGCCGCGACTCATTTCGGTTGCGCCGTTGCGCTCGTATCGTTTTTTGCGTGGTCGCCTATGTACGCGAATGTCGGAGGGTATTGTGCTGCGCTCCTCGTGAGTTTCGCCGGACAGTCGCGTCTCACCTTCGGTTCGACGCAGGCCGGCGTCACTGAATTCGCGAAGTTCACGGCGACTTCGCTCACCGGCTTTGCTTTGAACGCACTCGCGTATGCGACGTTGCTTCGTTGGACTTCGCTCGACTATCGCGTCGCGCTGCTCCTGGTGTTACTCGGTGTCGCGGCGCTCACCTACTTGCTCATGAGTCGCTGGGTATTCTTGCAGCCGCGGCGTGTCGCATGAACGAAGTGCAAGCGAGTAGGCGAGTTTCAGTATGCGTGGACGATTTCGGCCTGTCGCGCGCGAGCTGCTTGGCCGCGATCGAACTCGCAGCGCGCGGCTTGGTGAGTGCAGTGAGTTCGGTCGTAGACGGCGAGCACATCGGATCTTTTGCGAGTGAACTGCAAAGCTCGCAGCAGACATGCACGCTCGGCTTGCATCTGAATCTCACGGAGCGCAGCGCGTTTCGCTATACCAGTAGCCTCAGAATGTGGGTGGCGCGTGCAGCGGTTGCGCGCCTGTGGCATCGGCGTTTGATCTCGGAGATCAATCGTCAACTCGATCGCTTCGAGCATTTGTATGGGTGCCCGCCGGCCTTCGTAGACGGCCATGAGCACGTCCATCAACTGTGCGTCGTGCGTGAACCTCTGCTCGAGGTGTTGGGGTGGCGCTATGGATCGCAGATTGCATTGCGTTCGACCGTCCCTCTCGAACGTCGTGGATTCAAAGCAGGGATCATCGCCAGGCTGGGCGGCTACGCGCTGCGTGATGCGGCTCGTCAGCGCCATATCGCAGCAAATCGCGATTTCGCCGGCGTGTACGACTTCTCTACGCGCATTCCCTATGAACAACATATGCGCGCATGGCTTGCGTCGATTGCGGATGGCGGTCTGATCATGTGTCATCCCGAACTTCCCGACGATGAATCTTGCGCCTCGCGCGCGCGCCTCGCGGAATTCGAATTCTTTCTCTCACCTCGCTGGCGCGCACTGTACGAGGAATTCAATTTTCAGCTCACTCCGTTCGCAGCTCACTCATGACGATGCAAGACGCCGATCTAACTAACGACGCAGCTTTCGTTTCTGCACGCGGCCACGCCTGGTCGAGAAACGGACTGCCGTATGCAATTTACTTCGTGCTGTTCTTTGCGTTGTGGCTGGCATTGCCCGTGTTCACGAGCAAAGAAGTTCCCGGCGATAATTACGAACAGCTCAATTGGGCGTTGGCACCGGCGCTCGGCTACGTAAAACATCCACCGTTTCCGACATGGATCCTGTGGCTCTTCGAACAGGTGTTTCCTGCGAGCGTGATGTTGACGTACGTGCTGGGCGGACTGCAGATCGCGTTTCTATTGACTGCGGTATGGCTCATCGCGCGTGAAGTGCTCGGCAAGGAACGGGCGCTGCTTGCCGTGCTATTGGTCTCGTGCATCACGTACTACACGAATCGCATGCACTTCTACAATCACAACACTGCGTTGCTCGTGGCGACGGTGGCTGCCGTCTACGTGCTCTGGCGAGCGGTGCGGAGCAACGCCGTAACTTGGTGGTTTCTGCTCGGGGTGTGCTGGGGCGTGGGCATGCTGAGCAAGTACCAGATGATGGTGACGATCGCGTGCAATGGCGTATATCTGGTTTCGCTTCCTCCCAAGCAGCGAGATGTATGGCGAGGAGTGGTGATTGCTGCGGCGGTCGCAATGTTGGTCGTGCTGCCTCATGCGATGTGGCTCGTGCAGAATCACTTTCCGACGTTTACCTATGCCTCCAAATCACTGGGTGCTCATGCGGCGTGGATGGATCGGCCGTCGCGCTGCCTTAAGTTTCTTGCAGATCAGGCGCTACGGCTGGTGAATTTATTGCTGGTGCTGGGTGCGTTCGCTTTCTTCGTACGGCGCAATGCCAAGGCGCCCGCAGCAGCCGAATCGCACGAAGGCCGCCGGTTCCTCGCCATCCATGCATTCGGTCCACTGCTGTTCATGACGCTGTTGTGCGTATTCTTTGGCGTCGAACTGCAGATGCATTGGGGCACTGCATTCCTGTGGGCTATTCCGTTGTGGATTCTGGCCACGCCGTGGGGTGCGAAAGTCGCAATGCTCAATGAGCGACTCGTCCTCGCGTGCGTCGTTGCAGCACAAGTCGTGATGGCGGTGGGATTTGTGTTGGAGCTTTAGCCGGTTCTCGTCTTGTGCAACCCGTGATGTGCGTCTTGGCCCCGATCCCGCCAGGATTTCACGACGAATTCGTGAATCTCGAGCTGGCCGGGCATGTAGGTCTTCACTCGGGTTTGCGTATAACCGTCTGCTTGCAAGAAGCGGCTGATGCGGTTGCCGGGATCGTAAACGTTGTTCGTGCGGGTAATGAAATACACGTGATCGTGATGCGCCAATATGCGAGCGAGCGGGCCTAAATCTTGGTCTTGTACGGAGGGGGCGCATTTGCCTGAAGGGTAGCGCGCATGCAGGCCAGGTGAGGGAAAATTCGCCGGCGCGCCTTGGAGCGGCACAGCGGGCATGTGAATGTCTTCGAATGCGTGCGATAAGGGCAACGCGAGTTCGTTGGCCGCCAGCAGCACGATACCGTCGTGCGGCTTATCGTCATCTGTGGCGGTGACGACGTCTCTCGCGATCAAGTCCCAAGGTTCTTTGCCCTGGTATTCGTCATGCCATTTATTGAGCGCCATGAAATGCGCGGCGAGCAGCGCGCACATCGACGCGTATCGCAACGTCGTCCAACGTTGCATGCATGCTGCCGCCGCGAGAACGATCGCGATGGCGGGGGTCACGCCAATCATGGCGCGAGCGATGAAAATCGGGTGCGTGATCATGCTGATCACATAGTTGAAGACGACGGGAAGCACTGCGAGACAGCCCAAGAGCACCGCCTGTCGTCGTAGTCCCTGCCGCCACACGAGCACTAACCCGCCTGCGATCGCAGCAACCGCCCACCACACGGCATCGTAATCGCTCACGCTCACCAGCGAGCGGAGTTCGTTCGGCAAGCGCCAGCCTTCCGGCCGCGGAATCCAGAAGTCGTTCATCACACCATGCAGTTGTTCGAGCATGCGTGGCACGTACGGCATCCATAACAACAGCAATGCCGCAACGAGCGCACCCAGACCGAGTAACGTCTGCTTTCGATCGGGCTCAACACGCTGCCAAATGAGAAACGCCAGCGTGAGTGCGGCGATGATGAAAATGGAGGTGTCGTTCGTCCACAGGACGATGACGCCGCCCACGAGAATGGCTCCGGAGCCGGCCCGCAGATGACGGTTCGAAGGTTGCGTTTCTGTTTTCGCATGCTTGCCGGCAAATCGCAGTGCGCCCCACAGCAGAAGCGCGGCACCGAAGCACAGCAGAGAGTAGGGTCGTGCTTCGCGGCCGAATTCGATTTGAAAGGGCGTGATGGCGAAGAGCACGCCGGCGAGCCAGCCGACGCGTGGCGAAAGTTCACGGCCGGCCAAAATTACGAGCGCACAAGTCGCCGTGCCCAGGAGTGCTGAAAGTACGCGCAACACCGCGGTGCTGTCGCCGAACGCGCCGATCCACACCTTCAGCAAACCGAAGTAGAGCGGCGGATGGGGATCGCACTCGGGCACGAGTGTCCAAAGGTCCTGCCAACGCTGTGCGGCGTCCCACCACGAATAGCTCTCGTCGAGCCAGAGCGCCTGCGAGTCGATGTGATACAGGCGAATGGCGAGCGCAACGAGCAGCGTCAGCGCATTCAGCAGCCATTCCGGCCGAACGCCGCGAAGAGCCTGCAAAGTTTTTTGCATAGGTTCAGCCTTGAACAACATCTTTTAGGCGAAAGGGCGTGCAGGCGAAGAAACCGCCGAGATCGCGTTGTCGATACATCATGTGCCGTACCCCAAGAAACGCCCGACGATCATTTCGAAATTTTTACATCGTTACAGGCGCTGGACAGTTCGTATGGCCGCGCATTGTAACTCGTTGCGCGCGGATCACGCCCCCTCCCTGCCCTCCCCCGCAACAGCGGGGGAGGGTTAGGGTGGGGGCAACCAACCAGCATCATTCCTTTTCCGATGTGTTCTCCTGCGCTTGAGCTGGCGCGACATAGCGATACCGATCTTGACCGATCAATACGATGTCACCATCTTGCAGTAGATGTTTTTTCACTTGACGGCTGTTCACATAGCAACCGTTGGTACTGCCGAGATCTTCGAGGATGACGGCATTGGGGCCGACCAACAGTTGCGCATGCCGGCGGCTCACCATGTTGGATGCGATTTGAATGTCGTTCTCGTCGGTGCGGCCGATGCTCAATGTGCCGTTGGTCAGCATGAAGCTGCGTCCCGAGCGATCGGCCGCCACGAGCTTGCGAGCCGATGAGTCGCCGGTGCGCTTGCTGCTGACGCGGGCGATGTCGCGGCGGATTGCGCTGAGCGCATCGGCATGCGCCGCAAGTTGCGACTCGAGCGCTGCGATCTTGCTGTTGCGGGTGCCGAGATCCGTCGCCAGCGCATGCACTTCTTCATGCGTGCGTTTGAGTTCGTGTTGAACGTTCGTATCTCTGGACTGGGCCGTTTCGAGTGCCTGCGTCAGTTCCGCCACGCGAGCATTGGCCGCTGTCAATTCTTGTTGCAGTGCTGTCGACTTCTGTTCCGCAGCTTCCGTCCGAGTGCGCCAACCTTCCACTTCGTCGTGCTGTGCGGCCAGCTTCGTATTGAGCTCGCGCTCGTTATCGCGTAACTGTTCGATCTCGCGTTTGTGCGTGCCGAGAGCCGTGTCCAATTCCGCGATGTTCTTGCCGGCGCGTGTCAGCGCTTGCTCGGTGTTCGTCAGCGCAATCGTCTTCTCCTCCAAAGCGGATTGGCGAGTTGCGATCTGCTTGTTGAGATCGGCGATGTTCGCGTCGCGTTCCGTGATCGTAGTGTCGGCGGCCGCCAGCTGGTTTTGCAATGTGCTGGTTTCTTGACGAGAGCGTTCCAGGTCCGATTGCAGGTCTTGCGCTAAATTCTTCGCAACATTGTGAGCGCCTTCGAGCTCGGTGTAGCGACCGCGTGCATCCGCGACATGAGTTGCGAGCGACTCGTTGAGCGCTTGTAGCTCCGCGTCGCGTTGCTGGAGTGTGTCTTCCGTCCGCTGCAGCTTTTCTTTGTGCGTTTCGAGGGCGCGCATGAGCTCATCGGCCCGCGCATATTGAGTTGCGAAAAGACGCGCGACCTCTTTGGCACTCGTGGTTTGAGCATCCAATTTGCCGTAGAGCTCGCGGATGCGCTCCTCTGCATCGATCAGCTCGGATCGCGCTTGCGCCGTGCGTTCCGTTTCCGAGTGTGTTTGCGCCTTTGCGCGTTCCACTTCGGCAGTGAGTTCGGCGATGCGCTTCTCGGAGCGACCCAGGGCGGCATGGGTGTTATCGAGTTCCGTGCTCAGCAGCGCAATGCGATTCTCGAGTTCCTTTTTCTCGAGTTCGAGTGTGTTTTGCCGCGCTTGCAGCGACGCCGTATTGGCCTCGCTCTCCGCCAGCTGTCCCTGCAGCGCATGAATTTGTTCGAGGATGCCGTTGAGCTGAGAGGCGACTTGCGTTTTGGCTGCGGCAGTATGCTGCAGATCGTCGCGCAGGGCATTGAGCGCAGAGTCGCGATTTTCGAGTTCCGCTTCGAGCGCCGAGATCCGCGCCGCATGCAGTTCGCTATCCTGCGGCACTCTCCAAGCGTCGGTTCTGGACAAACTTTCTTCAGCCGCAGCGTTGGCTTCGTACGCCACGGGATCGAACACCGGCAACTCGTCGGTGCGATCGGGGTCCTCGTGCACAATGGGAGGAGGTTGTGTGCTCATGGAATTTCCGCTTGGGCCGCGATCCTAGATCGGTGCTTCGCGCCAGACCGCGTTCGACCTCACAACTTGCGCAGACATCCAGCTTTGGACGACGCACGACGCCGCCACCAGCCCTGTAAGGCATACATGCTTCCGTTCGCTGCGGAAATGTGGCAATAACCCGAAACCGAACGGCCGACATCCTTTGGAGGACCCATGCGCCTTGGCCTACAACTGTCGAATCTGACGTTTCCCGGCGGCCCTGCGCGGCTCGGTTCGGACCTTGCCAACGCGGCGCGCTGGGCCGAAGAGGCCGGCATGGATAGCGTTTGGCTCATGGACCACTTTTTTCAGATTCCGCCGGTGGGCCACGCGGAAATGGACATGCTGGAAGGCTATAGCGGCTTGAGCTTCTTGGCCGGACACACCCAGCGCGTGCGTTTGGGCACCATGGTGACTGGGATCACGTATCGACATCCGGGGCTGCTCGCGAAAACGGCGACGACACTGGACGTGCTCTCCGGCGGACGTTCGTGGTTCGGAATCGGCGCAGCGTGGTTCGAGCGTGAGCACGACGGGTTGGGCGTGCCGTTTCCACCCATCAAGGAAAGATTCGAACGGCTCGAAGAGACGATTCAAATCGCGTTGCAGATGTGGTCCAACAACAATGGAC
>Ga0105238_10005148_pt1 | contig 12927 bp, 14 predicted proteins | sample KBSC34metaG_FD_81526 | JGI IMG/M metagenome (GOLD analysis project Ga0105238, IMG submission 81526) | Corn rhizosphere microbial communities from Kellogg Biological Station, Michigan, USA - KBS C3-4 metaG | ecosystem: Host-associated > Plants > Roots > Rhizosphere > Soil | place: Michigan, USA... | reverse complement strand
GCGGGCGCACGGGAAGCGGCGGCAGCATCGCTCCGGCCACGGGGGGCACCGTGGGAACGGGGGGCGCGCCGGCATGCACCGGCACCGCATGTTGCACCACCAACAGCGATTGCGCCGGCAACTGCATGATGTGCAATACCACCAGCCATAGCTGTGTCGCCGCGAAGAGCATGGACGATCCGAACGGCCGCTGCACCGGCACCTGCGACTCCAGCGGCGCGTGCAAGGCGAAGCAGGGTCAGACCTGTTCGTCGGCCTCGGCGTGCATCACCAACAACTGCGCCGACGGGGTTTGCTGTAACACCGCCTGCGCGGGGGCCTGCGAGTATTGCAACGGCAGCACACCCGGTACCTGCGGCAACGTTTCGGGAGCGCCCAAGTCGGGGCATCCCGCGTGTGGAGGCAGCGGGAAGTGCGCCGGCACTTGCTCCGGCGCCTCGGCCACCTGCACGATGCCGGGCTCGGAGACGAGCTGTCGCGACGTCAGTTGCTCGAACAGCACGCAGACGAACCCGGCGGTGTGCGACGGAGCGGGCAACTGTCCGTCGGCCACGACCACCTCGTGCGGAAACTATGCCTGCAACGGCGTCATGAGCTGCTACACGAGCTGCTCGGCCCCCAGCCAGTGCGGGGCGAACAGCATCTGCAGCGCGGGAACGTGCCAGAAGTGTGGGTCGGGGCAGACCGTCTGCTCGAACGGCTGTTACACCACCAGCACGGACGCGGGGCATTGCGGCTCGTCGTGCCAGGTCTGCAGCGGGTCCACGCCTAGCTGCGTCAGCGGCGCGTGCACTTGCCGCCAGAAGGACGGGGCCAACATTCTGACCAACCCCGGCTTCGACGGGTCACTCACCGGGTGGGTTTTCACAGGCGTCAGTTACAGCGCGAACGATGCCGAGGGCTGCTCGAAGTCGGGGTCGGCGGCGATCCTGAGCCTGGGGCCGAACTTCAGCCAGTGCGTCACATCGGGGTTCAACACCAACTTCCCCTACACCTTCGGGTTCCTCTACAAGAGCGTCCCCGGCGGCGGCCTCGGCACCTGCGATACCAGCTTCTATGCGAACACCAGATGCGACAACACGGACTACCTCGACGGGGGAACTGCCCAGGTCAACTCCGACGGGACCACCTGGGTGGCCGGAACCGTAACGGGAACGGTCCCGGCCGGGACTCTAAGCATCTCCGTGCATTGCTCCGGTCCCGCTGGCAGCGGGTACCATGACCAGCTTTATTTCAGCCAGTCCATCAGCTCCCCGAAGTTCTGACGCCGCCTGTCTGCCATCCTGACGAACGGCAAGACCGCTCGCGGTTTCGTTCGTCTGTCGCTCCTCGGCCCGCGGCGGCTAGCTGATACGTGGTGCGTCACGCGCGCAGCCGCCGCGGCGCCGGAGTTGCCGCGCTTCGGGCCGATTTTCGGTAAGGTTACGGGAGAGCGGGGGAGACGGAGGGAGCATGAGCCAGCTCGAGAAGGCGTTCATCGTGCTGCCAGCAATGGCCTTGCTTGCAGCGGGGGGCGTGGCGGCAGCGGAAAGGGCGACGTGGGCGGCGCCGCTGCAACCGGCGGCGCGGGCGGCCACGTGGCGTCGGCCGGAGGGGCGGGCGGTTCCCTCTCGAATGTCGGCGGGGCTGGCGCGGGCGGCGCGGCGGCCGCGGGGCACATGGGGAGCGCCGGAGCGGGCGGCGGGCATGTGGGGAGTGGCGGCGCGGGCGGCGCGGCCGGAGGCCATGCGGGCAGCACCGGCGCGGGCGGCGCGGCGGCGAGCGGCGGCCAAGGCGGGGATGGGCCGGCCGTTCGCACCGGCGCCGCGAACCGCATCGTGGATTTCACCTCGTTCACCTCCGAGTCGGTCCCCTTCAACATCGCCGTTGGACCGGACGGCAACCTGTGGGTGACCGACAAGTCGATCACCAACTACTTCGAGACCTTCACGACCGGGGGCGCGCTTCGCTACATCGGAGTCTCCAGCGACGAAAGCACCACGCCCGCGGGCCTGGTCGCAGGACCGGACGGGAACATGTGGATCGCCAACGCGAACAGCAGCACGGTCTCGCTCACGCAGTTGACCCCCGCCGGGCAGTTCAAGTACTTCACGATCGACGGCGCGTCACCAACCTACATTGCGTCGGGGCCCGACGGCGCGTTGTGGTTCACCGACCCGCTCCGCAACGTGATCGGCCGGATGACGACGGCGGGAACCGCCTCGGCCTACCCGATCCCCACTGCGGCCAGCCAGCCGCTTGGCATCACGGTGGGTCCCGACGGAGCCCTGTGGTTCACCGAGACCGCCGGCAACAAGATCGGCCGCATCACCACCACGGGAACGGTGACCGAGTTCGCCGTCCCGACGCCCGCCAGCGGCGTCCGGTTCATCACCCCTGCTCCCGACGGGGCTCTGTGGTTCACGGAGAGCAGCGCCAACAAGATCGGCCGCATCACCACCGTCGGCGCCGTCACCGAGTTTCCGGTGCCGACACCGACCAGCACGCCGACCGGCATCACCGCGGGACCGGACAGCGACGTCTGGTTCACCGAATTCGACGCCAACGCGATCGGCCGCCTGAGCCAGTCGGGAGTGTTCACGACGTTCTCGATCACCCAGCCCGACAGCCACCCCTGGGGCATCACCACGGGACCGGACGGCGATGTCTGGTTCACCGCCGGTAACCCCATCCTCTACGGCGGCCCCTACGCGCGCGTCAGCCGTCTCACGCCCGACAGCAAACCGTTCTGCGGCCTCACGATCGACACCTCTGGCCTCAACTTGGGCGGCTGCCTGGCCAGGACGGGCACGGTGACGGTCACCAACAGCGGGGACACGGGGTGCGGAAAACCGACGATCACCGTCGGCGGTACCAGCACCGATCGCGCGTACTTCGAGCTCGGCGGCAGCTGCGTCGACCCCGGCTTCACTCTCGACCCCGGCGCGAGCTGCACGCTCCAGATCACGTTCCACCCACCCGCGGCGGGCTCGGGCGACGTCATTCTCAAGGCCACCATCGCTCCCCAGCAGGGCGACCCGTACGACATCACCCGGACCGCCAGCTGCGGTTGAACGAGTCGCCGCTGTTCGCGTGCGTTCGAGCCGCGCGCGGCCCCGCTACTTCCGCGGCCCCGCCTCGGCCGTCGCGGGCTTCAGCGGCAGGTAGTCGTAGCCGCTCGGCGAGTAGATGAAGATGATGCAAGGGGTGGTGCTGGCACAGTGGTTGTCGTGCGGCGCCTTGCCCACCTGAAACCAGTGGCCCCCCGGCCCCATGCCCTTGCCTTCGTCGCGATCGCCTGCCGCGAAGTCGTGAACGGTCCCCTGGACGACGACGCTGTAGTAGTCGGCGCTGTGCGTGTGAGGCCCCGGCCGAAAGCCCGGCGGAACCTTGAACAGGAAGCCCACCGGCGCCGGCCTGTCGAACGCGCCGAACATCAGCGCGATCTGCGGACCCTTGCCGTCCTTGTCGTTCGGGTCGAGCGGGTGATACTTCACGTCAGCCGGCGGCACCACGACGATATCGGGTCTCGTCACCGGGGCCGCCGTCGCGGGAGCCGCCAGCGCTGAAATCAGCAGCAGCGAACCCATCGCCAGCCTCGCCGCGCTGGTTCTCGTCATCCTGATCGTGTTCCGGTCGTTCAATGTCGTCGTGGCCATGACTGGCTCCTCTCGCATGACGGGCGGCGCGCGCAGTGCGTGCCGCGACTCGTTTGAACGCCCATACGTCCTCGGAGCGCGCCGGTTACATCACGCGGCGCGCTCGCCGATCACGCAGAACCCATTGCCGAAGGGATCACAGCAGAACGCGACCGGCATCGGACCCTGGGTGCGGAACTCGTTCTCGATTGCGCCGCCTCGTCCGCGGACTTTGCCCAGCACCGCATCGAAATCCTCGACGTGCAGGTCCAGGTGAATCGGCGTCCAGTGTCGCTGGTAGCGGCGCTGGTCCGGGCCTGCCGAGGAGCTCTTGCTGCCGGCCGCCTTCTCGTGCATGCAGACGCTGACGTTGTTGGCGTCGAGGATCGCCATCGTCGGGAAGGGACGAGCCGTCTCCACGAAGCCGAAGACCTCGCCGTAGAACCGCAGGCCGGCCTCGAGATCGGGCACGTCCATGCTCACGTTGACGCTGGGCCTTGCCCCAGGTCGGGCTTTCGCGTTCTTCACGACGCGACCGTCCAGCCTGAAAGGCGCTCCAGCCGAGCGTACGAGGCCTCCATCCCGCGCTCCATGCCGGTGGCCAGCATGGCCTTGCGCGTCTCCTGGTCCGGCAGTGACATGCGCATGGTCATCAGGGTCCCCGTGCCGTCGGCCACGAAGGTGGTGACGACCCGGTTGTCGGGCGTGGGCTCGGGCATGTGCATGCGCTCGACGTGCACGATGCGATGAGGAGGATCGAGCTCGAGGATCTCGCCGGTCAGGTAGAAGCCGCCCCTGCCGTTCGACCACTCGTAGCGCATCTTACCCCCTGGCCTGCCCTCGTTGATGCACACCGGCATCGTCCAGCCGTCGGGGCCCAGGCACCACTGGCGAAGCAGATCCGGATCCAGGTGCGCGCGATAGACCGCTTCCGGTGGGGCCTCGAACCTTCGTGTCACGACGACGTGCGTGTCGCCTTCCGTCGTCAACGCCAGCTTGCTCATGGGTCGTTTCTCCTCTTCGTCTGTTTGGCCAGCAGCTGATCGAGGCGCTGGTAGTTACGCGTGAGCGCCTCGCGCAGCATGTGGAGGAACTGGTCCAGCTCGGAGAGCGCTCCCGGCGCGAGGCGACACGGTCGCTTGGTTCCCTCCGCCCGCTGCACGATCAAACCGGCCTGCGAGAGCACACGGATGTGGCGCGAGAACGCCGGCTGCGAGATCGCAAACGGCCTGGCCAGCTCGTTGACCGTGGCCTCCCCGAGCGCGAGCTGGGTCAGGATCCGCCGTCGGGTCGGGTCTGCCAGGGCCGCGAACGTTCGATCGAGCGACTGGGATGTCTGCACGCGGACTTATTAACGTATAAGCTATATAACGTCAAGGCTATGTTATGTCCTCCGCGGCGGCTCGTCGCACAGGACGGAGCGGTGGCCTGAAAGCTCGGCCACGCTTCGGTCAGAAGATCGCGACCTCGCTGTTTCCGAACGTGGGGAGCTGCGCGCTGGCGTCGGCGAGCCGCAGCCGCACATAGCGCGCGGTTCCCGACAAGGTCACGAGCTGGTACTGCTGATTCGAGAGCGAGGCGGCCAGCGGTGTCCAGCCGGCGCCGTCGAGTGAGCCATCCACCGCGGCAGACGTCGACGAGCCGAAGGCGGCATCGTAGAGCACGAGCGCGCTGACGGCGGTGGCCGCTCCGAGATCGATGTAGACCCAGTTGTTCTGCTGCTGAGGCGTGCACATTTGCCCGGCGGGACACGACGGCGGCGGCAGCGGCTGCAACCTCGTGGCCAGATCGCCGTCGGTGAGCGGACAGGGACTCTGCTTCACAGGACCGGTGGCCCCTTGCAGCCAGCAGTCCTTGCCGCGCGACAGTGGAATGCGGCCGTGCGTCGCATAGGCGGTCGACGGGGAATACCAGGTGAGGTCGAAGGCGGTGCCGTCTCCCGAGATCTTGCGATGGGCCAGGGTCGCCCAGTTGCCAGCGAAATCCTGCGTGACGCGGGGGTCGATGCCCATCTGGGTCGAGGACCCCGAGGTGGTCGCCGACCAGACGATCTGTCCCCGCGTGGTGGTGATTTGCAGCCTGTAGTCGTCGGCGACCGCTCCGATCGAGCTCTCGAGCGAAGGCCAGGTGAACGAGGGCGCTCCGCTCGTGTCGTCTTCGACGCCCGCTGTTTCCCAGAGTCGCAGTGTCGGCACGGTGACCTGCGTCTTCTGAATGTAGAAGTCCGCGTCCACGCCGGCGGGGGCGGTTGCTGGTGCGCCAGGCACGGGACCGCTCAGCCATGTCGAGAACAACAGCGCCTCGCCTGTCGAGCCCTGCGTGTCCGCACCACGGATCGGCGCGAACGTGTAGCTGCCGTCAGCAGAGGCGGTCGCCTGCGCAAACGGATGACAGAGGTTGTCGTTGCCGGTAATGCACGCGAGCCCCAGGCTGCCGACGATGGTGAGTGCGTCCCCAAGAGCCTGCAGCGCGTCCGGATGACGAATCAGTTGCAGTGTGGCGGCTGAATCGCCACCTCCATTCTGCCTTTGCGCGGCGCCTCCCACGGACAGTGTGGCACTGGAATCGACGTGGCTGGCCGGACCCAGACATCCAGGGGCGAGCATGACGAAGACGAGCGCTGGAACGGTGCGCATGTGTGGCTCCTCGAGTGACGGTGCAACAATCGGTCGAACCGTCCTGGGACTTGTGCAATGCACTCGCCAGCAACCACAGCGGCCCGGACGCGCGGCGTACCGCCGAACGGCTGTCGGAAGTTCGACAGACGCCGTCCGCCCTACATGGCCGGGAGTGTCGGATAGGCGAACCGGTCGTCTCTTCACCATCGCCAGCGCCAAGGCCGCTCGACGAACGAGCGCGGCGTCAGGACCATCGGGGGCGAAGGCTAGAGCGCAATCCACGACGGCTGGGGCTACTTCTTCGCCGCCTCTGCCTTCATGTGCTCTGCCGCGCCTTTCCCTCCACCCATCTGTCCGTTCAAGAACGGCAGGGCGGCCTCGGCCGCGCGCGACGATGCGAACATGTCGTAGTGGGTCATGGCGGGCAGGACCGCGAGCCGGTTCTTCGGCATGTTCTCGTGGTTCCAGCCAGCGTCCCTCAGGCCCCCGCCCAGCAACTGGTAGAACTTCACCTGGTGTTCGGGGCGGATCATGTCGGCGTCGCCGAAGACCAGCATCACGGGCATCTTCAGCTTCGGAACGTCCGCTGACCAGTCGTACTTCGTGCGCATGAAGTCCCCCATTCCGTCGAGGAGGCGCGGGAAGTCATCAGGCTTGGGAGAGACCGCCTGGTACGTCTTGCCGATGAGCGTCCCGGCCAGCGTCGGCGCCATCGTCGCGCCCATCTGCTTTTGCTGCACGCGCATGTCCGCGTACCAGCCGTCGTCCGCGTAGACCGTCGACACGAGCACCAAGCGCCGAACCCGCTCGGGATGCTGCACCGCCAGGCGCAGCGCCACACAGCCGCCGAACGAGTACCCGAGCACGTCGACCTGAGCCCGCCCGAGTTGCCCGAGCAGCCTCTCGAGGTCGTCGGCGATCGCCTCGCAGCGGATGGGTCGGCTCCCCAGCGTCGTGCGGCCGTGTCCCTGCAAGTCGACGAGGATGACCTGTCGGCCCTTCGTGAAGGTAGGCATCGCCGGCGCGAAGGAGTCCGTCGACAGCAGGCCGCCATGCAGGAGGAGCAGCGGTTCGCCCTCGCCGTGCACCTCGTAGTAGTAGTCGACGCCCCTCATGGTCGCCCGTCCTGTCACGGGCTTCGGGGCGGCCATGGCGTATGCCGGCAAAAAGCAGAGCAGCACCGTCGCGATCATCTTGGCCTGGGTCATGTGGTCCTCCTGTTGCTGGGACGACGAGCGAGAAGGCCCCGGTTCGACAGGGAGCCGAACTTTTTCAGCGATTCAGCCTCGACTCGATCGAGCGTGAGCTCCGGGAGCCCTCCCGAGCCAGGTGCCCTAGCGGTGGCCTTGTCGTAGTTGCAGCCGGTTGCCGTCCGGATCCTGAAACACGGCGACATATCCCCAAGGGTACTCGAGCACGTCGGTGTCGAACTTCACGCCGCGCGACTTCAGCGTCTCGAAGGCCTTCCGGCAATCGCCGGTTTCAAACGTGTACGCCGCCGTGCTGCGGCCCTCGAAAGGCTGGCCTCGGCCGGGCGTTCCCGGCCAGAGAACCAGCAGGAGCTCCTGGCCCTTGAGGCCCACCGCCACGAAGCGGGGCGCATTGGGCTTCGGGACGTCGGCCCGCTTCTCGAACCCAAGCACGTTCGTGTAGAAGTCGAGGGCCTTGTCCTGGTCCTTCACGAACACGGTCACGTAGACGACTTTTTCCAGCATCACCTGTTCTCCTCCGGTTGGTTTCGCACCTGGGCTGGTGCCGGGCTGCACCGCCAGTGCCAGCGCAGCAATCGACGACAAGAACATGCGTCCGTTCATCATCAGAGATCCTCCCAGCGGACCGAGGGCAACTCCGAGGTCATCACCACGACGGCCTCTCCCATGAGACGAGGTAGCCGAGGGCGCCGTGACGTGCCCCGTTCACGTTCTCAGGACACCAGGTGCCGCAGCTTGTCTGGATTGCGGACGACGTAGAGGGCGACAATCTGGTTGCCCTCGACCTCCAAGGCCGTCGTCTGGACGCCATCGTCGGCGTGCACCAGGAAGCCCGGCAGTCCGTTGATCGACGCGCGCTCGAGCTGGTCCCGTCGCAAGGGAGGGCGATTGGCGGTAATGGCGACGAAGAGGTCGAGGACGTTCTGTTTCCCACGGACCGGCTCGAGCACGGCGGCTCGCTTCCCGCCGCCGTCGGCATACAGCACGGCATCGTCTGCCAGCACCTGCGCGAAGCGGGTCACGTCTCCGCTCGTCATCACCGCTTCGAAGGCCGAGAGCAAGGTCTCGCGATTCTGGTCGGTCGCCGCGTAGCGCGGCCGCTCTTCGCGCACGTGCTGACGCGCTCGGGCTGCCAGCCGTCGACACGCCTCCTCGGAGCGCTCCAGCGCCCGCGCGACGTCGGAATGGTCCATGTCGAACACGTCGTGCAACAGAAACGCCGCTCGCTCCAGAGGCGACAATCTCTCGAGCGTGAGAAGCAAGGCGATCGACAGATCGTCCGCCATCGGCTCCGCTGGCGCTGCGACGATCGGCTCGGGCAACCAGGTGCCGACATACTGCTCTCGTCGCGAGGCCGCCGACTTCATCCGGTCGAGACACAGACGCGTGACCACCCGGGCGAGATACGCGCGCGGGTGCGCGACGCTCGACGTGTCTGACTGTGCCCAGCGAAGGAAAGCGTCCTGCACCACGTCGTCAGCCTCCGCGATGGAACCGAGCATGCGGTAGGCGAGCCCCGCCAGGAACGACCGGTGGGTCTCGAAGTCTTTCGCGTCGGGGCCCGTCATGAGGTGCGCACCAGGTGGTACATGATGCCTTGAGACGAGATAGCCGGGCCGATCGTGACACGCCGAAGGGGCCGGCCTTGAAAGGGGAGGACGCTACGGTGCAGTCCCGCGAAACAGGCCATCGGGATCGTAGCGGCGCTGGAGCTCGGAGATCTTGGCGCGAATCGCGGCCGGCACGCTGGCGGTGACCTCGCGGCTCACGCGTGGATGGGCGGCGAAGTTTCCGTTGGCTTCTGTGGAGAGCCAGGGGGCGACATCGCTCACCAGGCGGGCCTCGGCCGCGGGGATCGACGTCGAAAAGAGGGCAGGATCATTGGCGATCAGACCGATGGTGAACAGCGCTCCCCGGCCGCCCACCGCCGATCCGCCGACGGCGTCCCGCGCGGTGGCCTCGCCGATGTGCCGGACCTCGGCCGCCAGAAAAGGGCTATTGGTGCCGGGGCCCGCGTGGCGCAGCAAGGCGGATGCAAAGTCCTGGTCGACGCGCGTCAGCATCCCGCCGCTGGCCCAGGCGGGTACGGGCCCCGAAGGGTCGTTGAAGATGCGTGCTACGTCGGCGATCGGCAGCGGGCCGAGCAGGTCCAGGTAGACGGGCGCGGCCTTTCGCAGAGGCGCAGCCAGCCGGGCGCCTTCTGCGGCGTCGCCTGGATACGCGAACCGCAAAGTGAGCAGCCGCCGCCCACGCAGGGGCGGTGGCACGGCCTCGGCGGGCGGGAGCCGGACGATCGCCACGCTGGTCGTGACTTGCGCCGGTGCATCGGCCGTCCAGTCGATCCAGCCGCGCAGCGCCGTCTCGATGTGCGCCTCCTCGAAAAAAAGCGAGCCCGCGTAGAGCGCGGGCAGCTCCACGAGTCGCAACCGCACCTCGGTGACGACGCCTAGCGCGGGCCTGCCTCCCCTCAGCGCCCACAGAACGTCGGAGTTCTCCTCCACGGTGGCCGTTACCACTTCCCCCGTTCCTGTCACCAGCGTGGCGCTCTCCAGGTAGTCGGAGCCGAAGCCGTGGCTGCGCGCCAGCGGTCCGATGCCGCCGCCCAGCAGGAAGCCGACCACGCCGACGCCCGGCGACGATCCCGCGATGGGCGCCAGGCCGTGCGGCGCCGCGGTTGCCACCACCGAGCCCCAGCGCACCCCCGCGCCCGCGCTCAGGCGCCGCCCGGCGCCGTCGAGCCGTACCTCGTCGAGGCGCCCGGTCGTGACCAGGAGCCCCTCCGCGACTGGCAAGTGCGAGCCGTGACCGGTGCTTTGCACTGCCACGCGCCATCCGCGCGCGCGGGCGAACCGAACGGCTTCCACCACGTCCGCGCTCGAACGCGCGCCCACGACCACTTCCGGGCGGTGCGCCACCGCGGCGTTGAACCCGGCGACCTCCTCGGCGTACCCGGTCTGCCCCGCCTCCAGCACCGGCCCCTTTGCAAGGGCGGACAGCTCACGGACCGTCGTCATGGGTACCACCCCGCCGATTGCTCAACCGCGCTCACGCTCGAGAGCTTGGGGCGGCCAGTCCACCAGTCAAGTCCTTCCGCGCGACCCAGCGTCGAGAAGAGCCGACAGGAGCTGATCCTCACCGCCCCGCGCTTCACGCCAGTGCGAAGAAGGACCGGATGGTTTCGTTTCCCAGGATCTCGTCCACCACGCTGCTCCCCGCGCGCTGCAGGGGATGACCAAGAAAGACCTTCTCGTGAAGGTCCTCGATAAGCTCCATCGTGCTGGCGGCATCGCTGCGGGTGAGCGACTGGATCTTGACGACGTAGTCGGTGTTGAACATACGCCGTTCGGGATCGACCACGCCCAATTTCATGTAGCCGAGGGTCTTCTTCCGGCATCGACACGGGTTGGCGGCGTTCACCAGGCCACATCGTTCATTCATCCAGTTATAGAGATCGCTTCGGGCGCGATGAAGGCGCACCCGGAAGTTGCCGGGAGAGATCGCCAGCACCTCGGCACCGACCTGATCCGACACACCGAACATCGCGCCAAGAATGAAGGTGATCCGCTGATCGCGATCCAGGCACATCAGCATGCCCGAGGTGCATCGCAGCCGCAGCTCCTCCACAGTCTCCTCGGACGCGGACTCCGACGGGTCGTCGGGGACCGCGGCGATCTGATCGAAGTAGCTCTCGAAGTCGTCGACCGACAGCTCCATCGCGCGGCGCCGCGTCTTGAGAAAATGGTTGACCGTCACGCGGTACAGCCAGGTGCGCAAGGCGCTCTCGTTGCGAAATGTCTTCAACGAGGTGATCACCTTGACGAAGACCTCCTGGGTCAAGTCCTGGGCATCCTCCCGCCGCCCGAACATCTTGAGGGCGATGTTGTAGACGAACGGCTGGTGCCGCTCGACCAGCTGGCGAAGCGCGCCTCGATCTCCTTCGAGCGCGCGCTCCACCAGCACCCGATCCGCCGCGTCGCCGTCGGCCGAGGCCAGGGCATTGGTCGTGGGGGCGTTCATGCTTGCCGAAGTCCTCCGTCGACCTGTAGCTCCGCGCCGTTCATGTACGACGAATCTTCGCACGCCAGGAACAGGGCAGCCCGGGCGACTTCATCGGCCTGCCCCCAGCGATGAAGGGGGATCTGGGACGTGAGGCCTTCGCCTGCCGCCTTCAGGACCTCGGGGGGAAGTCCCAGCTTGCTCCACAACGGCGTCTCGACCGCTCCGGGGCAAAGCGCATTGACGCGGATGCCCCGGGGCCCCAGTTCCGCCGCGGCCACCCGCACCAGTGAACGCAGCGCCGCCTTCGTCATGCTCACCACGCTCGACCCCGCGAAGCCCATCCGATTCAGCCACGACGTCATCAACACGACGGCCGCGCCGCGATCGAGCAGAGGAATGGATTGGCGAAGGGTGTTGAAGGCGCCCTTCAGGTTGATCGCGGCGATCTCGTCGAAGAGCGCATCCGACGTCTCGGCTATCGGCGCCAGCTTGACGACGGCCGCGTTGCCGAGAAGGACGTCGATCCTCCCGAAGCGCTCCCGGGTCTCGCCGAACAGCCGCGCCAGATCTTCGCTCTTGGTGACGTCGCCCCGCACGATGTGAGCCTTCGCGCCAAGCGTACGCCGCGCCTCCGCCAGCCCCGCCTCTCCTCGCGCGAAGACCACGACCTGCGCTCCTTCCGCGACAAAGAGCCGCGCGCACGCGAGGCCGATGCCGCTGGTGCCACCTGTGATGACGGAGACCTTGTTCGTCAACTTGTTCATGGATCCTCCTGTTGTTGGCAGTTGGACCCACGGGGACGGGTGGTGTTACAGCGGCGGTCGAATTTCGCGCGCCTTCGCGCTGCTCGCGGCCATCCCCGAGGACCTTCGCGTTCGCGGTATGCCTCTATCAATCTCCGGGGGCGTCAGACGTTCCTGAAGATCGGGAACGCTCGGTAGTCATCCCGAACGGACACCACGCGCATGACCGGATGGTCTGGTCCGGCGTGCCGCAGTAACATCGTGGCATGCTCGAGGCCCCCCTCGCTGCTTCCAGGCGTTCCCGTGATTGGCTGTGCGCGCTCGCCCTGCTGGGCTTGTTGTCTTGCGGCAGGACGGTCGGGCAGGCGGGAGTCGCCGACGCGGGTTCCAGCGACGGAGGGTCGGGCGCCGCTGCCGGCAGCGACGGCTCGTCCGCTGGCGGCACCGAGGGAGCGCCGCCCGCGGGCGGCGGCAAGGCGGGAGCGACGAGCAGCGACCCGGGCGGCGCCACCGGGCAAGGGGGCGCTGCAGGCGGGACCGCCGGCGCGGCTGGTACGACTGATCGGCCGACGGCCGATGTCTCCGGCCGGTGGGGGCTCTTCGTGTTCGAGGATCCCGTCGGGGTGTTTCTTCGGCAAGAGGCGGACGGGACGATCACGGGGCAAGGCTGCACGTCGGGGGCACCGTGGGACCTTCCGACGAAGGAGGGAGGGGACCCTGGGGGGTGCGGCGCTCTTTC
>Ga0105238_10005139_pt1 | contig 12936 bp, 11 predicted proteins | sample KBSC34metaG_FD_81526 | JGI IMG/M metagenome (GOLD analysis project Ga0105238, IMG submission 81526) | Corn rhizosphere microbial communities from Kellogg Biological Station, Michigan, USA - KBS C3-4 metaG | ecosystem: Host-associated > Plants > Roots > Rhizosphere > Soil | place: Michigan, USA... | reverse complement strand
GACCAGGGCCTCGGCTGGAAGAGCAAGCACGGCACCGGCATCGGCGCCGACGCCATCACCGGCGGACCGGAGGTGACCTGGAGCCAGACCCCGACCCGGTGGTCCAACCACTTCTTCGACAACCTGTTCAAATACGAATGGGAACTGACCCAGAGCCCGGCCGGCGCCAAGCAGTGGAAGGCGAAGAACGCTGTGGCCGACATTCCGGACGCCTACGATCCGTCCAGGAAGCACCTGCCCACGATGCTGACATCGGACCTGGCGCTGCGTTTCGACCCGGCTTACGAGAAGATTTCACGCCGGTTTTACGAGAACCCGGACCAGTTCGCCGACGCCTTCGCCCGCGCCTGGTTCAAGCTGACCCACCGCGACATGGGCCCGATCCAGCGCTATCTGGGCCCCCTCGTGCCGGAAGAGACGCTGATCTGGCAGGACCCGATCCCGCGCGTCGACCACGCCCTGGTCGGCGAGCAGGACATCGCCGCGCTGAAGGCCGAAATCCTCACCTCCGGCCTGACGGTGCCTGAGCTGGTCTCGACCGCCTGGGCCTCGGCCTCCACCTTCCGTGGGTCGGACAAGCGCGGCGGCGCCAATGGCGCGCGCATCCGCTTGGCGCCGCAGAAGGACTGGGCGGTGAACCGGCCCGCCCAGCTCGCCAAGGTGCTCGGCAAGCTCGAAGCGATCCAGGCGAAGTTCAACGGGGGCGGTAAGAAGGTCTCGCTCGCCGACCTGATCGTGCTGGGCGGCAGCGCCGCGGTCGAGAAGGCGGCCAAGGATGCCGGCGTCACGGTCCAGGTGCCCTTCAGCCCAGGCCGCATGGATGCCTCTGAGGCGCAGACCGACGCCCATTCCTTCGCGCCGATGGAGCCCCGCGCCGACGGCTTCCGCAATTACCTCAGTGGCAAGCAGTTCATGGCGCCGGAGGAAGCGCTGATCGACCGGGCCCAGCTGCTGAAGCTGTCCGCGCCGGAGATGACCGCGCTCGTCGGCGGCCTGCGGGTGCTGGGTGCGAGCGCCGATAGAAACGGCGTCTTCACCGACAAGCCGGGCACGCTGACGAACGACTTCTTCGTCAACCTGCTCGACATGCGCACGGAATGGCAGCCTGCCGGCGAAGGCGTGTACGAGGGCCACGACCGCACGACCAAGGCCAGGAAATGGACCGGTACCCGCGTCGACCTGATCTTCGGCTCGCATGCCCAGTTGCGCGCCCTGGCCGAGGTCTACGCCACCGCCGACGCCAAGGAAAAGTTCGCCAAGGACTTCGCCGCGGCCTGGACCAAGGTGATGAACCTGGACCGGTACGACTTGCACTGACCGTCATTGCGAGCGGAGCGAAGCAATCCAGGGCCAAAGGCCCAACTGTCGGGATAACGGCTCTGGATTGCTTCGTCGCTACGCTTCTCGCAATGACGGCGAAAGCTCCTTCTTAACCTCGCCCCTCGGGGGAGAGGTCGAAGCGCGTCAGCGCTCCGGGTGAGGGGGGCTTTCGCCACCGTCTCACCGTCACGGATATATCGCGAAGGCGGCCACAGCCCCCCTCACCCGGCGTCGTCGCCGCCGACCTCTCCCCCGAGGGGCGAGGTTGTCTAAAGAACGATATTCGCCACTTCCCAATGCGTGCCGACATTGCCGATGAGTGTCCAATGCCCCTCGCCCGTGGTGTCGCCCGGCTTGGCGTCGTTGGCGTAGAGATAGAGCGGGTGGCCTTTCCAGGCCCATTGCGGCTTGCCGTCGTCGCGGGCGACCGTGGTCCAGTCGCCGGCGGGTTTGGCCTCGGGTGAGGCGATCAGCGGGGTCCAGGTCTGGGCGCATTCGCCGGCGCAGGCCGAGGGGGCGGGGCTGCTCTGGTGGCGCGGCGTGCCGTTGGCGCCGGCGTTGTAGATGAAGCTGATCTCCATATAGAGCGTGCGGCCGTCCGACGTGGTGAAGGTCGGGCCGTAGTCGGTCGTCTTGATGGCGATGCCGGCCGGCAAGAAGGCCGAACTGGTCATCGCCGCCTTCCAATCGCCACCGACGCCGTTGAGGTCGCCCGGCGCATGGTCGCCGGCGAAGCCGTAGAGCGGCTTGCCCTTATAGGCCCACTGCTTCGAGCCGTCGTCGCGGGTCACGATGGTCCAGTCGCCGACCGGGTGCGCGATGCGCGGCGCCGCCAGCGGGGTGCGGATATCGGCGCAGGGGCTGTCGCAAGCCGATTTCCCCTCCTTGTCCTGATCGAAGGCGTAGAGCGTCATCCGGCGCGCATCGGCCAGCACGTCGCCATAGACGGTCTTCTGCGTGCCGACCCCGGCGGGTATGAACTCGTCCGCCATCGCACCGGCCGCGGCCAGCGCCGCCATCATTCCCAGAAGGCTAATTACGCGCTTCATCCCCAAACCTCTGAGTTCGTCATTCCCGCGCAGGCGGGAATCCAGAAATGAAACACCAAGGCGCCAAGACACCAAGTTAAAGCCGAAAGCCGGGTTTTTCTCGGTGCCCTTGGCGTCTTGGCGCCTTGGTGTTGAATTAGATGCATGCGGCTCTGGATTCCCGCCTGCGCGGGAATGACGGTGGTGAGGGGTGACACGCAGTAAGTATCTCCGAATGCATCCTCACACCATGATCTCGGAGACGCTCTTCGAGGTCTGCATCGACCCGGCCCCCCAGCTCGACACCGGCACGCCCAGCACCTGCTGGATGGTGAGCCCCACCCGGGTCACCGGGTCGCCGGCGCCGTCGATATGCAGCCCCGACTTGATCTTGCCGTTGGCCCGCCCGGCCACGATCATCGGGATCGACTCGAGCGAATGGACCTTGGCGAAGCTGCATTCGCTGTACGCCAGCAGCAGCATATGGTCCAGCAGGGTGCCGTCGCCCTCGCGCACGCTGTCCATCGCCACCAGCATGGTCTGCAGACCCTCGACGATGCGCTCGACGAAATAGGTCGCCTCCGGCTGGGCGCCGGTCTTCTCGTCGATCGGCTCCTCATGGGTCAGCTGGTGATGGGTGGTGGTGTTGCCGGTCTTGCGCAGCGACGAGGTGGCGTCGCCGAACATGACGTTGAACACCTGGGTCTGGTTGCAGGCCAGCGCCTGGGCCATCAGCCCGGCCATCAGTTTATGATTGGCGATCACATCCTCGATCTGAGTGCCGACCTTTGTGTTGCCGGGCTGGCCCGGCATTTTGCAGGCCTCCAGCGGCGCCGGCTTCTGCAGCTGGATGTCCAGCTGCTGCTCAAGCTGGCGGATCGAGGTGAAATATTCGTCCAGCCGCACCCGGTCCGCCGCCCCGACCTCAAGGAGCAGCGCATCGCGCTGTTCCTTGATCGCGGACAGCGCGCTTTTGCGCACCATCACCTTGGGATCGGGCTTGAAGTCGGCCGCGTTGGGGTCCTTGAACTCCGGCCCGAAAATGCGGGTGTAGAAGGCAAGGGGAGAAGGCTCCGACGCGTTGATGACGGCAGAGCTGCGGCGGCTGTTGCTGTCGCTGGGGTTGCCGGTCGCGGTCACCTCCAGGGAGCGGAAGCGGCTCTGCCCGCCGATCGTGTCGGCGACGATCGTGTCGAAGGTCGGCGCTTCGACCATGCCCTGGCCCTTGGGCGGGGCGCCGGTCATGATCGACATGCTGCCGGTGTAGTGCGGCACCGCGCCCTTGCCGTCGGTATTGGCCTTGAAGCCGGAAAAGATCGATACCCGGTCCTTGAACGCCTCGATCGGCTTCAGCTCAGGCGCCATGTCGTAGCCGGCGCCGATCTTCTGCGGGATCCAGCGGCCGGGCGTCAGCCCGCAGCCCCAGAACCAGGTGCCGAAGCGGACCGGCAGCGGCGCGCCGGTGGCGGCGATCGCGGTGCCGTTGGTGTTGAGGAAGCAGTCGAGAAAGGGCAGCGCCACACTGACGGCGCCGCCGCCCAGCATACCCCTGAGCGCGGTTCTGCGATCGAACTTCATGACTTGCCCTCCCTTGGAGATGCGGCCTCCGCCTGCGTCGTGCCGTCTTGCTTGGACGGGGCGGAAATCCTGTAGAAAGCATCGCTGGTGACGATGGTGCGCATCAGGTCCGGCAGGCGGTAGCCTTTCGCCGCGAACTGGGCCTGGAGATATTTCATCCACTCGGCCTCGCCCGTCACCGGCGCGCGCCCGGCGCCGTAGCCGTAGAGCCGGTTGACCAGGCAGGCGGTCGCCGCCGGATTGTCGTGCAAGGTCTTGCCCAGCCCGGCGGCGCCTTCGAACTTGAAGGCGTCCAGCTCGCCGCTGGCATCGATCGCCGCGCCGTTCTCGTCTGATCGATAGCCGCCCAGCCCGTCGAAATTCTCCAGGCTGAGCCCGATCGGATCGATGATCTTGTGGCAGCCGGCGCAGGTCGGCTGGGTGCGGTGTGCGGTCAGCCGGTCGCTCGCGGTCTTGAGCGACGCGTTCTTGGTGTCCTGCACGATGGCGAAATTCACGTTCGCCGGCGGCGTCGGCACCTGCTGACACAGCAATATCTCGCGCACCGCCTTGCCGCGCAGCGTTGAGGAGCTGCGGCCCGGATGGGAATGCAGCGCCAGGAAGCTGACCTCGGTCTGGATACCGGAATGCGGGTCGCCGTCGGGGAAGTCATGCGCCTCCCACCCAGTCTTGGCGTCGACCGGCACGCGATAGATCGCGCCCAGCAGCGGAGTCAGGAAGGTGTGGCGTGTGGTGAAGACGTCGCGATAGTCGCCATTGCGCGCCAGCAGATGATCGGTCAGCGTGCGGAGTGTCTGTTCCTGCGCCTCGCCGACCAGGGTCGGGGTGAATTTGGGATAGACCTCCGGATCCTTGGCCAGGGTAGCCATCGCGTCGAAGCCCAGCATGTCCGTGAAGAAGGCCCTGACCCCGCTCTTCAGCCGCGGTGAGGCCAGCATGCGGTCGACCTGTTGCTTGAGGCCGCTTTTGGTGTTCAGCGCGCCGCTCTCCGCTGCCGCCAGCAGCTCGTCGTCGGGCGTGGTGTTCCACAGGAAAAAGCTCAGCCGCGTTGCCTTGGACCAGGCGGTGAGGCGCATCTGGCCGGAATGGTCCGGATCGGCCTCCGCAGTCTCCTCGCGGAAGAGGAAGCGGGGCGACTCCAGCATGATGGCCAGGCTGGTCGCGATGCCGTCATAGAAATTGCCCAGTGCCTTGGTCGCCTCGTTGGCCACCGCGACCTGGGCCTTCAGCTCGGCGCCGGTCAGCGGCCGGCGATAGAGCTGGCGGCCGACCTCGCCCAGGAACTGGCCGGCGCAGGCATCGTCCGACGCGGTCGCGGCGGCCGGCTTGCAGCCGAACGACTGGGCGCGGTGCTGCTCGTCCACCACCTGGGCGGCGATGGAGCGAGCGATGCTGTCATACTGCTCCAGATTGGACGGCGTGACGGAGACGTGACTGGTGCCGATGGCCAGCAGCCCGCTCTCGCGCACGTCGGGGTCGAACCGGCCCTGGATCTTGATATCCGTGCCGAACACGTCGCCGATGATGGCGGCATACTGATCCTTGGTGACCCGCCGGACCGTCGTCGGTCCGCCGGAGGACTGTGGAGCAGGATCGCCGCAGCTTGCGAGCGTCAGCAGTGTGATCGCGCCGCAGGCCGCGGCGAGGGAACGCTTGAGGTTGGGCATCATCGCGCGGCAGCGGCCTTGATCGGCTGCGCAGTTTCGGCGGTCTTGCTGCCCTTACCCTCGGCCGGATGGATCAGGAAGGCCGGCACGGCGTCGAGACCATAGGACGAGGAGATCGTCGTGCACTGCCCGGTCTTGGGATCGGGGTCGCCGTCGGCCATCGCCTTGAAGGCGGCATACATCGCCGGGCAATTGCCGGCGCTGAACTTCTCCAACAGGAAATCGGTCTTGGCCATGCCCCAAAAGATCGAGGCCCAGTCCTGATAGGCGTTGAAATGCCCCTTCAGCGACCCGTCGGGCTGGAAGGCGACGTTCAGCTGCGCCCGCTTGAAATGGAACTCGGGCAGCCAGACCGCGTCGTTTCGCAGGTCGAGATCGAACGGGTCGGTGGTCAGCACCCCGTCCTTGATGCGGCCATGCACCGTCGCCTGCCAGCGCTTGTCGGTAGCGATATGCTGGGTCGAATCCGCCTGGACGCCGCCCGCCCCGTTCTGCACCAGCGCATCGGCGCCCTGATAGATGGCGACCGTCACATTGTCGCTGTTCTGGGTGCTGTCGATGCCGGAGACCTCGATCAGATAGGTCACCAGCCCTTCGCGCATGCGCTCGTTGAGATATTCGATGCCGAACGCGTCGCGTCCGTCCTTGGCCTTGGAGCCGCGATGGATCTTGGAGCAGCCCATGACCCGGTAGAGCTGGTTGTCGACCGTCGCGACGCCGTCGGCGCCAGTGAATTTCTGGTGGGCGCAGCTGTTGGGCGTCGCCTTGCCGTCCGCCGTGCCGTCCAGGTTGCCCCCGTGGGAGACCTTGCCCTGCACCGTCGGCCAATCGGTATCCTTCACCGTTTCCGGATAGGCGCAGATATCCTCGCCATGCGCCCCGCGCTCCAGCGCGGCGTGGCGGAATTCCTTCGACAGCGGGTGCTCGAACAGCGCCTTGATCTGGTCCGGCGTCATGCCCTGGGCGGTGAACAGCGCCTTCCAGTCGCGTTCCTTGCTGACCCCGTTCGGGCAATCGTCGTCGCCGACGTAATAGGCGGGCTGGAACCAGGAGATGGCGAAGCCCCGGGTCTCGGAGGCTGAAGCCGCCGTGGTCGCCACCGACAGGCCGATCATCGCCGCGGTCGCGGCTAGGCAACGCACAGGCGTCAGAATTCGCATCATGGTTCGATCCTCCCCACAGGATGATTAGAACACGTGTTACACATTGTAAATGATGTTGTTCAACTGATGAAGGCCGACATCGATCCGCCGTCGGCGGTATGCACCGCGCCGGTGATGAAGGACGCGCGGCTGGAGCAGAGATAGAGCACCAGCTCGGCGATATGCTGGGGCGTGGCCAGGCCGGCGAAGGGCGGCATTTCCAGTTCCTCCGCGGGCACGATCGCATCTTCCTTGGGGTCGGACACGAACATGCGGGTATTGACGGTGCCCGGGCAGATGGCGTTGACCCGCAGGCCCTTTGCGGCGAAGGCCGGCGCGGCGGAGCGGACCAGGCCGATGATCGCGTGCTTGGAGGCGCTGTAGGGCGCGTTCACGTCCCAGCCCTTCAACCCGGCGGCGGACGACATCGCCACCACCGCGCCGCCCCGCCGCATCACCCGGCCGACGCTGCGCAGGCCCAGATAGCAGCCGCGCAGATTGATCGCGATCACGCGGTCGTAATTTTCTGTGCTGCCCTCGAAGAAATCGGCCAGCTCGCCCAGGATCGCGGCGTTCAGATGGGCGAAGTCCAGCCCGCCATAACGGTCGACCGTCTCGGCCACCATCCGCTCATTATCGTCCTCGACCGCGATATCGACCCGGCAGGCGAAGGCCTCGCCGCCGGCCGCGCGGATCGCGTCGACCGTGTTCTGGGCGCCGTCACGGTCGATATCGGCGACGCAGACCCTGGCGCCCTCCGCGGCGAAGCGGCGCGCCGTCGCCCGCCCCATGCCCAGCCCGCCGCCGGTCACGATCGCGACCTTGCCCTCGAAACTCCGCCCCGCCATTGCCGTCCCCCAACTCATCCGGTGTTCGCCGTAACCATCCCACAAAAACATTTCTTATGAAATCTTTCTATGCTTAAAGTTCGGCGAAATCGGACGAAGGGGCGGATGATGGATTCGGTACGCTATGGACCATGGTGCCTGATCGCAGGCGGATCGGAGGGGGTCGGCGCGGCTTTCGCGCGCAAGCTGGCCGCATCCGGCATCAATCTGGTCCTGGTGGCGCGCAAGCCCGAGCCGCTGGCGGCGGTTGCCGACGAGATCCGCCGCACCAGCGGGGTTGCGGTGCGCGCCCTGCCGCTGGACCTGACGGCTGGCGACGCGGCGGACAAGGTGAAGGCGGCGACCGCCGATATCGAGGTCGGGCTGCTGATCTACAATGCCGGCGCGGAAAGCCGGCTGGCTTATTTCGTCGAGCGCGACGTTGCCGACGCAACCGACATGATCGCCCGCAACATCACAGTGCCGACTATTCTGGCGCATCATTTCGGATCGGCCATGAAGGCGCGGGGGCGCGGCGGGATCATCCTGCTGGGCTCGGTCGGCGGCTATGCCGGCGGGCCGGGCATGGCGATGTACAGCGCCTCGAAGGCTTTCGACTATATTCTCGCCGAAGGCCTCTGGTACGAGCTCAAGCCCCATGGCGTCGATGTGCTGGGCCTCGTGCTGGGCACCACCGACACGCCGGCCCTGGCCCGCATCGGCATGCGGACCGATGCGCCCGGCTTCATCGCCGCCGACCCGGCCGACGTGGCGCAGGAGGGGCTGGATTATCTGGGCCAGGGCCCGATCCTGCATGCAAGCGGCACCGAAGCCTCGGCGCAGTATATACGCGCACTGCCGCGCGCCGAGGCCGTCACGCTGATGGGACAATCCTCACAGGCACTGATGAAATCATGACTATCGACATCAACGGTCTTCTCGATCTCACCGGCAAGGTGGCGATCGTCACCGGCGCCGCAAGCGGCATGGGGCGGGAGACCGCGCGCTACTTCGCGGCGGCGGGCGCGTCCGTGGTCTGCGCCGACTGGAACGGTCCGGGCGCGGAGGCGATCGCGGCCGAGCTGGGCGGCACGTCGATCCCGGTCAAGGTCGATGTCTCCGACGAGGCCTCGGTCATCGCCATGATGGACCGGGTGAAGACCGCGTTTGGCCGGCTCGACATACTGGTCAACAACGCGGCGCTGCAGAACCGCGCGCTGCTGACCGAGACCAGCGTCGAATATTGGGACAGGATCCAGGCGGTCAATCTGCGCGGCCCGTTCCTGTGCCTGCGCGAGGCGGCGAAGCTGATGCAGGCGGGCGGCGCGGTCGTCAATATCTCGTCCACCGGCGCGATCCACCCGATGATGCCGGGGCTGGCCGCCTACGGCGCCAGCAAGGGCGGGGTCAGCCAGCTGACCCGCAATGCTGCGCTGGAGCTGGCGCCGGCCGGCATCCGGGTCAATGCTGTGCTGCCCGGTGGGGTGATGACCGAAGGCGGGGCGGCGGCGACCGGCACGGTTCCGTCGGGCCGCGCGGTGACGCTGCCGCCCCTCGGCAGGATCGGGATGCCGGGCGATATCGCCGCCGTGGTGCTGTTCCTGGTCAGCCCGGCCGCCGGTTATATCACCGGGCAGAGCTTCGTCGCCGACGGCGGCTGGCTGCTGGGATGAAATTCACCCTTTCCATCGCCTTCTGCGACGCCGCGCAGTACGTGCCGCTGGCCCGCGCCGCCGATGCGGCCGGCTGGGCGTCGATCTCGGTGCTGGAGGGGCTGTTCTATTATGCCGACGCGGCCTACGCCTATCCGGTGGCCGAGACCGGCGCGCCCTTCTGGCAGCCGACCACGCCCTATATCGATCCGTTCACGGCGGTGGCCGCCATGGCTGCCGTCACCGAGCGGGTCCGCTTCTACACCAACATCGTCAAGCTGCCGCTGCGCCACCCGCTGATGGTGGCGAAGACGGTGACCTCGCTCGCCGCGCTGTCCGGGGGCCGCTTCGCGCTGGGCGTCGGCCTCAGCTCCTGGCCGCAGGATTATCAGGTGCTGGGCGAGGACTGGGACCATCGCGGCGCCCGCTCGGCGGAAATGGTGGAGATCATCCGCGGCATTTCCAGGGGCGGCAGCTTCTCCTTCAAAGGCCGGTTCTACGCGGTGCCGGCGATGGAGATCGCGCCGGTGCCGGCGGCGCCGATCCCGATCTATTTCGGCGGCCAGGCCGATGCCGTTCTGCGCAGGGCGGCGCGGATCGGCGACGGCTATATCGGCACCGAGAATGCCGACTGCACGCTGGACGACCTGCCGGCGCTGCTGGCGCGGCTTCGCGGTTACCTGAAAGATGAAGGCCGGGACGGCTCGTCCTTCGAATTCAAATATGTCCCAGGGTCGGTCGGCATCGACATGCTGAAGCGGCTGCGCGATCTTGGAATCACCGATGCGGTCGTGTGGCCGTGGTATTACTATCCCGGCGACCCGAACGACCTGGAGCACAAGATCGGCTCGATCCGGCGCTTCGCCGAGGAGATCGCGCCGCAATTCGCGTAAATGGGAGGAAGAATGAGCAACAAGGAAACCGCGCTCAAATTCATGGAATCGATGGGCGGCGGGAGCATGGACCTGTCGTTGACGACCGACGATATCCAGTGGTGGGTGCCGGGGCGGGGCCTGATGAGCAAGGCGGAATTCTTCGAGCTCGCCGGCGGCTTCCTCAGCCTGCTGAAGGGACCGATCAAGATGACCGTCAAGGGCGTCACCGCCGAGGGCGACCGGGTGGCGGTCGAGGCGGAATCCTTCGGTGAGCTGACCAACGGGAAGACCTACAACAACACCTACCACTTCCTGTTCGTCTTCCGCGACGGGAAGATCTGCCTGTCCAAGGAATATAACGACTCCGCCCACGCCAACTGGGCGACGTCGCCGAATTGACCACCGTCGCCGTCATCGGCGGCGGCGCGGTCGGCGGACTGTTCGCGGCCGCCGCACATGGATGCGGACACGACACGGTGCTGTGCGTGCGGACCCCGTTTCCGGCCTTGGAGGTCGGAATGCGCACGGTGCCGGTGCGCATCGCCACCGACCCGGGGACGCAGCAGCCGGTCGATTGGGTAATGCTGGCGACCAAGGCGCACGACACGGCCAACGCCGCCCCGTGGCTGGGACGGCTGGTCGGCCCGGGCACAGTCGTCGCGGCGCTGCAGAACGGCGTCGACCACGAGGCCCGCATCCGCCCCTTCGCCGGCGGGGCCGGGATCATGCCGGCGCTGGTCTATACCGCGGTCGAGCGCACCGGCCCCGGCCGGATCGTGCACCACAGCGGCAGCAAGGTCTTCGTGCCCGAAGGGCCGGCAGGGGCGGCCTTCGCCGGGCTGCTTGCGGGCAGCGAAATCGAGATCGCGCAGGAGGCGGATTTCCTGACCGCCTGCTGGCGCAAGATGCTGGCCAACTCGGCCGCCAACCCGATCACCACACTCACGCTCCGCCGCATCGGCGTGATGCGTGAGCCGCGCATCCGCGAGCTGGCCCACGGCCTGTTCCGCGAGACCCTGGCGGTGGGCCTCGCCGCCGGGGCGAAGCTGACCGAGGCCGATTTCGACGCGATGGTCGAACGCTACGACACGCTGAACCCGACCAGCGGCAGCTCGATGCTCTACGACCGCCTGGCCGGCCGGCCCCTGGAATATGACGCGCTGACCGGCGCGGTGGTGCGCATGGCGGAGCGGCACGGGATCGCGGCGCCGCTGAACCGCGCGATGCTGGCTCTGCTGGAAGCGCTGGATAAGGGAATAGCCCCTCGCCCGTTTTACGGGCGAGGGGATTCCGGCCGGACCCCGAACAGCCCCTCGTAGCGCTCAGCATAACGATCCCAGACCCCGGGATTGACCGCCGCGCGGGGCGGGCCGCCGGCGAACAGCGACACCCACTGCCGCACCGCCGATCGCGCCATCGACTGCTTCGCCTCGGCCGTCAGCCCGGCATTGTGCGGCGTGGCGATGACGTTATCGAGTTGCATCAGTGGATGGTCGGGGGCAGGGGGTTCATCCACAAACACGTCGAGGCCTGCCCCGGCGATTCGGCCGGCAGCCAGCGCCTCGGCCAGGTCGTCCTCCTTGTGGATGCCGCCGCGCGCCGTGGTGACGAAATAGGCGGTGGGCTTCATGAGGGCAAACTGGTCGCGGCCGATCAGGCCGGCGCTGTCGTCGGTCAGCGGGCAGTTCAGAGAGACGAAATCGGACGCCTTCAGCAGGTCCTCCAGCGACACTTTCCGGCCGCCGCGCTGCCGGATGATCTCCTCCGACAGGCAGGGGTCATAGGCCAGCACGGTCATGTCGAAGGCCTTGCACAGCCGGCCGAGGCAGGCCCCGATATTGCCGAAGCCGACGATCCCCACCGTCTTGCCGTTGAGCTCGTTGCCGGTGAACAGGAAACGGTCCAGCTTGCCGCCCTGGCGCAGCGCCCTGTCGGCGGTGACGATCTTCTTGGACAACGCGAGCATCAGCCCCAGCGCATGCTCGGCCACCGCCTGGCTGTTCGCCCCTTCCTGGTTCACCACCAGCACCCCCGCCTCGGTGCAGGCCGGCACGTCGATGATGTCGTAGCCCACGCCGGGCGTGGAGATCGCCAGCAGGTTCGGGCAGCGGGCCAGCAATTCACGCGATCCGTACCAGGGCTCGCGCAGCTCAGCCCCTGGCCTGATCTGATAGCCATGCGCCTCGGCCATCACCCGCCAGTTCGCCTCTTCGGGGTCGTCATAGCTGAGCCGCACGGTTTCGATGCCCGGCTCGTCCGCGATCAGCGTCTCGGCCAGCGGATCGATCCATTTCTCGAAGAAGACCAGTTTCTTGGTGGTCATTGCCCGTCCCGCCTTGCCTTCCCGTCATTCCCGCGAAGGCGGGAATCCAGGCTAGAGCCGCGTCCGCGGCGATATGAGTCTTGTACGCGCCGACGCGCGTCAGTCTGGATTCCCGCCTTCGCGGGAATGACGATCAAAACAAGCATGCCTCAAAACCCGTAAAGCCGCGCCGGATTGTCGACCAATATCCTCCGTCGTGTCTCGGCATCCTTCGCCCATTTGCCCAGCAGGTTCAGCGTCTCGGCGTGGCCATGCGGCAGGAACGGCAGGACCGTATACGGGTCGCGGCCGGGTACGCGCGCGCCGTCGGGATGCGGCCAGTTGCTGCCCCAGATGATGCGGTCCGGGTTCGCCGCGATAAGGGTCTGGGCGATGGGGATGACATCGGGGAATTCGGGTGCGCGTTGCGAACAGAGATAGGCGCCGGAGGCCTTCACATAGGTGTTCCCGGCTTCGAGCAGCCCCAGCACCGCGCCGAAGCCGAGCTGGACCGGGCCCTTCGCGGCGGTGATGCCGCCCAGATG
>Ga0105238_10005138_pt1 | contig 12940 bp, 7 predicted proteins | sample KBSC34metaG_FD_81526 | JGI IMG/M metagenome (GOLD analysis project Ga0105238, IMG submission 81526) | Corn rhizosphere microbial communities from Kellogg Biological Station, Michigan, USA - KBS C3-4 metaG | ecosystem: Host-associated > Plants > Roots > Rhizosphere > Soil | place: Michigan, USA... | reverse complement strand
CTGCCGATCGTGCTGAAGTCGCAAGGCGAGCAGCAGCTGACGAAGCTGCTCGGACGGCAGGTCACGATCGGCCAGGTCAAGTTCCTGCCGTGGAGCCTCGAACTGACGGTGACCGACCTGACCATCGCCGGCCTCCCCGGCGAAGAGCCCTTGCTGAAGCTCGCGCGGTTCTACGCCAACACGCAGATGTCTTCGCTGTGGAAGCTCGCGCCGGTGATCGAGGCGGCCGAGTTCGATACGCCGACGCTGCATCTGGCGCGCCTCGCCGAAGGGCACTACGACATCGACGACCTGATCGCCCGGTTCACGCCCCAGCCCGACAGCAAGCCCTCCACCGGAGCGGCGCGCTTCTCGCTGAACAACCTCCAGGTGCGCAACGGCGCGCTCAGCTTCGACGACAAGCCGATCGGCCGGCGCCACGAGTTGCGCCAGCTGCAGGTGAGCCTGCCGTTCATCTCCAACCTGCCGGCCGACGTCGAGCTGAAAGTGCAGCCGCGCCTCGCTTTCGAACTCAACGGCGCCGCCTTCGACAGCGGCGCGCAGGCCACGCCGTTCGCGAAGGATCGCGCCAGTGCGGTGCAGGTGCACATCGGCGAGGGCGCGAAAGAGGATCTGGATCTCGTGCCCTATCTCGGCTACCTTCCGAAGACCCTGCCGGTGCGTTTGCTGCGGGGCAAGGTGGGCGGCGATCTGGAGCTGGCCTTTTCGCTGCTCTCCGACGGTACGCCGAGCCTGGGCGTGAAGGGTCAGCTGCAGGCGAGCGACTTCGCGCTGAGCGATGCCGGCGGTACGCCACTGCTCGAATTCGGCAAGCTGACGGTGCCGCTGAGCGATGTGCAGCCGCTGCGCGGGCAAGTCCATCTCGGCGCGGTGCAACTCGACGGTGCCAAGCTCGACGTGTCGCGTGACGCCGCGGGCCAGCTCAGCGTGATGCGGCTTGCGGTCGCGGCAGCGCCGCCGGCTGCGAGTGCAGCCCCCGCATCGCAGCCGGCCTCGGCGCCCGCCGCCGCGGCCGCCAAGCCGGCCTGGAAGATCGAGGTCGACAGCCTGGCGCTGAACGGCGCCCGCGTCGTCTGGAGCGACGCCGCGGTGCACCCTGCCGCCGCGTTGCAGCTCGACGGGCTCGCGCTGAGTGCAAAGGGTTTGCGCTGGCCTGACCCCGCGCCGGTGCCGCTGACGCTTTCGGCCACGCTGCGGCCGCAAGGCGATGCCGCAGCCACGGCCGGCCGCTTCAGCGTGGAAGGCACGGCCAACGACAGCCAGGCCCGGCTGCAGATCGGGGTCGAGCAGTTCACCTTGCCGGTGCTGGCCCCCTATCTCGCCGTGTACCTGGTGCCGCGGGTCGAAGGCCAGCTCGACCTGAAGGCCGGCGTCGACTGGGCGGCGGGCGAATCGCCGCATCTGAAATTCGCGCTGTCGCAGGCTGACCTGGCCGGCCTGCGCCTTGTCAGCGCGGCTGGGCCCGGCGCCAAGGCCGCAACGGAGGCCTTCGCGCTGAAACAGCTGAGCCTGCGCGACGTCGATGTCGATTGGTCCGGCCAGACCGCCAGCGTCGGCAGCCTGAGCCTGCAGGGACCGCAGCTCAAGGTGGCGCGCGACGCGCAGGGGCGCTGGAACCTCCTGCAGTGGGCCGTCGCAGCGCCGGCCGCCTCGTCAGCTGCGCCGGCCGCTCCGGCGGCGGCGTCGGGGCCGGCGTGGCGAGCCCGCGTCGCCGACTTCAAGCTGGATGGCGGCCGCATCGGCTTCGTCGATGAATTGCCGAAACCGAATCCCAGGCCCTCGGAGGTGGTGAAGGTCGAGCTGAGCGGCCTGACGCTGAGCGCGCAGGGCCTGGCCTGGGATGGCCGGCGCGACGCGGCGCCCGTCGTGCCGCCGGCCAAGCTCCAGCTCGCCGCCAACCTGGTGCGCAGCGCCGATGCGGCCGAGCGCAACCGCGGCGCCGTGTCGCGCATCGAATGGCGCGGGCAGGCCGGCCTTCAACCGCTGCTGGCCAAGGGCACGGCACGCATCGAGCGCTTCCCGGTGCATGCCTTCGAGCCCTACATGGGCAACCCGCTGCGCGTCAGCTTGCTGCGTTCGCTGGCCAGCTACCGCGGCGACATGGCGCTGAAGGATACCGGCCGCGGATTTGCCGCCAGCGCGAACGGCGAGGTGCTGATCAACGACATGAGCCTGCTCTCGCGCCCCGAGTCGCCGGAGGCCGTGCCGGAAGAGCTGCTGAGCTGGCAGAGCCTGGCGCTGCGCGGCGTGAAGTTCGCGATCGAGCCGGCCGGCCGGCCCAGGCTGGACATCACCCACATCGACCTGAGCGACTTCTATTCGCGCCTGGTCATCACCGACCAGGGCCGCTTCAACCTGCAGGAAGTGGCACCGCCGGCGGCACCGGCGACTCGGGTGGCCGACGCGGCCAGCGCTCCGCAGCCGGCCGCCAGCCCGGCTTCGGCCGCGGCGCTTCCGCCGCAGGGCTACGCTCTGCCGCTGGATCTGACGATCGGCGGCATCAAGCTGGACAACGGCAAGGTCGACTTCAGCGATCACTTCATCAAGCCGAACTACAGCGCTGCGCTGACCCAGCTCAGCGGCAGCCTCGGCGCCTTCAGCTCGAGCTCGCGCGAGATGGCGACGCTCGATTTGCGCGGCCGTGCCGAGGGCACCGCGCTGCTGGAGATCGCCGGCAAGCTGAATCCGACCGCGCAGCCGCTCGAGCTCGACATCCACGCCAAGGCCACCGATCTCGAACTCGCGCCGCTCTCGCCCTATGCCGGCAAGTACGCCGGCTACGACATCGAGCGCGGCAAGCTGAGCATGGACGTGAGCTACCAGATCCAGCCCGATGGCCGGCTGACCGCAACGAACAAGGTCGTGCTGAACCAGCTGACCTTCGGCGACAAGGTCGAGAGCCCGAGCGCGACCAAGCTGCCGGTGCTGCTCGCGGTCGCGCTGCTGAAGGACAGGAACGGCGTGATCGATCTCGACCTGCCGATCAGCGGCTCGATCAACGACCCGCAGTTCAGCGTCATCGGCCTGATCTTCAAGGTCATCGGCAACCTGCTCGTGAAAGCCGTGACCTCGCCCTTCTCGTTGTTCGGCGGCGGCGCTTCGGATGACCTCAGCACCATCGTGTTCAAGCCGGGCACGACGGAGTTCGCCGCCAGCGATACGGCGGCGATCGACAAGGTCGCGAAGGCGCTGACCGATCGCCCGGCACTGCGCATGACGGTCACCGGCGCCAGCGACCTGGCGAGCGAGCGCGAGGCCTACCAGCGCGCGGCGCTGGAGCAGCGCCTGCTGAGCGAACGCAAGCGCGAACTGATCCGCGACGGGGCAGCAGCGGATGCGCCGGTGACGATGAACGCCGAAGACCACCAGCGGCTGCTCGAGGAGGTCTACAGCAAGACCAAGCTCGAGAACAAGCCGCGCAACGTGCTCGGCATCGCCAAGTCCATCCCGCCGGAGCAGATGGAAGCCATGCTCTCGGCGGCGATCCCGGTGAACGGCGACACGATGCGCGAGCTGGCACTGCAGCGCGGCCTCGCCGTGCGCGACCAGCTGATCGCGAAGGGCTTGCCGAGCGAGCGGCTCTTCATCGCGGCGCCGAAGGTGCGTGCGGCCGGCGACGACGCGAAGGACTGGAAGCCGAGCGTGCAGCTGACCTTGTCGACGAAGTAGCGGTAAGGCGCCTGCGCGCCGAACCCGTGCGCAGGGCCGCCCCAAGCCGCCTTGGGGCCGTCATTGACTTTGCTGCCAGAAGCGCTCCATCGAGATGTAGGTGTAGGAAGCCGACCAGCCGATCAGCAGCAGGCCGTTCAGGCATTCGGTGCCGGCGAGCAGTCGCACCGCGCCGGTCGGCACGATGTCGCCGAAGCCGAGCGACGTGAAAGTCTCGGCCGAGAAATAGAGGCTGGTGTTCAGCGCCCAGGCATTGCCGAAGGCATGCGACAGCAGGTAGTAGGCCGCGCCGTACAGCAGGATCTGCAGCAGGTGCGAACCGAAGGCGCCGAAGATCACCAGCACCAGCTTCAGGCGCGGCGGCATGTTCATGCCGGGCAGGACGCGCGACAGGCCGACCAGCACCTCGTAGTGCATCAGGGTGGTCAGCAGCAACAGGAGCAGGGCGAAGAAGATCACGAACGGCACGGCGGTCCTTCCGGCGCCCGGGGCGCGATGAGCACGGTGGAATCACGGCGCCCCGAGGGTCATGGCCATGCAAGAAAACGGGTGCCGGGCGCGACGGAGAATAATCAAATCAGTGTAGCCACCGGAGGTTTCCATGCTCGACACACCAGTGCCACCCGGCAGCAACCATGTGACCGCCGCCGCGACCGAGGTCGCGACCCTGGCCGGCGGCTGCTTCTGGTGCCTGGAGGCGGTGTACCTCGAGGTCGACGGGGTGCTGAAGGTCGAGTCCGGCTACAGCAACGGTCACGTGAAGAACCCGAGCTACGAGCAGGTCTGCGAAGGCGATACCGGCCATGCCGAGGTCGTGCGGCTGACCTACGACCCGAAGCGCATCTCCTTTCGCGACCTGCTCGAGATCTTCTTCGTGATCCACGACCCGTCCACCTTGAATCGCCAGGGCAACGACGTCGGCACGCAATACCGCTCGGGCATCTACACGCACGACGACGAGCAGGCGCGCATCGCGAAGGAGGTCATCGCCGAGCTCGCCGCGAACGGCATCAAGGCGACGACCGAAGTGCTGCCCGAGCAGGACTACTCCCCTGCCGAGGCCTATCACCAGCGCTACTTCGAGCAGCATCCCAACCAGGGCTACTGCGCCTTCGTCGTCGCGCCGAAGGTGGAGAAGTTCAGGAAGAACTTCGCGGCCCGACGGCGCGTGGCCTAGCCCGGGCACCCGGCCGCCCGAAGCCGGGCTGCGCCCCTCGGGGGCCGACGCCGGAGGCGTCTTGGGGCTGACATCTCAGAAGTTTTTGCTGAAGCCGACGAACACCGTGCGTCGCGGCCCGTACTGCGGCGCGCCGACGCCGATGCCCGAGCCGTCGCGCAATTCATAGACACGATCGAACACGTTCAGCATCGAGAGCCGCGCATCGATCTTGCCGAAGCCGGCGCCGAGGTCGAAGCTGCGCGAGACCGCCGCGTTGACCTGCGTGTAGCTCGGCAGGTGGCCGGTGTTCGCGAAGTCGTTGCGCAGGCCGCTGCCGTACAGCGCGTCGCCGCTCAGGGTCGTCGTATCGGCGAAGCGGTATGAGATGCCGGCCGATGCGGTGACCTGCTGGTCGTGATCCAGGTGCACCCAGTTGTTGTTGATGTAGGCCAGCTCGTCCGCATCGAAGTTGAACTGGCCGGTCTCGATCTGCTTGGCCATCGCGCGCGAGAACGCGAGGTTGCCGTAGGCTGCCCAGGCCGGGCCCTTGTAGTTGGCCGACAGCTCGAGCCCGTAGATGCGGCCCTTCGCGTAGTTGAAGGCCGAGTAGATCAGCGCATTGCCGAACTGGCCTTCGTCCTGCAGGTGCTGCACGTTGCGGTAGTAGCCGTCGATGCCGAGCGTCAGCTGCGGCGTCACCTGCAAGGCGAGGCCGGCGTCGTAGTAGTCCGAGCGCTCGGAGCGCACCGCGGTGTTCGCATCCGACGGCAGCGCGTTCGTCGTGCCCTGGAACAAGGCGACCGAGGTGGTGTCGATCTTCTCGGTCGGCGGCGGCGTGAAGTAGCGCGCATAGCCGGCATGCAGGCGCAGGGTCGGGCTCAGGTCGTAGACGACGCCGATGCGCGGGCTCAGCTGGTTCTCGTCGACGACGGTGTTCACCTGGTCATAGCGCAGGCCGTAGTTCACCGTCAGCGCCGAGGTCGGCTGCCATTCGTCCTGCAGGTAGACGCCCCACAGGTGGCCGCGCTGGCTGGTGTTGTCGGTGATCTGAATCGGCACGTCGCTGGTCTGGTTGCCGTCGCCGTCGGCCGGGAACACGCTCGAGGTGTTGTCGGTCTTGAAGCGCTCCTGCTGCACGAAGAGGCCGCCGCGCAAGGTGTGCTTGTCAGCAATCGGGTAGCTCAGATCCGCCTGCACGCCGTCGGCGGAATTGCGCCGCAGCACGTCGGCCGCGATGCCGTTGAAGACCAGGTCGCCGACCGCGTCGGGCTGGTAGTGCACGTCGGTATCGCGGTGGAACAGCGAGACCTGGTAGTCGAGCTTGTCGGCGATCTCGCCCTGGTACGAGAGGATCTCGAAGCTGTTGCGCTCGCGCTGAGTGGCATCGAGCGTGGCCGAGTTGACCGAGGGCGAGCCGGCGAGCGAGAACTGCGGCGGCTGGCCCGGCACGTTCGGGATCTCGAAGTGGTTGTCCGAAACGCCGAACATCAAGCTGATGCGGTTGGTATCGTTCAGCACGTACGAGAGGTAGCCGAAGCCCTTGCCCTGGTTCGTCCTGTCATGCAGCGCATCGCGCTCGGGCGTCGGGTTCTCGATGCCCATCTTGTCGTCGAGATAGGAGCCGGTCAGGTAGTAGCTGAAGTTGCCCTGGGTGCCGCCGATCTCGCCGCTGGTCTCGATGTGGCCATGGCTGCCGAAAGTGACGCCGACACTGCCGCCGTTGCCGATCTCCTGGCCCTTGGTCTTGATGTCGACGATCGCCGCGGTGCGGTAGCCGTATTGCGCCGGCAACGCGCCGGTGAGCACGCTGATGCGGTCGGCGAAGCGCGTCTCCAGGGATTGGCCGAAGCCGCTGATCGATTCGGGGATCACGACGCCGTCGATGCGGTACTGCACGTTCGAATGGTCGCCGCGCACATGCAGCTGGCCGTAGGAGTCCTGCACCACGCCGGGCGCCTGCAGCACGACCTGGTTCAAGGGCGTGTTCTCGCCCAGCGGCAGATTGGCGATGTCCTGCTGGCTGAAGCGGTAGATCGTGCTGCCGGTCTCGGGCGAGAGGCCGTTGCGCGCGGCGTCGAGCCTTTCGCGTTGGCCGGTGACCTCGACCTTGTCGAGTGTCGGGGCCGAAGCCGCGTTTGCGGGCGGTGTCGCGGGGGCGGATGGCGTGGCTTGCGAATGGGCCGAAAACGGCGCTAGCGAGAGCATGGCGAGCGCCAGCTCCCGTCGGGAAGAACGGAACATGGGTGGGTTTTCCTCTGATCGTGTCGAACAGCCGCATGCCGATGCAGGGCTTGCATCGGCCGCGGCAAGGACTTGCGGGTCAGAGGAAAAGCGGGGGCCCGCGGCTGCGCGGGCTGGGCGCATCGACGGCCGCGGCGTGCACCGCCTCGGCTGGCGCGAGGCTGTGCTCGAAGCTGAGCAGGGCGAGCGCCGGCACCTGCGGCGCGGCCATGCCGGCGATGCCGGAGAAGGCCAGGCACTGGTCGCACAGCCGGTCGGCCGGCTGCGGCTCCTTCTTCGATGTCGTCGAATCCCCGGGATTCGAATCGAAGCGGTAGTGCGAGAGCTCGTGCCACGCCGCACCCTGCTGCGCGAACAGCATGAAGAGCGGGAGCAGCAGGAGCAGCAGGCGACGACGCATCGGCCGCCATTCTGACGCCAGTTCGTGACCGACGTGTGTGCTGCGGTCAGCGCAGCGGTTTCATCGCCCGCAGGTTCAGGCTGATCTGCCGTCCGGCGAAGCGGTAGTTGCTGGTGTCGGCGAAGAAGCCGAAGCGCTCGACCCGCTCCATGCCGACGAAGCCGGCTTCGCTGAGGAATGCGGTGAGGAACTCGGCCGTCAGCCCGACGCCGTGGTAGTCATAGGCGTCCACGTGGCCGCCGAACATCATGCGCATCGTCATGAAGCGCTCGTTGACCGAGAGGGTCTTGTCGAGGATCAGCGAGGCCAGCACTTCCAGATCGGGCACGCTGATCAGCACCCAGCCGCCGGGCTTCAGCGCACGGCACCATTCGCGCAAGGTCTTGCCGAGCTCGTCGCGATAGTCGAAGTGCTCGACCACGTGCGAGGCGTAGACCACGTCGAAGGTGTCGTCGGCGAAGCGCGACAGGTCGTTCGCGTTGCCGAGGTGGTCGACATGGTCGCCGGGCAGCGCGTTCATCACCTCCCAGCCGTTGACCCGCAGCTTGCCGCCGATGTGCAGCCGGCGTGGCGCGGGCGGGGGAGCGGGCGGGGCTTCGGGAGCATCGGCGGTGAGCGTGGTCGCGCCGGTTCGGACGGCCATGTCCACCAGTGCGGCTTCCAGGTTGCGGCAGAAACGCTCGGTGTCGAACAAGGCATGGGTGGTTTGATTGGCGAGCAGCCGGGCCTTCAGGTCGTGCAGGCGCAGCGGGTGCTGGGCCAGCTCGATCGCCAGCGCCTCGTAGCCCTCGAACGATTCGGCGACCAGTTCGGGCAGGCCGATCGCGCGCAGCAGGCTGCCCGCGACGCGCGACGGGAAGGCATTGCCGCTGCAGGTGATCACCGGCAGGCCGGCCATCAGCGCATCGGCCGCGGTGGTGTGCGCGTTGTACGGCGAGGTGTCGAGGAAGACGTTGGCGAGGCGATAGCGCGCGAGATGGTCCTCGACGCGCGGCACCCGTTCGGCAAAGACCAGGCGCGAGGGCTCGACGCCGCGTGCCGCGGCTTCGCGCTGCAGGTTCGCGCGCGTCTGCGCATTGCGCGCCACCAGCCACAGCACGCTGCCCGGCGTGCGCCGCAGGATGCGCATCCAGACGTCGAACAGGGCCGGGTTGATCTTGTAGTCGTGGCTGAACGAGCAGAACACCGTGCCGCTCTCCGGCAGCCCGCACTCGGTGCGGCTCGGCGTGTGCTCGGAGATCTGCAGCCCGCGGTCGGTCGGCAGGTAGGTGTCCGGCAGATAGGCGATCTGCTCGGTGTAGAAGGCCTGGTGTTCCGGCGGGATCACGTGCCGGTCGGCCAGGATGTAGTCGTGATAGCCGGTGGCCATCGTGCCCGGGTAGCCGAGGTAGTTGACCTGCACCGGCGCCGGCCGGTGCGCGAAGATGCCGCAGCGCGAATCGCTGGTGAAGCCGGCGAGGTCGATCGCCACGTCGATCTCCATCTCGCGCATCAGGCGTGCGGTCTCCAGCGGGGTCTGCCGGCGGGCATCGATGAAACGATCGAAGGCCCGCTGCATGCGCGCGCGGATGCGGCTGCCGTCGTCGACGCCGAGCGAGATGCCGATGGTCTCGAACCTCGTCTTGTCGTGGCGCTCGATCACGCCGGCCATCAGGTGGCCGACCGGGTGCTCGCGCAGGTCGGGCGAGACGTAGGCGATGCGCAGCCGGCGATGCTTGTAGCGCTCGCCGTTCCACAGCGCGGCGGCGGGCTTCGGGAACCACTGCGCGGCGAAGATGCGCGCGGCCTGCTGGTGGTCGCTCGCCGAGTCGCTGATCGCCATCAGGCCGAGCGACTTGCAGGTCTTCTTGCCGTCGCGCAGGCCGTCGATGACTTCGGCCGAGAGGGCGGGGTAGTTCGTCCAGTCGCAGACGTGCAGGCGCTCGTAGCAGAGCAGGCCCTTGCCGTACGGATAGTCGGGGTTGATCGCGAGCAGGCGCTCGAACATCGCGATGGCTTCGTCGCTGCGCTTGAATTCGCTCAGCAGGATGCCGCAGTTGCCGAGCGCGGACTCGTGTTTCGGGTTGATCGCGAGCAGGCGCTGGAAGCGCTCGACCGCGTCGATATGGCGGTTCATCTCGCGCAGCAGCGCGCCGCTGTTGAGCAGGCATTCGCTGTAGTCGGGCTTCAGGGCGATCGCGCGGTCATAGGCGCGCAAGGCCTCCTCGCGCCGGCCGACGGCCTGCAGCGCGAGCGCGCGCGCGAACCACATCGGCGCGAAGTCGGGCGTGTGCGTGATGCCGCGTTCGGTCAGGCGCAGCACCTCGTCGTGCGCGTTCTGCTGCATCAGGATGCCGGCGAGCGAGTACAGCGCGACCGGATCGTTCGGCCGCACCGCGAGCACTTCGCGGAACAGGCCGGTGGCTTCGGCGATGCGGCCCTGGTTCTGCAACTCGATCGCGCGCAGCAGCGGGTTGGCGACGGGGGCGGCGGCCGCGGGGGTTTGGAGATCGGACATGAAGGGGGGCTCCCAAGGAATCGAAGGACCGCTCCTTCGGCGTTCGCGGCGGGTGGCGGTGCGGCTCATTGCAGCCACGCGGTGATGCCGCGTCCGAGCGAGCGCAGCAGCGCGGTGGATTGCTGGCCGTCGTGCAGCGCGTTGATGTAGGCGACACGCAGCGCGTAGTGCTCGCTCTCGGCCGACATCACGTCGAACAGCGAGCGGCGGCCGAGCTGCTGCCATTGCTGCAGGGTGGCGTTGCGCAGCTGGTCGCTGTCGCGCACCACCTCGCTGCCGCGGCGTGCACGTTCGAAGGCGTTCAGCGCCTGTTCGTGCACTTCGGCCATCTTGTAGCGCCGGTTTTCCAGCGCATCGGCGAGCTGCAGGCGTGCGGCGCCGGCGCGTTCGCGCGCCGCGTCGAGCGAAGGCTGCGCGCCCGGGTTCAGCAGCGGCACGTTGAGCGAGACGCCGGCGGTCCAAGAGGCCGATCGGCCGGAGCCGATCGCCTTGGCGCCGGAGACGACCCAGGACAGCTGCGGCTTCTGCTCGGCTGCCACCGATCGCGCCAGGCTCTCCTGCGCATCGGCCTGCAGCGCGAGGCTGGCGATGTCGCTCGCGTTCTCGGCCTCGGCGACGATCTGCTGCAGCGGCGGCGGGGTCAGCAGCAAAGCGCCCATGCCGTCGCCGGTTGGCAGCCGGCTGCCGATCAGGCGCTGCATGCGGATCTCGACCTGGCGCAGCGTCGACGCGCTCTGCACCACCAGCAGCGCGGCCTGCTGTTCGTTCTTGCGCGCCTGCACCAGCTCGCTGTTGCGGCCGCGGTCGGCTTCGACGATCTCTTCGAGCGCCTGCACCAGGCAGCTCATCTGGCGGTCGTACTGGCGATAGATCTGCGTCTGCAGCCGGAAGCGGCTGCGCTCGATCGCGAGCGAGACGGCCTGCAGCGCAATCTGCTCGCGCGTGCTGACGCCGTTCTGCTCGGCCGCCTTCGCGAGCTGGCTGCGCCAGTCGGTCAGCTCGCGGGTGCGGCCGCCGTCATAGATCAAGGCGCTGAAGCTGACCGTGGTGCGCGACTGGAAGCCGCTCGACGTGGCGCTGTCTTCGTAATTGCTGCCGCTCGGGCCGAGCGTGCTGGAGAGCGAGAGCTGCGGCTGCGCGGCGGCGCGCGCGGCGGCGGTGTCCCCTTCGGCGGCCTGCGCGAGCAGGTTGGCGGCGCCGACGGCATCACTCTGGCGCAGCGCGTCGCGCACCAGGGTCTGCAGCTGGGTGCGGGCGTCGACCGGCACGCTTGGCGCCGGCGCGCTGGCGGCGGCGTCCGGCGGCGGCAGCCGGTCTTCGTCGATGCAACGCGCGGCCGTGGCGGCGCCGCTGCAGAGCGCCAGGGCGGCGCACAGCAGCGCCGTGAGGCAGTGGGAGCGGCGAGAGCGGGTGGGTGTCATTCGGTGTCTGGGCGGTCGCCGCTGCGCAGACGCAGCGGCCCCGGGAGTACACCGCGACCAGGCCCCGGCAGGTGCGCCGATAACCGGGAGGAAGGCGGCCTATTTTTTTCCCGTGGCGGCTGCGCGGCCACTTTCGTGGAGCACCAGGCCGCGGTACACCGCCGTATGCGCCGGCGTCGGCACGCCAAGCTCGATCCCCAGGCCATGCACGCGGCCGCTGAGCCAGCGCAGCTCGAGGCGGTTTCCGCGCTCGAGGTCTTCGGCCATCGATGAGCGGAACGACGGCGGCATCGTCGCCAGCTTGGCCATGACCTCGTCCGCCAGCCCCGCACCGACCGCGACGCCTCGGGCTCGTGCCACGGCAATGGCTTCCTCGACGAGCTGGCGCTGGAACGCGTGGGTCTCGGGATGCCCGAGGATCGCGCCCATGCGAGCGCGCAGCAGCGAAGTCGCGCCCGACAGCGAGGCCAGCGCGATGAACTTCTCCCAGATCGTGCGCGTTGCCTCGTCGCTGAGCTTCACGGACAGTCCGTCCAGCCCCGTTGTCGCCTGTTCCAGGCGCGCCATCACCGCGTCGCCCTGAGCCCGGTCGGCGACGATCGCGTGCAAGCCTCCCGGCGAGCGAATCACGCCGGGCGCATCGATCACGGCGGAGACATAGATGACGCCGCCCAGGACCACGGCCGCGGGGTCGACGTGACGACGGATCATGGCCACGCTGTCGATGCCGTTCTGCAGCGTGAGCACGCGCGTGCCGGGCCCGACCAGCGGCGCCATCGCCTGCGCCGCGCTGTCCGTGTCGAAGAGCTTCACGGCGAAGATCACGAGATCGACCGGCCCCACGCTCGCCGGATCGTCGGTGGCCACGACGCGTGGCAAATGCAGCGGCCGATCCGGATGCTCGATGCGCAGGCCGTCTCGCCGAAGGGCCTCGAGATGTGCGCCGCGCGCAATGAACGCGACGTCCTGGCCGGCCTGCTGCAGCCAGGCGCCTGCATAGCCTCCGACACCACCCGAACCCATGATCGCGATGCGCATGATCCGTCCTCTCGATGAGATCGCAGTATCCACCGCGACGGCGAAAGTGTTCGTCAACGTCGAGACCTTCGCCCCTTACTTCGACATCGTCACGCCCTGAGGCTGTGCGGCGCCGCAGGCAAGGGCCTCCTTGCCGTCGAGACCAGACTTCGATGCCGTCTCGAAGGGGATTGCTGCGAGCCGCAGCAAAGCGTCCTCCTCGTCTCCTTCGCCTCGCAGGAAGGCGTGCACGATCTCCCCGGCCGCCTCGCTCGCCGCCAGAAAGCCCGCATCCCGCGGCCGCAGCCAGCTCAGCTCCGTCGTCCTGCGCGTCATGCGGAAGAAATGCGTGCAGAGCTGGTTCGCATGTTCGTCCGACCAGGCCAGCGCATGCGCCGGCTGGCCCATGTGGTCGACATGGACGCTGCGCTGCACCGCCTCGCTCGCCGCATGGAACGCGAACGCGCAGGCCGGCGCCGGATGCGGCGTGCGTGCCGAGACGGCGATGCCGAAACCGCCGAGCGTCGCGCCACACG
>Ga0105238_10005137_pt1 | contig 12940 bp, 10 predicted proteins | sample KBSC34metaG_FD_81526 | JGI IMG/M metagenome (GOLD analysis project Ga0105238, IMG submission 81526) | Corn rhizosphere microbial communities from Kellogg Biological Station, Michigan, USA - KBS C3-4 metaG | ecosystem: Host-associated > Plants > Roots > Rhizosphere > Soil | place: Michigan, USA... | reverse complement strand
TGGGCGCGACGACGCGCGCCGGCATGCTCACCAATCCCCTTCGCGACCGCTTCGGCATCGTGGCACGCCTCGAGTTCTACACGCCCGCGGAGCTCACCACGATCGTCACGCGCTCGGCGCGGCTGCTCGCCGTCGCCGTCGATCCGTCGGGAGCCCTCGAAATCGCGCGCCGCTCGCGCGGGACGCCGCGCATCGCCAACCGGCTCCTGCGCCGCGTGCGCGACTACGCGGAGGTGAAGGCGACGGGGCTCGTGACCGCCTCGGTCGCGGACATGGCGCTGCGCATGCTCGACGTCGACGCGATCGGCCTGGACCTCATGGACCGGAAGCTCCTCGCCGCGATGATGGAGAAGTTCGGCGGGGGCCCCGTGGGCATCGAGAACCTCGCCGCCGCGATCGGGGAGGAAAGGGACACGATCGAGGACGTCCTCGAGCCCTTCCTCATCCAGCAGGGGTACCTCCAGCGCACGCCGCGCGGCCGGGTCGCGACCCCGCTCGCCTGGCGGCACTTCGGCCTCGCGCCGCCCGCGGGCGGCCGCCCGGGCGACCTCTTCGACGCCGCGCCGCCCGCGGAGGGCGCGCCGTGAGCCGCATCGCGACCCGCCCCGCGCTGCAGCCGGAGCTCTTCTCGTACTCGTTCCCGGTGCGCGTGTACTACGAGAACACCGATGCCGGCGGGGTCGTCTACCACGCCGAGTACCTGCGCTTCCTCGAGCGCGCGCGCACCGAGTGGCTGCGCCACCTGGGCTTCGACCACCAGGGCCTCGCGCGCGACCACCGGGTGAGCCTCGTCGTGACCGCCCTCGCGATCGATTTCGTGAAGCCCGCGCGCCTGGACGACACCATCTCGATCGGGGTGCAGCTGGAGTCGCTCGGCAAGGCGCGCTGCGTCTTCGCGCAGGAGATCCGGCGCGAGGACGAGGTGCTCGTCCGCGCGAAGGTGACGGTCGCCTGCGTCGCGGGCGATTCGATGAAGCCCGCCGAGATCCCGGAGGGCCTGCGCCGCAAGATGGAGGCGGCCACATGAAAGCGAGCCCGGCATGATCGTGAGCCACGACCTGAACGTGCTTTCGATGATCGTGAACGCGAGCATCGTGGTGAAGTTCGTGATGGCGCTCCTCCTCTGCGCCTCGATGCTCTCGTGGACATACATCTTCATGAAGCTCTTCGGCATCCGGCGCGCGAAGGGCCAGGCGGAGAGCTTCGAGCGCGAGTTCTGGAGCGGCTCGGACCTGGTGGGCCTCTACCAGCGCGCCTCGGGCGGGCGCTATCCCGCCGCCGGGATGGAGCGGATCTTCGAGGCGGGCTTCAAGGAGTTCCTGAAGCTGAAGGGCCGCGCGGGCTCGGACATCTCAGCGCTCCTGGACGGCACGCGCCGCGCCATGAAGGCCACCTACCAGCGCGAGCTGGACGCGCTCGAGTCGCACCTCAACTTCCTCGCGACCGTGGGCTCGGTGAGCCCGTACATCGGCCTCTTCGGGACGGTCTGGGGGATCATGAACGCGTTCCGCGGGCTCTCCAACGTGGCGCAGGCCACCCTCGCGCAGGTGGCGCCCGGCATCGCGGAGGCGCTGGTCGCCACCGCCATGGGCCTCTTCGCCGCGATCCCGGCGGTGATCGCGTACAACCGGTTCAGCCACGACATCGACCGCCTCGCGAGCCGCTACGAGAGCTTCATGGAGGAGCTGCAGAACATCCTCCAGCGCCAGGCCCACGTCCCGGACCGCGACATGACCGCCACGGTGACCCAGCGGCCGCGATGAGGGCGACGCGATGAGGCGGGAGCGCCGCGCCATGGCCGAAATCAACGTCGTGCCGTACATCGACGTGATGCTCGTCCTCCTCATCATCTTCATGGTCGCGGCCCCCCTCATCAACCCGGGCCAGATCGACCTTCCCCAGGTGGGCCAGAAGCTCGACCCCGCCGTGGCGCCCATGGAGGTGCGGGTGCGCGCCAACGGCGACCTCGCGCTCGTCGACCGCACGCGCTCGAGCGACGAGCTCCGAGTGACGCGCCAGCAGCTCCTGGGGCTGGTCCGCGACGCGCAGCGCGCGCATCCGGACCAGGCGGTCGTGATCGCGGGCGACCGGAAGGTCGCCTACGACGAGGTGCTCAAGGTGCTGGACCTCCTGCAGCAGGGCCAGGTCCGCCGCGTGGGACTCCTCGCGCGCCCCGCCTCGCCGTGAAGGCCCCGGAGAAGGACGCCCCGGCCCGCCGCCAGCGCGCGCAGCCCGGGCGCGGCCGCGCGATCGCGCTCGCGATCGCGGTGCACGCCGTCTTCTTCGCCTTGATCGTCTTCGGGGTGCGCTGGCAGAGCATGCCCACGCCCCCGGTCGCCGCCGAGCTCTGGGACAAGCTTCCGGCGAAGGCGGCCCCGCCCCCGCCGCCCGCGCCGAAGCCGGAGCCCGCGCCGCCCAAGCCCGAGCCCGCGCCGCCGCCCAAGCCGGAGCCCAAGCCGGAGGAGGTGAAGCCCGCGCCGCCGCCCAGGCCCGATCCCGCCATCGCGGAGAAGGCCGAGCGCGAGAAGCGCCTGAAGGAGGAGCGCGAGCGCCTGGAGGAGCAGAAGCAGGAGGAGCTCCGGAAGAAGCGCGAGAAGGAGGAGGCCGCCAAGAAGAAGCGGGAGCAGGAGGAGGCCGCGAAGAAGAAGCTCGAGCAGGAGCAGCTCGCGAAGAAGAAGCGGGAGGAGGAGCAGCGCCGGCGCGAGGAGCAGCGCGCGCAGGAGGAGGCCGAAAAGGCCCGCGCGGCGGCCGCCACGGCGCGCCAGGTCGAGATGCAGAAATGGGTGGACCAGATTAAGGCTAAAATCCTCTCTCGGGCGAACGTGCCGGACACGGTGCCCACCGGGACGGAGGTGAGCGTGCGCATCCGCATCCTTCCCGGCGGGGACGTCCTGGACATCGTCGTGACGCATAGTGCGAGCCCCACGTACAGCGCCGCGATCGAGCGCGCCATCCGCAGCGCGCAGCCGTTGCCGGTCCCGCCCGCCAACTCGGAACTGTTTCCGCAATTCCGCGACCTCAACCTGAATTTCCGGCATGAACGCTAGAAGCATCACCGCAATCGCCCGCAGCCTCCTCCTGGGGCTGGCACTCGCCGCGGCCATGGCGGCCCGCGCCCAGCTCACGATCGACATCACGACGAGCGGCGGGCGCCAGATCCCCATCGCGATCGTGCCGATGGCGGGCGAGGCTTCGCAGCCGCAATCCGTGAGCGAGGTCGTGGGCGCGGACCTTTCGCGCACGGGCCTCTTCCGGCTCGTGAACGCGGCCGGCGTGAGCCCGCTCCCCACGGAGCCCTCGCAGGTGAACTTCCCGGACTGGTCGGCCCGGAACGCCGAGGCGCTCGTGATCGGGAAGATCGATCCCGCGGGCGACGGGCGGGTCGAGGTGCGCTTCCGCCTCTTCGACGTGCAGAAGCAGGGGCAGCTCGCGAGCTACTCGTACGTGGTGGCACCCGCGCAGCTGCGGGCCACGGCCCACCGCATCGCGGACGTGATCTACGAGAAGCTCACCGGCGACAAGGGCGTCTTCTCCACCAAGATCAGCTACGTGGTGAAGCGCGGCACGCGCTACGAGCTGCAGGTGGCGGACGCGGACGGCTTCAACGCCCAGTCGATCCTCGCCTCCAACGAGCCGATCATGTCGCCCTCGTGGTCGCCGGACGGAAGCCGCATCGCCTACGTGTCCTTCGACCAGAAGAAGCCCATGGTCGTGGTGCAGAGCCTCGCGCAGGGGACCACCAAGGTCGTCGCGAATTTCCGGGGCAACAACAGCGCGCCCGCCTGGTCGCCGGACGGCCGCTTCCTCGCGGTGGCGCTTTCCAAGGACGGCCTCACGCAGATCTACCGCATCCCGGCCACGGGAGGCCCCGCCCAGCGCCTCACCGACTCGACCGACATCGACACGCAGCCCGCCTTCTCGCCGGACGGCCAGTGGATCGCCTTCACGTCGGACCGGGGCGGCTCGCCGCAGGTCTACCGGATGCCGGCCTCCGGCGGCCCCGCGCAGCGCCTCACCTTCGAGGGCAGCTACAACGTGGGCCCGCGCTACAGCCCGGACGGGCGCTTCCTCGCGTTCGTGCAGCGCGACGGCGGGCGCTACCGCATCGCCACCCTCGAGCTCTCGACGGGCCAGGTCCAGGTGCTCACCGACGGCACCCTCGACGATTCACCCAGCTTCGCGCCCAACGGTAAGATGATCCTGTACGAGGCCCAGGTCGGCGGGCACGGCCAGCTCGCGGCGGTGTCCGGCGACGGACGCGTGCGCCAGCGGCTCACGTCGTCGGCCGGCGACGTCCAGGATCCCGCGTGGGGACCGATGCCGACCAATTGAGCGGGGACTTCCAGATCCCGCACCGTCCTGCCTCCAACTACCCTAAAAAGGAGATTCGCCCAGATGAAGAACATCGCTCTCTACCTCGGCCTCGCCGTCCTCGCCGCCGCCTGCTCCAGCGAGCCGGCCAAGAACGAGGCGCAGGTCACCGATCACGGGACGACGTCCACGCCTTCCACCGGCGGCGGGACCGGATCGACCACGCGGCCCGCGGAGAACGCGAACGTGCAGGGCAACCCGCTGCGCGACCCGAACAGCATCCTCTCCAAGCGGAGCGTCTACTTCGACTTCGACTCCAACGTCGTGAAGGACGAGTTCCGCGGGATGGTGCAGGCGCATGCGCGCTACATGGTCGACCATCGCGACGCGCGCGCCCGCATCGAGGGCAACTGCGACGAGCGCGGCAGCCGCGAGTACAACCTCGCGCTGGGCCAGCGCCGCGCCGAGGCGGTGAAGAAGATCATGACCGTGCTGGGCGTGCAGGACGGGCGCATCGAGACCACGAGCTACGGCGAGGAGAAGCCGGTCGCGATGGGCCACGACGAGGCCGCCTGGGCGAAGAACCGCCGTGCGGACATCAAGTACGCGGGTGAGTGAGGCGCGCGCCGCCGCCGTGCGGCGCGTCCTGCCTGGGCTCGCGTTCGCGGCGGCGGTGGCCTTCGCGGCCGCCGCCCCGCGGCCCGCGCACGCCGGGCTCTTCGACGACGACGAGGCGCGCCGCCGGATCGACGCGCTCCGGAAGGAGCTCGCGCAGCAGGGCCTCGACAACGAGGCCCGCATCCAGAAGCTCGAGGACCAGCTCCGGAACATCGGCGTGGTGGAGCTCGTCCAGCAGCTGGAGCAGATGAACCAGGAGATCGCGCGGCTCCGCGGGCAGATCGAGGTGCTCGCGAACGAGAACCAGCAGCTGCAGAAGCGCCAGCGCGACTTCTATCTCGACCTGGACTCGCGGTTGAAGCGCCTGGAGCCCGCGCCGGCCGGGGGCTCCGTCCCGCCTTCGGGCGCCAGTCCGCCGCCCGCGACCCCCGCCGCGCCGCCCGCATCCGCCTCGGCGGCGCCCGCGACGCCCGCGGGACCGCAGTTCGGGCCGGCACCCGCGGCCTCCGGATCATCCTCGGCGCCGCCCTCGCGCGAGGACCAGGCGCGCGAGATGCGGGCGTACGACGAGGCCTCGAACCTCTTCCGCCGGAACGATTTCGGGGCGGCCGTGGAGGCCTTCCGCGCGTTCCTCAAGGACCATCCGTCGAGCGCCCTGGCACCCAACGCTACGTACTGGATCGGCATCAGCTACGCGAACATGAAGGACTACGGCCACGCGCTCGCGGCCCAGGAGGAGCTCCTCGCGAAGCACCCGCAATCGGCCAAGGCGCCGGACGCGCTCCTCGCCATCGCCGCGATCCAGGCCGAGCAGGGCGACGCGCCCAGCGCGCGGAACACGCTCGAGGACATCATCGCGCGCTATCCCTCCTCGGAGGCCGCCGGCAAGGCGCGCACCCGGCTCGCCGCGCTCAGGCGTTGACCGCTCCATGAAGCGGGCGGTGGTCCTCCTCTCCGGAGGGCTCGACTCGGCGACCGTGCTCGCGATCGCTTCCTCCGAAGGCTGGCGCTGCCACGCGCTCTCCGTCGACTACGGCCAGCGGCACCGGGCGGAGCTCGACGCCGCCGCGCGCGTGGCGAAGGCGCTGGGCGCCCACGAGCACCGCATCGCGCGCGTGGACCTGGGCGTCTTCGGGGGCTCCGCGCTCACCGATCCCGCCATCGCGGTGCCGCGCGCGCCTTCCGAAGGCATCCCCATCACCTACGTTCCCGCGCGCAACACGGTCTTCCTGGCCCTCGCGCTCGCGCACGCGGAGGTGGTCGAAGCGGATGCGATCTTCACGGGCGCCAACGCCGTCGACTACTCGGGCTACCCCGATTGCCGGCCCGAGTTCCTGGCCGCGTTCGAGCGGCTCGCGAACCTGGCGACCAAGCGCGCGGTCGAGGGCCACCCGATCGCGATCGAGGCGCCCATCGTCGACATGACCAAGGCCGAGATCGTGCGCCGCGGAGCCGCGCTGGGCGTCGACTACGCGCTCACGGTCTCCTGCTATGAGGCCGATGCGCAAGGTGCGGCGTGCGGGGCGTGCGACGCCTGCCGCTTCCGCCGCGAAGGCTTCGCCGCGGCGGGCATGCCCGATCCCACGCGGTATCGCGGCTAGAATGGCGGGACTTTTCGGAGGCTCCTTGGAAAGCAGCTCGCACGTGGGCGCCCTCGTCGCCTGGGCCGGGTTCGCGATCGCGTTCGTCTTCGGCGCGGTGGCGAACCGCACCAATTTCTGCACGATGGGCGCGGTCTCGGACGTGGTGAACATGGGAAGCTGGGCGCGCATGCGCATGTGGCTCCTCGCGATCGCCGTGGCGATCCTGGGCACCCAGGCGCTCCAGATGGCGGGCCTCATCGACCTCTCGAAATCGTTCTACACGCGGCCCAACGTCACCTGGCTCTCGTACATCCTGGGCGGATTCCTCTTCGGCGTCGGCATGACGCTGGGCTCCGGCTGCGGCAGCAAGACGCTGATCCGCGTGGGCGGCGGGAACCTGAAGTCGCTCGTGGTCTTCGTCTTCCTCGGCATCGCCGCGTACATGACCCTGAAGGGCGTCTTCGCGGTGTGGCGCACGCGCTGGATCGACGTGGTCGCGACGGACCTCTCGCGCTTCGGCCTTCCGCGCCAGGACCTCCCGGCGATCCTCTCGGCGGCGACCGGGCTTTCGGCGCGCGTGGCGCAGGCCGGCGTCGCCCTCGCGCTCGCCGCGGCGCTCCTCGCCTTCGTCTTCAGGGATCGCGACTTCCGCGCGAGCTTCGACCACGTGCTGGGCGGCGTGGTGGTGGGCCTCGTGATCGTGGCGGGCTGGTACGTGACGGGGCATCTCGGTTACGGGGAGAATCCGGACACGCTCGAGACCACGTTCCTCGGGACCAACAGCCACCAGATCGAATCGCTCTCGTTCGTGGCGCCCGTCGCGTACACGCTGGAGCTCCTGCTCCTCTGGACCGACCGCTCGCTCGCCGTCACGTTCGGCGTCGCGGCGGTCCTGGGCGTGGTCGCCGGATCGGCCGCCTACGCCCTCGCCTCGCGCACGTTCCAATGGGAAGGCTTCGCCGGCCCCGCGGACACCGCACGCCACGTCGTGGGCGGCCTCCTCATGGGATTCGGCGGCGTGACCGCGTTGGGCTGCACGATCGGGCAGGGCCTCACGGGCTTCTCGACGCTCGCCGTGGGCTCCATCCTCACGTTCGCCTCGATCGTCGCGGGCGCGGCGCTCACGATGCAGGCGCAATACCGCCGCATGCTGCGCGAGGCGTGATCGGAAGGCGATTTGGTTTGACCCGGTTTCGCGCCGGAAGATATAATTTTCGTTTTTCCGGGAAGCGTTTCCCGCGCTTCCTTCCGCAGGTCCAGCGTTTCCGGGGCGTTAGCTCAGCTGGTAGAGCAGCGGACTTTTAATCCGTTGGTCACTGGTTCGAATCCAGTACGCCCTACCAATTCTCCAATAGTATCAATCCATTAGAAGCGAGCCTTCCGCGGCTCGCTGGGATGTGCGGATTCCCCGGCGCCATCGCGCGGGCCTGCGCGACGCCGCCCACGTGGCGAAGCCGCCGGGCGAATGGGGAATAATCCGGCATGGCAAAACCCATGACGGCTGCGTTCCTGCTCGTCGCGGCCGCGTGCGCCCTCGTCGCCGCGGTCCATGCCGGCGAGTGGATCGACCTCAAGCTGCTGGACCTCGAGTTCCGCGCGCTTCGCGCCCACGCGGCTGCGGCCGGCGAGGAGCCGATCGCCATCGTCGGGATCGACGAGGCGTCGGTGCGCGCGACTCCCGAGCCGATGACCCTGTGGCACAGGCCGCTCGCGGAGTTCCTGCACGGCATGGCGCTGGCGCAGCCGAAAGCGGTCGGGATCGACCTCGTGCTGCCCGAGCGAAGCTACGATGCGGTGCTGCCGGGGGCGGACAAGACGCTCCTGCGCGCGCTCCTCGAAACGCGCCGCGTGGCGCCGGTGGTCCTCGCCGTCACGAAGGAGCCGGGCGGCGGCATGCGGCCTGTCCACCAGGTCTTCCTCACCGCGGTGGGAGACGGCAACGCGGCCTACGCCCTCTGGCCCGTCGATCGCGACGGCGTCGTGCGCCGGTTCACCGAGCGCCTGGGCGACCACGGCGAGCGCGTGCCCACCCTCGCGGGGCGCCTGCTGCAGCTCGCGGGCGCGCCGCCCGGCGAGGGACTCCTCGACTTCGCGCGCGGAAGCGATCTCGGCTACACCCCCTTCAAGGACGTGGTCGACCTGGCGAGGCGCGGCGACGCCTCGCGATTGCAGGAGCTCTTCCGGGGGAAGATCGTCCTCCTCGGGGCGCTGCTGCCCTTCGTCGACCGCCACGCGATGCCGGTCGACATCGCCGCATGGGAGGCGGGAGCGCCCGATGCGCCCGCGGTCGTGCTCTACGCGCAGGCGATCCGCACCGGGCTGGGCGCGGGGTTCATCCGCGAGGCGCCGCCCCTCGCCGTGGCCGCGCTCACCCTGCTCTGCGCGCTGGGCTGGCTCGTGAGCGCGCGGGGCGCGGTGGTGGCCGCCATTTTCCTGGGGACGTGCCTCGCGGCGCTCGCCGCCTCCACCGCGTTGCTTGCCCGGGGGGTTCACTGGCCCGTCGCCGGCACGCTCCTCGCGCTTGCGATCGCGCTCGCCGCGCGCTTCGCCTGGGACACGTCCGGGCGCCTGGTCGAGCGCCTGCGGCTGCGCCGATCGTTCGCGGGGTACGTGAGCCCGGGCGTGCTCGACGGCATCCTCGCCGGGAAGCTCTCGCAAGGCCTCGGGGGAACGCGGCAGCGCATCGCGATCCTCTTCGCGGACGTGCGCGGCTTCACGCGCCGCTCGCAGGAGATGCCGCCGGAGGAGGTGATCGGGATGCTCAACCGCTATTTCGACCGCGTCACCGCCGCGATCCATCGCCACGGGGGAACCGTCGACAAATTCATGGGCGACGGCATCATGGCGTTCTTCGGCGCGCCGAATCCGCTTGCCGACGCGTCGCGGGCGGCGGTCCGCGCGGCCGAGGACATCGTCGCGGGCGTCCACGAGCTCAACCGCGAGATGGCCGACGACGGCTTGCCGCCGCTCGCGATCGGCATCGGCATCCATGCGGGCGAGGCCGTGGTGGGGCACGTGGGCTCGGCGTCGCGGCACGAATATACTGCGATCGGCGACGCGGTGAACGTGGCCTCGCGGCTCGAGGGCGCCACGAAGGAAGCCGGCTACACCCTCGTCGTGAGCGGCGAGGTCTACGAGGAGCTGGGGGAGAAGGGCGGCTGGACGGACCTGGGCGAGCTCGCGCTCAAGGGCCACACGCCGGTCGCCGGCTACGGCAGGTATCCCGTGAAGGAGGCGCCATGACGCCGGTCCGCGTTGCCCTGTGGTTCTTCCTCCTCTGCGCGGCCACCGCGGGCGGCGCGGCCGAGACCGCGGCCATCGTGAATCGCATCGACGGGAGCGCCACGGTCACGCGCGCGGCGAAGCCGGCGAGGCTCGCGGTGCTGGACGAGCTCGCCGCGGGCGAGACCGTCGACCTGCCGGCCGGGTCGACGCTCGCGGTGATCGCGCTCGCGTCCGGCGCCGAGCTCACGTTCGCCGGTCCCGCCCGGCTCTCGTTCGACGCGGCCGGAGCGCCCGTGGTGACGGGCGGCTCCGCCGCCAGGGTGCGCACGCCGAACCGTCCGTCGGCGACGGACGCCCGGGTGCGGCCATCGTCCGTCGCCCAGGCGGCGCTCGTGATGCGCGCCGCGGAGATGGCGGTGCCGCGCTCGGCGAACGACATCCTGCAGCTCCTGGACGCCCACCGACCGGATCCTGCGCTCCTCGCGAAGAATCGCGCGATCCTCGACCGGCCGATTCCGGCGGACGCTTCGAGAAGCGACCGGGTCCAGGCGCATCGCGCGCGCGCTCTCGCGGCGGAGGCGCTCGCGCTGGGCGATGTCCAGGTGGCCGAGCTCCGGGCCGCGCTCGCGGACATGGACCCCGACACCATGGCCACTTGGCGCGTGAAGCACGAGCTTTTCCACGCGCTCCGGCTCCGCGGCAGCTTCGGCGAGGCGATCCAGACCAAGCAGGACGCCCTCGCCATGGCGAGCCGCGAGAACGGGGCGCGCATCACGGACGCGCTCGTCCTCGCGGAGATCTACGCCGATTCGGGGAACCTCGACGAGGCGCGCACCATGCTCCAGCAGGCAAGGGGCATCGTCGCCCAGATGCACGCGAGGGCCATGGGCGGCAGGGGCCGCCGCGGCAACGGCGGCGGGGCCGGCGGCGGGCCCGCGCAGCGCGCCGCCTACCAGGAGGCGAACATCGCCCGGTCCACCGCGATCCTCCTGATGGCCGAGGGAAAGTACCAGGACGCCGAAGCCATGTTCCGGCGCGCCCGCGACCTGCGCGAGGAAACGATGCGGCTGGGCAATCTGCCGTCGGACGACGAGGTCTCGATGGAGCGCCGCCTCGGCACCATCGACCGCGCCGAGCAGGGCATCTCCCAGGCGCTTGCCATGCAGGGGCGCCTCGTCGAGGCGGAGTACTGGGCGCGGCAAGTCGTGGTCCGCGTGCTCGACCGGTTGGGGCCCGAATCGACGCGATCCGTGCACTTCGTGCAGGTCCTCGCCGGCATCCTGAACGAGCAGGGCCGCTTCGCGGATGCGGAGAGGCTCCTGCGCTGGTCGCTCGCGACGCTCGACATGAACGGAACCTCCCGGGATTCGCACACCTATAGCCTGGTGCAGCGGCACCTCGCGGTGAGCGAGGTCGGACAACGCCGGTTCAAGGAAGCGGCGGACATCTACGACCAGCTCCGGGCGGCGCTCGCGGGCCAGCCCGAGCTCGCGGTGAAGCTGCTCCGGTCGGTCGTGTGGGCGCAGGCCCTCTACCAGACCGGCCGCGCGGCCGAAGCGGTCGCGCTGATGGAGTGGGAGGTGCGCGAGCGCGAGAAGATGAGCGCCTCGCGCGCGGATCGGCTCCTCGCCGAGATGCGCGGCTTCTATGCCATCGCGCTCCACCGCGCGGGCCGGAATGCAATGGCGCTCGAGCAGTTCTCCGCGGCCGTGCCGGTGCTGATCGGGAAGGGCGCGACCGTGAGCGAGGAGCAGGGCGGATTCGTCGGGCAGGTCCGCAGGCTTCGGCTCATCGTGGACGACTACATCGCGCTCCTCTTCGACATGCGCGACGCGTACCCCGGCGGTCCCGATGCCGCGCGCGACGAGGCCTTCCGCCTTTCCGATTACGCGCGCGAGCGCACGACGCAGGTGGCGCTCGTCGCCGCCGCGAGCCGCGCCGCGGCCGACACGCCGGAGCTCGCGGACGCGGTGCGCGACCTGCAGGACGTCGAGCAGCGGCTCGCCGCGGCGGGCACGGCGCTCGAGCGCCAGTTGGGGCTCGCTGGCGGCGGGCCCGACCGGCGCGCCGTCGAGGGCCTGAGGGCGGCCATTCGCGCGCTCGAGGAGGAGCACGCCTCGCGCGTCGCGGCGATCGAGCGGCGGTTCCCGGCCTATGCGGACCTCACGACGCCACGGCCCGCCTCCGTGGGGGACGTGCGCCGGCTGCTCCGCGACGGCGAGACGATGGTGGACATCCTGGTGGGACCGGAGCGTACGCACGCGTGGGTCGTGCCGAAGGCGGGCGCGGTCCGCTGGGCATCCGTCGCGCTGGGCGACCGGGATGCGGGCGAGATCGTGCGGACGCTCCGCAAGTCGGTCGATCCCGGGGACGTGACGGTCGACCGGCTGCCGGAGTTCGACGTCGCGGCGGCATCCCGCCTCTACGAGCTGCTCCTGCGGCCGTTCGAGGCCGACATAGCCGAGGCGAAGACCCTCGTCGTCGTCGTGAACGGCGCGCTCGCGGAGCTCCCCTTCGGCGTGCTCGTCACCCAGCCGGCCGCGGTCCCGCGCACGCCGCTCCGGTTCGCGGGCTATCGCGACGTCCCCTGGCTCGCGCGCCGGGTCGCGATCGCGCAGCTCCCCGCGGTCAACACGTTCGTGACGCTGCGCTCCCTTCCCCCGATTGCGGGCGCCCGCGCCGCCTACGCGGGGTTCGGCGATCCGCAATTCGGCGCGACGGCGGCGGCACGCCTTCCCGCCGAGGGGGCGTTCACGAAGCGCAACCTCTCGCTACGGCGGGTGAGCGAGGGCTCCGCGGACGCGGGCTGGGTGCCGTACGGCGAGCTCCCGCCATTGCCCGACACGCGCGAGGAGGTGGTGACGCTCGCCGTGGCGCTCAAGGCCGATCCCGTGGCCGACGTGTATCTCGGAGCGGCCGCGAGCAAGGCGAACGTCCGCGAGGCGGACCTCGCGCACCGCCGGATCGTCGCCTTCGCGACCCACGGCCTCCTCGCGGGAGACTTCCCGGGCCTGGACCAGCCGGCGCTGGCGCTCGCGTCGGACGGCGATGCGTCTTCGGGACTCCTCACCCTCGAGGACATCCTCGGGCTCAAGCTGGACGCCGACTGGGTGGTGCTCTCGGCGTGCAACAGCGGGGCGGGCGACGGCAGCGGCGCGGAGGCGATCTCAGGCCTCGGCCGCGGATTCTTCTACGCGGGCGCG
>Ga0105238_10005135_pt1 | contig 12941 bp, 5 predicted proteins | sample KBSC34metaG_FD_81526 | JGI IMG/M metagenome (GOLD analysis project Ga0105238, IMG submission 81526) | Corn rhizosphere microbial communities from Kellogg Biological Station, Michigan, USA - KBS C3-4 metaG | ecosystem: Host-associated > Plants > Roots > Rhizosphere > Soil | place: Michigan, USA... | reverse complement strand
GGTGATGCTCAGGCTCAGGTTCCGGGCGGCGCGATCACCGTCACCGCGCACACGCAGGCGCAGGGCGGCGCAGCGTTCAATTTCAATGGCGCCAGCAACAACGCCTATTCCTTCATCACCGCCAACCCGAACGCTGCGGCGGTCACCGCGGCCTTCTCGGGTCACAGCAACGTCGCGACAGCGTTCGGCGGCGGCAATTCCACCGTGCTGGCCGAAGGCTGGCAGGGCGCCTTCTACGCGACCGGGGCGACCGGGTCGCAGGAATACATCAGCAAATTCAACTTCTCCGTGAATACGTCCAGCCTGTCCGGCAACCTGATCGTCGGCCTGCTGGACGCGCAGACCCTGGGGACGGGCTTCTCGTCGCTACACTTCACGATCACGGTCGGCGCCGCGACGGCGGTGGACCAGACGTTCAACTCGCTGGCGACGGCGCAGACGTTCTTCACGAACCATGCGCTCGACCTGGGCGCGGTGCCGCAAAGCCCGAACCTGGCGATCCAGATCACCTTCGATCTGATCTCCAGCACGGCCAGCTCCGGCTTCGGCCAGAGCCTGCTCATCGGCGCGACCAACACGACCTCGCCGCCGATCCTGACGGTGCCAGGCGCGCAGATCGTCCAGCAGGGCAAGTCGACCCAGATCGACGGCATCACCGTGGCCGAAACCGACCCGCTCGGCGCGGGCCAGACCGTCACGGTCGACATCTCCAACACCAACGGCCTGCTGACGGCGGGCGGCGGCGGCGCCGTCATCGGCGGCAACGGCACCAACCACATCACCATCACCGGCACCGTCGATGCGGTGAACGCCGCGCTGGCGAACCTCGCGGACACCGACAACGACGCCGACACCCTGACGATCAGCGCCAGCGACACCCGCGGGGGCGTCGCGCCGCCGCAGACCGTCACCATCGGCGTCAACGTCCAGCCCGTGATCACGGTCCCCGGCGCCAAGAATCTGGCTCAGAACGTCCCGACGGCGATCTCCGGCGTCAGCATCGCCGACTCCGACGCCACGACGTTCGGCGAGACGATCACGACCGACCTGACCGACAGCGGCGGCCTGCTCACGGCCAGCAACGCTGGCGGCGCGACGGTGACCGGTTCGGGCACCAACCATCTCCACATCGTCGGAACCCTGGCGCAGGTGAACGCCGCGCTGGCGAGCCTGACGGATCAGGACAACACCACCGGCGTCGAGAACATCACCCTGACGGCGTCCGACAGCCGTGGCGGCACGGCGACGACGCAGTTCATCCAGATCACGGTGACCGGCCTGCCGGCGATCAGCGCCCCCACCAGCCAGGTGATTGGCCAGGGCCGCGCGACGGGAATCAGCGTCAGCCTCTCCGAGCCCGGTAACGTCCCGGGCGAGACCTTCACGACCGACCTGACGATCACCGACGGCGCGCTGTCGGCGAGCAATGCGGGCGGGGCGACGGTGACCGGATCGGGCACCACCCACCTCGTGATCTCCGGCACGCTGGCGCAGGTCAACGCCGCCCTGGCGACCCTGACCGACCTGGACAACACGGCCGGATCGTCGACGATCCATATCACCGCGACCGACAGCCTGGGCGGCGCGGCGCCGCCGAAGGACGTGGCGATCACGACCAACGGCCTGCCGACCATCACGGCGCCGAGCACCACGGCGGTGAATCAGGGCGCGCCGACCAGCATTGCAGGCCTCAGCCTCGCGGAAGCCGGCAACACGTCCGGCGAGGGTTTCACCGCCGATCTGACCAACACCAACGGCCTTCTGACCGCTAGCAACGCGGGCGGCGCCTTCGTCACCGGCTCCGGCACAAACCACCTGGTGATCAGCGGCTCCCTGGCTCAGGTGAACGCCGCCCTGGCGACCGTTTCGGACACCGACCTCGACGCCGATACGATCCACCTGACCGCCACCGACAGTCTCGGCAACAATGCGACCGCGAACATCGCAGTCACCGTGACGACACCGATCCCGGTGATCACGGCTCCGGCCAGCAAGGTGATCGGACAAGGTCAGGCCGGGACCATCGCGGGCGTCAGCGTTGCGGAAGCCGGCTTCGTGCCGGGCGAAACCATCACGACAGACCTTACGGCGAGCGACGGCGTGCTTGCCGCGAGCAACGCGGGCGGCGCCACGGTGACCGGTTCGGGCACCGGCCATATCGTGATCACCGGCACCTTGACCCAGGTGAACGCCGCCCTGGCGACCCTGACCGACCTCGACAGCACCGCCGGCTCGTCCACGATCCACATCACCGCGACCGACAGTTTCGGCAACCCGGCGACGCCCAAGGACATCGCCGTCACCACGAACGGCTTGCCCGCCATCACTGCGCCGGCGTCGACCAACGTCACCCAGGCCGTCCCGACGGCGATCGGCGGCATCGGCCTGTCCGAGAGCGGCAACACCACCGGTGAGACCTTCACCGCCGACCTGACGAACACCAACGGCCTGCTGGCCGCCAGCAATGCGAGTGGCGCGACCGTCGCAGGGTCCGGGAGCAGCCACCTGGTGATCAGCGGCACCCTGGCGCAGGTCAACGCGGCCCTGGCCACGCTGACCGACACCGACAGCGACTCCGATACGATCCACCTGACCGCGAGTGACAGCTTCGGCAACAGCTCCAACGCCAACATCACGGTCAATGTCACGACGCTCAATCTCGCGATCGCGGCGCCCGCCAGCCAGGTGATCGGCCAGGGCCGCACGGTCGCCCTGTCAGGGGTGAGCCTCTCCGAGCCGGGCAGCATCCCCGGCGAGACCTTCACCGCGCACCTGACCGACACCGACGGCCTGCTGTCGGCGAGCAACGCGGGCGGCGCGTCCGTCACCGGCTCCGGCACCAACAACGTCACCATCAGCGGGACACTGGCGCAGGTGAACGCGGCGCTCGCGACCCTGACGGATCTCGACAGCACAGCCGGTTCGGACACGATCCACATCACGGCGAGCGACAGCCTGGGCAACACCGCCCCGCCGAAGGACGTCACGATCACCACCAATGGCCTTCCGATCATCACCGCGCCGGCCACGGCGACGGTGAACCAGGCCAGTTCCACCGCGATCTCGGGTCTGAGCCTGGCCGAGAGCGGCAACACGACGACCGAGACCTTCACCGCAGATCTCAGCAACACCAACGGCCTGCTGGCCGCCAGCAACGCGGGCGGGGCGACCGTCACGGGGTCCGGCACCAGCCACCTCGTGATCAGCGGCACCCTGGCGCAGGTCAACGCGGCCCTGGGCACGCTGACCGACACCGACAACGACGCCGACACGATCCACGTGGCCGTCAGCGACAGCCTCGGCAATCTCGCCACGCCGAAGGACATCGCGGTCAGCGTCTCGAACCTGGCGCTTTCGATCGGGGCGCCGACCAGCCAGGTGCTGGGTCAAGGGAAGTCCGCGGCCCTCAGCGGCGTGAGCCTCGCCGAACCGGGCGCACTTCCCGGCGAAACCTTCACGGCGCACCTGACCGACACTGACGGCAAGTTGTCGGCCAGCAACGCGGGCGGGGCGACCGTCACCGGTTCGGGCACCAACAACCTGACGATCTCAGGCACGCTCGCGCAGGTGAACGCGGCGCTCGCGACCCTCACGGATCTCGACAGCACGGCCGGCACGGACACCATCCACATCACCGCGACGGACAGCCTGGGCAACACGGCGGCCCCGAAGGACGTCTCGGTGACGACGAATGGCTTGCCCGTCATCACGGCGCCGGCCTCGACGACGGTGAACCAGGCCAGTTCCACGGCGATCCCGGGGGTCAGCCTGGCCGAGAGCGGCAATACGACGGGTGAGACCTTCACCTTCGACCTGACGAACACCAATGGCCTGCTCGCGGCGAGCAACGCCGGCGGGGCGACCGTCACCGGCTCCGGCACCAGCCACCTGATCATCAGCGGCACGCTGGCCCAGGTGAACGCTGCGCTCGGCACGCTGTCCGATACGGACGCCGACGCCGATACGATCCACCTGACCGCCACCGACAGCTTCGGCAACAGCTCGAGCGCCAACGTCGCGGTCGCAGTGAACGCTTCGAGCCAGACATTCAACCTGACGACCGGGACCGACACGGTTCATGGCGGAGCTGGCGCGGACACGGTCAACGCCGCGTCGGGAACCTTGAGCAGCGGCGATATCGTCGACGGCGGCGGCGGCGCCAACGTCCTGAACCTGCAGGGTGCTGGCACGTTCAACCTCGGCGCGCCGTCCACGGTGACCGGCTTCTCGACGATCAACGCCCGCGAGGGACAGACTGCGTTCTCCAGCGGAGCCACCAACATCCCTGCGCAGAACCAGGTCGTCATCCTCAGGGACGGTCTGAACGGCGTCACGCTGAACGTCGCGTCGGCCACGCTCAACGCCAGCAATCCACGGCCGGGCACCATCACCATCGCGGCGGGCAACAACAACGCGGTGATCAACCTGGGCTCGGGCAACGACGCTGTCACCCTGGGCAGCAACCTGCAGACCGTCCACGGCGGCAGCGGCGTCAACACCTTCAGCGTCACGGCCGCGTCCATCGGGGCCACGATCCAGGGCGGCAGCTCCGGCCAGAACCAGCTGATCGTCACTGGTGGCGGCACGATGACGATGGGCGCCAACATCAGCCAGGTCGCGACGGTGAACCTGGCCTCCGGCGCCAGCGCGTACAATTTCACGGCCAATGCGATCGCCGGGCTGGTGGTCAACGACCTCAGCGCGTTCGGCGACACGATAAAGGCCGGCGCGGCGGGTCAGACGCTCGTCAGCGGCGCGGGCGCCGACACGATGGTGGGCTTCGGGTCCGGGGCCACCACCTACAAGTCCACGGCCGCGGGGATGAATGGCGACTCGATAACGAACTTCGCCTCCACGGATCGCATCGACCTCTCGGACATCGCGTTCTCGGCCAACACGACGGTCGCCTTCAATCCGATCAGCGCGACGCAGGGCACCCTGACCGTCTCGGTCAACGGGACGCAGCGGGCGCAGGTGACGCTGTTCGGACAGCTGATGAACGCCAGCTTCTCCGGCCAATCCGATGGGGCGGGAGGACTGTTGATCCTGGATCATCCGCAGCAGGCCCAGGCGGCCCTGGCGATTCCGGCGGGAGCGTAGCGTAGCCCGCCGGTAGGCCCGTCACCGGCTCTGGAGGTCCCCGGTTCGATCCGGGAGCCCGAAGGGTGCGCGAGACCTAGCCGCCCTGCGACTTCGCCTTGCGCACGGCGATCCCCATCACTTCGAACCGCGAGCCCCCCAGCAGGTGGTCGACGCCCAGGTAGGCGCGGGCCGGCATGGGGCCTTTGAAGTACGTCCGATAGACGGCGTTGAAGGCGTCGTAGTCGGCGAGATTGCTGGAGAAGACCTGTACCGACACCAGTTCGTCCATCGTCAGGCCCCCGGCCTCCACCATGCGCTTGAAGTTGTCCATCACCCGCCGGGCGGACTCGGTTGGGGTGGCGCCGCCCCTGTCGGTCACCCCGGCGACGTAGAGCGTCTCCCCGGCCTTCACGGCCGCGCTGTAGGGCGCGGGGCTGCCATCCGGCAGAGGCGAGGCCGGGACGTGGGTCACGGCCAGGTCGGCCGCCGAGGCGGCGAACGGCGCGAGCGTCACGCCCGCGGCAAGGATGATGGCTCTCAGCGTCATGGATGGTCTCCGAGGATCGACGCCAGTGCGTCGCCGGCACATTGCCCAGGCCAGGCGGCGGGGGCGAGGGCTAAGGCTGATCACCTCGTCGCTCTGCCCGGAAGCGTGGGGGCAAGGGCGACGGTGGAGGGGGGATTTCCTGGCGGTGCGATCGTCCTGGGTGGCGACGCGAAGCGCCGCTTCGGAACCGGGCGTCTCTTCGTGGGCTCCAGGCGTAGCGTCACCCGGGCCAGGTGCCTGTCACATCTCGACGAATTCCTTGCCGTAGATGGTCGTCCACTCGGCCACTTCGTCGAGGGTCAGCCGTGCGGCGTCTTCGGCGACGCGCAGCACGTCCAGCAGGCGGTCCGAGCGCGCCCAAAGCGTCGCGGCCCGGTGTTCAAGGTGCATGAGTTCGAACTTCATCTGCTCCGACCGGTCCGCCAGCCGGGAGAATTCGGACTGGAACCGCACCCCGTTCATGCTGGCCACGACCGCGGGAAGGATGGCCGCCAGGGCCACGAACACCGGCTCGGCCAGACCGTGGACCAGGGCCTCCACGGGCTTGGGCAACAGGTGCGCGAGCCCAAGACCCACGAGGGCCAGATCGACGAGCACGATCAGCACGATCAGGGCGTTCAGCTGGCGCCCCGCCCGCTCGAGCCAGTGGGTCATGCGCGCGAGGACGGCGGCATTCGTCTGGTGGTAGATGCGCTGGGCGCGGATCCATCCCTCGCCAACCACCGGCGCAGCGGTCTCGGCGCGCGGGCGGATGGTGGCGCCGGTGACATTCGGCAAGGTCTCGAGCGGCAGCGCCTGGCGTGCGATCGAATAGAACAGCCGATCGATGACGCCCTGGGTCGCGACCCGGGTGGCGTACGGCTGTGAGACGTGAGACGGCGGGCGCAGGCTTCCGGCGAGGGGCAGGAACGCCATGGCGCGCAGGCGCTCCGAAAGGTAGCGATAGTCGGCCGCGCGATGCGAGATGCGCTCGCCGTGCGCATGCCGCGCCAGCACCGTCATGCCCGTGACGGCGAGCAGCTTCAGCAGGCCCAGCCCCAGCAGGATCCAGGAGGCGGCCGCCTCGGACAACAGCTCCTCGCCGGCGGCCAGCAGGGTCAGCAGCGAGAGAACCGCGAAGGCGACGGCGGCGATGGCGAGGGCGTATCCCGCGAGAAAGGCCCCGCGATGCAGGCTCGAATAGTAGCTGCTGAGCGCGCTGGCCCGGGTGCGATAGGCCCTGTAGGGCTCCATCGGGGTTGGGGAGGGCGCCGCCGGCTCCGCCGCCCTGCGAAATCTGCGCTCGAACCCTGACCAGACGCCCGACAGCACCGCGCCGAGGCGCAGGGGGCCGCGTCCCGGATCGACCGTCCCGTAGAATTCCTTGAGCAGCCCGGAGACGTAGGCTTCGTCCATCTCCAAGCCGTCGGGTCCGATCAGATCCGCCACGAGCGCGGCCAACTGGTCGCGGGCGGCGTCGCCTTGATAGCGGACGGGTTCGTCGAGGTCCGAACGGGTCCGCAGGATCGCGATCTCCGGGTCACCGAGGCGAAGCAGGATGACCGGCACGCCGAACTCCAGCGCGTCCCGTACGGTCTGGCGCGTGCCGCCGATCTGGCTGGGCGCGACGTGGTCGTCCACCGCGACGAGCACATCGCATTGCCGCAGAAGGATCTCCGATTGGGCGGCGAATGCGCTGCCCCGCGCGTGGGCCGCGCGCCGGGTCTGCGCCTCCGGATCGTCGTCGACGATCCTTGGCAGGGCGCCGTCCAGCTCCATCACGAAAGCGCAGGCGTCCGCCTGCCGCGCAAACGTCGCCTCGTCCTCGACCGGGCTGTTGGCGACGTAGGTCGCCCGGTCGCACGGAAGGATCGCGCCCAGAACACGCTCCACGCCCGGGAAACGTGCGGCCGAGGACAGGAACAGGTCGGACGCGATCTGGTCGGCGCCGTCGGCCAGCCCTGTCACGAGCGACAGGCGCGCCGGACGATCCGGGGAGAAGCGTAAGGCCAGCGACTGGCCGGCCTCGATCTGGCGGTGAAGGATGGCCAACCGGCCGGCCACTTCGCGAAAGATCAGGTCCAGGGTCTCTGACAGGCCGTCGCGGGCGGCCTCCGGGACATGTCGCTTGCCGGCCACCGATAGGGTGAGCGCCAGGCAAGGCTTCTCGAGCTGGGGTGACGCCATCGTCAGGTCGGGGCTAACGCCGACCCGTCGACGACGCGCCGGTCCGGCTGCGGGCCGCCGACACGCTGACCGTTCGTGGCGATCACCGTTTCAACCCAGGGAGGCAATCGACGCAGTATTTCCCCCGCTTCATCCCCGCCGCCCCGATTTCGATTGTCTCAGGCGCTCATGAGTACCCACAAATAGTTGAGGACGATAGGATCGGCGTCCGAGGGCAAGGAGGAGGCGCGATCGGTGGCGGATGTCTTCATCTCCTATGCGCGGGAATCGGCCACGGCCGCTCAGCGGATGGCGATGGCCCTGCGGTCGGCTGGCTTCCCCGTGTGGATCGACGACCAGCTGCCGGCGCATGGCGAGTTCCCCGCCATGATCGAGGAGAAGCTGCGGTCGGCGAAGGCGGTCCTGGTGCTGTGGTCGGCGGACGCCGTGACCTCGCGCTGGGTGCCGGCGGAAGCCGACATCGCGCACAAGGCCGGCACCCTGGTGCAGCTCACGCTGGATAGCGCTTCGCCACCCTTGCCGTTCAACCGGTTGCAATGCGTCCGCCTGCGGGACTGGGACGGGGACCTGACGGCGCCGGGCTGGCTCAAGATCGCGGCGGGCATCGCCGATCTCGTGGGCCAGCCGACCTCTCCGCCGGCGGCCACGGCCGCAGCGGCGGCTGCGCCTGAGGCTCGCGAACCCCTCCTGGCCGTCCTTGCGTTCGACAATCTCTCCGGCGACCCGGAAGTGGCCTATTTCTCCGATGGCGTGTCCGAGGAGATCCAGCAGGTCGTGGCGCAGGGGTCCGACCTGCGGGTCATCGCACGCTCGTCCAGCTTCCAGTTTCGCGGCGCCGGCAAGGCGGTCCGGAACGTCGCCGCCGAGCTGAAGGCCACCCATCTGCTGGACGGATCCGTCCGGCGAAGCGGCGCGCGCGTGCGGATCGCCGCCCAGCTCGTGGAGTGCGCCAGCGGCACGACCCTGTGGACGAACCGCTTCGACGGCGATCTGACGGACATATTCGACCTGCAGGAGCGCATCGCGGCGGCGGTCGCCCAGGCCCTGCAGATCACCCTGGCTCCGCCAATGCAGACCCAGGTCTCCGATCCGGCCGTCTTCGAGGACTTCCTGCGCGCCCGGAGCCTGATCAGCGAGGGGGGCGGGCTGTTCGACGCCGCGGCGGAGGACGCGCTGCCGCTGCTCGAAGAGGTCGTCAGGGCCGCGCCGGACCATGCCGCGGCCTGGGAGCTGCTGGCGGGCTGCCGCGCCTGGACCCTGCGGTCGGGGCATCGGCGGGCCAGCTATGACGAGGGCCGCGCGGGCGTGATCGAGGCGGCGGAAACCGCCCTGAGGCTCGACCCCAAGCGCGGCGGCGCGTACGGGGCGCTGTCCCTGCTGGAACCCTGGGGCGCGTATGCCGACCGTGAGCGGATGCTGCGCAAGGCGCTGGCCGTCACGCCCAACGATCCCCGCGCGCTGACCGAGATGAGCGCCTTTTCCTGGAGCGTCGGGCGTTTCCGCGACGCGCTGGCCTTCGCCGAACGAGCCTGCGAGCTCAATCCGCTCATGCCCGCAGCGCGGTTGCAGGTGGCCCAGATGCGGACCTACGTGGGCGACTACGAGGCCTCGATCCGGATGCATCGCGAGCTCTATCAGCGGTGGCCGCGGAACTTCGCCATCCTCATTTCGCTGCTCAATTTCGCCTGTTCGCTCGATTTCTGGGACGACTACAACGAGGTGGTCGGCGAGGCGGCGCATTTCCAGGGCTGGCAAGCCAGCTTCCTGCGGGCCACCATGCAATACGCCGAGGCCCTGTCGTCGAACGATCCGCAGAAGCGCGCGGACCTGCTGGCCCGCTACACAGCCATCGTGGAGAAGTCTGGCACGCTGCCGCTCAACTACCTCGAAGCGCTGAGCACGCTGGGCATGACGGACGAGGCCTTCGGCTTGGCGCAGAAGGCTTCCTTCGCGCACATGTTCGACCCCGACGGGCCGATGCCGAGCGGATCCTTCCCAGGCTGCATCCTCGGGCGCTGGAGCGGCCTCAACAAGAGTCCGCGCTTCATCGGCCTCTGCGACAGCCTTGGCCTCTCATCCTACTGGGCGAAGTCAGGACAATGGCCCGACTGCGTCGACTGGGCGCCCTTCGACTTCAAGGCCGAGGTCCGTCGCCGCGCCGCCGCCTGAGGTCATCGCGGAGCGCCGTAGGTGTAGAGCGTTCCGATCACTTCGAAATCGACGTTGGACGTGAACGAGAAGGCCAGTTCCGCCTTGATCGGGATGGAGTCCAGATCCCAGTCGACTTCGTCGACCGTCGCCGGGGGCGAATTGCGGACATGGCCGGCCGGCGGGCCGACCGGCCCGGGCTTTTGCGCGCCGAATATGGTCTTCAGCACCTCTGCGATGCTGTCCGACCAGAGGAAGTCGATGTCCACCTGGGCAGGGTCGAAGAACACGATGTTGTCGACTTCGGAATGTGACGATTTCGAAGCGACGATAGCCCGATAGATGGCCGCGCCCATGTCGAAGCAGTCGCGGAACTGCTTGAGATTGTCGAGTTCGACGCCCTGCTGAAAAGGGCTCTCACCCACTCCGGCGGGCGGCGCATGGTCGGCGAACACGCCGCTTCCGCCCAGGATGCTGACGAAGCGCTCCAGGTCCGGATTGGCCTTTAGCATGGTCGGCAGGTCGGCCGACGCCACGTCGCCCGTCTGGATGTGAACGCAGGCCAGGAGCTGGGTGATGGAGCGGGGACTGAACGCCTTGATCCCGACCATGGCGGTGTCGATGTGCAGGTGGGCGGGGTCGGGCCCTGCTTCCCGCGTCATCGTCGCCAGGTTCACGTCGGTGCCCCAGATCTCGCGGCTGCTGAAGACGGCCGTCGGGTTGTTGCAGAACACGAACGGCTGCACCCAGACCAGCTTGGGATCGACCAGAAGCTTGTCGGGGGTGACTGTGCGCCGCAGCACAGGAATGCCCAGATAGAGCTCGAGGTAGCTGAGCGCGTCCCATCCGACCGGATTCGCGCCGAGGCGCTGCAGCGTGCCGGGGTTGTGGCTGGCGACCTCGGGCACGTCCGCCACCGTGAACAGGCCGAACTGCGGCCCGGGCAGCGGCTCGTATCGGTAGGGCGCCCGGTCCGGATAGCCGCCGTTGAAGTACTTCTCGAGGTAGGCCTCGACCCTCTCGCGGTCGAGGCGGATGGCGAAGCCCCAGGTTCGGACGCCGCGCGCGCGCCACGGCGGCAGCAACTGCTGGGTGGCGAAGGAGTCGATGAAGGCGGTCACGGGCCGGGCCTCCGGAAGAACCCCTGCCAGGGCCTCAGCCGCGGCGCGAGAAGCTGACCGGGCACGGACGGACCGCCAGCGGCGCCTGGGAAGACCGGGGTGAAGGTGTGCACCGTGCGCATCTCGTCGAAATCGATATTCGCGTTGAAGCGGTAGGCCGCTTTCGGCTGGAACGAATAAGACCGGCCCGTCGGGGCGACCTCGGCGTCGGGGTCCGGCAGCTTCAGGAACACCTTGAGGATGCCGTGGAAGCTTCCCTCGTCGTGGAACGTGATGCTGACGTCGGGTTCCTTGTAGAAGACGATGTTCTGGATCGCCGAGTATTTCGAGCGGCAGCTGATGAGCGCTTGATAGACCGCCTTTTCGGGCTGGGCCGCGTCGCGGAACTGCTTCAGCGAGATCGTCCGCATCGCGGTTGGCATGGTGCCGAGCGAGATGGTGTCGACAAAGTCGCTGAGGGTCCCCAGGCCGTCGATCAGGTCGCTCGCCGTGCGGCTCCTGAGCAGGGTCCAGAATGACTCCTGATTGGCGGTCCCGCGGAACGTCGGCGCGGCCGGCCCGGTCGTCACCTCCAGGAAGGGGAGCTGTTTCTGCAGCTCGCCTTGCGTCAGCGACGTCCAGCCGGGCAGGGTGACACTCCCGGCGAAGCTGTCCGGGAACACGCCCTCGCCAAGCTTGATTTCGGCCTTCAGCTTCTCCAGCCCCAGCATCTCGCGTCCGCAGATGGCCGACATCGGCTGCTCGACGACGATGAAGGGCAGCGCCCATTCCAGCGTCGTGTCGAGGACCAGGCCCTTGAGACCGTACCCGTAGCGCATCAGCGGCAAGGCCACGAAGACCTCGCGCTGGGTGACGATGCCGCGGTCGCTGTAGGGCGTCGCCTGGAGCACGTATTCCGACGTACGGCTCGCGCTGATCATGACCGGATAATCGATGAACAGCAGCATGGCGTAGGGCCAGAAGGCGCAGGCCTTGTAGGTGAAGCCGCGCTCCTCAGCCGAGCCGAGGTTGAGGTAGCGGTCCGCGTAGGCCTGGATCGGCGCCAACTGCGCCTCCCAGAGGAAGGCGTTCACCGTGACGCCCGGGAAGTGGTAGGGCGGCGGCACTTCCTGGCTGGCCGCCGATTGCACGTACGGGATCATGCCGCAGCTCCATCACGACGCTCAGCGGCGCCGTCGAGCGCCGCACAGCCCAGGCCAAGAATGAAATCCGCGCCGAACACCCGCGCAGGCGTCTGGAACCCGGGGAGCCACGCCCCCGCGAGCACCCGCTGCACCGCGGCGGTGGCGGTCCGCACGCTCACTGTATAGCCATCGAGCGTCGTCATCCGCAGGCGGCGCACACGACGCCACGGATCCATCCCTTCCGCGACCATGGTGAACGCAGCTTGGCTCCGCTGCTCGTGGCTCGGCCGCTCCGGCCAGGCTGCGGCTAGGGTCGCGCCCAGGGCGCGCCAGGGGCCGGCCCCGGTGATGGCCATCGCCATTCCGGTCGCGCGGTAGGACAGTCGCTGCGGCCAGCTGAGCTGGGAATAGACCTCGATATCGCGCACGCCCGTCGTGAATTCACCGGTCACGACATCGGCCCAGCTGAGCGCCGTGGCCTCACGGAGGCCGTCACCGAAATCGAAGGCGTTCACCAGGCTTCCGGCGGGCGCTGTCTCCAGGCGACCTTGTCGCCGGACGAGGACGTCGGCGCTCATCAGCCGCGCGGCGCTCACGGCTGTTCCGCGCGTGATCACCTGGGCGCGCGAAATGCCCAGGCGAAACCGAACCGTCTCGGGCGCCGCCTGCTTGGCCAAGGCCAGCAGACAGTCCGTCGCGACGATCGTCAGCCCGACGCCGGGCATGGCCATGATGCCGGCGTCCTGCGCCGCC
>Ga0105238_10005133_pt1 | contig 12943 bp, 10 predicted proteins | sample KBSC34metaG_FD_81526 | JGI IMG/M metagenome (GOLD analysis project Ga0105238, IMG submission 81526) | Corn rhizosphere microbial communities from Kellogg Biological Station, Michigan, USA - KBS C3-4 metaG | ecosystem: Host-associated > Plants > Roots > Rhizosphere > Soil | place: Michigan, USA... | reverse complement strand
GATGAACCTGGCATCGGCGTGGAAGCTGCCCCTGCTGTTCTTCGTCGAGAACAATCTCTACGCGGTCTCCACCCACGTCGACGAGGTCACCGCCGATACCCGCCTCTCGGTGCGCGGTCAGGGCTTCAGCATCCCGGGCTGGAAGGTCGACGGCATGGATCCGCTCGCGGTGTATCTGGCCGTCGAGGAGGCGTCCCAGCGCCTGCGCGGCGGGGCCGGTTCGGCGATCGTCGAGGCCGAGGTCTACCGCTTCTTCCACCAGAACGGTCCGTACCCAGGCAGCGCCTTCGGCTACCGCACCAAGGAGGAAGAGGGGCAGTGGCGCGGCCGTGATCCGCTCGTTCGGCTCGCGAACGAGATGATCAAGCTCGGGCAGATCGACACCGCGGGGGTCGACGCCGTGCGCGCCCAGGCGCAGGCGGCCATGAGCGCGGCGGTGGCGGCGCTGGTCGAGACGGACCCCGATGACACCAGCAAGCGCCGCATCCGCCCCGAGCTGTGGCCCGACCCCGGCTTCGTCGACGTCGGCATCCGCGGCGACGGGCACGAACTCGCCGGCCTGCCCCGCTTCGACACCCTGAGCCGCAGCGGCGAATGGCGCGACATCAAGTTCGTGGATGCCGTTGCCGCCACCATGGACCGCCGCATGGAGCTCGACGACCGCATCGTCGTGCTCGGCGAAGACGTGCACCGCCTGAACGGTGGAACCAACGGCGCCACCAAGGGACTGGCCAAGAAGTACGGCGACGGCCGCGTGCTCGGCACGCCGATCAGCGAGAACGCCTTCGCCGGTCTCGCGGGCGGACTCGCGCTCGACGGGCGATTCCGGCCCGTTGTCGAGTTCATGTATCCGGACTTCATGTGGGTGGCCGCCGACCAGGTCTTCAACCAGATCGGCAAGGCCCGCCACATGTTCGGCGGCGACAACGACATGCCGCTCGTGCTGCGTACCAAGGTAGCGATGGGCTCCGGCTACGGATCGCAGCACCTCATGGACCCGGCGGGCATCTTCGCCACCGCTCCTGGCTGGCGCATCGTGGCCCCGTCGACCGCTGCCGACTACGTCGGCCTGATGAACGCGGCTCTCGCCCTGCAGGACCCGGTGCTCGTGATCGAGCACGTCGACCTGTATGCGCGCGCCGATCAGCTGCCCGACGTCGACCTCGATTACATCCTGCCGTTCGGCCAGGCGGCGGTGCGACGAAGCGGCTCCGACGTCACCGTCATCAGTTACCTGTCGATGGTGCACCATGCCCTCGAGGCGATCGAGCAGACCGGGATCGACGGCGAGCTCATCGACCTGCGCTGGCTCGACCGTGCTTCGATCGACTGGGACACGATCGGCGAGAGCATCAAGAAGACCAACGCCGTGCTGCTGGTCGAGCAGGGTGCGCGGGGGACTTCCTATGGAGGGTGGTTGGCCGACGAGCTGCAGCGGCGCTTCTTCGATTGGCTCGACCAGCCCATCCAGCGGGTCACCGGCGGCGAGGCCAGCCCCAGCATCTCGAAAGTGCTCGAGCGCGCGGCGATCGCCCGCACCGAAGAGGTCGTGGCGGGACTCAAGCTCATCCGGGCCGGGATGGGTGGCGGCTCGGGCTCCAGCAGCGGTGCGAACGGCGGCGGTCGCTGATGGCAACCGTGATCCGGATGCCGGCCGTGCTCGCCAGCGCCACCGAGGCCGCGATCCAGGCCTGGTCGGTCGCCGAGGGCCAGGTGGTCGAGGTCGGAGACCCGCTCGCCGACATCGAGACCGAGAAGGCCGTCGTCGAATACGCGGCCGAGGTGGCGGGAACGGTCGGCAAGCTGATCGCCCGGCCGGGCGACAACCTGGCCGTCGGCGAGCCGATCGCGATCGTGCTGAGCGCCGGGGAGGGCGCCGACGCGATCGCCTCCGCTCTGGCCGCCGCAGGGGTCGCCGAGGCGACGTCTGCTTCTTCTTCGCAGGAGCCGGCGGCTCCCGCGTCCGAAACTTCTCCGATGAAGAGCCTGGTGGCGGGATCTTCGTCGGAGGCACCTTCAGCCCGCGTCTTCGCGAGCCCCATCGTGCGTCGACTCGCGCGGGAAGGCGGGCTCGATCTCGGCGCGCTGGTCGGCACCGGCCCGGGAGGGCGGATCGTGCGGCGCGACCTGGACGCAGCTCCACACGCCGTCGACCGATCACTCGCGACCGGCACCGCACCGGTCAGCGCGGTCTCGGCGGGCGCGTCGGCACCCGGCAGCTCCGCGGTCGGCTTCACCGATCTGCCGCTGACCGGCATGCGCCGCGCGATCGCTCGCCGACTCACCGAGAGCAAGACCACCGTGCCGCATTTCTATGTGACGGCGCACGTGCGCGTCGACCGGCTGCTCGCCCTCCGGGCCGAGGTCAACGCCGCGGCCGAGCGCAAGGTCTCGGTCAACGACTTCGTCATCAAGGCGGTGGCCGGCGCCCTGCAGGATGTTCCTGCGGCGAACTCGATCTGGGGCGGCGACCACATCCGTCGGTTCGATGGCGTCGATCTGGCGATCGCGGTGGCCGTGGACGGCGGGTTGCTCACGCCGGTGCTGCGGTCGGTCCAGACGATGACCGTGACCCAGGTGGGCGCGCAGGTCGCCGAGCTCGCCGACCGAGCGCGAGCCGGGAAGCTCCGGCAGGACGAGCTGGAAGGCGGCAGCTTCTCGATCTCGAACCTCGGTATGTACGGGGTCGACGAGTTCTCGGCGATCCTGAATCCTCCGCAGGCCGGCATCCTCGCGGTCGGAGCCGCGAAGCAGCAGCCGGTGATCGTCGACGGAGCATTGGCGGTCGGCACCGTGATGACGGTGACTCTCTCGGCCGATCATCGCGTGATCGACGGCGCGGTCGCCGCCGAATGGATGGCGGCGTTCGTGCGTCGCATCGAGAACCCGGTATCGGTCCTGCTCTGATCCGCTGCCGCTCACGGGAGAGGGGGCGGACATCCTGATGGATGCCCGCCCCCTCTTGAGAAGCGATTCGTTCGAAAACGACTACGCGCTGACCTTCGCCGCCGCGATCGGCTTCGAGAGCCGCTCACCGGTCTCGGCGTCGAACGCGTGAACGTGCTCGGCCACCGGGGTGATCGACACGGTCTCGCCGGCGTTCGGGTGCGAGCGGCCGTCGACGCGAGCCACGATGTCGACGCGGTTGCCGTCGACCGTGGTGTGGCCGTAGAGGTAGCCGTCGGCGCCGAGCTCCTCGACGACGTCGACCTCGACCTGCAGGCCCTCGCCCGACTTGGCGATCTTGACGTCCTCGGGGCGCACGCCGATCGTGACGCGGCTGCCGTTGGCCTTGAGCAGGATGTCGCGCTCGACCTTGGCGACCGCCGTGCCGAACTTGATGCCGCCATCGGTCACGTCCGCCGGGAACAGGTTCATGGCCGGGCTGCCGATGAAGCCGGCGACGAACACGTTCGTCGGGGCCTCGTACAGGTCGCGCGGGGTGCCCACCTGCTGCAGCACGCCGTCCTTGAGCACGGCGATGCGGTCACCCATGGTGAGGGCCTCGGTCTGGTCGTGCGTGACGTAGACGGTCGTGACGCCGAGGCGGCGCTGCAGCGACGCGATCTGGGTGCGGGTCTGCACGCGGAGCTTGGCGTCGAGGTTCGACAGCGGCTCGTCCATGAGGAACACCTGGGGCTGACGCACGATGGCGCGGCCCATCGCGACGCGCTGGCGCTGACCACCCGAGAGGGCCTTCGGTTTGCGGCCGAGGTAGGGCTCGAGGTCGAGCAGCTTCGCCGCCTCGAGCACGCGCTGGGCGCGCTGCTCCTTGTTGACGCCGGCGATCTTGAGCGCGAAGCCCATGTTCTCGGCGACGGTCATGTGCGGGTACAGCGCGTAGTTCTGGAAGACCATCGCGATGTCGCGATCCTTCGGCGGGACGTCGGTGACGTCGCGGTCACCGATCAGGATGCGGCCCTCGTTGACCTCTTCGAGGCCGGCGAGCATGCGCAGGGTTGTCGACTTGCCGCAGCCCGAGGGACCGACCAGCACGAGGAACTCGCCGTCGGCGACCTGGAGATCGATCTGGTCGACGGCGGGGCGGGAGGATCCGGGATAGATCCGAGTTGCTTTGTCAAACGTGACAGATGCCATAGCGGTACTGAACTCCTTCACCGGCAGGTACGTGCCGGACGATCCGTAGTGAATGGAAGTGACCGTCAATGTCGAGACACCGTCGGCCATCGGCCAGTATGCCACCCTCGACAGGGGCCCGCATCTTCGAGAGGATGGCTCGGATCGCCTGCCCGTTCAGGCAGCATCCGGGACCCTTTCAGACAGAGTGCCTAGCATTTCCCGCGGTGCTCGATTCGCCCTCGCCAGGAGCGAGGAGTAGTTTTGCGCCGTTTGACCCACCCGAGAACGAGGATTCATGACAGACGGCCCCTTCGGACTGCCTCCGGGGACCGCGCCGCAAGGTCCGACACCCGGCAGGAGCGAGGTGCGCGAGAGCGCGCGGGAGCGCGCGCGTGAGATCCGCGAGCTGCACAAGAAGCAGGATCGCAACCGGCGCCGCATCGTGAGCCTCTCGATCGTCGGGGGCGTGCTGGTGATCGTCGTCGTGGTCTCGCTGGTGATCCTGAACTTCGCCCAGCCCGGCGGACGCGGCCCGCTCAACATGCTCAGCGACGGGATCAAGATCGGCACCGGGTACAAGGCCGTCCGCACGCCTGGGATCCCCGCGAACTCGAAGCCGGTGCCGTCGGCCACCAACGCGCCGGCGGTCATCGACATCAAGCTCTACATCGACTACCTCTGCCCGAACTGCGCCACATTCGAGAAGAAGAACGGCGACCAGCTGCGGGCATGGGTCAAGTCGGGAGCGGCGACCATCGAGATCCATCCGATCGCGGTCCTGACCACCAAGTCGGCCGGCACGCAGTATTCGTTGCGCGCGGCCAACGCGGCCGCCTGTGTCGCCGAGTTCTCGCCCGATCAGTTCTTCGACTTCAACGACGCGCTGTTCGTCGATCAGCCCAAGGAGGGCACGGCGGGGCTCACCGATCAGCAGCTCACCGACCGGGCGAGCAAGGCCGGGGTGACCGAGCTGGCGCAGGTGACGAAGTGCATCGAGGATCACCGCTTCCGCGGCTGGGTGCAGGCGGCGACGACGCGGGCGCTCAACGGCCCCATTCCGGGCGCCAACGTGAAGACCATCGCGGGAACCCCCACGATCATCGTCGACGGCACCCAGTTCAAGTACACGACGGCGTTCGACCCGAACGAGTTCGCGCAGTTCGTGCTGCAGGTCGCCGGCGATTCCTTCACGAAGAACCCGAGCCCCTCGCCGACCCCGTCGCCGACTCCCAGCGCCTCGCCGACCGCGGGCTAGGTCGCGGGCTGGTCAGCGCTCGTCCGGCTGCTGCTCGTCCGGATGCTCGTCGATCGCGGCCCGGAGGGCATCGAGCGCGGGACGGCTGAAGGCGATCAGAGTGATCCGCCGCAGCGCGGTGGCGGGATGCCGCGCGATCCAGTCGCGGATGGTCGCGACAGCGACACGCGCGGCGTCCGGTGCCGGGTAGCCGTAGACCCCGGTCGAGATGGCCGGGAAGGCGATCGACCCGTACTCCGACGCCAGGTCGAGACTGCTGCGGTAGCAGTCGGCGAGCAACTCGGCCGCGCGCGCGGGGGTGTACCGCGCGTAGACGGGGCCGACGGTGTGATGCCGAACGCATCCGTCATCTTCGACTCGCCCGTCTTCGCGCCGTGCAGTCGGCGGCAGGCCTCCAGCAGCTGGGGACCCGCCGCGCGATGGATCGCGCCATCGACCCCGCCGCCTCCGAGCAGCGACTCGTTGGCCGCGTTCACGATCACGTCGCTGGATAGCGGGTGATGTCGCTCTCGACGGCCAGCAGCTCGATGTCCCGCTCCGTTGCCATGGCGCGATGCTAGTCATCGATCACCTAGATTGACGGTGATCGCCGACGGTCGGCGGCGTGACTCAGCGAAGAGGGACCATGTCGCAGGAGAGCTTCCCGACTGCGTTGCAGGCCATGATCGATCGGGCGTCGACGCTGTCGGCGGCCGAGACCGAGTCGCTCGGCTCGCTCTGGGAGTCCGATGAGGAGTTGGTGATGCCCCGGATGTCGGCCGCCGCCGAGCTGCAAGGCGAGTACGACGCCCCCCTGGTGACCAATCAGGCGTTGATCGACGCCTGGGAGCACGCCCTGGATGCCGCGGGCACGGCCGGCCGGGTCACCGAGATCGATGCCGCGATGGCCGCGGGGCGCGCCGCCACGCGCGAGGTGCGACACCTGGACGACAGCCCGAGTGCGAAGAACGGAACCGAGCAGGCGGTGCGCAGCGCGGTGCTGGCCGTCGGCGTGCGCGACCTCATCTCGAGCGCGGACTACCAGACGCTCGTTGAGGCGTGGCAGCAGGTGCTGGGACCGCCGACGACGGAATGATGCACAGCGGAACGGTCGCGTCGCGCAGGAGCTCGCGCGCGGTCGAGCCGAGGATCGCACGAACGATCGGTCCCTCCGTGTGCGATCCGATCACGATGAGATCCGCCTCGGTGCCCCGGTCGCGGAGCGCCGCGCTGGGAGTGCACTCCTCCAGGTAGCCGCCCAGTCGCACCGATGGATGCTCGGCCTGCAGGCGGTCGAGTGCGGCGTCCAGGAGCGAGCGGTGCGCATCACGGAGTTCTTCTTCGGTGTCGACCAGCCAGACCAGTGGGTCGTACGCAGGCAGCGGAGCTGTCCAGGCGTGTACCACCTCGAGGCGGGCCCCCGCTCTGGCGGCTTCCCGCGCCGCGAACTCGAGGGGCGCCGCGCTGGATGCCTCGTCGAGTCCCACCACCACCGTGCCCGTGCTGCGCGGCGTCCACGCCTCGGGGACGATGACGGTGGCGCAGTTCTCGTTGCGGGCCAGCCGCAGGGAGCGCACGCCGAGGCGCTCCTGCAGCTTCGAGCGCTGATGCGAGCCGATCACGAGCAGGTCGGCGTGCTCCGTCGCGGCGGCGAGCGCCTCGCTGGGGTCGTCCTCGGATGCGATCACCTGCACGACCGTGTGCGGCGACGCGTCGCCGATCTGCGATCTCACCGTGCGCAGGGTCTCGGCGACCTCGCTGAACGGGGCGCCCGTCCAGTCGTAGGCACCGACGAGGGTCACCTCGACCCGGTGGCCGCGGGCGCGCTCGATCACCCACTCGACGGCCTTCATACTGGCGGCGTCGCTGACGCCGATGACGATCTTCTCCGCTGCGACCTTGACCATGGGGGTCCTCTCCTCGCGACAACGATGGTCGGAGGTCCCCGTCGAGGGCAGGGTCGTTGGTCCCGGGGCGTCTGCGGCCCGGCGTCTGGGGCCGGCGTCTGGGCCCTCGTGCCTGAGGGACCTATGGCCCTGGTTCGAAGGGCGGCGCGGTCGGCATCCTCGATGTATGAACGCCTCGACCACGCTCGAGCCCGCGGAATGCTGGCGCCTGCTGCACGCCCACACGCTCGGCCGCCTCGCGACCGCGACGGATGACGGCCCGCGGATCTGGCCGATCAACTACCGGGTGCGCGAGCAGTCGCTGGTCTTCCGCACCGCACCGGGGACCAAGGTCACGGACATCAGCCGGGATGCCCGGGTGGCGTTCGAGATCGACGGCCTCGAGTCCGGACTGCATTGGAGCGTGGTCGTGCTCGGAACCGCTCACGTGATCGAGCACGACGATCCGGGGCCTCGCACCGAGCGCGACGAGCTCATGCCGGTCGCGCCGGGTCCGAAGCCCGTGGTGTTCAGGATCTCCCCGGATGCCGTCTCCGGCGTCCGTTTCGTCTCCGCGCTCGAGCCGAGCGCGTTGTGGAACGACCGCCCGCCCGCGTGGCGCTCGCCGTCATGATCCAGAAGGCATCGACGGTGACCCGCGAAAAGATCCTGCTGGCCTCCGACGGCGGGGCGGCATCCGCTGCGGCTCTGCGCTGGGTGATCGACCACATCGGCCACCGGCCGGCCGAGGTCGGCATCGACGTCGAGATCGTCGATGCCGCGCCGACGGCGGCGGCGCCGGCGGACGGCGGGGCGTGGCACGGAAGCGGTGAGGGCATGGCGGAGTTGCTCCGCGTCGTGGCGCCGGCCGTCCGGGTGACGGTGACGGCGTCGGACGAGGCGCTCCGCGCTCTCGAGCGCCGGTCGGACGCGCTCCTCGTGGTCGGGGTGCGTCGACACGATCGCAGCGGGTCGCGATGGGTCGAACGTGCGCTGGCGCGATCCTCAGGACCGGTCGTCGTCGTGCCCTCCGAATGGATCGGCCGGCCGGGACCGATCATGGTCGGCGTCGGCGCGGAGGATGCACCGAGTTCCGCCCTCGCGTTCGCCGAGAGAGAGGCGGAGAGCCGGCACGCGGAGGTGAGGCTGATCCACGCCTGGGACACGACGGGTCCCGGTGAGGTCCCGCCGGCCTGGGATTTCGGCACCGAGTCGATCCCGGAACGGCAGCGAGGCGCACTGGTTCATGTCGTCCGCCGCGAGACGGAGTCGCATCCCGATCTGCACATGACGGCGGAGGCCGTTCAGGGCCAGGTGGTGGCGAAGCTCGGGGCGGCGGCCCGTTCGGCATCCCTTCTGGTCGTCGGGCGGTCTCACCGCGCCGCCGTGACGAGAGCACTGTTCGGCTCGTCTGCAGCGGGCCTGCTAGAACAGTTGCCATGCCCGGTCGTCGTCGTTCCTTGACGGTGGCCCTGCCGCCCGGAGTACGATTGTGAGCGGTCGACTCCGTCGAGGGATCGGCCTGGTCGCTCGCTATCCGCTCGTGCCCGCGACCCTCGTGGTCGGGGTGATCGCGGTGGTGCTCGCCGTCGCCGCACCCGAGCCGTGGGGCGCGTGGGTGGCCAGCGCATACGCGCTCGGGGTTGCAGCCTGGGTCGCGATCGGGATGTTCCGAGAGCTTCGGTCCGGACGGTGGGGCGTCGACGTCCTCGCGATCGTCGCCGTGGTGTCGACCGTCCTGGTCGGGGATCACTGGGCCGCCTTGATTGTCGTCCTGATGATCACCGGGGGCCGAGCCCTCGAGGACTACGCGTCGCACCGCGCCCAGGACCAGCTCCGTGCGCTGCTCGATCGCACCCCGCGGGTGGCCCACCGGCTGCGGAGCCACGGGTCCACGGAGTTCGACGAGATCCCGGTCGCCGACGTCCGCATCGGCGATCTGCTGATCGTCAAACCGGGCGAGACCGTGCCGATCGACTCCGAGCTGCTCGATGAGACAGCGGAGCTGGACGAATCGTCGCTGACCGGCGAGAGTCTGCCGGTGGCGCACCAGGCGGGCGATCGGCTTCGCAGCGGCAGCGTCGCGACCGGGGTGACCGTGCACGTGCGCACCGTCGCCCTGGCGCGCGACAGCGAATATCAGCAGATCGTGCGAATGGTGCAGGATGCGGCGGGCACCAAGGGACGATTCATCCGCATGGCCGATCGCGTGGCCGTCCCGTTCACCCTGCTGGCTCTCGCCATCGGGGCCGCCGCGTGGGCGCTGTCGGGCGACCCGGTGCGGTTCGCCGAGGTTCTGGTGGTCGCCACCCCGTGCCCGCTGTTGATCGCGGCTCCTGCCGCGATCGTCGCGGGGATGGGCATGGCGTCCAAGCACGGCATCGTGGTCAAGGACGGCGACACGCTCTCGAAGCTCGCGCGTCCGGCCGTCGTGGCATTCGACAAGACCGGCACGCTCACGCGCGGCGCTCCCGAGGTCGTCCGGATCGAGGCGGCGGTCGCGGGTGCCGAGCGGGAGCTGATCGCCCTGGCCGCCGCGCTCGAGGCGGGCTCGGCGCACGTGCTCGCGCGGGCCATCGTGCGGGCGGCCGGGGACTCGCCTCTGCCCGGCGTGGACCATCTGAGCGAGCAGCCCGGCCTCGGCTTGGAGGGCGAGGTGGGCGGCGCGCTCGTCCGCGTCGGCAGGCCGGCATTCGTCGGCGCGCACGAGCTGCCCGTCGGCCCCGGTGAGTCGGCGGTCTACGTCGCCCGCGACGCGGACCAGCTCGGCCGGATCGTCCTGAGCGACGCCGTCCGCCCGGATACCGCGCCCGTCATCGCGCGTCTGCGCCGGCTGGGGGTGCGCTCGTTCCTGGTGCTCAGCGGCGATGCCCCGGCCACGACCGAGGCGGTGGCCGCGGCTCTGGGGATCGATCGTGCTCGCGGTGGGCTGCTTCCGGGTCAGAAGCTCGCCGAGATCACGGCGGTGACGGAGCACCCGGTCGTGATGGTCGGCGACGGCGTCAACGATGCGCCGGTGCTCGCCGCCGCGGACGTCGGGGTCGCGATGGGAGCACGGGGCGCGACGGCCGCGAGCGAGTCAGCCGATGCCGTCATCCTGTCGGACTCCCTCGAGCCGCTCGGTGACGCGGTCGCGATCGCGCGGCGCACGCTCCGCATCGCGATGCAGAGCATCGGGGTGGGCGTCTCGTTGAGCGTCGTGCTCATGCTCATCGCCACGACCGGCGTGCTGCCTGCCATCGTGGGGGCGCTGCTTCAGGAGTTCGTCGATCTCGTCACGATCCTGAACGGCCTGCGCGCGGCGCGTCCGCCGCGGGCATGACCGATCGAGAGCTCGATCAGTACTCGAACACCAGCCGGGCGAGCACCTCGCCCGACAGGACTTCGGCCATGGCCTCGTTGACCTGGTCGATCGTGCGCCCCTCGGCGATGATGCGCGTGCGGCCCATCGCGTGAAGGTCGAACACCTCGGCCAGGTCCTGCCGGGTGCCGACAATCGAGCCGATGATCGAGATCCCCTTGAGCACGGTCTCGAAGATCGAGACGGACATCTGCTGGTCGGCGGGCAACGCGACGCAGATCAGCCGACCGCCGCGGTTCAGCGAGGCGAAGGCCTGCTCGAACACCCGGGGATTCGCGGCGAGCACCAGCGCGACATCCGCTCCGCCCAGCGCCTGGATGGCGGCCACCGGATCGGCGGTGGCGGCGTTGACGACGTGGTCGGCGCCCAGTTCGGTCGCGAGTTCGAGCTTGGCGTCCTCGATGTCGACGGCGATGACCGAGCCGCCCATGATCCGGCCGTACTGCACGGCCAGGTGGCCGAGGCCGCCGATCCCGAAGACCGCGACCTTCTCGGTCGGGACGATCTTCGCCACCTTCAGCGCCTTGTAGGTGGTGACCCCCGCGCAGGTCAGCGGGGCGGCATCCATCGAGGTCACTCCCTCGGGCACGGGGACCACGTACTTGGCGCTCGCGACCGCGTATTCGGCGAACGCTCCGTCGACCGAGTAGCCGCTGTTGTGCTGCTTCTCGCACAGGGTCTCGCGGCCGTCGATGCAGAAGCGGCACTCGCCGCACGCATAGCCGAGCCACGGGATCGCGACGCGCTCGCCCAGGCGGCGATCGGTCACCGCGTCGCCGATCATCTCGACGATGCCGACTCCCTCGTGCCCGGGGACGAACGGCAGAGTCGGCTTGATCGGCCAGTCGCCATGGGCGGCGTGGATATCGGTGTGGCACAGACCACTGGTCTCGAGGCGGATGAGCACCTCGACCGAGCCGGGCTCGGGCACGGCCCGGTCGACGATCGTGAGCGGCTTGGTGAAGTCGGTGACGACGGCGGCTTTCATGAGCTTCCTCTCGTGAGCCGCGCAGAGTGGCCGGCGCGGGGGCGGCGATCCGAGTGTCGCGCGGGCGCCGGCGGCCGGTCAGGGCCGAAGGTCCTTCCACCACGGCCGGGCGATGGGACCTCCGGCCCCCGATTCGGCCGCCGATCCGCGTAGCGTTCAGGTGTGGCGACCTCGATCTATGTGACCTCCGCCGAGGGGCGGTCCGGCAAGTCCACCGTCGCCGTGGGGGTGATGGAGGCGCTCAAGGGGACCGTCGAGCGCGTCGGCGTGTTCCGTCCGGTGGCGCGCACGCAGCAGGAGGGCGACTACGTGCTCGACCTGCTGCTCGAGCGCTCGACGGCGGGACTGAGCGCCGAGGAGTGCACCGGCAGCGACTACGCGGAGGTCAACACCGACCGCGACGCCGCGTTCGCTCGCATCGTGGATCGCTACTCGATCGTCGAGCGAGCGTGCGACGCCGTGCTCATCCTGGGGTCGGACTACACGGACGTGGGCAGCCCGACCGAGTTCGCCACCAACGCCCGGATCGCCGCCGACCTGGCGGCCCCGGTAATGCTGGTGCTCAACGGACGCGCACCCGACGACACCACGGCGCGCACCCCGCAGGAGGTCGTCGCCGTCGCGAGAGTCGCGATCGCCGAGCTGCACGCGGAGCACGCGGACGCCGTCGCCGTGGTGGTCAATCGCGCCGATCCCGCGACCGCCGTCGAGATCGCCGGCGCGGTCCGGGCCGAATTCGGGCTCCCGGCCTGGGCGATCCCCGAAGATGCCGACCTCACCGCGCCGCTGCTGCGCTCGGTGCTCGGCGCGGTGGACGGCGAGCTGCTGTTCGGGGACGAGGCCCTGCTCGACCGCCCCGTGCGCGGCACCGTGGTCGCGGCGATGACGATGGAGAACGTGCTCCCGCGGCTCATCGAGGGCAGTGTGGTCGTAGTGCCCGGCGACCGCAGCGACGTGCTGGTCGGCACCGTCGTCGCGCACCTTTCGCAGACCTTTCCCGGGTTGGCGGGCATCGTGCTCAACGGCGGCTTCACGCTGGCGCCGGCGATCTCGCGCCTGCTCGAGGGCCTCGGCGCGACCCTGCCGATCGCGCGGTGCGAGTACGGCACCTACGACACCGCGGTGCGCATCCTCAACACCCGGAGCAGACTCGCCGCCGATTCCCCGCAGAAGTACGCGACCGCGCTCGGCCTGTTCGAGCGGAGCGTGGATGCCGCGGAGCTGACGGCCGTGCTGCAGCTGAAACCCTCGCCGGTCATGACCCCGGTGCGCTTCGAGCACGCCCTGGTCGAGCGCGCCCGCACCCGCGTCATGCGGATCGTGCTGCCGGAGGGGGACGACGACCGGATCCTGCACGCGGCGGGCGCGGTGTTGCAGCGCGGGATCGCCGAGCT
>Ga0105238_10005131_pt1 | contig 12945 bp, 12 predicted proteins | sample KBSC34metaG_FD_81526 | JGI IMG/M metagenome (GOLD analysis project Ga0105238, IMG submission 81526) | Corn rhizosphere microbial communities from Kellogg Biological Station, Michigan, USA - KBS C3-4 metaG | ecosystem: Host-associated > Plants > Roots > Rhizosphere > Soil | place: Michigan, USA... | reverse complement strand
CTGGACATCCTAGGCTCCGAAAAAGTCCTCCGCGCCGTGGTGGTCAAGGAACTCAAAGAAGTCCAAAAAGACTTCGGTGACGACCGCCGCACCGAAATCGTAGAAGACACCGGCGAGATTCGCCTCGAAGACCTCGTCCAAGTGGAAGACGTGGCCGTAACCGTCACGAGAGGCGGCTACCTCAAGCGCACCGCCGTCGATACCTACCGCCGCCAGACCCGCGGTGGCAAAGGCCGCATCGGCATGTCGACGCGCGCCGAGGACGTGGTCGAGCACCTGATCATCGCTTCGACGCACGCCTACCTGCTGATCTTCACCAACAAAGGCCGCGTCTACTGGCTCAAGATCTACAACATCCCCGACGCCACCACCACCGGTAAAGGTAAACACAGCTCCGGCCTGATCAACCTGCAGCCCGACGAATCCGTAACCGCGTTCCTCCCCGTAAAGGAATTCGTAGGCGGCAAATTCATCGTAATGGTGACCAAACAAGGCGTCATCAAGAAGTGCGAGCTAACCGAGTTCGACAACCCGCTGCAGCGCGGCATCATTGCCCTAGGCATCGACGAAGGGGATGAACTTCTAGCCGCCCGCCTGACCAACGGCGAAAATTATATTTTCCTAGGCACTCACGAAGGCATGGCCTGCCGCTTCAAGGAATCCGACGTCCGCCCCATGGGCCGTCCCGCCCGCGGCGTCCGCGGCATGGAACTCGAAGAAGGCGATTACTTAGTCGGCGTAGAGATCGTTGAAGAAGAAGGCCTGATCCTGTCCATCTCTGAAAACGGCTTCGGCAAACGCACGCCGCTCAAGGACTACCGCCTAACCGCCCGCGGCCGCAAAGGGGTCATCAATATGAAGACCACCCCGCGCGTCGGCAAAGTCGTCGGCATCCTCTCCGTAAAAGAAGATTCCGACCTGATGATCATCACCAAACAAGGACAGATCATCCGCATCGACTCCGGCGAAATCCGCCAAGCCGGCCGCTCCACGCAAGGCGTCCGCCTGGTCAACGTAGAAGCCGGCGATCAAGTCGCCGCCGCCAGCCTGATTCCGGAAACCGAAGCGAACGGCCCGCAGGAAGATTTGCCGCTGCAGTAGTCCGCCTACTTGGAGTGGCTCTTCGACCACTCCATCGCGGCTTTCTTGGCCTCGTCTATTTGTGTTGGCGTCATCTTGGCACTGACCCCGGCGATATATTGGTTGGCCTCCTGATCGCCCCGCACGGCAGCCAGCACCAACCACTTATACGACTCCACCGGATCGATCAGCACTCCCTCGCCCTTGTCATACATCACGCCGAGGCTGGTCCACGCCCTGGGAAAGGCCTGTTCCGCCGCCTTACGATACCAGCTCATCGCGTCTGCCGGGCTCTGCTTTACGCCCGTGCCGAAGCGGTACATGTTGCCCATGAAATACTGCCCCGGCGCATACCCTTGATCCGCCGCCTTGCGGAACCAAGCTACCGCTTGTTCCTCATTTTTGGCGATCCCCTGTCCGTTCCCAGTAGCGATGCCCAAGTTGGTTTGCCCTTCCGCAAACCCCTGCGCCGCCGCCTTTTGGAACCACGCCACAGCTTCGGTATAACTTTGCGGAACCCCCAACCCGGAGGCGTACATGCCGCCCAGCGTCGATTGCGCCCGCGCCATCCCGCCGTCGGCCAGCGGCCGCAGGATTTTCACCGCCCCTTCAAAGTCTTTTTTCTGCAGCGCCGCGCGCGCCTCCAGATAGGTAGCCTCCGGCGTCTGCGCCAACACCACCGCCGCGCTCAGCGCCACCAAAACAGCAATCGCTTTCATGAATCCACTCTACAATAGGAGCATGGACCAGAAAGAACGCCACCTCTTCGCCGCCCTCAAAGACATGGGCAGCGTAATCGTGGCGTACTCCGGAGGCGCCGACTCCGCGTATCTAGCGTGGGCCGCCACCCGCGTTCTTGGCGCCAAGGCCCTAGCCATCACAGCCGACTCCGCCTCGCTCCCTGAATCCCACAAGACGGATGCGGAAGCCTTCGCCCGTGATCACAGTATCCGCCACGAATACGTAGAAACCCGCGAGTTCGACAACCCAGCCTACGTAGCCAACAACCCCGACCGCTGTTTCCACTGCAAAGACGAACTCTTCACCCGCCTAGCCGCCGCCGCCGCCGCCCGCGGCATCGCCAACGTAATCTACGGCGTAAATGTAGACGACCTAGGCGACTACCGCCCCGGCCAAGGCGCAGCAAAACTCCACGGCGTAAAAGCCCCGCTAGTAGACGCCGGCCTGACCAAATCCGAAATCCGAGCCCTCTCACAACGAGCCGGCCTCGCCACCTGGGACCGCCCCGCGTCCGCCTGCCTAAGCAGCCGCATCCCCTACGGGACACCCGTGACCATCCAGAATGTGAAAACCGTAGACCGCGGCGAAGCAGCCATCCGCGCCCTAGGCTTCCGCCAATTCCGCGTCCGCTTCCACGGCGACATCGTGCGCATCGAAGTGTCCCCCGAAGAACTAGACCGCGCCATGACTCTAGAAATGGCCCAAAAATTCACCGCCATCTTCAAGCCCCTAGGCTTCCACTACGTCACGCTCGATCTTGAAGGCTACCGCCAAGGTTCGCTAAACGCGGTGCTCCGATAAGAGCCAGAGGATAGTTGGCCGCTCACGGATATTTCTGGATGAATTGAGTCAAGCCCTCAGAAACACTATCTCGCGGCATCATCAGAATGCTTTCAAGCGCGTTCTTCATTTCTTTGAACTGCGCGAGTGCCTCAGCTTCGGTAGCGAAGAAGCGCGTATGAACCATCCAGCCGTATACACCGCAAGTGATCGCGAAGGGCGCTGTTGGAGTATCGCGCTCCAGGGTAATCCGGGCCCCCATGGCGTGTTCGTCATCACGTATGATCGTGCCGTTCTCGGAACCTTCCCGGCCATCGGTGCTATCGAAAGACGTCCACACAAGAATCTCAGGCTATTTTTCGCTGGCGCGCTTCAATTGCGTGTCCTTGCCTGTTTTCTTTGACTGCGTTCGGTGCCGCGACTGATCTTCGCGCATCTCGATGAGATCGCCTTTCCACAACCCTTTCCCAAAGAACTGCACGATACTCCGCATCTTCTGGATGCGTGCCTCTTCCGTCACGTCCTGTTTCGACGACGTAAGAGTTGTGCGCTTCATGCAACCACTGTATCGCGTCTTGCAAGCGCGGTAATCACCCACGCCACCGCCAACACCACCACGCACCCGATCAAGTTGTACCAAAGATAAGCAATCGGAGTGAACCTTGCCACCGCGAAAGTGGTCGCCTGACCCGCCAGCACTCCCCAAAACGCCGCCGTCCCCCCCGCGCGTTTCATGAAGAACGCCACCACGAACACCCCCAGCATGCTCCCATAGAACAACGACCCCACCTGATTCACCGCCTCAATCAACGCCCCAAACCCCTGCGCGAAATTAGCAAATGCGACTGCATAAAGCCCCCAGAACACCGTAGCCACTCGCGATGCCATCAAGAAATGCCGATCCGATCCCTGCCGATGAAAGTGCCGCTGATACACGTCAATCATGCTGACCGTAGCCAGCGAATTAATCTCCCCCGAGCTAGCAGACATCGCCGCCGTAAAAATCACCCCCAGAATCAACCCCACCAATCCCCGCGGCAAATAGCGCGTGACGAACGAAAGAAAGATGTAGTTCGTATCGCTGTCCGAACTCAACTTCCCAGCCTCATCGCGCACCGCGTTCACCTTCTGCTGAGCCGCGCGAAACTCCTCGCCCGCCCCGCCGTCCTTCACTTTCCGCGCCGCCACCTCCCGCTCATCGAGCGCCTGCCGATACCGCCCCTCCAGCCCCCGAAACTCCGCCGACTGCTCCAACCGCTTCAACTCCACCGGCTGAAACAACAACGGCGGCCGTTCAAACACGAAGAACACAAACACCATCGCGCCGATGAACAAAATGAAAAACTGCACCGGCACTTTAGCCATCGCATTCAACAACAAACCCAGCCGGCTCTGCCCAATCGATTTCCCCGTCAAGTACCGCTGCACCTGACTCTGATCCGTCCCAAAATAGGCGAGCATCAAAAAAGTGCTGCCGATCAGCCCGCTCCACAAGTTGTACCGGCTGTTCGGATCGAAATGCGTATCGACAGCATTCAGCCTTCCCGCCGCCCCCGCAATCCTAACCGCGTCCAAAAACGAAACATCATGCGGCAGTTTCCAAACAGCGATCACCAGCGCCAGAATCAGCGCCCCCATGATCATCATCATCTGCTGCACATCAGCGTACGTAACCGCCTTGATGCCGCCCAGGGTTGTATACAAAATGATCAACCCGCCCATCACGAGCGTCGTCACGTAATACGGCCACCCCAACACCACCGACATCACGATCGAAGGCGCCGCCAGCGCAATCCCCGCACCCAACCCGCGCCCGACCAGAAAAATGATAGTGACCAGCGACCGCGTCTTCGCATCGAAGCGCTGCTCCAGATATTCGTACGCCGTATAAACTTTTGCCCGATGAAAAATCGGCACCGCCGTAGCCGACAGAATCACCATCGCCACCGGCAGTCCAAAGTAGAACTGTACAAAGCGCATCCCATCCACGTAAGCCTGCCCCGTAGTCGAAATGAACGTGATCGCGCTTGCCTGCGTTGCCATGATCGACAGACCCATGGCGTACCACGGCATCGTCTTTCCGGCCAGCAGAAATTGATTAACGCTGTTCGACCCCCGTCCGCGCCACAGCCCGTAGGAAACCAGGAATGCCAGCCACCCGAACAGGACAATCCAGTCAAGCGTGGTCATCGGTCACGCTGGAGGAGCGTAATGTTTCGTGAATAACCAGGCCAGAAAAATGATCACCGCGAGAAACGCCAGCACGAAGCGATAGACCCGCCCCCAAGTCCCCAGGAACGGAGGCGGCTCGTCCAAAACAACTTTTTCCGCTTCCGCCATCACTGAACTTTCGCCGCGCTCAACATGTTGGCGAACAGTCGGTACGCCCCCGGCACCCCTGCCGGCAGCTCGCGGAACCAGTCATACGAAGTGAAGATGTAAGCTCCCTTGCCATACCGCGCGTACAATTGCCCGCCGAACAGTTCCTTCTCCCCAGGATCGTGCGATTCGAGCACACTCTGATAGCGCGGGTCCCACTCCGAAGCAAAGTTCAACCCCCGCTCCTGCACCCATCCCTCGAAATCCCGAGCCGTAATTTCGTTGGGATAATGCAGCAGCACGCTATTCGGATTGGGAAAATTCACCTGCGCTTCTTCGATCGTCACCCGGTCGCGCCCCGTCTTAATCGGATAAGGACCCACATGCGCGAGCGTCGAAGTCTCGGCCGCCTGCGCCGATCCCGGCGGTCCGCCATCCGGAGTGTTATATTGCACCACCAGCGTCCCGCCCTCTTCCGCATACTTGAACAGCCGCTGGATATTCAACCGCAAGTCCGCCCGCGTATTGAACGCCCGCACTCCCGTGACGATCGCATCGTACCTGCTCAAATCCCCACGCGCCAGATCCTCGGGAGACAGCAGCGTAACCTCACACCCCATCTGCCGCAAAGCGTCGGGCACTTCATCACCCGCACCAGTAACGTATCCAACGGTATGCGCCAGTGTCTTAATCTCGCTCCGCACCAGCCGCGCATCCGAGGCAGGGAACAGCGTCTGCGCCGGGAAATGAGGATAGTCGATGACGCGCGTGCGGCTCGCGATCACACGATCGCCCACCGTCGCCACCGCCCGCATCGACCCATCCGAATCCCCCGCCGGCGGCGACAGCGTGAACGCCGCCATAGTCTGCTCATCCGCCCCAGCCAGATCGAATTTCTGCGAAGCCGGTTCCACCTTCCATCCCGCCGGCACTTCCAGATGAATCTCGCCCACCGCCTTCCCGGTATTCGCTTTCACCGGAATCTCCACCCGCCGCGGCTTATTATCCGGAAACACCAGCGCCTCGCCGCCAAACTCCACGCTCACCGGAGGCACAATCGCCAGCGGCCGCCTCAACTCACCGTAAACCCGATCCACATACCGCCGCTCAACCGCGCGCTTCAACGTGATCTCCGTGCCACCCACCTGCAGCCGAAACTCCGCCCACATTACCGGAGCACTTTCCGGATCCCCAATTACTTCCTGCTTCGCCACCGAATACATCGCCTTATCCTTGGGCAATTCCAACCAATAAGGCTGCGAATAAGGCTGCGCCTCCGGAACCTTTATGTTCACCGGAAATTCAATCGGCTTGTTGTAAACCAAAACTGTCGACGCCACCGTTGGCTGCGGGACCCCCGCCATTCCCGAAAGCTTTACGCCCCGCAGCGTCACCTCGCCCGGATTCCGCGCCAGAGCAGTCAGCGTGACTTTGAACGCCCCTCCCGGCGTAACCGCAGGCTTGTCCGCAAGCGCCTCCACCGATACGCCGCCAGCCAGCGCGATCGCCTCATCCAACTCCACCAGCTTTTCTTCCGCCAGCGGATTCTTACTCGACGCCGCCACCGCCTCCATCGCCGGCCGCACCTTCGACAGCACCGGCAGCAGCGCCTCCGGATGTGCCGGCACGAACGTCGCCGCCGCTTGCTTCAACAGCGCGTCTACTCCCGCGCCGCCCTCGATTCGCGACCATCCAATATTGATGTGTTCGAAAATATCTTTCGTGGCCTTATCACCGCGGTCCGTCACGAAGTAGTTGATCAGTGCGCCCTTGCGCTCAGCCGTCCCCATGGCCTGACTGCGATGCTGGCTGCGGCTCATCCCCGCGATTTCGTTATACGAATACCCCAGCTCCGGCGAATAAGCCCCCAGATCCAGCTCCAGCTTTTCCGGCAGCTTCTCCGCTTCTTTTTGCTGCTCCTGGTTGAAAGCCGCCAGGTTGGTCATCAAGCGCTGCGCCTGCCAGGTCTTGACATACTTCAATTGTTCCGGAAATCGCGCTGGATCCGCCGCCGCCGTAAACGCTTCTTTGCCCAAGACCGCCGAGGCCTGATGCTGCCCATGACCATCGCGCGGTGTGCCCGTGAAGCGCAGAATAATCACGTCGGGCCGAAAGCGCCGGATAGCCCACACCACATCGCCCAACACCTTTTCGCGAGGCCACTTGCTGCCCAGCGTTTCGTCGATGGTCTTGGTGAATCCGAAATCGATCGCGCGCGTGAAATACTGCTCGGCGCCATCGATGCGCCGTGCCGCCAGCAACTCCTCCGTGCGGACGATCCCCAACTCGTCCCCTTTGTCGCTTCCAACCAAGTTCTGCCCGCCCTCCCCGCGAGTCAGTGAAAGGTAGGCCGTACGCACGCGCCGCCCCCGCGCCAGATACGCCAGCAGCGCCGTGTTTTCGTCGTCCGGATGCGCCGCAATCATCATGACGCTGCCCAGGTTATTCAACTCGTCCAGCATCAACCGCATCCGCGTCTCGCCGGACAGATCCTTCTGCGCGAGCGCCGGCGCAGGCACCAGCGAAATCGCCAAAGTAATGGTAAACAAGAATCTCACGGCGTTTTTCTCTAAGGTTTATCTTAGCAGCGCCGCAAAGGAGGGAAGGGCATTGCTAGTGCCAGTCAAAGCAGTCAGTGCCAGTCAGCGGTCAGTGCCAGTCACACCGAACCGCCATGCGAAGCATGCGGGCAGTTTACGTCTCAGCCCACTCGCGTTCCAGCATCCGCGAGTATTCACCAGAAGCAAAAATCTCCAACTCAAATCCCAGCTCCGAGACATCCGTGAACACAGCCTCGCCCTGCCGGATCTGAAATAGTTGATCGGCATAGCGGTAATAGTGGCGAATAAACTCATCCGTCAGCGTCTCGCGCTGCGGAACCTCGCCGAATACCGCGCTCAAACCCAGCGCGCGCGAAAAAATCGCCCGGTAATCCGAAACGCCCCACTTCTTCAGCTTCGCCTGCACCGCTTCCGGCGTGTGGCCCACTAAATACGCCGCAAAGCTCTGGTATTTGATCCCCGTGCCGCACAACTCCGGCGTCCGCTCCACCAGTTCCAGGCACTGATCGATCCAACGCAGCAAATCCTTGCCCACGTAAAACAGCATGCGGATTTCGCAGAACCGCCCTTCGAGCAGCGTCCGCTCGACGTCCTGAGTATTGCGATCCCCAGCCGGCAAAAGCCCTTGCAGCACCAAGCTGGCGCGCGAACTCTCGACCAGCTTTTCAGGCCCGCCAGCGTCGGCGAAGGGATGCAAAATAAGGGGGGGTAATTTGCGAGCGTTCATTTGTCTCCAGCTTGTCTCTGACAAACTCAGTATGACAAATTACCTTCGCTCCGTGAGCAGTACTTTCGCATCAATTGTCTGGTCCCCGCGGAGCACCTTCACTAGTACTAAGTCTCCCGCTTTGCTGTCACGCAAAGCGTAAGTGAAGTCGTACAGGTTGCCAATCTGCTTGCCCGCGAACTCAATCATGATATCGCCGGGCTTCAGACCAGCCTTAGCCGCCGGACTGCCTTCCCGGATATCCGCAAACCGGACACCCTTGGGAGGCTCATTGAAATCCGGAATGCTCCCGAAGTCCGGGCCGTACCCGGAAGCCCCGCCGCCCCCGCCAGACACGGGACCCGCCGGCGGCCGAGCCACCTTAACGAATTTCGGACGATCCGCGTCAGCCGAGAGATGCGTAGCGATATCCGCCACGTAGTCGAGCAACTTCGCCGCGTCGACAGCGTCGATTTTATCGGCGGTATCGCTAGGCTTGTGATAATCCGCATGCAACCCCGAGAAGAAAAACAACACCGGAATCTGTTTCGATGCGAACGACGCATGATCGCTGGCATCGCTCATATTCGTGCCCGAATTCTTGCCCGACTCGTCAATCCGCAGCGGAGCCGGCAGCTTCACTTCCTGAAGAATGCGAGCGAACGTACTCCCCGTCTGCGCGCCACTGACAAAAACGCGCCCACCCTGGACCCGCCCGATCATGTCCAGATTCAACATCGCCACCGCTTTCTCTTCCGGCAGCGACGGATGATTCACATACCAGTTGCTCCCCAGCAGCCCCAGTTCCTCGCCCGCGAAAGTCAGGAACAGGATTCCACGCTGCGGTTGCGGTTGCTTAGAAAACCAGCGCGCCAACTCGATCACGCCCGCGGTTCCTGAAGCGTTATCGTCCGCGCCTGGATGCACCACGCCCATCTGATTGGGAGCCAGCGAATGCTCATCGCCCATCCCCAGATGATCGTAATGCGCGCCGATAATCACGTACTCAGAAGTCTTCCCCGGTAAATACGCCGCAACATTATGGACCGTCTTCGTCTCATGAATCAAATCCACCGACAAGTCGACATCCACCTTCGCCAGCGCAAACGACCGCGGCTTCAAATCGCCGTCGATGTCTTTTTCGATCTGCCGCAGATCCCGTCCCTCGGCGCGTAGCCACCCCTCGGCAGTCGCAGCCTTGATCTGCAGGAAGAAGATCCCAGCATCGCGCGGCCCTCCGTTCGATCCAAATTTCTCCAACTTGTCATCGGAGCCCGCATGCGCCGCAACGTCATTGATCCAAATCACGCCGCGCGCCCCGTGCATCTTAGCGTTCACCATTTTGTCGATGAACGTCGCGTGCTGCGTGAGCTTCTTGCCGGCGAAAACGCTCTTGTCGTCGTTTTCCTGCGGCTCATGACGCAGAATCAGGACCAGCTTGTCCTTAACATCGATCCCCGCGTAATCGTCGTAATTGTATTCCTTGGCCGTGATGCCGAAGCCGGCAAACACCACCGCGCCACTGAATTTCCCGTTGGTAGAAAAGTTGAACGGAACGAAATCCTGGCCTACTTTCAAGCTCTGCTTGGAACCGGGATCGCTAAAAGAAAACGCATTCTCCGTCCCCAGCTTCGCGCCCAGTTCGGCCGGAAAAGCCAGCTCATAGCTCTTCCCGCTCACTGGCTTCAACCCGAAAGATTGGAATTGCCCAGCGATATAAGCCGCCGCTTTTTCGAGCTCCGGACTCCCTGTAGCCCGCCCCTTCAATTCCGGCGAAGCCAAATACTTAATGTGCGCCAGATAGGCGTCCGAATTGACATCCGCCGCCAACAGCGCTAGCGGACAGGCTAACAAAATCCAATGGGCCGCTCTGCGCATCAAGATCTACTTCTTCGCGCCGACCTTAGGAATCTCGACCGTACAGCAGCTATCGTCCTTCTTCGGACTCCCAGCCGCCGCCAGCGTCTTCGCTTCCGCCGCTTTATGGTCGATCTCAATCTGCAGTAACTGCTGCAGAACATTCCAATCCACGCCGCCGTCCAGCTTCCGCCCGTTGATGAACAGCGTAGGAGTCGCGCTCACCGCCAGCTTATGCCCTAGGTCCATGTTCTTTTCTACTTCGGCAGAGGATGTCTTATCGTCCATGCAACGCCCCAGCTGTAACGCATCCAGACCCTTGTTTTTCGCGAACTCCTGCAACTTGTTATCGAAGTTCTCCAGCGTAATGTCTTTCTGGTTTTCGTAAGCCCAATCGTGGTAATCCCAGAATGCCGCCGGACTCGTACGATAAGCGCACCGTCCCGCAATCGACCCCTTCATCGCCCAGGGATGAATCTGCGTCAGCGGAAAATCGACAAAGGTCACGCGCACCTTATCGCCGAACGCCATGGGAATGTTCTTGCGTAGCTCTTGCTCTTCCTTCTGGCAGAACGGACATTGGAAATCGCTAAACACCACCAGATTCACCGCCGCCCCCGCCCCGGCGCCGTAACTCGGCTGCCCGTCCGTCTTCAGCAAATCAAGATTATTCGCGAACGGACTCCGCGTGATGTTATAAGTCTGCCCCTTGACGATGTTCTTGCCGTCTTTCGAGACGTAATAGAACTCGTCCTTGGTCGCCCCGTTGTAAACCAAATGCACGCTAACGTCGAAATAGCCATCCAGCGTAGTCGAAGGCTTCGGATCGTCGATATTCACCGTGACCTGCGGAATCCATAACTCCGCGTAACGCAGATACGCTTCCAGCGTCGGTTTGTCGAGTGCGGACTTGGCGGTTTGATTGGCAGATGTCTGGTTCTGACCCAGCAGCGCAAAGCTGGCCAGCAGGAAACTCGCGACAATTTTCATTCTCAATCCCTCTGACGCGCCACCCTTCAAGATGTTACGAGCGCGTCGCTTCATTATACTGAAGACTTGTCGCGTAGCTGGCTCATTCTCCCCCTGCTGCTGTTGTATGTGTTGCACTTGGGCGGAGTCGGCTTCCTAGGCCCCGACGAGCCCCGCTACGCCTCCATCGGCCGCGAAATGGCCAATACCGGCGACTGGATCACCCCACGCCTGAACGCTCAACCGTGGTTCGAAAAGCCCCCGCTGACCTACTGGCTAACCGCCCTCGGGAATCTCGCGCACCTGCCCGACGAGTGGGCTGCGCGCTTGCCCGAAGCATTAATCAGCGTGGCGTTTTTAGTCTTCTTCTACGTCACCCTAGCGAGAGAGTTCACCCCGCGATTAGCGCTAGCCGCCACGTCCATCCTAGCCACATCCGTCGGCTGGATGGCCTATAGTTTCGCCGCCCTGACCGACCTCCCCATGTCCGCCGCCCTAGGCGCCGCCATACTAATCGCAGTCTTCGACCAGCCCCGCGCCCTCCTGGCCGGCGCGTTCCTCGGCCTCTCCATCCTAGGAAAAGGTTTTGTCCCCGTAGTCCTCTTCGCCCCCGTCCTGCTAATCACCCGCAAACGCTTTCACATCCTAGCGGCCGCTGTAATCGTAGCGTCGCCCTGGTTCGTAGCGTGCTGGCTCCGCAACGGCCCCGCCTTCTGGGACGACTTTTTCTGGAAGCAACACGTAGCCCGCTTCCTGACCCCAACACTAGAACACGTCCAACCCGTCTGGTATTACATCCCCGTCCTGTTAGCCGGACTCTTCCCCTGGACCCCGCTAGCCGCACTCCTAACCCGCCGCCAAATCTACGCCGATCGCCGCCTGCTCCTACTAGCCGCGTGGCTCTTATATGGACTGCTGTTCTTCTCGATAGCGAGGAACAAACTCCCCGGCTACCTGCTCCCCCTGCTACCGGGTTTCGCAATCCTGTTAGCCGCCGCCTGGCAATCCACCCACTACAAAACGTTGTCACTAGCCGCGAGCGCCCTGTTACTGATCGCCCTCCCGACCGTAACCGCCATCCTCCCCGACGCTCTATTAGCCGGCCTAAGCCGCACTCACATAGCGTTCGCCCCCACCGGCATACTATTCCTAATCCCCGTCCTAGCCGTCTGGTTGTTCTCCACGAAACCCGAGTCCGCGCTGTTAACGGTAGCCCTAGCCGCCGCACTAGGCGTTGTGGATCTGAAATACACAACGTTCCCTGCGCTGGACACTACCGTTGCCGTCCGCGCTTTTTGGCGATCGAACAAAGACACAATTCCCGCCGCCTGCGTAGAAAATGTCAGCCGCGCTTGGCAGTACGGCCTAAATTACTACGCCGCCCGCGAACTCCCAACTTGCACCGATGTGCCGAGCGCTCGCATCACCACGCAAGATCGCCGCTTGGTCCTGAAGTAAGTCACTTCAACTCGCGCCAGCTCTTCTCCTTAACATCCACGCCATGTTTCCTGGCAGCCGCTTTGATCCGCTTCCAAGCCGCATCCCGCTCCTCATCGCTAACACCCTCGACCTGGTTAAACCGGGCAATGGCATTCCGCACATGAGCCGCATCATGAATCGGCTCCTTGCGCTCCTTAGGAAAAGCAAAATTTGCATCCGCGATATGCTCGCGCGAAGCCTCAGTGATTTTAGACATGCCCGTTCAAGAGCAAGTCACTTGCCAGCCAGCGCCGCCGTCAGTTTCAGCCGCGTGCTCTCCAGATCCTCCGGCAGAACGCGCGTCTCCCCGACAGTCGTAATGAAGCTAGTATCCCCGGCCCACCGCGGCAGTCCATGCAGATGAATATGTCCTGCAATGCCCGCCCCAGCCGCCTGTCCGATGTTGAACCCGAAATTCATTCCATCCGGCTTGTAGACTTTGCGCAGCGCCTT
>Ga0105238_10005128_pt1 | contig 12947 bp, 3 predicted proteins | sample KBSC34metaG_FD_81526 | JGI IMG/M metagenome (GOLD analysis project Ga0105238, IMG submission 81526) | Corn rhizosphere microbial communities from Kellogg Biological Station, Michigan, USA - KBS C3-4 metaG | ecosystem: Host-associated > Plants > Roots > Rhizosphere > Soil | place: Michigan, USA... | reverse complement strand
TGGGGGATTCGATGCGCAGGCGCGCTGCGGAGGCGGTGCTGTCTGCTGAGAAGGTATAGGTTTTTCCGGGCTTAGTGGCGATGTCGTAGAGCAGCGTTGGCTTTGGAGCTATTGGTGAGAGTTTTGCTTCTGCCGAGACCAGTGGTGTGGAGGTTTCTTCCGTCTGATAAAATGGATTTCGATTGCTGCCTGAAGCGGCCTGGAGGCCGTTTAGTGCATTGGGTACGCGGAGCCGCAGATTGCCACCGAGCCTGGAGCGAATGACCAGTCTTGTCAGTTTGCCGTCTTTCCATTGAAGGTCTTCGATGTCGAAGCCGCCTTTTGCGCGGAGGCCCTGGATGCTGCCGGTGGGCCAGGCGTCCGGCAATGCGGGCAACAGGAACAGGGCGCCGTCGGAGGATTGCATGAGCATTTCGGTGATGCCGGAGGTGCAGCCGAAGTTCCCGTCGATCTGAAAAGGCGGATGGGCATCGAAGAGATTGGTGTAGGTTCCTCCCCCCTCCGGGTTCACCCCGAGCGGCGAGAGTTGGGTCTGGATCAGTTTATAGGCATGATTCCCGTCGAGCATCCGCGCCCACCAGTTGACCTTCCAGCCCATGCTCCAGCCTGTCGACACGTCGCCGCGCTGGATGAGGGTATTCCTTGCCGCCGTATACAGTTGCGGGGTGCGGTAGGGGGAGATCTGGTTGGACGGGAAGAGACCGTAGAGGTGGGAAATATGTCGGTGATGGTCGTTGGGATCGTCGACATCGTCGAGCCATTCCTGCAGCTGGCCGTATTTGCCGATATGCATGGGCGGCAGTTGGGCGCGCAGGGCCTTCAGGGTATCGATAAAGGCGTCGTGTTGATGCAGGATATCCGCGGCGCGGATCACGGTACTGAAGATGTCGAACACCATTTGATTGTCCATGGTGGCGCCCGCGGCGAGGGAAGAATTCCCGTGGGCTTTCGGGGCGTTCTCGGGAGAGGTGCCGGGATTGATCACCTTCCAATGATTGCGGGGATCGTCGACCAGGTCATCGACGTAAAACATTGCCGCGCCTTTCATTACGGGGAAGACGGAGGCGAGCCAGGTTTTGTCGCCGCTGTACAGGTAATGTTCCCATAGATGCTGGCTGGTCCATGCGCCGCCATCGCTCCACAGGCCCCAGAACATCCCGTCGACCGGACCGGTGCTCCGCCAGATATCCGTGTTGTGGTGAGCCATCCAGCCGCGGGCCCCGTACATTGCGCGGGCCGTTTCCCGGCCTGTGACCGAGAGTTCCCGTACCATTTGGAGGAAGGGCTCGTGCATTTCGGGAAGGTTGGTCTTTTCCGCCGGCCAGTAATTCATTTCTGCGTTGATGTTGAGGGTGTATTTGCTGTCCCAGGGGGGCATCAGCCGGTCGTTCCAGATGCCTTGCAGGTTGGCCGGCTGTCCGCCGGGCTGCGAGGAAGAGATGAGCAGGTACCGGCCGTACTGGTAGTAGAGCGTTACGAACGAGGGGTCGTCGACGTTGCGAAAATTCTTTAGCCGTTCATCGGTCGGGAGGGTATCGTTTGCCGAGTGGCCGAGATCGAGTTTTACGCGGTTGAAATATTTCCCGAAGGCTGTTTCCTGGCTTTGGCGGATCGACGCGAAACTTTTTGACCAGGCCTTCGAGAGATATTCGGTTGCGCGGCCGTGGGCGTCTCCGGCCAGGTCGTGGTAGTTGACGAAATTGGTTGCGATGGAGATGTAGATCGTTGCGGCGTCGGCGCCGTCGACGACCAGGGAAGTGTCCGTCTGTCGAACGGCACCTCCTTCGGTATTGATCTTTGCGATGGATTCGTATTGGACCCTTCCTTTTACGCCTTCGTGGTCCATGGTCGTTCCGGATATGACGAGGGTATTTGAGGTGGGGGATGATCTTTGGACGTCCTTTTGCGGCGTGCTATAAAAGGCGCGAAAAGAGAGCTTGCCGGGTGAGCTGGAAGTCAGCCGGACGGCGATCACCTGATCGGGCAGCGATACCAGCACCTGCCGGGTGTACCGGATGTCATCGACCGTATAGGTCGTCGTGGCAATCCCCCGGCTGATATCGAGTTCGCGGCGGTAATTGCGGTAATTTTCCTGGCCGTCGAAAGCCAGGTGGAGACTGCCCACGGGTTCGAACATCTGGCCGCTGGATTTGGTCAGCTTTACGGATTGCTCGAGGTAGTCTTGCGCCTCGGCCTGTTTTCCTTCGAAAATCAGCTTTCGGGCTTCGGGGAGGGCGGTAAGCATTTCCGGATAGTCGTTCCGGTTGGGGCTTCCGCTCCATACCGATGATTCGTTGAGCTGGATATTTTCGAGGCCGACATTGCCGTAGACCATTGCGCCCAGGCGGCCGTTGCCTATGGGTAAGGCGTTTTCCCAGCGGGCGCCGGCGGGCTGCCGGTACCAAAGAATCCCTTCACCCGGGGTTTGAGCATAGGTTACGGTTGTCATGCCGAGCAAGGCTGAAAAGAGGATCTTCTTCATTGGAAAATATTATGTTTATCAATATCTACATTGATCAGGCTTCGTTCGCGCGACCCGCAATTTAACTTCTTTGGGTGGTTGAAGAAATACCCTGTTATTTCGGCCGGGCATCCGTCTAAAGATCAGGGGGATGAATAATCATCCCCCTGTCCGACTGCTTGATTTGCTGCAAAGTTGCTAATACCCGGGGTTCTGGTAGGCCGCTTTCGCCGCAGGTGAAAGATCCATCGCGTCGATCTGTCCCTGTGGAATGGGCTGCAGGTATAACTGCGGCGTGATGGTACGCGTATTGACGATCGGGGTGTGATTGCCATAGGCTACTCCACCAATAGTGTATGTGCCATAGTTATAGCCCTCCTGGTTGTCCATGCCAAATCGTTGGGTGCGTACGAGATCATAGAATCGATATCCTTCGCCATAAAATTCCCGGGAACGTTCTGCCAGAATATACCCTACGGTGATCGCAGCCGGCGTGGCAGCCACCATTTGTGCGCTGAAATCCGCGACGTAAGGCTGGTTTTGCGCGTTACTGAACTTCCATTTTCCTGCCCGGGCGCGAATGACATTGATCAGGCCGGCGGGCGTTCCGTCATTGGCGTATTTGCCGGTTACCGCGGTGGTTGTCGCTCCTTTCACGGCGGCTTCGGCTGCGATAAAGAACAGTTCAGAGAATTTGGCGCCGGTGTAAGGCCGTGTGCTACCGGCATTGGGATTTCCGAGACCACCGTTATTGTCCGTGCGATAGGGACCGAGCTTCCAGATGCCTGGATAAACGATGCGGTTGAAGGCACTTGGCGCTATAACAAAGTCGGCCCGCCCGGGAAGGACGCCGGCTCCGACGCCGCTTTTATAAACATTGTTGGAATAGTCTATGCCGGCGGTGTCGTTGTCCAGGAAACTAAGGACCGCACTGCCCTCCGATATGGGCAGGTTATTGGCATTATAGAGCTGTGCATATGGCAGACCGGCCTCCTTCATGTTACAGCGGTAAACGGTCGTAAAGGTTCCGTCGTAGCGCGCATCATCGGTCTTATCGGCAAAGGTCTTCGTGAATACCTCGATCGGCGGTGCATTCCGGACCCAGGGACGGCCGCCCCATTGGACGGAGGCCCGTTGTACGGAATTCACAGCGCTCCAGGAGCTTGATGAACTGGAGCTCGTGATCGTCGGGTAAGACCAGGTCTGGAACCAGCCCGACCAATTATCCGGCGTGCCGCCGGCGCCGTATGTCAGGCTGCTTACATTGTACTGGGTGCTTTGTTGGGTATGGTCGGAATACAACATGCATTCGTTGTTATAATCGTTCGTGGCAACATTCACATCGTAGTAAGTGGGTTGTAAGCCAAACGGCCCGGGATTTTCGATCGCGCTGACCGCGATATTGTAAGCCTGTTGAAAATACCAGCTGGGATCATGACCGTCAGGGTCCGTTCGTGGGCTCCCCGATTCGGCCGGGTACGAGGGAATGGCGTTCGGATTCTGGAGCCACCAACCATAGGTCAGGTACGCTTTAGCGAGGAACAGCTGGGCGGTTTGTTTCGTAACCGCGCCTACAACCCGTTGTGTCGACGGCAGGTTAGCAACGGCCGTATCCAGGTCGGGAAAGATGCATTTGGTATATACGATGGACACCGAATCGCGTACGGAACCGCGAGCCGTCGAGGTGTTGAACTTCAGTCTGCCGGAACCGAGATCCAGGGGGACGCCGCCAAAAGTCTGTACGAGCAAAAAATAATCATGTGCCCGAAAAAAATGCGCTTCCGCCAACAGGGCGGGTGAAACCTTTGCCGCGAGGCCGTATTGAATAACGCCGCTGGCGGTATTGATGTAGGGGAACGTGTTTCCCCAAAGCTGACCGGCATCGCTCAACGTCGGGATCGGATGCACGCCCGGCACGGAATAGTCCTGCGCCTGAAAATTACTGCCGCTGCCCCCGCTTTGGCCCCAGGTGGTCTCGTCGGTGCCGCACTGGCACATATTCCAATAGTATGCGTTCCCATAGATGTTGCGGAGGTGGGCATATAAGGCTGTGAGGCCGCCGACGACACCGTTTTGGGTCTGGAAGTATTGGGGGGTAAATGTGGCCCGGGGCGTCTCTTTCAGCACTTTTGTGCAACCACCGATGAGCAGTAGGCCCAGGGACCCTGCGCCCACGCATATATTGATCAGTATTCGCTTCATTTGATTTCTTTTTAGAATGTTACGTTTAAGCCGAGAACATAATTACGGGTCGAAGGGGTATTGGTGCCGATGGTAAGAATGCGGTGCAGGTTGGCAGCCAGCGGCACGGCAGCATTCTGATCGCCATACGAGTTGGTTTCGGGATCCATATGCGAGAATTTTTCGTAGGGTGAAAACAGCACAAACGGATTCTCCAGCGTGCAGTAAACGCGCATGCCGCCAATGCCGCTGCGTTTTAGCCATTTTTGATCGAAGTTATAGCCCAGGCTGATGGTGCGAATCTTCAGGTAAGAGGCACTGAAATAGCCCAAGGTACTGCCGTAGGCCGGGTTGGCGCCACCGACACCGCCTGGCCGCGGGCCGAATGTGTTGAAATCATTGGCATGGCTGTTTGTCGGAGTCCAGTAGGGAATATTGACGTTGTTACCGGACCTAGTATTCAGGTTGTCGAGATAGCCGCCTGCCGAATAGAGCGTGCTGACCAATGTGCCGCCGCTGGTGAAGATGCCCGTAATCGTCAGATCGAACGATCTATATCCGACCCGGGTGTTGAATCCTCCTTCGAAATTGGGCTGCATGTCATAGATCTGCCGGTCGTCGTTGTTGAGCGCGGTTCCTGCCTGATTCTTTCTGTTGGGAACCCCTTTTGTAAAATGCAGGGAGGTGTCATTTTTGTTGTAAGCTACCTTGATCATCCCCACGTTGCCGCCTGGGTATGCCGCCTGCAAATAACCGCTGGCGCTGTCCGCATAGCTCATCAGACCAATGCGTTTGTAATCGTACATGGCATTGATCGGATGGCCGGGGAACCATTGGTTGCCTTTATCATAGGGATCGCCCGAGTAAAGACGAACGAGCTTATTCCGGTTGCTGTAGATATTGACGCCGACGTCCCAGCTCCAGCCGTTGTGATTGTCCAATATCGTACCGTTAAGGGACAGTTCGATGCCTTTATTTTGGGTGGCGCCGATATTGGCCGTGTAGCTGTTGACGCCTGAAGTCGTGGGCAGGCCGACGCTCAGCAATACATTGCTGGTGTTGACTGTATAATATTCGGCCGTACCGGTGAGGCGACGGTTAAACAGGCTGAAGTCGACGCCGTAGTTCCAGGTCTTTGAGAACTCCCAACCGAGCGACGGGTTGGGCAGTTGGGTAACATAGTAACCCATGGCATATCCCGACGGCCCGAAATTGTCCGGGCTCGTGGTTAAGGCTCCCAATGTCTGGTAGGGGCTAATGGCCTGGTTGGACGTTTCACCGTACCCAACGCGCAGCTTCAGCTCATTTACAAATGAGGCATTCGTCATGAAGTTCTCGTTCTTTATGTTCCAGCCGACGGAGAGGGCCGGATAGGAGTGCCACTGGTGTCCGGCAGCCAGTACAGAGGAGGCGTCGTCGCGCCATGCGGCACTGAAAATATAGCGGTCGTTGTAGGTGTAGATCAGGCGGCCCATATAGGACAACAAGCCATATTGCGCATAAGTACCGTTGCCGACGGCCGAGGCACCGCCCTGATCAGCCAGTACATATGACAAATTATAGAACTGGAAGGCATCGGACGGTAAATGGGTTGCCGACTCGCTGGATGACCATTTTGTATTCTGTTCGACCGAATAAAGTCCGACAAAGCTGATCTTGTGCTTGCTCCCAAAACTGCGATCATAGGTCAACAGGTTCTCGAGCGTGTAGTCGACCTGCTTGGTATTGGAGATGTTAGCACTGGAAGGCGACGTCGCTGTGCCGCTGAAGACCCCTTGCCCGGTATAAGAACCAGAGTCGACCTGGTGGAAGTATAGACCCAGGTTGGCACGGTATTTCAAGCCCTTTACACCCGGAATGTTGATCTCACCGAACACGGAGTTGTTGGTCGTGAAGCCCCGGCCCTGGTCGATGTAGGAGTCACCGAGGCCTTTCAGCGCATGGGCGGTATATGCCCAATTCGGGCCGGTGGTGTTGAGGTTTACGGTGGTCTTCCAGGAGCCGTCCGGGTTACGGGGGTTGATGATCGGTGTCAGGTTGAGCGTAGAATACGGGCCCAGGTTCATGTCGTGGGCGTTCGTATAAAAGTTGTTCGTGGTCAGGCCGATCCGAAACAGGTTGCCGATCCGTTGTTCGAGGGAAGTGCGCACGCTGTAACGTTCGTAGTACTGTAGCGGAATGACGCCCTGGTCCTTAAAGTAATTGAACCCGATGCTGTAATTGCCTCTTTCGGTGCCGCCGGAGATGCCGAGGTCCTGGTTGGTGACATACCCGTTTTGGAAAAGGAGCTTTTGCCAGTCGGTGTTTACGTTATCGTTTTCGTCGAGCGTATTGACGTGAATAGAGGCGCCGGGGGTCGCATTGTTGGCCTTCCGCAGCGCAACGAATTGCGGTCCATTCATCATGGGATATTCTCCCCAGATCTTTTTCAGACCGGCATAACCATTGTAGGTCAGCCGGGCTTTCTGGCCTGCCGACCCTTTGTTGGTGGTGACCAATATGACGCCGTTAGCGCCGCGGGAACCGTAGATGGCGGTGGACGAGGCGTCTTTTAAGATATCGACGCTTTTGATCTCGGCCGGGCTGATATCGCTGAGATTCCCGATATAGGGGATGCCATCGAGGACGATCAGTGGATCGTTGGTAGCGTTCAAAGAACGCGTACCGCGGATGCGAATCTGCATACCGGCGCCGGGTTTGGAGGAAGTTTGCTGCATTTCGACCCCGGGCAAACGCCCCTGCAGGGCACGGGAAATGTCGACTGCAGGAACCTGGTTCATCACGTCTCCGCTGATGGAGGCCACTGAGCCCGTAACATCTTTTTTCCGCTGGGTGCCATAGCCGATCACGACGACCTGATCCAGGCTGCTTTCGCCGGGTTTAAGGGTAACATCGATGAAGCCCGCGCGAGCCTTGATCTCGGTGGAGGCGTAGCCAACCGAAGAGATCAGCAAGGTGGCTTTGGCGGGCGCCGAGATCGAAAAGTTCCCGCTGGAATCGGTGGTCACGCCGCCTTTAAGGTCTTTTACGACTACGGTTGCGCCTGGAACAGGAGCATTTTTTTCGTTGGAAACGCGGCCCTTTACCGTTATCCTGTTTTGGGCCACTAATGCAGTTGGGCCTAATAACATTAAAAGAGGGATGAGCCAGGCCCCTGCTTTTTTCTTACTGAGAAGATTTCTCATGTTGGTTGCAATCGTCATAAGCGAGAGTTTTGATTTACCGCCTCAAAACTATTTGCAACCGATTTAAAACCATTGCCCCGATTTTGCAAATGCTAGCACAAATTCGTCAATAGCAATTGGGCTCGTCGATGTTAAGACTATAATAATCAGCATGTTGAGTCGTTCAACCCACCTGCTTGCGTTTCAAGGACACGTACTCGGACGGTGAAACGTTGAATTTTGCCTTGAAAGCCCGGGTGAAATAATTTGGCGTCGTAAAACCGACGGCATATCCTACTTCCGAGATCTTCATATCGCTTCTTTCCAGCAGGTCGATGGCCTTGTTCAATTTCACGGACCGGATAAACTCCACCGGGGTTTCGCCGGTGAGTTCGACGATCTTTCGGTACAGGGAGGCATGACTCATATAGACGTGTTTGCTTAGTTCCTCGACGGATAATTGGGCGCTATCCAGATTGGACTCGATATATTGGGTAACCTTCAGCATCAACTTTTCGTCTTCGGACTGCACGTCGGTCACCGGTGTTTCCACGTTCAGGCGGCGGGAGTAGGTTTCTCTTAAGCGCTGGTTGAGCAAGACCAGGTTGCGGATCTTTATATTGAGTATATCGAAACTGAACGGTTTGGTGAGATAGTCACTTGCACCGGTCTCCAGGCCTTTGAGCTGATAGGCGTTCTCGGTGAGTGCCGTGAGCAGCACGATCGGGATATGGCTCACCCGTTTGTCGGACCTTATCTTCCGGCTCAGCTCGATCCCATCCATGTTCGGCATACTGATATCGCTCACGATGATGTCGGGATGACGGGAGATGGCTTTATGCCAGCCGTCTTTGCCATCGACGGCCTCAATGATCTTATAACAGGATCTCAAATTATCCCTGAGGTAAGTCCGGAAATCATCGTTGTCTTCGACGAGCAGCACAGTAAGCTGATCGACAGCCAATGTGACGGCGGGGATGGATTGCATGGATACCGGTATCGTTTCACGGTCGCAATGGGGTTCGGTTATTGTAAGCACCGGCGCCTGAAGCGGCTCAAGCGGGAGGCGAACCATGAAGACACTGCCTTTACCCGGTTCACTTTCCACTGCAATCGTCCCGCCATGCAAATTGACGAACTCTTTCGTGATGGACAACCCGATACCGCTGCCCTGGTTCATTATGCTGATATTGGTGTTTCCCTGAAAGAAGCGATCAAATATCCGGCTCTGTTCTTCCGTCGACAATCCGATGCCGGTATCGGAGACCAGGATCAGGACGTCGCCCGAAGTTTCCGCATGCCTGATCTCGAGCATTACCTCACCATCTTTTCCGGTAAACTTGAATGCATTACCGAGGAGGTTGAAGATGATGCGTTCGATCTTGTCGCGGTCGAACAGGGTCGGAAAATGCCCGAGTTGGCTTTTGAACGTAAAGCGAATGTGTTTGCGCTCCGCGATGTCCCGGAAAGACTCTGCCGTCTCTTTAAGAAAGGCGATGATGTCCCCCTTTGTACGGTTCAGCTTCAGCTCATGGTCTTCCAGCTTGCGGAAGTCAAGCAACTGATTTACGAGATTGAGCAATCTCCGCGCATTGCGCTTCACCATGGTGAGCTGCCGTTGCTTATCGAGGTCCGCCTCCTGTTCGTCCAGGTTCTCCAACGGCCCCAGGATGAGGGAGACGGGCGTACGGAACTCGTGGCTCAGATTTGTGAGGAATTTGATCTTCAGCTGATCGAATTCGTGCAATCGTTCGGCCTCGAGGCGTTCTTGTTCCATCATTTGCTTCATGTAGAGGCGTTCCTGTTCCAGTGCAAATTTGTTCTTGAGTTTGCGAATACCGCGGTACCGGATACCCCATAGGATCAATCCCAGGAGCAGCGCATAAAAAGCGTAGGCGTACCCGGTAAGATAGAATGGAGGTTTTACAATGATCTTCAACGTTGCGGGCAGGGTAACCCAGGCTCCGTTACAATTCTTCGCTTTTACCTCCAGCGTATAGGTACCGGGATAGAGATTGGTAAAGGAAGCCGTTCGGGACTGTCCGAGCTGGTTCCAGGAGGCGTCCAGCCCATCCAGTCGGTACATGTAGCGGTTCTCATGCGGCGTCGTATAGTCGAGTGCGGCAAAATCCACGGAGAAGTTTTGCTTATAGGCTACCCTGATCTCCCTGGCTATCGAGATATTTTCTTTGATCGCCGCATCCGGGCCGGGGATCACAGAGCGCCCTGCTATCCGCAGATCGGTAAACACTACAGCGGGAACATTTTTATTGTCGTTGACTGCGGCGGGCGAAAAATGATTAAATCCTTCGATGCCGCCGAAATACAGCTCCCCCGACTTCGTCCTGAAGCCGGCGCCAAGGATGAAGGAGCTGGGTTGCAGGCCGTTGCCGGCGGTGTAATTCTTAAAGGTGGATCGGGCAGGGTCGAAACAGCTGATCCCTTTGTTCGTGCTGACCCAGAGCTTTCCGTCCGCGTCCTGGAGAATCTTATAGATCACGGCATTGGCCAACCCCTGCCGTTCGGCATAATTGGTGAAGCGTCGGTTAAGGCGATCGATGCGGCAAATGCCGCCGCTGGGGGTGCCCGCCCAAATGATGCCGCTTTTGTCCAGGTAAAGCGAGATCGCCTCGTCGAGGGGCAGGCCGGTAGTCGCGCGGTTGAATACGCGACAGGTATTGCGCACCGGGTCAAACAAAGCGACACCGTTGCCTACGGTACCGATGACGATATTTCCCGCAGCGTCCTGGTCAATGGCGCGGATGAAACCCGCCGACAGCAATTTACTGGACTTACCATCCCTATTCACCAGTGGAAACCGGTGAAAAATATGGGTAGCAGGATCGTACATGCAAACCCCTTTGCCGTTTGTCCCGAGCCAGATGTGCCCGGTCCGGTCTTCTTTGATGCAAAAGATATCATCGCTCGGCAGATCGTAGGGCCCGTCGCCTTTTGAGTAGTGCTTTATGCTTTTGGCCGGGATATTCAACACATACACGCCGTGTTGATAGGTTGCAATCCAAAGTTCGCTGCCTATCCGGTCAAGCGCGAGGACGGCCAGGTCATCGTCTTTACCGCCTCCTGCGATCCGCAGGTGTTGGAACAGGCCCGTATTTCGATGCTGGAGACAGACCCCGCCGCCATCGGTACCCACGTACAGGTCTCCATTAGCGGCTTCGGCAAAGGAGGTGATCTTCGAGGAGCTGAGGCCATATGGATCGAAAGGGTTGTATTGCACCAGGTTAAAGAACCCGAGATTCTTATCATATTTGTTCACGCCTCCCTGCACGGTACCCAGCCAATAAATGCCCATCTTGTCAATATAAATGCTGCGTACTGCCCTACCCTTAAGGCTATACTTGTTCCGGTCGTTACCGGCGACGCGACGTACTTTAGCGGTATAGGGATCGAAAATGTTCAGCCCTTCTTCCGTCCCCAGCCAGAGATCGCCGTTATTGTCCGGCTTTACGCTATAGATGCGGTTGCTGGCAAGGGATTGCGGGTCGGTTTTACTGCTTTTGAACCGCCGGAAATGTACACCATCCGGCAGCAGCAGGTCCAGTCCGCCTTCGTTTGTGCCAAACCACAGATGGCCATTGTTGTCCTCGGTGATGGTCTTGACTACATTGTCGCTAATGGAGGCCGGATCGGCGGGGTCATTTGAAAATCGTTTGAAATTGTCCGTCGCAGCCTGATAAAGGTACAGGCCGGTATTTCCACCGACCCACAGCCGTCCCTTGCTGTCCAGAAGTACGCTGATGATCGTATTGGATAATAAATGACCCGGAGCCACAGAGTCCGCCGTGTAATATTTCGCGGTACGGCGCAAAGGATCGTAGCAGATGAGGCCGGCATAGCTGCCGATCCACAGACGACCTGCATTGTCGGAACAAATTGCTCTTATTGCTGTCCCGTTGGCAATATTGAAATTATGAAAACAGTCCTTTTGCCGGTCATACAGGGATAGGGTGCGATTGGTGCCCACCCAGAGGTTGCCCTGGGGATCTTCATAAAGGGTCTGCAGCTGGTTGGTTGCAAGGCTATTGGAATCGAGCTCGTTATGGTTATAAACGGTGAAGTTGACGCCATCGAACCGGTTGAGGCCGTCCTCCGTGGCAAACCACATGTATCCATAGCGATCCTTTATTATCGAATTGATGTTGTTGGAGGAAAGGCCGTTGTTACTGCTAAAATTCACAAAATTCAAGTCATCCTGTTGCGCGTGGATCAGCGAATACAATAGACACAGGCAGGATATCAAGATAATCTTTCGCACAATCGTTAGTTTTTTGTTGCGGCCGGCCACGGGCCTATGGTAATATGGCAACCAAAGCTAAAAATAATTTTGTAATCGGTTGCATTTTCGAAGGCTTTTTCACTTTATAAACCGGATGGAGCGGATGATGATCTTGCCCGGCTCTCCGGTTGGATATTTGATAAAAAGGTCATGATGCCCCTGGAATCGTGCAACCGGCTGCAGGAAAGTTTTCCATTGCCGCTTATCGCCGGCCGGCTGCACGGGCACCGTGGCGATCAGCTTGCCGTGTTGGATATCGTCCAGCCAGATCTCGAGCTTGCCGGCGGCGGCAGTCGAAGCGGTGAGTTCGACCGCGGAGGCATGCGAGGTGCCTGTCTCCACACCGGAGATCATGAACCACCCGCCCTGTGGGGAGGTGTTTGTAACGGCGTTGTTGGGTGTTGCGGCGGTGTTGGGTGCGCCTGCGTTGTTGGGTGCTGCGGCGTTGTTGGGTGCGCCTGCGTTGTTGGGTGCTGCGGCGGTGCTGGGTGTTGCGGCGGTGCTGGGTGCTGCGGCGTTGTTGGGTGCGCCTGCGTTGTTGTCCGGCAGGGGGATTGTTTTTACGCCGTAGTAGTTGGCGTACCCGGCTGCTTCGATGGGTGAGAAGGCGTCCTTGACGGTGAAGAGATCGAAATCAGCCGGGCGGCCTTCGGCGAAGAGGCCGATGCTGGCGCCTACCCAGGAATTCCAGTTGGGTTGTTCTTTGTCGATCGGAACGGCGTTGACGGGGGCGCCGAGTGAGATCCAGTTTGTACCGTCGGCGCTGTAATAGCCGGTGAGCTCGTGGCCTTTTCGTGTGAGTTTCAGCCAGAGGATGTTCCCTGTCTTATTCGGGAGGCTTCGT
>Ga0105238_10005126_pt1 | contig 12952 bp, 14 predicted proteins | sample KBSC34metaG_FD_81526 | JGI IMG/M metagenome (GOLD analysis project Ga0105238, IMG submission 81526) | Corn rhizosphere microbial communities from Kellogg Biological Station, Michigan, USA - KBS C3-4 metaG | ecosystem: Host-associated > Plants > Roots > Rhizosphere > Soil | place: Michigan, USA... | reverse complement strand
AGGCGCGCCGCGACGGCCTGCCCGCCCCCGCCTTTGTGGAGGCATTGGCTGTTCGCGGTCGAATACAAGCCGCTGGTTCAGCGCGGCAGGCGGATACCGCCTGCCGCGCCCCACGGACCTTCGCGCAAGAACGCGAACAACGACCGTCCGCAACGGGCCGAAAGCAGCCACGCACAGGCAATGAGCTTCCAGACTATTCATACGCCGACGATCGACTTGCCGATCAGTCCTCGCTGGATCTCATTGGTGCCGCCGTAGATCGCGACCTTGCGCAAGTCGAGATAGAGTCCCGCCAGGGGATTCAGCTCGACGCCGCCGGGGGTCTCACCTTCGTAGTCCAGGTCCATTGCCGCCTCGACATGCGGCAGCGCATAAGGCCCGGCACACTCCATCAACAACTCGCCGATATCGGCCTGAATCTCCGAGCCGCGGATCTTCAGCATCGACGGCTCCGCGCCCAATCCCCGCCCCGATTGTTCGAGCGAGATCAGCCTTGCAAGCGCCCATTCATGGGCCAGCACGTCGATCTCGATCTTCGCGACCTTGTCGCGAAAGCGCGGATCGTCGATCAGCGGCTGCCCGTGCTTCATCTGCGTGCGTGCGATCTCCTTCAGCCGCCGCAGCAAGCGCTTGCACATGCCGAGGCCGGCGATGTTGGTGCGCTCGTGGCCGAGCAGGTACTTCGCCACTGTCCAGCCGTCGTTCTCCGTCCCGACGAGGTTCTCGACCGGCACCTGGACCGCATCCAGGAAAACCTCGTTCACGTCGTGCCCGCCGTCCAGCGTCCTGATCGGCCGCACGCTGATGCCTTTGGCGTCCATCGGAATCAGCAACAGCGAGATGCCGCGCTGCGGCTTGCCGTCGCTGGCGGTGCGCACCAGCGCGAACATCCAGTTGGCCCATTGCGCGAACGAGGTCCAGATCTTCTGACCGGTGACCAGGTAGTGCCCGCCGACGAGTTCTGCCCGCGTCTTCAGCGACGCGAGGTCCGAGCCTGCCCCCGGCTCAGAATAGCCCTGGCACCACCAGTCGTCCATCGAGAGGATGCGCGGCAGGAAGCGCGCCTGCTGCGCAGCCGTGCCGTACTTCATCAGCACCGGCGCGATCATCGACAAGCCGAACGGCATCTGTCGCGGCGCGCCGGCGCTGAAGCATTCCTCGTCGAAGATGTTGCGCTGCACCGCGTTCCACCCGCAGCCGCCATGGGCGACCGGCCAGCCGGGCGCGCCCCAGCCGCGCGCGGCGAGGATGCGCTGCCAGCGCACGTAGTCCTCGCGCTCGACGCGCAGGAAGCCGAGCACCTTGCGGCGGATGTCGTCGGGCAGTTCGGCCGCGACGAAGGCTCTCACCTCGGCACGGAACTGCAGTTCTTCAGGGGATTCGCGAAGGTCCATCAGGCTTTTCCGCGGGTCAGCGGCCGGTGAAGCGGGGAGGGCGCTTCTCCAGGAAGGCGCGCTTGCCTTCCTGGAAGTCTTCGCAGACGTTGGCGGCCAGCATCTCCGCGCTGTCGCTGAGCACGGCTTCATGCAGGCTCTGGAAAGGCAGTTCCCAGAGCTGCTGCTTCAGCACGCGCAGCGATCGGGGCGAACACAGCGTGGCCATCTGGCGTGCGTAGGCATGGGTCGCCTCGGCCAGTTGGTCGCGGGCATGGACCTGGTTCACCAGGCCGATGCGCAGGCACTCCTCGCTGCGCAGCTTGCGGCCGGACAGCAGCAGGTCGAGCGCGTTCGCATGGCCGACGATGTTGCGCAGCGCCCAGCCCATGCCGTACTCCGAGGCCAGGCCGATGCGCGCGAACGCGGTCGTGACGACGGCATCCTCCGCTGCGAAGCGGACGTCCGCGAAGAGGGCGTGCACCAGCCCCAGCCCGGCAGTCGCGCCGTTGAGCATCGCGATGATCGGCTTGCCGATGGCCGGGAAATAGCTCGCGCGGCTCTGGTAGTCGGGGCGGCGGCTGAAGTCGTAGGGGCGGGGCAGCTTGTCGAGCAGCTGGCGCGGGTTGTCGCTCTTGAACCCGGTCACGTCGCCGCCGGCACAGAAGGCCTTGCCCGCCCCGGTCAGCACGATGACGCGCACCGCCTCATCCCGCTCGGCCTCGTGCATCGCCTGCCAGACCTCTTCGGCCATCACGTCGGTCCAGGCATTGAGGGCTTCGGGGCGGTTCAAGGTGACGGTCGCGATCCGCTCCCGGACTTCGTAGTTGACTTGTGTGTAAGACATGGCTGTCGGGCGCTCAGCGCGTCAGGTTGGCGATCTCTTCCGCCCCGTAGCCGATCGCCCCGAACACTTCGGCGTTGTGTTCGCCGAGCCGCGGCGGTGGCAGGTGAATGCCGCCGGGCGTGGCCGAGAACTGGGTCGGCACGCTGGTGGTGAGCATCGGCCCCTCGCTCGGATGCTCGTAGCGGTGGAAGAAGCCGGTTTCGTTCAGATAGGCGTCGCTCAGCATGTCTTCGAAACGCGCCACCGGCCCGTTCGGGATGTCGATCGCATCGAGCCGCCGATGCCATTCGGCGGTGGTCTGCGTCTTCATCTGATCCGATACGACGCCGTACACCTGGTTGATGTTCGTCATGCGGCCGTCGACGGTGCAGAAGCGCGGGTCCGCCAGCAGCTCGGGCCGTCCGATGGTCGGCAGCAGGCGCCGCCATTGCTCGTCGTTGACGGCCAGCACGCAGATGTGGCCGTCGAGCGTTTCATAGGGCCGGCGGTGTTCCGAAAGCAGGCGCACGTAGCCGACGCCCGAGCCGAGCGGCGGGTCGAACACGCCGCCCCAGAGGTGCTCCTGCAGATTGAAGGCGACGATGGTCTCCAGCATCGGCACGCGCACCAGCTGGCCGGTGCCGGTGCGTTCTCGCGCATACAGCGCCATCGCGACGCCCGAGGCCAGCATGTAGCCGCAGAACTTGTCGACGATCACGGTCGGCAGGTAGCGCGCCTGGCCGACCGAGCGCAGCATCAGATCGGCAATGCCGGCTTCGCCCTGCACCACGTCGTCGAAGGCCGGATCGTTCTCGCGCGGGCCGCCGGGCTTGTAGCCGCAGCCATAGCCGTAGACGATGCGCGGGTTGCGCTGCGCGATCTCCTCGTAGGCGATGCCCAGCCGCTCCGCCGCCGCGGGCCGCATGCTGTGGATCAACACGTCGGCCTCGTCGACCATGCGCAGCAAGGCCTCGCGCGCTTCGGGGCGCTTCAGGTTCAAGGTCACGCTGCGCTTGTTGCGGTTCATGTTCAGGTGCATCGCGGCCATGTCCGGATGCCGCGACGGCCCGTTCCGGCGGTTCGGGTCGCCATCGGGCGTCTCGATCTTGATCACGTCGGCGCCCATGTCGCCGAGGATCATCGTCGCCACCGGCCCGAGCACGTTGATCGTCAGGTCGAGCACGCGCACGCCGGTCAGCGGCCCCTTGTTCGACAGGGCCGTCGCCCCGGCCGATGTCATCGGGCGCCTCCGTCGCGGCACTTGATCATGCGCAGCGGCGTGTACTCGAGCACCAGCGTGTCGCCGTTCTTCATCACCCGGTTGCGTGTGCGCACGATGCCGCGGCCCGGGCGGCTCTCGGAACGCCGCGCTTCCGTGACTTCGCATTCGACGTGGATCGTGTCGCCGGCGAAGGTCGGGCCCTTCACGTCGAGCTGCATGCCGAGGAAGGCGAAGCCGGTGCCCTGCATCGTCGACTGCGCCAGCAAGCCCTCGGCAAAGCAATAGACCAGCGACCCCGGAGCCAGCCGGCCGGCGAAACCGGCCTCGTTCTTCAGGAAATCGAGATTGGTGAACAGCACCTCGGTCATGCCGATGGTGTTGATGAAGTTGACGATGTCGGGCTCGGTCACGGTGCGGCCGATGGTCTTGAATTGCCGCCCCAACGGCAGGTCTTCGAAACAAAAGCCCAGACCAACTGTTTGCATGCTTCTCCTCGTGTGCGAGCCCTTCGGCCGGCGTCCGGAGCGCAAGAATTTGCGCTTCCATTTTTGAACGATGTTCAGTAATATAAACGCCACGACGAGCCCTAGTCAACACGATGACTCCAGGGATTCCCCAGGGTCCGCATCGAGGACGAAGACATGAACGAGACCGACGATCGCTATGCCCGCTATGGCCGCCTGAAGTTCGACCGGCCGCACCCGCGCGTCCTGCGCATCACGCTGGCCTCGCCGCTGAAGATGGGCGCGATGGATGCCCGGATGCACCGCGAAGCCTCGGAGATCTGGGCCGACGTGGACGCCGACGACAGCGTCTCGGTGGCCATCATCACCGGCGACGGCAAGAGCTTCTCCGCCGGCGGCGACCTGAACCACGAACGCAAGGTCTGCGAGGACTACGCGCTGCGCATGCAGGCCATGGCCGAGGCGCGCCGGTTGGTCATGGGCATGATCGATTGCAGGAAGCCGATCGTCGCCGCGGCGCGCGGCTGGGCGGTCGGTGCCGGCCTGGCGCTGCTGATCCTGGCCGATGTGTCGATCGCATCGAAGGAGGCGAAGTTCTCCGACGGCCACCTGAAGATCGGCGTCGCCTCGGGCGATCACGCGACCATCATCTGGCCCCTGCTCTGCGGCATGGCCAAGGCCAAGTACTACCTGATGACGGCCGACACCTTCACCGGCGAAGAAGCCGAGCGCATGAATCTGATCTCGATGGCGCTGCCCGATGGCGAAGTCGAGAGCAAGGCCGTCGAAGTGGCTTCGCGCCTGGCCGAGAGCGCGCCGGCAGCGCTGCGCTGGACCAAGCACACCTTGAACCACTGGCTGCGCCAGGCGGCGCCGATCTTCGATGCCTCGCTGGCGCTGGAGTTCATCGGCTTCGCCGGGCCCGAGGGGACCGAGGGCATCGATGCTTTCCTGCAGAAACGACCGCCGTCGTTCGGTCAGGACACGCCGGTCTGAAGCGGATTCGTGAAAAGTCCTGCGATTGCGGGCCGAGCGCCGGGCCGCTCCCAAGCCGGACCGCATCCCCTCGGGGGATCGGCGATGTACTCAATCGACGAGGGGCTCCATTGAACACTATCGGCGAACTGCTGGAGCGCAACGCGCGCTTCTATCCGCACAAGGAAGCGCTGGTCTGCGAGGGCCGGCGCCACACCTACAGGCAACTGCTCGATCGCACGAAGCGCCTGGCCGACGGCCTGCACCGGTTGGGGCTGCGGCGGCAGGACCGGGTCGCGATCCTGTCGATGAACTGCGCCGAGTACATGGAACTGCTGTGCGCCGGCGACTGGGCCGGCTACATCGTCGCGACCGTCAACTTCCGCCTGGCGATGCCGGAGATCGAATGGATGCTGCGCGACTCCGCCCCGCGCATCCTCGTCTTCGAAGCCCAGTACGCCGAGACGGCCACGGCGCTGCGCGACAGGCTGCCCGCCATCGAGGCCTGGATCTGCATCGGCGGCGAGACGCCGGCCTGGGCCCAGGCCTTCGACGCGGTGGCTGACGGCGGCTCGCCCGAGGGGCCGCCTTTTCGTTCGCAGCCGGATGACTATGGTCCGCTCGTCTATACCAGCGGGACCACCGGCCGGCCCAAGGGTGCGCTGCGAAGCCAGCGGCGCTGGGTGGCGACCGCCGAAGGCGGCTCCTACGCCAGCGAGTTCACGTCCGACACGCGCGTGCTGCTGGCGACGCCGGCTTTCCACGTCGGCGTGATCGGCTATGCACTGCAGGCCTGCTGGCATGCCGGCACCGTGGTGCTGCTGCGCGGCTTCGATCCGGCGAAGGCGCTGCAGGCGATCGAGTCCGAACGCATCACCTTCACTTTCGTCGTCTCGGCCATGCTGCAGGCGCTGCTGGACGCCCCGGGCATCGCGGACAGCGATCTTTCCAGCCTGCGCAACATCGTGACCGCCGCGGCGCCCGTGCCGGTTTCGCTGCTGAAGCGGGCGATCGCGCGGCTCGGCCCAATCTTCTCGGTGCAGTACGGCGCCACCGAAACCGCGGCCACGGTGATGTTCGCGCATGAAGTGAAGCCCGATGGCGACGAGCGCGACATCAAGCGCATCGGCTCGGTCGGCCATCCCGGGCCGCGCACCCGGATCCGCGTTGTCGACGAGCAGGGCCGGCCCTGTCCGCCCGGCGTGCCGGGGGAAGTCTGCACCTTCACCGATCAGCGGCTCGACGGCTACTGGAACAACACCGCGGCCACGCTCGAGGCGCTGCGCGACGGCTGGTACCACACCGGCGACATCGGCTATCTCGACGAAGACGACTACCTGTTCCTGATCGACCGCAAGAAGGACATGATCATTTCCGGCGGCGAGAACATCTACAGCCGCGAGGTCGAGGAGGCGGTGCAGGCCTTTCCCGGCGTCATCGAATGCGCGGTGATCGGCGTGCCGGATGCCAAATGGGGCGAGACGGTGATGGCCTACCTGGTTTGCAGGCCCGGCTCCAGGGCGGACGAGGCCGAGGTCATCGCGCACTGCCGCCGATTGATCGCCAGCTACAAGTGCCCGAAACGGGTCCAGGTGGTGGATGAGTTGCCGCGCGTCGCGAGCGGCAAGGTCAACAAGGTGGCGCTGCGCGATCTGTCGCGTGGTTCGCCGCGCCCCTAGTCCGCAGGAGACGAGACGATGTTCGAGATGATGGTCAGCGACCGCATTGCGACGGTCACGATGTGCCGGCCACCGGTCAACGCGCTCAGCGAGGAATGGGGAGACGCCTTCGACGAGTTGCTCGACGGACTCGCGGCACGCGGCGACTGGGCCGTGCTGCATCTGCGCAGCAGCCAGAAGGTCTTCGCGGCCGGGGCGGACCTCGCGCAGATCCACTCGTGGACGCGGGAGCGCTGTCCGGCCCGGAGACTGTCGCGCTACATCGCGCGCCTGCAGGCCGTCTTCCATCGATTGCAGCAATTGCCGCAGGTCACGCTGGCCGAGATCGGCGGCGCGGCACTCGGCGGCGGACTCGAACTCGCGTTGTCTTGCGACCTGCGCGTCGCGGCCGCGGAAGCCAAGCTCGGACTGCCCGAAGTCGGACTCGGCCTGATCCCCGGGCTCGGCGGCACGCAGCGATTGACGCGCTTGTGCGGCGCCGGCGTGGCCAGCCGCATGATCCTCGGCGCCGAGGTGGTGGACGGCAACGCAGCCAGGGATCTGGGCCTGGTGCAGTGGGCCGTGCCTCGCGCCTCGATCGCCGATGAGGCGATCGCACTGGCGCGGCGCGTTGCCGCCCTGCCGGCACCTGCGCTGCAAGCCGCGAAGGAACTGATCGCCGCAGCCGCCACCCCGTCGAGCACCGGCTTCGCGCTCGAGCGCGAACTCGGCGGCCGACTGCTGGAAACCCGCGCGGCCAAGTCCCTCATCGTCGCCTTCCTGCGCCGCAGCGGGAGAGTGGTCGAAGACGATTCGGACGACCCCTTGCTCTGAACATTCCCGAAGGAGACTTTCGAATGAGCGATACCCCTCCGTTGCCCGATACCTCGTGGCAGCGCGTCACCGACCTGAGCGGCAAGACCGTCGTCGTCACCGGCTGCGCGTCCGGCATCGGCCGCGCCGCGGCCCTGCAGTTCGCCAGTGCCGGCGCCATTGTCTACGGCGGCGACCGCAACGCGGCCGATGGCGAGGAGACGCTGGCGCAGATCCGCGCCGCCGGCGGCCATGGCGCCTTCGTGACGCTCGACCTGACCGAGGGTGCGAGCATCGATGCCTTCGTCGATCAGGTGATGGAGACCATCGGCGGCGCGCCGGACATCATCGCCAACATTGCCGGGCTCGACCGCGTGATGCCCTTCCTCGAGAACACGCCCGATCTCTGGGAACTGCTGGCGAAGGCCAACTTCATCGGTCCGGTGCGCATGATCCACCGCTTCCTGCCGAAGATGATCGAGCGCCGCAGCGGCAAGATCGTCACGGTGGCGAGCGATGCCGGCCGCGTCGGCAGCATGGGCGAGACCTTCTATGCCGGCACCAAGGGCGCGATCATCGCGTTCACGAAATCGCTGGCGCGCGAGACGGCCCGCGCCGGGCTCACTTGCAATTGCGTCGCCCCCGGGCCGACCGATACACCGCTCTTCAACGGCACGATTCCCGAAGGCAAGCTGCGCGACGCCTTGATCAAGGCGATCCCGCTGAAGCGCCTGGCGCAGCCGGTGGAGATCGCGCACACCATCGTCTACCTGGCGACACCGGCGACGGACTTCATGACCGGGCAAGTCGTCTCGGTCAGTGGCGGCCTGACGATGCATGGCTGAACGGGACGGCCCCATGAACCCCGAGAAGGAATACTTCGAACACCTCGCCGCCGGCCGCTTCATGATCCAGAAGAGCCGCGGCACCGGCGGCCATGTGTTCTATCCCCGCATGGCCGAGCCCGGCACCGGCGCGGCCGACCTCGAATGGGTGCCAGCCTCCGGCCGGGGCACCGTGTACTCGACGACGGTGATCCGGCAGAAGCCGCCGGCACCGAACTACAACCTGGCGCTGATCGACCTGGCCGAAGGCCCGCGCATGATGAGCCGGGTCGACGGCATCGCGCCGGAGGCGGTCACGATCGGCATGCCGGTGACGGCGAAGATCGTGCAGGAGGGCGAGCAGCCGGTGCTCGTCTTCGTGCCTGAGGTCCGCCGATGAAAGAGAACTTCCCCCGCGGCAAGGCCGCGATCGTCGGCACCGCGACCTTCGGCTGCGGTGCAGCGCCCGGCTACAGCTCGATGGAACTCGCGCATCGGGCCAGCGTGCTCGCGCTCGCGTCGGCCGGGCTGAAGCCTTCGGATGTCGACGGCCTCTTCGTCGTGATCATGGACGATGCCTTGGCCGGCCTGACTTTTGCCGAAACCCTGGGCATCCACCCGCGCTTCCTGGACAACAACCGCACCGGCGGCTCCTCGTTCCAGGTGCACGCGATGCTGGCCGCATTGGCGCTCGATGCCGGCCTCTGCGAGGTGGCCCTGATCGCCTATGGCAGCAACCAGCGCAGCAGCACCGGGAAGCTGGTCTCGTCCTCGCGGCCTTCGCCATGGGAGTCGGCGTACAAGCCGTTGCGGCCGATCTCGTCGTATGCGCTGGCCGCCGCACGCCACATGCATCAGTACGGGACGACCAAGGCGCAGCTCGGTGCAGTGGCCGTCGCCGCGCGTCAGTGGGCCCGGCTCAACCCCGAGGCCTACACGCGCGAAGCGCTGACGCTCGACGACTACATGCAGGCCCGCCCTGTCGCCGACCCCTTCGGCGTGCGCGATTGCTGCCTCGTCACCGACGGCGCCGCGGCCGTCGTGATGACGCGGGCCGATCGGGCGAGGGACTTGTGCGCGAGCCCGGCCTATGTGCTGGCGGGGGCGCAGGCCACCACGCATCGCGAGATTGCCAGCATGCCCGATCTCACGGTGACCGGCCTGGCCGACGCCGGCCCGCGCGCCTATGCGCAGGCCGGCGTCGGCCCGAAGGACATCGATGTCGTCGAGCTCTACGATGCCTTCACGATCAACCCCATCCTGTTCCTCGAGGACCTGGGCTTCTGCGCGAAGGGCGAAGGCGGCGCCTTCGTCGAAGGCGGGCGCATCGCGCCCGGGGGCAGCCTGGCCGTCAACACCAACGGGGGCGGGCTCTCCTGCGTGCACCCCGGCATGTACGGCCTGTTCACGATCGTGGAGGCCGCCCGCCAGCTCGGCGGGCAGGCCGGCGAGCGCCAGGTCGCGGACGCGAAGCTGGCGCTCGCGCAGGGCAACGGCGGCGAGCTCTCGCATGAAGCGCTGCTGATCCTCGGCACCGAAGAGACTCTGTAGGACACCCGATGCTCGACTATCACGTCTGCAAGAACTGGGCTTTCCCGGACATCGTCCACCGCTACACCGAGCGCGACACGATGCTGTATGCGCTCGGACTCGGCTTCGGCGCCGACCCGATGGATCGCGGCGCGCTGCGCTTCGTCTACGAGAGAAACCTGCAGGCCGTGCCGACGATGGCCACGGTGATGGGCTCGCCCGGCATCTGGTGGCGCGACCCGAAGACGGGCGCCGACTTCGTCAAGCTCGTGCACGGCGAGCAGGATGTTCGTTTGCTGAGGCCGCTCGAGCCCCAGGGTACGCTGATCGCCCGCAACCGCGTCGTCTCGCTGACCGACAAGGGCGCAGGCAAGGGCGCGCTCGCCGTGGTGATGCGCAGCTTGATCGACGAAGCCAGCGGCGAGACCGTGGCCGAGAGCCGCAATGCGACCTTCCTGCGCGGCGACGGCGGGTTCAGCGAAGGCGGCGGCATCTCCGATCCGGGGCCGGAGCCGTTGCCGCCGATTCCCGAGCGCCGGGCCGATGTCGAGGTGACCTATGCCACGCGCCCCGAGGCGGCACTGATCTATCGACTGAGCGGCGACATCAACCCTTTGCATGCCGACCCCGATGTCGCGGCGAAAGCCGGCTTCGACCGACCGATCCTGCATGGCCTCTGCACCTACGGCATGGGTGCCCGCGCGGTGATCGAGGCGGTGCTCGGCCACGAGGCGGCTCGCCTGAAGCGCCTGGCGGTGCGCTTCACGTCGCCGGTGTGGCCGGGGGAATCGGTGCGCTATGAACTCTGGCGGGAAGGCGATGGCGTGCTGCGCTTGCGCGCCAGCGTCGATGCACGCCAGGTCATCGTGCTGAACAACGGCGTCGTCGAAATCGCCTGAGTCTGCACGCCCATGGACTTCCACTATTCATCCGCCGACGAAGCCTTTCGAGCGGAGGTGCGCGGCTTCCTCGAGACACATCTGCCTGCCGATATCGCACATCGACATGCGCTCGGCTTCCATCCGGTGCCGAAGCATGATCTGCTCGAATGGAACCGCATCCTCGCCGACAAGGGCTGGGCCGCGCCGCACTGGCCGGCGGAGTACGGCGGCCCGGGCTGGACGCCGATCCAGCGGCACATCTTCGAGGAGGAGTGCCGCAAGGCCCATGCGCCGGACCTGAGCTGGCAGGGCATCCGGCTTTGCGCGCCGGTCATCTACAGCTTCGGCACGCCGGCGCAGAAGCAGCGCTTCCTGCCGCCGATCCTGCGCGGCGACTACCTGCTGGCCCAGGGCTTCTCGGAGCCGAACGCGGGCTCGGACCTCGTCTCGCTGAAGACCAGTGCCGTCCGTGGCCGGGACGAGCAGGGCGAGCACTACATCGTCAACGGCCAGAAGACCTGGAGCAGCGAGGGCCACTATGCCGAATGGGGCTTCTTCCTCGTGCGCACCGATGCGTCGGTGAAGCCGCAGCGAAGCATCTCCTTCCTGATGATCGACCTGCGCTCGCCCGGCGTGGCGGTACGGCCGATCCGCATGTTCAACGGCATGCACTACGTCAACGAGATCTTCCTGGACAAGGTGCGCGTGCCGGCGGAGAACCTGATCGGCGAAGAGGGAGCAGGCTGGCGCTATGCGAAGTTCCTGCTCGACAACGAGCGCACGTCGAGCGCCTTCATTCACTTCTCGTGGCATTGGCTGGAGCGGGCGCGCAGCATCGCGCGCCGCGAAACGGTAGGCGGCGTACCGTTGATCCAGACGCCGGCCTTCGCGCGCCGGCTGGCGGCGGCCGAGATCGAACTGCAGGCGCTCGAGTATTCAGTATTGCGCGTGCTGACCGAAGAGAAGACGCCGTGGGATGCGACCGCCGTGGCCTCCGGGCTGAAGCTGCGCGGCTCGGCGATCCAGCAGCGGGTCACCGAACTCGCGTTCGATGCGCTGGGCCTGCGCGGCTTGCGTTCCATCGATGGATTCGATGACGGACTCGTGGCCGAAGGCGCCCAGGGCGAGCGTTGGCCTGCGGATGTCGCGGGCGTGGGCTCGGGCATGCTGCAGACCCGTGCGGTGACGATCTACGGCGGCGCGATGGAAGTCCAGAAGAACATCGTCGCGCGGCTGGCCTTCGGCCTGTGAGTTGAAGAAGGAGCGTGCCATGCATCAGAACAAGGTCGTGATCGTCACCGGCGCCTTCGGCGCGTTGGGGCAGAGCGTCGCGCGCACGCTCGCCGCCCAGGGCGCAAAGCTCGCGCTGCTGGATGCGGCGGCTGCCGTGCCGGATGCGCTGAAGCAGGCGTTCCAGGCTCATCTCGTGCTGTCCGGCATCGACCTCTCGCGCGACGAAACCACCGCCGCGGCGGTGTCTCGAGTGGTCTCGCAGTTCGGACATGTCGATGCGCTCGTCAACATCGCCGGGGGCTTCGCCTGGGAGACGGTCGAGGCCGGCCATGTCGCGACCTGGGAGCGCATGTTCGCGATGAACCTGAAGACGGCCCTGCATGCCTGCCGGGCCGTGCTGCCGCATCTGATCGCCAAGGGCGCGGGGCGCATCGTCAACATCGGCGCCGCCGGGGCGGGGAGGGCCGGCGCCGGCATGGGCGCCTACGCCGCTTCGAAGTCGGGTGTGCTGCGGCTCACCGAGGCGCTGTCGGAAGAGACCAAGGATCGTGGCCTGACCGTCAACGCGATCCTGCCCGGCATCATCGACACGCCGACGAACCGAAAGGACATGCCCGACGCGGACCACACACGCTGGGTGGCGCCGGAGGCGATCGCCGATGTGGTGAGCTTCCTGCTATCCGACGCTGCCCGTGCGGTCACCGGCGCGGGGATACCGGTGATGGGCCGCCTCTGATGCGAGGACGATGAACTGGAAGCCAAGTGCGAAGCGCTGGGTGAGGCACCCGGCATCGGCACGGCTCGGCCCGACCTGGGCAGGGGCATTTGCGTGCTGCCTTACGGGCGCTACCTCATCTATCGCGCGGCGAGCAAGCGCCTGCGGATCGAAAGAACCATGACAGCAAGAGGTCACGCCATGCCATCGAGCTATGTCATCGGAGATCACTTCGAATCGTTCATCAAGGAGCAGATTCGGCAGGGCCGCTACGCGAGCGCCAGCGAGGTCGTGCGCGACGGACTGCGTGCGCTCGAAGATCGGGAAAAGCTTCGAGCCGTCAAAATCGAAGCGTTGCGCAAGGAAATACATGGCGCTCGCGATATCGGCGGCGACGACTTCGAAGCGAGCGATCCGGGCGGGCGATAGGACCGCTGT
>Ga0105238_10005121_pt1 | contig 12956 bp, 6 predicted proteins | sample KBSC34metaG_FD_81526 | JGI IMG/M metagenome (GOLD analysis project Ga0105238, IMG submission 81526) | Corn rhizosphere microbial communities from Kellogg Biological Station, Michigan, USA - KBS C3-4 metaG | ecosystem: Host-associated > Plants > Roots > Rhizosphere > Soil | place: Michigan, USA... | reverse complement strand
GCCGGCATCGGTGGCTGCAAACCTTCGAGCCGCTGCGCGTTGTTGTCGAAGAAAAGCCGCGCCTGCGCGACCGCGGAGTCTATCTACTGACCGGCTCGAGCGACATCGATCTCGCGCTGGCGCGCTATCTTGCGGAAGCCGCGCGCGCGCGCCTGATTCTGCTCGGCGACGAAGCGCCGCCCGAAGTAAAGGCGCTTGAAGAAGCGGGCTCTGAAGTGTTGATACTCAAGGCGGACTTCACTAGTCGCGAAGCTGTAGCTGAAATCATTTCGCAGGCGCGAGCGCGGTTCGGCCAAATCAACGGCGTAGTACACACAGCGTCGGTGACGTCGGGCGGCATGATTCAGCTCAAGACGAAAGAGATGGTGGCCCCGGTTTTCGCTCCGAAAGTTCCTGGGACACTCGCTCTACAGTCTGCGCTCGAGGATCTGGATTTCTTCGTTGTCTTCTCGACGTCACTGGCGCTGACGGGTGTGTTTGGCCAGGTGGATTACTGTGCGGCGAACGTGTTTCTCGACGCCTTCGCACGCGCGAACACGTTGCGTGGCAATTTCACTGTGAGCATCGACTGGCACGTGCCACAGTGGGAGACGTGGCAGGTGGAATCCCTCGCATCAGTGCCGGAATTTCAAGCGCAGTTTGCGGAAACGCGTGCAGCCTATGGCGTCAAACTGGATGAAGGTGTTGAGCTCTTCCGCCAACTGCTATCGAGCTCGCAGCCGCAGGTCATCGTCTCGACACAGGATTTTCAGGCGCTCATCGACGAGCAGCAACGGGCAGCCAGTGTGAGTCTGCTCGATCAGTTGCAGACGAATGGGGCAACAACTGTCGCGCGCACGCGCACGGAAGCGGATGGCGATTATGTGCCGCCGCAGAATGAAGTCGAAGCCTCGATGGCTGCGCTGTGGGAAGAGCTATTCGGGCTACAACGTTTGAGTGTTAACGATAACTTCTTCGAGTTGGGCGGCAACTCTCTGTTGGGCATTCAACTCATCTCGCGCGTGCGCAAGGATTTTCAAATCGAATTACCCCTGAACACTCTGTTTGAATCGCCGACAGCGGCGGGTTTGGCGGCGGCCATTGCGGAAACCCGCCTGCGCGAGAAAGAAGCCGAAGAGATTGAACGTCTGTTGCGAGAGATAGAATCACTCTCGCCCGACGAGCTACAGGCCACGCTGGCCCAGGAATTAAAGAACGAGTGACCTATTCGAGATTTCTCTGCGATCTCTGCGTATCTCTGCGTTCTCTGCGTTGAGATAGCCCTTTAACGCAGAGATACGCAGAGAGCCGCAGAGACAAACAAATGGACGACATCGCTAAACGTTTCTCTTCGCTCACGCCGGAACAACTTGCCTTGCTGGAGTTGCGGCTCAAGAAGCAGGGCTTGCGCTCGCCGCTCGAGCAGACCGCGGAGGTCGCGCAGCCGCGGGTGGAGCTGACGGAAGAGGAGTTTGATTGGAAGAGCAGACCGGTCGTGAAGAGTTTGAGTTTCAGCCTCTACTTCTTTTCCGACGATGGCTCGAAAGATTCTCCTGACAAGTATCGACTCGTTTTGGAGAGCGCGAAGTTTGCCGATCGAAATGACTTCAGCGCTGTTTGGACGCCGGAACGACACTTCCAGGATTTCGGCGGACTCTACCCAAATCCTTCAGTGCTCAGCGCGGCGCTCGCGATGATCACTGAGCGTGTGCAGATTCGCGCCGGCAGTGTCGCCCTGCCGTTGCATCATCCGGTGCGTGTCGCGGAAGAGTGGTCGGTGGTAGACAATCTTTCTAACGGTCGCGTCGCCGTCTCGTTCGCTTCGGGCTGGCATCCTGACGACTTCATCTTCGCGCCCGCTGTCTATGAAGACCGGAAGGAAGTGATGTTCAGTTACATCGAGCTGATTCAAGAGTTGTGGAGTGGTGAGACGTTTATGATGCCGGGCGTCGGTGGTCAGGAAGTGGCGGTCAGACTCCTGCCGAAGCCTTTGCAAAAACGCCTGCCCATCTGGATTACGAGCGCAGGCAGTTCGGCGACGTGGATTCGCGCGGGAGAAATCGGCGCAAACGTTCTGGCCGCGCTGATCGGCTATTCGTTTGAAGAGCTCGCAGATCGTATCAACAGTTACCGCGAAGCGCGTGCACGTCACGGCTACGACCCGCAGACCGGCGTCGTTTCGATCATGATGCACACGTTTGTCGGACAGAGTAATAGCGCTGTGAAAGAGCAGGTGCGCGCGCCTTTCACACATTACCTGCGCTCTTACTTCAAACAGTATGACAACGTGCGCGTCGCTGCCGATGACGTTACTGAAGACGACCGCGACGCCATCATGAACGCCGCCTTCGAACTCTACTTTGAAAACAATACCTTGATGGGTACTCCGGCGAAATGCTCGCGTGTCATCGAACAATTGCTCGCAGTGGGTGTTGATGAAGTTGCCTGCCTCGTCGATTTCGGCGTCGAAGCCGATGCGGTGCTGGGGAATCTGCAATACTTGAACGAGTTAAGAGAACACTACAGCAAATGACAGACATCTCTCAGCGGATTTCGGCCCTGACGCCTGAACAGCGCGCTTTGTTTGAAGCTCGTTTGAAACAGAAAGGACTGCATACCCAGGTCACGGCAGTGCAGACCATCCCGCGCAGGCAGGACCGCGACTCCGCCACTTGCCCGGCGTCGATAGATCAGGAACGACTCTGGTTCATAGACCAGTTACAGCCTGGCAACACCGCCTACAACATCTTCAACGCCAGCCGTATTCGTGGCTCACTCAACGTGCCGATAATGGAGCGCGTCATCAATGAGTTGATTCAACGACATGAAGTGTTGCGCACAACTCTCAAATCAGTCGACGGACTGCCGGTGCAGGTCATCGCGCCTGCTCTCACGATCACTCTGGAGCCTGTTAGCCTGGAGCATCTCCCCGAAGCAGAGCGCTACGACGAGGCGGTGCGTTTGACGACCGAAGAATTTGCGCGTTCTTTCGATCTTGAGAAGGACGCGCTTGTTCGCGTCGGCCTGCTGCGGTTGGCCCATGACGACTTCGTCCTGCAAGTCAACATGCACCACGCGATAACTGATCGCTGGTCCTTTGCCGTGTTCGAGAAAGAACTCGCGGTGCTTTACCAGGCCTTTGCCACCGGACACCCGTCGCCTTTGCCCGAGCTTCCGATTCAGTTCGCCGACTATGCCGTCTGGCAACGGGAGCGCATGAACGGCGATGAGTACAAGAAAGATTTGGAATACTGGCGTAAGCAACTTGCCGGCGCGCCGTTCGTTCTTGATTTCCCGACAGACTTTCCGCGCCCTCCGATTCAAAACTTTCGCGGTGCGCGAGTCTATGTCAGCTATCCGAAGAGCTTGCTTGACGGGCTGAAGGAGTTAAGCAGGCGCGAAGGCGTCACCATGTTCATGACGTTGATGGCGGCGTTCAAGACGTTGATCTATCGCTACACTAATCAGCCGGACCTTCTCATCAGCACTCCGATTGGCACGCGCCTCCGCCCCGAAACGGAAAATATCGTCGGTTATCTGCTCAACCTGCTTATCGTGCGGTCAGATCTTTCAGGCGATCCGACGTTCCGTGAGTTGCTCAAACGCGAGCAGGATGCGTGTGTCGGAGCGTTTGCGCATCAGGAAGTTCCGTTCGGCAAACTCGTTCAGGAGTTGAAGCCGGTACAGGACCCGAGCCGCAATCCGATTGCGCAAGTCGCGTTTCTTTATCTCGATTTTCCTGAAGCGACCGCGATGCAGTTTTTGGGTTTGACTGCAACTCACATCGATATTGATAACGGCGCGTCCAGGTTCGACATCACGCTCGCGATGACGGAAACGCCGGACGGGTTTACGGTCTCCATCGAGTACATCAGAGATATCTTTGAGCATGAGCGGATGGAGCGGATGGCGCAGCACCTGCAAGTTTTGCTGGCCGGCATCATCAAGAATCCGGATGCTCATCTCTCCGATCTTCCCATCCTGACTCTCGACGAACAGCAGCAACTCCAACGGTGGAACGATACGGCGCATCAGTTTTCCTCGAATCTGCTCGTTCACCAACTGTTCGAGCAGCAGGCCGCGCTTCGCCCCAACGCGCCCGCTCTCATCTTTGAAGACCAGACGTTGACGTTCAGTGAAATCAACAGCCGCGCCAATCAACTTGCGCGTCATCTTCTTAGTCGTAGACTCGAACCGGAGGCGCGTGTCGGCGTCATGCTGCCGCGTACGCCTGACGCCCTCGTGGCGCTGCTGGCAATCTTCAAGGCGGGTGGTTGCTATCTGCCCCTGGATCCGGAGTATCCGGCGGACCGGCTCGCTTTCATGCGTGAAGATGCCGGCGCGTCTCTTGTTATTACAGAAGAGTCTTTGCGTGCGGAACAGATTGCGCAACAAAGCATCGAGAATGTAGAGAGCGAAGTGCGCCCGGAACAACTGGCGTACATCATCTACACTTCCGGCTCGACTGGGCGTCCGAAAGGCGTCGCTGTAGAACATCGTCAACTGCTGCACACGATGCAGTCCGCACAGGAAGTTCTGGGGCTCACGGAGAAAGATTGTCTGCCCTCGATAGCCTCTTTCTCGTTCGACATCTCATTGTTGGAATTGCTCTGCGCGCCCCTCGCGGGAGGTCGTTGTCTGCTTGTCTCTACACACGGAGCGTTGGAGGCAAGCGTCGCTGCAAGAGTGTTGCAGGAAGCCACCGTATTGCATGCCGTACCTGGATTGATGCGCCGCTTCGTGAGTGTCGCAACTCGTGACGAGTATCCGCAGTTACGTCTATTGCTCGTGGGCGGAGAAGCAGTTGCGCCGGAATTGATCGCGGAGATGCAAGAGGTGTGGGGTAGTGCGGACGTCAGAGTACTGTATGGGCCAACCGAAGCGACCATCATCTGCGCGAGCTACGAAGTGAGAGGAGAAACGATCAGTCATCAGATGATAGGCCGGCCACTTCCGAATACCATGCTGCGAATCGTGGATGGTAAGGGAAAGCTAGTGCCGATTGGCGTCGATGGAGAGATTTGCATCGGTGGAGCGGGAGTGGCTCGCGGTTACTGGCGGAGTGCGGATTTAACGGCGGCGAAGTTCGTGAGCGATCAGGATGGAATGAGAATCTATCGGACGGGTGATCGCGGTCGCTATCTCTCCGACGGGAACATCGAGTTCACCGGCCGAATTGATGAGCAGGTAAAGGTGCGGGGTTTTCGGATCGAATTGGGAGAGATCGAATCCGTGCTTACGGAGCACGAATCGGTGTTGGAGGCGGTTGTCGTTGCAATCGAAGACACGGGCAGCGAGAAGCGTCTGGTTGCCTATGTGGTTGCTGCGCCCGCGGCGTCGAGGAATATCAGCGATTTGCGTAGTCACTTAAAGTCCCGATTGCCGGATTACATGATCCCTTCAGCCTTCGTCTATCTGGATGCGCTGCCGCTAACGAGCCACGGAAAGATAGACCGTCGAGCGTTGCCCGCACCGGATGCTGAACGTCCCGCACTCGCGGAAGCCTTCGTCGAGGCTCGAACGCCGGCTGAAAAGACCCTCGCCTCGATCTGGACGAAGCTAATTGGCATCAATCGCATCGGCATCAACGACAATTATTTTGAGCTTGGCGGCGACTCGTTGCTGGCGACACAACTCGCCTCGCAGGTGCGCAATGTGTTTGAAGTCGAGCTCCCGCTGGTCGAGCTATTCCGTCACCCGACGCTTGCAGAAATGGCCACAGCAATCGAAGAGGCCATCATCGAACAGATGGAAGACATCAGCGACGAAGAAGCCGAGCAGTTGTTGCGAAACGAATCGTAGACAGGATTTACAAGATTCCTCAGGATGAACATGTAAATCATGTTCATCCTGTAAATCTTGTCCAACCACTGACTCTCGAATCACGTTCCCGCGACGGATGGAAGCGTCGTCAGGCCGCCGGGGATGATGTAGCCGGGTGCGGATTGAACGGATGAAAGCGCCGACTCCAGCGTGGCATGCGGTTCGAGTCCCATCTGGCGGACCACGTCTGCGTCGAGCGCCGACACGAGCATGAGCCGAAATCTCTCCGCCTTGCGACGTAAGCCCCACGCTGTCTGCCCGTTGATTTTGTAATCCTCCGCCAGCATCAACGCCGTCGCACGTGCTCCTCCCGGCGCGAACCAACGCAAAAAATCATCGCGACCCAACCCTTGCGCGCACTCAGCGAGCGCGATCATTGTCCCGCCCTCGGCGAGCACCTGTGAAGCGTGCTCCATCGCTTTGTGTGATTGAATCAGATTGACGTCGCGCGGCGCACCGCCCGCACTGACGATCACAACCGGTCGACGCTCATCAACGACAACCGTATGCGAGGCGAGATATTCGTCGCAGCCGCGACGGTGCGCGTCGCGCCAGTGACCGGCATAGACGGCAACGATCTCGTTGTTTCCATCAAGCACCGTGTTGACTAAGAACGAAGGATTGAGCATCCCGATTGCCTCGAGCATATCCTCGTGTACCGGATTTCCATCGAGGCAACCTGATGCAATCCCGGATCGTTTTTCGAGTGTCTCCAGATCGAAGGAGAGAAGGTGATTGGCTTGTATGGAACGCTCCGCTGCGCAACCCGGCAACAGCGCTTTGCGACCTCCCGAAAATCCCGCGATGTAGTGTAAAGAGATTGCCCCGACGACGATGACGCGATCGGCTTCGATCAGTCTGCGATTCAAAACGACGGGAGTTCCGCGCGCCGTTGTTCCGAGTGCTGCGTGAGACGCGGCGTCGTTGGCGTCGTGTGGATGAACTTCGATTCTACCCGGGAGATCGGAGCCGAGAATGCCGTGAATCTCTGCAGTAGTTGGAGCGCGATGGATACCGCCGCCGATGAGAAAAGAAAGCTGCGAATCATTCAGCCCGTGCTTATTCAGGCGATCGACGAGCAATGGCGCAATACGATTGACGCACGCCACGCGCGTCGCATCCGGCACAACGATGACCACACGTTCGTGAGGTTTGACCACCTCTTCGAGTCGCGGTGAATTGATAGGTGTGTCGAGTGCTGCGTGCAGGCCGGCGTCTGTAAGCGGCGCAGGCGTGTTGTCGTGTCGCGCGAGCAGTCTGAACTGTTGCGAGTCGTAGCGGAAAGGAATCTGCTGTGCGCCGTAACCGAGATTGACGATCTGCTCAAAGCTTGGTTTCACCATGACTTTGCCTTCAACACGCGCGCGAGGCGCGGAATGCCTTCTTCGATTCGAGCCGTAGTCGGATGGCTGAAGTTCAGGCGGATGCTGCTCGATCGTTTCTTATTTACGCTGAAGGCGTGGCCCGGAATGAACGCGACGTGTTCATCTTCGAGCGCTCTTCGAAATAGCTCGTCAACATCGACCGTCGACGGCAATTCCACCCAAACGAAAAAACCGCAGTCCGGTTTGGTCCAACTTGCCGCATCGGGAAAATTCTCTGCGAGTGCGCGCAGCATCGTATCACGCCTGAGGCCGTACTGAGTACGCAACATCTCGATCTGTGCGGGTAGTTGGCCCGTGTCGAGGTAAGCGTTGACGATGCGTTGCGAGAGCGGCGCGGCGTCGATGTCCGTCGACTCCTTGATAACCGACAGCGGCAGGATCAGTTCTTCCGGGACGACGAGCCAACCGACACGTAGTGCGGGCGCCAGAATTTTCGAGAACGAGCCTACGTAAAAGACCCAACGCTCGCTCAGCGCACGTAAGGGCGGCAGCGGGTTTTCATAACACAAAAAACCGTAAGCGTCGTCTTCGACAATGGGCACACGATATTGCTCGGCCAGCTCGACGAGGCGCTTACGTTTCGACGAAGACAGACGGACGCTCAAAGGATTATGTCCGTCAGTGATGGAGTAGATAAAACTCGGGCGCGCGCCGCTCTTCAGATATTGTTCGACGGCTTCGACGTCCATTCCTGTCTCCGCGTCGGTCGAAACCGTCAGAACGTTAGGCTGGAAGGGTTCGAGGACTTGCTGGAAGCCGGAGTAAATCAACTCTTCCGTGATGACGCTGCCGACGGGTTCGAGCAGCAGCCGTGACAGTAGGCTCATGCCTTGCTGTGCGCCAGCCGTCAGAAAGATTTGTTCTTCACGACAGTCGACGCCGCGCCGCTTCATCAATTCACGCACGTGCTGTTTCAAAGACTGAAGCGGTGGGCTGTATTGCAGCGCGCCCGCATTCACAGACAGCACGCGCGCGGTCGCTTCTGCTATAGCCTCTGTCGGAAAGAACTCGACCGCGGGCATTCCGAGCGCGAAAGACGTGATACCGGGGCGCGCAGTCGCGACCAGCATCTGCTGCAATGCCGATTGCTCCAACCCTCGCGCCCAACCTGCCAGCTCCGCCTGCGCCTGCAAACTCGAAGAGACTGTCATAAGTTTCCGCGCAACACCTGCTCACGCTCAATCGCTTCAAAGAGCGCCTTGATATTTCCGCCGCCGAAGCCGCGCGCGCCCTTGCGTTGAATGATCTCCATGAACGCAGTCGGACGACCGTGTAGAGGCTTGGAGAAGACTTGAAACATCGTGCCCCACTTATCTTGATCGACAAGAATGCCGAGCTCACGAAGCGACTGCCTGTCGACGTCGATCGTCCCGACTCGCTCTTCCAGCGTCTCATAATAGGTGTCCGGCGTATAGAGAAAATCAATGCCATTGGCGCGCAGCGCGCGGATCGTCTGCACGATGTCATCGCATTGCAGCGCGATGTGTTGTGCGCCGGGACCGTGATGAAATTCCAGATACTCCTCAATCTGCGAAGCGTGTTTGCTCGGCGCCGGTTCCATGAGCGGAAACTTGACGTGCCCGTTACTGTTTTCCACCACGCCTGAATTCATCGCCGTGTTTTCCGTCACGATATCTTCCTGGTGCGAGTGACGAAAGTCGAAGACGTCGATGTAGAAATCGAACCAGTCTTTGAGTGAGTTGGGTCCAACACACGACGCGATATGATCGAAGGCGGTGAGTCCGGTCGGCATAACCTGCACCGGATTCTTGTACGGCTGATAGCCGGGGAAGAACCGTTTGTCGACTCCTTCTCGATGGACAAAGGAGTGGACCGTATCGCCGTAGGCTGCGACAGTCGCTTTGACGAAGCGACCGTCCTCCTGATCGAAGAACGTCGGCTCCATCACGGGACGCGCGCCGCGCCGCACCGTCTCCGCAAAAGTGTATGGGACATCATCAACATTGAATGCGATGTCTTTAACGCTGTCGCCGTGAACGCGGACATGTTCGGCCACGGGGCTATCGGGCGAGAGCGCGCTGGTGAAAATCAAAGTAATGTTGTTCTGTTGCAGCACGAACGAGGTGCAATCGCGCTTGCCTGTTTCCAGTGATGAAAAGGCAATCGGCGTAAAGCCGAAAGCCATGCGATAAAAGTGCGCGGCTTGTGAAGCATTACCGACATAAAACTCCACATAGTCGATGTGTCTGATTTGCAACATAGTATTTCCCAGAGAGTTACTTCATTTTTTGCCGGGATAAAGGGAGGAAGGTTCTTGCGCAAAACTTCGCCTCAAAAGACTCTAACTGATCGTCTCGATGCGAGCTGGGCTGAGAATGTATGCGTGCGTATGATAGCAAGTCTTGAGCGGGAGTGATAGCTTGCCGTGAGAGAGGCGGCGCCCTAATTGGATTTTTCTCTGTGGCTCTCTGCGTATCTCCGCGTCCTCTGCGTTGAAATTAGCCATTAAACGCAGAGATCGCAGAGATACGCAGAGGGCCGCAAAGGATTACTTCTTAAATTAGATCACTTACCGTGAGGGATTTTTGCTAGTGAAGTTTCGCGGCGACACCGGCCAGGGATTTGGGTCTCAGCTACGCGCGACAGCGGGCATTAATTTCTTTACGCCACATCGCTTCCTCCAACTTCACCGTGCAGACCGAGTTCAGAGTAACGACGGTTAGCGGAGCTCCTCGGCAAGTCCGAGAATGATGCCTTCAGGGCCACGTATGAAACAGACCCGGTAGATGTCCTCGTACTGGGCGACTTCGCCCACGAGCTCAGCGCCATGGGTGCGCAGGCGCGCGACGACGTCGTCAACGTTGTCAACGGCGAACATGATGCGGCGTATGCCCAGCGTATTTGCTGGTGCGTTCTTCGGCTCAACTCTGATCGCTGCCGGCGTGTGGAACTTGCTCAGCTCAACCTTACCGTGGCCGTCCGGAGTCCGCAGCGTCGCGATCTCGCAGCGAACGTTCTCGAGCCCAACGACACGGTCCACGAAACGTCCCTCGAGTGGCATCTCACCCTCCAGCTCCATACCAAGCTCGAAAAAGAACGCCTTCGCCGCCTCCATGTCTTCGACCACGATGAGGACGTTGTCCATGTGTTTAAGCGTCATGTCCTTCCTTCCCTCTCTTCACTGTTGATGCCTTCGGCGTATTTTATAGTCGCAGTTCAAACTGAGCCACGCGGCGGATGCGCCTGGGCGAGGTGTACGCGAAGCTTTTGAGCGAGCAGAGAAACATGCGGTTCGTCGAGCATCGTGAAATGATTGCCCCTCACCAACTCGATCTCCAACGAACCCTCTGCGAGCTGACTCCAACCATAAGTCGTGTCAGTCAGTTCATCATCCATTGTCTCTTCCGCACGGAAGAGAACGAGGGGTGCGGAACAAGGTCGCGGCCGGTAAGCCAGCACCGCTTCGTTGTTGCTCCGATAAACCTTGAAGAGATCGTGAAGCTGCGTCAAATCAAAACCTTTTGGAAATATTCCTGACCTCTCTGCCCGTTTGAAGAGGTGCTTCAACTGCGACCCTTCATCAAGACTCAAAAGCCGCTCTGAGATATTCGCTAACTCCGCCGCTGGCAATCCGAGTTGAAACGCGAAATTCGCTACCTGCATCGCCTGCTCATTCTCTTGTCTGAACCTGGTGGTATAGGGAGTGATCGAATCAAACAAAGCTACGAGCGCGACTGGCAGCCCTCGTCGCTGAAGTTGACACGCCATCTCGAAAGCAACAAGGCCGCCCATGGACCAACCACCCAGCATGTATGGTCCACTATCCTGCACCGCGCGGATCGCATGGATGTAATCAGTAGCCATCTCTTCGATCCGCGTGTGCGGCTCCTGCGCGTCCAGCAACCCACGCGCTTGCAGCGCATAGAAAGGTTGAGCCCCACCTAAACGACGGGCGAGACTGACATACGAAAAGACGTTACCACCGACCGCATGGACACAGAAAAAGGGAGGCAACGACCCTTGCGGCTGAATCGAGACGAGGGATTGGCCGGCCTTACTTGTGGGTGCGTAACGAAGAGGACCACCGATAATTTTCGCCACCGCGTCGGGATGCTGCTCTTCCAGGTACTTGGCAAAAGAAGCGATCGTCGGAGCGTTGAAGATATTGACGACGTGTACGATCTCGCCCAGATGTTCCTGCAAGCGGTTAATAAAAATCACGCCCTTGATTGAGTCGCCTCCGAGATCGAAGAAGTCGTCATGTATACCGATATGCTCGACGCCGAGCACGTCGGTCCATAACTCCGACAGCATCGCTTCGACACTGTTGCGGGCAGCTTCGTATCGCTTCTCGAACTCCGGTCGCTCACGTCCGGGCTCCGGCAGGTTTTTCTTATCGAGCTTTCCGTGAGCCGTCAGTGGTATCGCTTCCAACTCGACAAAGACCGCGGGGAGCATGTGCTCCGGCAGTCTCTCTTTCAAATAAGCGCGCAACTCGTCGATGCGGAACTCACCGTTCGCGACCACGTAAGCGCAGAGACGTTGGTCTCCGTTAGTGTCCGGATGGGCCACGACAACAGCGGCTTGAATAGACTGGTGAGTGAGGAGCGCCGTTTCAATCTCGCCGGGTTCGATGCGAAAGCCGCGGATCTTCACTTGATCATCTGCGCGTCCGAGATACTCGATATCGCCATTACGGAGTCGCCGAGCGAGATCGCCTGTGCGATAGAGCCGCGCGCCCGCTTCTCGCCCGAATGGATCTGGGATAAAACGCTCGGCTGTCAACTCGGCGCGATTCAGATAGCCGCGCGCCACCCCCGCGCCGCCGACACACAACTCGCCCGGCAACGTGTCGGGTACTGGCCGTAAGTGCCGATCAAGAACGTAAACACTGAGATCCGGAATTGCCCGGCCAATCCTGCTGCCACGAATACTTTCGAGGTCGGCGGCGGTTAAAGGCCGGTACGTGACATGGACCGTTGTCTCCGTAATGCCATACATGTTGACTAGCTGTAGATGCCGGTCGCCATGCTTCTCGAACCACGGCTTGAGACTTTGCAGCTCGAGCGCCTCACCGCCGAAGATGACGTAGCGCAACGAGAGCTCGTCTTCACGAGCTTCATCCGCTTTCATGAGTTGACGGAAAGCCGACGGTGTTTGATTGAGCACCGTGACCTTCTCGCGGCTCAACAGCTCAAGGAAAGCTTCCGGCGATCGACTCACGAAATGCGGCACGATGACGAGCCGTCCGCCGTAAAGCAGCGCGCCCCACAATTCCCAGACTGAAAAGTCGAAAGCGAAGGAGTGAAAGAGGGTCCACACATCGTTTTCATTGAAGTCGAACCATTGGCGAGTCGCATTGCAGAGACGCGCGACATTGGCGTGTGTGACGACCACACCTTTCGGAGTTCCCGTCGAACCCGAGGTGTAAATGACGTAAGCAGAGTTGTCCACGCTGGGAGCGGGGGCAAGCCCCTCTTCCTGACCTGTTCTTTGCTTAGGTTCGTGATCTATTTCAGGCGTCTCGTAAGCGGGGGCAAGCCCCTCTTCCTGACCTGTTCTTTGCTTAGGTTCGTGATCTATTTCAGGCGTCTCGGAAATGAACAAGTCAGGAAGAGGGGCTTGCCCCCGCTCGCCGACAAAGAGCACCGCAGCTTCTGTTTCAGGCAGGATTGAAGTCAGTCCGGGCTGCGTCAATAACACCGCTGGCTTCGCGTCTTCGATCATGAACCGCAGTCGCTCTTGCGGATAACTCGGGTCGAGCGGCACATAAGCTCCGCCTGCCTTCAAGATACCGAGTATGCCGAT
>Ga0105238_10005119_pt1 | contig 12960 bp, 8 predicted proteins | sample KBSC34metaG_FD_81526 | JGI IMG/M metagenome (GOLD analysis project Ga0105238, IMG submission 81526) | Corn rhizosphere microbial communities from Kellogg Biological Station, Michigan, USA - KBS C3-4 metaG | ecosystem: Host-associated > Plants > Roots > Rhizosphere > Soil | place: Michigan, USA... | reverse complement strand
TGGGAAGAACTCTCATCTGAGGTGAAGCAGGAGCTGCAGCGCCGCTCCGGCAGCCCTGAATCAAAACCCGGCGGCACTGCATCACTATTCGATGAGCCTCCGGTTCCGGAGCACGAGCGTGCCGTTCTCGAGCGGCTCAAGCGGGATGAGGCCACTCAGCTTGACGAACTGATTGAGAGACTCGAAGGCAACCTTGGTTCAGCGGAAATCTTCACTGCCTTGTTCGAACTCGAGCTACGAGGTAGAGTCCGGCAGATGCCTGGAAAGAACTACGTTCGCTGCTTTTGAAGAGTGTCACCTCAGTGCGCTGTGCTACGCTGCCGCAAGCACAAGAGAAAACAAGAAGTTCGTCATGTCTCTGCCACATTGCTTCCACGCTCGGCGCAAATCATCCGTCGAGACCAAATTGAAGAAAAGCAGTCTATGGGTGTAGATTCTCGACTTGTCCCGGAGTATCAACGGGAGGGTCGGGTCGCAAGTTTCACGTTTCCGTGTTAGGTTCGCATTTGACGAACCCGGAGTACAGGGATTCGGCATGCCGCGTTTACTCGCGGTGGGGATCGAAGGGAAAGAATGGCAAAGTCACTGGTGATCGTGGAATCGCCTGCGAAGGCGAAGACGATCAATAAATATCTCGGCAGCGATTTCCAGGTGGAGGCCTCTATCGGCCACATCATGGACCTGCCCAAAAATGACATCGGAGTTGAACTCGAACGCAGAACGTTCGAGCCGACGCTGATCGTCTCCCCGGGCAAGGAGAAGGTGGTCGACAAGCTGAAGAAGCTTGCGGCGAAGGCCGATTACGTCTATCTCGCTCCTGACCCCGACCGCGAGGGCGAGGCCATCGCAGCGCATCTCTCAATCCAGCTCAAGCCGGTCATTAAAGATAAGTCGAAGCTGCGCCGCGTCACGTTCAACGAGATTACGCAGAAAGCAGTTAAGGCCGCGTTCGAGCATCCCCGCGACGTAGACGAGAACCTGGTCGACGCGCAGCAGACACGCCGCGTGTTGGACCGCCTCGTCGGCTACCAGATCTCTCCGCTACTCTGGGACAAGGTTCGTCGTGGACTGAGCGCCGGACGTGTGCAGACCGTCGCGCTTCGCCTCATTGTGGAACGCGAGCAAGAGATCAACGCTTTCCGGCCAGTCGAGTACTGGAACATCGATGCCGAACTCGACGCAGGCGCAAAGCAGAACTTTATCGCTCGGTTTGTCGGAATCAACGGAACTCCGGCACGTGTTCCCAATGGAAACGATGCGGAGGGCAAGCCGCAGTTTATTGCCAATGCATTGCCAGACCAGAGGTCCGTGGATGATATCGTCGGTGACCTCAAAGGGGCGAAGTGGAGTGTACGGTCGGTCGAGAAGAAGGAGCGCCGAAGCAACCCTCGCGCCCCGTATACCACCAGCAAGCTGCAACAGGATGCCGCGGCGCGTCTGGGCTTCAACGTGCGCCGGACCATGGGTGTGGCGCAGCGACTGTATGAGGGTATTGAACTCGGCACTGAGGGCACAGTCGGGCTGATTACTTACATGCGTACCGATTCGACCCGCGTTAGCGCCGATGCCATCACGGATGTGCGCAACTATATATCGAAGCTCGGGCCGAAGTACCTGCCGTCCGCCGCCAACGAGTACGCGGGCAAGAAGCAGGCCGATGCTCAGGACGCGCACGAGGCGATTCGTCCCACTGACGTCAACTTCACGCCGGATTCGATCCGTCGCCACCTCAGCGACGAGCAGTATCGGCTCTACAAGCTTATTTGGCAGCGTTTCGTTGCAAGCCAGATGACTCCGGCGATCTTCGACCAGACCACAGTCGATATCCTCGCGCAGGGCAAGAAGGCATACGACTTCCGCGTCTCCGGCAGTGTCTTGAAGTTCGATGGCCACCTGAAGTTTGAGGAAGAGGAGAAGCAAGCGCGCGCTCAGGCCAAAGCAGCCGAGCAGGCCGCGGCTGCTGACTCACCCGCCAGCCGCGACGGCAACGCGGACGGGGAAGAGGATGCGGAGCGGCGCCTGCCTGAAATGCGCGACGGCCAAGCGCTCAGGCTCAACAAGCTCGATCCGCAGCAGAAGTTCACTCAGCCGCCGCCGCGTTACAACGAAGCTAGCCTCGTGCGGGTTCTGGAGGAGCGCGGCATCGGCCGTCCATCCACCTACGCGTCCATCATTAACACCATTCAGGATCGCGACTACGTCAAAAAGATCCAGGGCCGTTTCGTGCCCACCGAGATCGGTACAGTAGTTACGAAGCTGCTGGTCAAGAACTTCCCCTACATCTTCGACACCCAGTACACCGCACGGCTTGAGAGCGAGCTCGACGCGGTGGAAGAGGGCCAGGAGCGCTGGACCGATCTGCTAAAGGGCTTCTATGACCACTTTGAGGAAGAGCTCCTGGTGGCTGGCAAGAACATGGAAGACATCAAGCGGATGGAACATCCGACGACGGAAGTCTGCGATAAGTGCGGCAGCCCTCTGGTGCTCAAGTGGGGCAAGTTCGGCAGCTTCTACTCCTGCTCCAACTTTACTAAGGCGAAGCCGGTCACCGTTGCTGCCGGACCGTGGAAGAAGGACCAGAAGGCGGTCCTCAAGAAAATAACTAAGGCGCTTCATTTCCCCATGACAGTGAAGGGAATGATCGAGGATGTCACGGAGTTCTCCGAGGAGGTCGCCGCTGCGAAGGAGCTTCCTGCCGCTATCGAGAGGGCGCAGCGTGCAGCCAAGAAGGTGCTTGTCGAGCAGGTGAGCTGCGACTTCACCAAGGAGAACTTTGCCGCGAAGCCTGACTTGAGCGCGCCCGGCGCCGATGACGTGCCGGAAAAGGAGTTCTGCGACAACTGCGGTAAGGAGATGGTGCTGAAGAACGGCCCGTTCGGCCCTTTCATGAGCTGCCCCGACTACTCGGCTGACCCTCCTTGCCGCACCATTCGCAAACTGACGCAGAAGGTGCAGCAGAAGCCTCCAGTGCAGCTCGACGAGCCCTGCCCGAAGTGTGGCAAGCCTCTACTGCAGCGCGACGGCCAATACGGCGAGTTCATCGCCTGCAGCGGCTATCCGAAGTGCAAGTACGTAAAGCAGGAACTGCTGGACGTACCCTGCCCGAAGTGCGGTGGGGATATTGCCGTGCGCAAGACCCGCCGGGGCGACGTGTTCTACGGCTGCACGAACTATCCGAAGTGCGATTTCTCCTCGAACCAGAAGCTGATCAACGAAACCTGCCCGAAGTGCGACAGCGCTTACCTGCTGGAGCTCACGAACGCCAAGGGCACGTTCCTGGTGTGCCCGAACAATCGGGAGGCGCTGCCGAAGCGCCGCAAGAAGGGCGAGAAGGAAGAGCCGGCCTCAACGGTTCCCGAGTGCTCCTACATCAAGGAGATCTCCGGACCGCCGCCGGTAGAAGCTAAACTGCGAATTCCTGACCCGTCCAAGACGCGACCGGTGGTGGAAACCAGGGTGTAACTCGCGATTTGGCGTTAGTTTACTGGCCTGATTCCGGACTGCGCTTTTCTTTTTGCCCCGTTTCTGTTACAAATAAAGGTGGACCAAAGCAGCCCGGAACGGGCTGCTTGTGCTGCGTATGGCGTTCGAAGCAGCGCGTAAGTCTATGAAAGAAGCGAACTTGTGATGGCAAAGGCAGTTTGGAACGGCCAGGTTCTGGCCGAAAGTGACAAGACAGTGACCGTCGAAGGGAACATTTACTTCCCGGACGAATCCGTCAAGCGGGAGTTCTTCCGCGCCAGCTCAACCACCTCAAGCTGCACCTGGAAGGGACAGGCCCGCTATTACACCGTGGTCGTCGACGGCCAGGAGAACCCGGACGCGGCGTGGTACTACCCCGATCCCAAGCCGGCCGCCCGCAGTGTGAAGCATCACGTCGCCTTCTGGCGCGGCGTTGAGATCACCAGCTAACGAGCTCCTGCCTGTATCCGAGGTATTTGCGGCCAGCTCGGTAAGCTTCGTTAGGAAGCCCCTTAATAGGCTTGTGCGCGCTCTATAGGCAGGCGGATCTGGAAGCAGGTGCTTCCGGGTCGCGTTTCCACACTAATGTTGCCGGAGTGTCGTGAGACGATCCGGTTCACTGCGTCCAGGCCCAAGCCAAGCCCCTTGCCGGGCGGTTTGGTGGTGAAGAAGGGCTCAAAGATGCGGGAGATGATCTCCGGAGGAATCTCTGGCCCCGAGTTCCAGATCTCAACGTTCACCATTTCATTGGTGTGGCTGGTTTTGAGCCGGAGGGTGCCGTGGGGCCGCTCGTCCGGGCTGCCGACCGTCATCGCCTCCAGTGCGTTGTTGATCAACTCCGTCCAGACCTGGTTCAACTCGCTGCCATAGGCGCTGATGTGGGGCAGATCAGGGTCGTACTCGCGCTCGACCCGCACGCCATCGAGGAGCGAGTTGAACATAGTCAGGGTGATGTCCAGCGACTGATGAAGGTCGATCTCCTGGATCGGCGCCTGATCCATATAAGAGTAATCCTTGATGGCCGAGATCAGGTCGAAGATGCGTACTGTCGAATTCAGCACCACCTCAGCCATACGCTCCACGTTGAGCGAGGCGGCGAAGGCCGCGGCCGAGACGGCAAGCGCCTTCGGCGAGATCCTCGCGGCGAGTTCTTCGAGGTTGGCGATCGTCAGCGGCGACTCGGCCGCGACTGCGGCGATATTCCAGGCGTCCGGAACGTCGTGACTCTCCAGCCAGTTCCGGAACATGTCCTCCCGGTCGCTCAGGTCGAGCGGATTGTCGGGCAGGATGGCGCGGCTGTTGTAGTTGGCCATCCGTTCGCGGGTGTGCTGCGCCCAATCCTGGTACGCGTCGAACTGGCCTGCTTCCGCGAGTACAGCGCCCAGCTTCTGCTTCTTGTCACCAAACTGGCGCAGCTCACCGAAGAGGCCGGCTGCAGAGCGCTGCGCCGCCGATGCCGGATTGTTGAGCTCGTGGGCTAGGTTGGCAGCAAGCTTGCCAAGTGCTGTCAGCTTCTCGGCCTGCATCTCGATCCGTGTGACCTCACGGACGCGGTTGAGCAGGACCGTGACGCAGCGCTGGGCCATGGACGGGATAGCGGCGAGCAGGTCCGGGAACTTCTCTTTCGGTATGTCGAGGGTCCAGACCTTACCGACGGCGTAGCCCGTCCCACCGTATCCCTTCATACGTGAGAAGGGCAGGATGCCGGACATTTGACCCATACGGGCGATGAAGAACGACATGCTGCCGGTCTGCGCGCGCCGGATGTGGACTTCGCCTGCCAGCATAATGTTCATGCCGACGGGCGGGTCGCCCTCACGGAAGAGAAGCGTACCGGGTGGAGCCTTTCGTTCGACACCATTTCGGGCGAGCCACAGGTATTCGCTGTCGGCCAGCCCGTCGAGGGCGCCGATGTGGCGCAGGGCTTCTACGATCTCCGCCACTGGAGTAGGGGCGGTCTCTGGGGGCGTTTCGACCTGCTGCTCGACTTCTGGGGAAGTTTGCATAAGGGCCGCTTTCGCTTGCTGGTTGTACTGGACTGCTCTAGTGTATGGCGTTCCGCGTGGAACGTCGAATGGGAATGCCCCACCTGCAGCTTTACGCAAAGGAGGGGCATTCGGTTCAGCGGGTCAGTGCCGGGACAAGGTCAGGCCTTTTGCACAGCTCCGTCCACGACCTTGACGGGATCGAGGAAGGGCATTGCTGCGCGGAGCTCGGCACCGACCTTCTCGATCGGGTGCTGGGCCTCCTGCTGTCGGATCCGAGTGAACTCGTGACGGCCGCTTTCGTTTTCGTCGATGAACCTCTTTGCGAAGGAGCCGTCCTGGATTTCCTTGAGCAGGTGCTTCATGGCTTTCTTAGTCTCGGCCGTGACGATTCGGGGACCTGCCACGTAGTCGCCCCACTCGGCGGTGTCGGAGATGGAGTGGCGCATGTAGGCGAGGCCGCCGCGGTACATCAGGTCCACGATCAGCTTGAGCTCGTGAAGCACCTCAAAGTAGGCGAGTTCCGGCTGGTAACCGGCCTCGGTGAGGGTCTCAAAGCCAGCCTTGACCAAGGCGGCGGTGCCGCCGCAAAGGACAGCCTGCTCGCCGAAGAGGTCGGTCTCGGTCTCCTCGGTGAAAGTGGTTTCGAGCACGCCGGCGCGAGTGCAGCCGATGCCCTTGGCGTAGCTCAGGGCGAGCTCAAGCGCTTTGCCGGAAGCGTTCTGCTCAACGGCGACGAGGCCGGGGACCCCACCACCCTCGGTGAAGACCTCGCGGACACGATGGCCGGGGGCCTTGGGAGCGACCAGCGAGACGTCAATCCCAGCGGGTGGCGCGATGGTGCCGAAGCGGATGTTGAAGCCGTGAGCGAACATGAGGGTCTTGCCGGGGGCGAGATTCGGCTCGACTTCCGCCTTGTGGACCTTGGCTGCGGTCTGGTCGGGGGTGAGGTTCATGATGACGTCAGCCCACTTTGAGACCTCGGCGACGGTGCCGACTACGAGACCGGCCTTGCGGGCGCGCTCAGCATTGGGCGAGTCGGAGCGGAGGCCGACGCGGACGTCCACGCCGGAGTCCTTGAGGTTGAGGGCGTGTGCGTGGCCCTGCGAGCCGTAGCCGATGATGGCGACCTTCTTCGCCTGGATGAGGGTGAGGTCTGCGTCGGAGTCGTGGTAGGTCTTTGCCATTTCTCTCTTGGTTTCCTTCAGTCGCTTGTCGCGGAGTTTGTTGGGAACACCCTGTTCCCAGAAGAATTGGTGCGGAAAAATGCTTCTAAAATATTGATTCTATGTGTCAGGAACTCAAAATATTGATTTCAGATGGCTTGGTTCTAAATTATTGATTCTTAATGGGTTGAGATCGCATGTGGAACAGGTCGGCAGTCTCTTTTTTCCATCCCTTAACTTAATTGTACGCTTCTGAACCAAACCAACATGCTATCAAAATGAAACGCGTATGTAGCTGTTGTGCTTACTCTTACGGGAAAATTCGGCGAATTTGAGGGCTTGACATGCTGTTTTTGGGCGGAAACTGAAGTTCCTTCATCAGCGAAACCGCCAACGTCTCAGGTTGAGAACCCAATCCGTCTCACTCTTCTTCCTCGTGCACCTCAGGAAACTGGTTTGGGATGATCTCCGCCGTGGACAGATCTGTTGGCCGGGCGAGTTTGTCGCCAGTGCCGTTTGGGGTGCCCAAAGCCTTGAGGACCCTGCTTGTATGTTTGCCCCGGCGCATGGCCATGCGTCCTGTGCGGGAGACTTCGAGGATGGTGTAGTTGGATTCGCGGAGGACCTGAATCAGGCCCTCGATCTTGGACGAGCTGCCGGTCATCTCCAGCATGACGGACTCGGGCGCGAGGTCGACTACGCGAGCGCGAAAGACATTGGCGAGCTCGAAAATCTGCGAGCGGGAGTGCAGTCCGTTGGGCTCGTTGGGCCCAGCGGCGATTTTGATGAGGCAAAGCTCGCGGATCACGCCTTCGCTACGGCCGACCTCGTCGACATCGACGGTGATCTCAAGCTTGTAGAGCGAGGCGCGAATGCGGTCCGCAGCGTGCTCGGGGGCCTCGCAGACGATGGTCATGCGCGAGGTGTCGGTGCGCTCCGATTCGCCCACGGTGAGCGAGACGATGTTGATGTTGAGACGGCGGAAGAGTGACGCGACCCGGGTGAGGACGCCGGGCTTGTCTTGTACTAGTGCGACGAAAGTGTGGAGCATTCTTGCTTACCTTTCAGGAGTTGTAAAAGGAGTACGCCGATGACACGCGTGAAGACAGAGTCTGGCGAACGCGAAGCTAAGCATCGTGATACCTGAAGGTATGCCATGTGCCGCAAACGACAGATTCTTCATTTCGGCTTGCTTCAGGTATCAATGCCGCTACCTCCTCAGACAAATCGTCCTCATCATCGATCCTCTTTAACTGCTCGGCTTCAATGACAGCGAAACCTAAATCTTTCATCACAAAATCGACTCGTGTTCTCTCAGTTTCGCCTCATCCTCTGCTTGAGCCGCAATCCACAAGCATGCACCAGCAGCACCTCTGAGGAACTCGTTATCTTTCGGCGCGGAAACTGTGAACATGCCGACCCAGACAGGAGCCCCGATCATTGCACCTCCGCGATGAGGGTGGCGTAGGGCGGAAGGGTGAAGGTGGAGAGTGTGGTGAGGTTTTGGAGGCTGGCGTCGTCGGCGAGGAGAACCTTGATTCTGTTGGATGGAATCGCGGCGGGCTCAAGGCTGAGATGCACCGTCTGTGGCTTGTCGGTGAAGTTGAGCGAGACGACGATGGAATGGTTCTCCGTCATCGGAGGCGTGGTGCGGACGTAGCTGAGGACCGCGAGATTGGTAGGGTCCAGCATGACGATGCCGCCGGAGTGCATTGTGGGGTTGTCGCGGCGGATGGCGATGAGCCTGCGGTTCCAGTTGAGCAAAGAGTTGGGATCCGCGGTTTCAGTGGCGACGTTGACGGTGGTGTAGTCAGATCCAACGGGCAGCCATGGGTGCGGGTTGGTGCTGAAGCCGGCGGCGGGAGGGTTCGGCGTCCACTGCATAGGTGTGCGTTCGCCGTCGCGACCTTTGACTTTGGGCCAGCCGGTGATGCCGATGGGATCGCGCACGTCTTCGCGACGCGTGGGCGTATGGGTGGTCATACCGATCTCGGCGCCGTAGTAGGTGAGAGCCGCGGAACGGGTGGTGTAGAGGATCGTGGAGATAAGCCGGGCGATGGTTTGGTCGTACTTGCGGTTCGCAAGGTCGGCGAAGCGATCGATCGAGCGCGGGTTGTCGTGGTTGTCGAAGACGATGAGAGGCTGATGACCCCCGAGGCTCGTCTCCATGTCCGTGATGGACTTGCGAAAGTGCGGAAGATCGAGCCGAACGTTCTCCGTGGTGTTGCCGGCACCCTCACTATGGAAGCCGACGAAGGTGTCCATGGGGAGCTGGAGTTCAGGCGTGGACTGAGAGCCGTACCAGGTGGCGAGCTCGGATGTGGAAGGCACGTAGATTTCGCCGACGAGCACGCGCTGGTTGGGATAGGTGGCGGGCGAGTAGCTCTCCACCATGCTGCGCATGCGGCGCATGACATCGTGGACCTGAGGCAGGCCACTGGTGAGGAGATGGCTGGTCTCCGGGAAGCCACTGGCGTCAAGGTGGCCGGTTTCAGTGTCGTCCTTGAGAGTGGGGTCCTCGAAGAGTGTGGCGATGGCATCGAGACGGAAGCCGGCAACGCCCCGGTCGAGCCAGAAGCGCATGGCGTCGAACATGGCCTTTTCGACGGCAGGGTTGCGCCAGTTGAGATCCGGCTGTTGCTTGTAGAAGAAGTGATAGTAGAACTGGCCGCGAGCCGGGACCCATTCCCATGCCGAGCCCTGGAAGAGTGAGGACCAGTTGTTGGGCGGGACTACCCAGCCGTGCGGACCCTGGTGCGAGTTGGGAGCCTTGCCGTTGGTGGGGTCGGCTTTGCCATCGTTCCAGATGTACCAATCGGCCTTGGGATTGGTGCGAGAGCTGGCTGACTCGACGAACCATGAGTGCTTGTCGGAGGTGTGGTTCAGGACGAAGTCAAGCAGGACGCGGATGTGGTGCTGGTGCGCCGAGGCGAGCAGGCGGTCCATGTCGGCCATGGTGCCGTATTGGGGGTCGATGGCGTTGTAGTCCGAGACGTCATAGCCGAAATCGACCTGGGGCGAGGGGAACATGGGCGCAATCCAGATGGTGTCGATGCCCAGGTTCTCGAGATAGGGAAGGCGCTGGGTGATCCCGTTGAGGTCGCCGAGGCCGTCGCCGTTGGTGTCCTGCAGCGACCGCGGATAAACCTCGTAAATAGCGGCGTGGTTGTACCAGGGGTCGGAAGTGGTAGGTTGCGCAGGGCTCTGCGCAAACGACGGGGCGCAGATCGTGAATGCGAGAGAGAGTACCGCCAACGCGCGAGACTGGATCATAGGGTGAAGCTCCGGTGTGCGGACAACGATGGCCTAACGTGAATTGCAACGAGTGACTCAGAGGCTGCTGACGACCAAGACTACTCGTCCTCTGGGAGTTCGAGGAGCGGGTTTTTGGCCGGGCGGCGAACCATGTCATGAAGGGCGGCGCCGGGAGCAATCATCGGGTAAACTCCGTCTTCCTTTTCTACCTGGAAATTAATAAGGAAGGGTTTGCCGCTGGTACGGGCACGCGTGACCGTGGGAATGACGTCAGCACGTTTGTTGACATGGGCGCCTGCAATGCCGTGCGCGGCTGCCAGGGCAACGAAGTCGGGCGAGAGGATGGGCGACTCGGCGTAGTTCTTGTCGTAGAAGGCCTCCTGCCACTGACGGACCATGCCGAGGAAGCCGTTGTTGATGACGGCGATGTTGATGGCGTAGCGCTCCTGCTGGATGGTGGAGAGCTCGGCTGCGGTCATCTGGAAGCCACCGTCACCGGCAATGACCCAGACGTCTTTTTCGGGGCAGGCGGCCTTGGCTCCGATCGCCGCGGGCAGAGCGAAGCCCATGGTGCCTAGTCCGCCGGAGGTGATGAGGGATCGTTCGACATCGTGGCGGAAATACTGGGCCTCCCACATCTGGTGCTGGCCTACGTCGGTGACGATGATGGTCTGGTCGAGGCGGCCTGCGGATTGAGCTTCGCGCCAGATGTCGTGGATGACGTGCGCGGCGTAGAGATGGCCGCTGTCAGGCAGGTTGATGATGTCGCGGACACTGGCGTCGCCCTTCATGCTGTTAATCTCGCGGAGCCACGACGAAGCAGCGGAACTCTTCTTTGTGGCGGGCACGAGCGGCAAGAGGGTCTCGAGAACTTCTTTGAGATCGCCGATGAGCGCAACTTCGGCGCGGACGTTCTTATTGATCTCGGAGGGGTCGATCTCGATGTGAATCTTCTTCGCATTGGGTGCGTACTGGGCGAGGTTGCCGGTGACGCGGTCGTCGAAGCGCATGCCGAAGGCGAGCAGGAGGTCGGATTGCTGGATGGCATGGTTGACCCAGGACTCACCGTGCATTCCCATCATCCCCAGTGAGAGTGGGTGATCGGTGGGGAAGGAGCCGAGGCCAAGAAGGGTGCTGGCGACGGGAATTTGGCGGCGCTCTGCGAATTCGATGACCTGCCGCGCAGCGCCGGAGTGCACGATGCCGTGGCCGGCGAGGATGACAGGCTTTTTCGCGGCGGTGATGAGGGCGACGGCGTCACGCATGGCAGCGGACTCGGCGCGAAGCATGGGATGCGGGCGGTAGGCCGGCGGCGCGGCGGCGTCGAAGTCAAAGATGGCGGAGGCCTGCTGGGCATCCTTGGTGATGTCGACGAGCACGGGGCCGGGGCGGCCGGAGAGGGCGATCTGGAAGGCCTCGCGCACGATGGGCGCGATGTCCTCGGCGCGGGTGACGAGGAAGTTGTGCTTGGTGATGGGCAGAGTGATACCGGTGATGTCGATCTCCTGGAAGGCGTCGGTGCCGAGGACCTTGGAGGAGACCTGTCCGGTGATGGCGACGAGCGGCACGGAATCGAGCATGGCCGTGGCGATGCCGGTGACGAGGTTGGTGGCGCCGGGGCCGGACGTGGCGAGGCATACGCCGGGGCGTCCGGAGGCGCGCGCGTAGCCGTCGGCCATGTGGGCCGCGCCCTGCTCGTGGCGCACGAGGACGTGGTGGATGGTGGGGAACTTGCGCAGGGCGTCGTAGACGGGCAGGATGGCTCCGCCGGGGTAACCGAAGACGGTGGTGACGCCTTCTCCGGCGAGCGTGGCCCAGAGGATTTCGGATCCGGTGAGGTTGGGGTGGTGATTGTCCGTTGACATGTGTTCCTACTCCTTTTCTACTCGCCCGCGAATGGGAATCCGTTCAGAGCGACGGATGAGCCATCTCGCCGACAAAATCGAAACTACGAACGTAACGGAAGAACAGATTGAAAATCCGACGCGCCACGCAATGTTCTTAGAAGCTGACCAAGTTGCAGGAAGCGGCATCACGAACCAAGCTCCCCAAGTAATAAACGCGCAATAGAGCGACAGCGCGATCAAAAGACAAGCCAACGTCAGCATCAGAGTCTTTCGCGCGCTGTAACTCTTTTGCATATCGCTAGCTCGTAATCGCTCCCTGGCTGGCGGAGCTGACGGTGTTGGAGTATTTGGCGAAGACACCGCGCTGAAAGCGTGGAGCCGGGGCCTTGAAGTTCTTGAGACGGGCGGCGATCTCCTCGTCGGGGACGTTGAGGGTTAGCTTGCGGGCGGGGATGTCAAAGGTGATGGTGTCGCCTTCGTGAACGGCGGCGATGGGGCCGCCGAGGAAGGCCTCAGGCGCGACGTGGCCTGCCATAAGGCCGCGGGTGGCGCCGGAGAAGCGCCCGTCGGTGAGGAGTGCGACCGTGTCGGACAGCGCGGGGATCCCTTTGACGGCGGCAGTGACGGCGAGCATCTCGCGCATGCCAGGGCCGCCGCGTGGGCCTTCGTAGCGGATAACGAGCACGTCACCGGGATTGATCTTGCCGTCCTCAACGGCCTTGTGGCAGTCCTCTTCGTTTTCGAAGACGCGAGCGGTGCCGGTGTGGTTAAGGCGCTCGTGGCCGGCCACCTTGATGACACAACCCTCAGGCGCGAGATTGCCGCGCAGGATGACCAGGCCGCCTGTTTTCTTCAACGGCTTGTCCCAGGTGTAGATGACCTGCTGGCCTGGTGTTTCCTTGGCGAGCGCGGCTTCCTCATGCATGCTCTTGCCCGACACGGTGGGGCCGTCGGTGAGCTGGCCGCGCTCTCTGAGACGCGCAGCGAGGAGGCGTGACCCGCCGGCCTCCTGGTAGTCCTTTGCGGCGTACTTGCCGCCCGGAGAGAGGTCACAGATGAAGGGCGTGCGCTCGGAGATGCGGTCGAAATCCTCCATGGTGATGGGGATCTTGAGCTCATGCGCGATGGCGATGAGGTGCAGGACCGCGTTGGTGCTGCCGCCGGAGGCGCAGACCGCGGCGATCGCGTTCTCGATGGATTGTCGTGTGACGATCTGCGAGGGCTTGAGGCCCTTGCGGGCGATCT
>Ga0105238_10005118_pt1 | contig 12962 bp, 11 predicted proteins | sample KBSC34metaG_FD_81526 | JGI IMG/M metagenome (GOLD analysis project Ga0105238, IMG submission 81526) | Corn rhizosphere microbial communities from Kellogg Biological Station, Michigan, USA - KBS C3-4 metaG | ecosystem: Host-associated > Plants > Roots > Rhizosphere > Soil | place: Michigan, USA... | reverse complement strand
TGACTACAACAGAAGGAACACCGGTAGGGATCCGGCGGCGGCACATGCAGGAAGCCCGGCACCAGCGGTTCGAATGCCGCGCGGCGCGCGCTTTGTCCTGAGGCGGAGAGCGCTCCCATGGTGAAACCGTGATATCCACGATGGCGTGCAACGATCTTATAGCGGTTCTCGCCGGGGTGCATTTGCCGCGCGCATTGCCGCGCCATCTTGAGCGCGGTCTCCACCGCTTCCGAGCCGCTATTGGTGAAGAAGACGCGATCCAGTCCGGGCGGCAGCAATTCGGCCAGGCGTCCCGCCAACTGCGCCGCGGGTCCGTGCGATTGCGTCAGCGGATAGTACGCGAGTTGCGACATTTGCGCGGCGACTGCATCCACAATTTCCCGGCGGCCATACCCGACATTCACGCAGAACAGCCCCGCCATGCCATCGAGATATCGCCGGCCTTCGGAATCGATAACATAACACCCGTCCGCGCTTGCCATCTCCAGCGGCGGCCGTAATTCTAAGCCACGATGTTGCAGATTCCCGTGCCAGAGATGCTTTAAATCCAGATCACGATTTTGGGAGGTGACGGTTGGAGGCATGATGACGATGGTTTCTTTGTCGGTTACCGGTCTTAACTCAACCCGGCAAAACACTCCTGATCCGCTCGGTCCATAGACGGCTCCTGTTCGGATCTGGTGACGGCCGCATCCAGGGCTTGATCGAGGTCGCCGATGATGTCGGCGACGTGTTCGATGCCGACACTAAGCCGTATTGTCTCGGGGGTCACGCCGGCCTTGCGTTGCTCCTCGGCCGACATCTGCCGATGCGTGGTCGAGGCGGGATGGCAGGCCAATGATTTGGCGTCACCGATATTCACGAGCCTCTTGATCAACTTGAGCGCATCATAGAACTTCGTGCCGGCCTGAAAACCTCCCTTGACCCCGAAGGTCATCAAAGAGCAGCTACGTCCGCCGAGGTATTTTTGCGCGAGCTGGTAAAAGGGACTATGGGAAAATCCTGCGTAATTGAGCCACTCAACCCTGGGATCCTTGCGCAGGAATTCGGCTACCGCCCTGCCGTTCTCCACATGACGCTCGATCCGCAACGCGAGCGTTTCGATGCCTTGCAGCAACAGGAATGCGCTTAGGGGCGATAACACGGAACCGGTGGCTCGCAAATAGACACTGCGGCAGCGCCCGATGTATGCAGCCTCCTTGAAATGATCGGTGTAGACCAAGCCGTGATACGAAGGGTCCGGCCGGCTAAACATAGGGAAACGTTGAGCGTGCTCTTTCCACGGGAACCTCCCGCCGTCCACGATGGCGCCCCCGAGCGTCGAGCCGTGCCCTCCCATGAACTTGGTTAGGGAATGCACTACAATATCGGCGCCGTATTCGATGGGCCTCAATAAGATGGGGGTCGCGACAGTATTATCTACGATCAGCGGAACGCCGTACCTGTGTGCCACGCGAGCCAGCGCCTCGACGTCGCAAATATTTCCCGCCGGATTCCCGATACTTTCGCAAAATATTCCCCGCGTGTTCTCATCGACCAACTTTTCGATGTGGTCGGGCCGGTCCGACGCCGCGAATCGGACGCTGATCCCCTGATTTGGTAGAACGTAAGCGAACAGTGTATGGGTAGTGCCGTAAAGCATCGGAACGGAGACAATGTTGCTGTTCGCCCCGGTAAGATTGAGCACGGCATAACAGACCGCTGCTTGCCCGGAGCTCAAACACAAGGCTTCGAGCCCTCCCTCCAGAGCAGCGACGCGCCGCTCCAGCACCGCGACAGTGGGGTTGCTGATACGGCTGTAGCGAAATCCTTCGACTTCCAAATTGAACAGGGCTGCGCCGTGTTCAGCGCTATCGAACTCGTACGCGACGGTTTGATAGATGGGAACGGCCACGGCCTTAGTCGTAGGATCGACGTCATAGCCGCCGTGAATCGCGATCGTCTCGCTTCTCATGGATAGCCCCTTCTCCTGCTATTCGATCCGGCTCATCTCGTCTACCACCCACTCGATGTCCCTCTCGCTGGTCCGGAAATTCGTGATGCACGCCCGCATGACGGGAGCCCCGTCCCCGAGCCGAACTTCCGACATCCACGCGATCTGGCGTTCGTAGAGCGCCGCCAGGAATCTTCTGGTGACTAGACCATCCCGCGTGAAGCACACCAACGGCAGCGGTGTGGTGTTGACAACCCGCCACCCTGCGCGCCGCAGCGATTCCCGGAGCATGTCTCCCATGTCGGCCTGGTGCTCGATCATTTCGATGTACCCTGATTCACCACGCTCTGCCAGGCCCAAGAAGAGCTTCAGACCCGTAAAACGGCGGGACCACTGCACGGACGTGGCGTAGGGATCCAGAGCACCACTCATCTTCCCCGGCATGTAGGAGGTGTCCGTGCGAAAGGCGGCCAGAACGGCGTCGGGATGACGGCAGAAGAACATTCCGGCTCCCATCGGAACTGAAAACCATTTGTGCGCATCGCAGGTTATCGAATCCGCTTCGCTGATTCCGGCGAGATGAACCCGCAGGCGGGGCGAGACGATGGCGGCGCCACCCCACGCGGCATCGACGTGAAACCACAGATCGCTAGACCGGCAGAAGCGCGCGACCTCCGGCAAGGGATCGATCACGCCGGCCGCAGTGGTGCCAGCCGTACCGATCACCATAAATGGCGCGAACCCGCTTCTACGATCTTCGGCTACCCGCCTGGCGAGGTCATCGGGATCCATCTTAAAATCCTGGCTGGTGGCTACCTTGCGGAGTGCGCTGCGCCCCAAGCCCGTCATGTGAGCAATCTTTTCGAACGAATGATGGGCCTCCTGCGTCAGGTAAATCGCTGGCGATTGAGCCAGCTTGCCCAACCCGCCTTCGGCGTAGGCCGGAAAAGCCCGGGTTAACGCGACTGTGACTGCTGAGAGATTCGCCTCCGCGCCGCCAGCGGTGAAACTCGCAAGCGTATTGGCGGGGAGGCCGAATTTGCCTGCCAACCAGCCGAGCGTGTGCCGTTCGATCTCGTTCGCGGCCGGCGACGTACGCCATGTCGCGAGCTGAGGGTTATACATAGCGACCAGTGTGTCTGCGACGATGGACGCAAAAGTCACACCGGGATTAAAGAGGCCAAAGTAACGCGGGTGCGTCACCTGAACCTGCCACGTTCGTAGCATCCGTTCGACATCCGCAACGACATCGTCCAACACCACTGGCTTCGTGAAGTCATAGCGGGAAGTGAGATGCCTACGAATCTCTTCCGGCGTCACGCTCGAGACGATGGGTCCATTCGCTATGTCGCACTGGAGTCTTGCGAGACTGCTGCGGACCTCATCAAACGCCATGTTTGAATAAACGTTCTGCATCACCTTAGCGCGGCAGGCGTCCAAGACCGCGACCGCGTGCAGATAGACCTGGGGAGAGATCGGAACGTCCATTCGGACCCGACCCGTGGAGCCAGGGCGTGTAGCCCAGTTTCATGAGGCGCCCGGCGGGCTAGGGCCAGAGAGCGGATCTGAAAATCTGCAGAGCTCGCCGTACCCGCTTGAACGACGCGAGCGTAACCCATATTCCGGGTCTGGGATCATTCCAGCAATAGATTGCGTCTTGGGCGCCCTTCCAGGAGCGCATCCAGCGCAGAAGGCCGGCAACTCCGGGGTCCGTTGCGCAATGTGCCGGAAGATCGAGGAGCAAGTAAAGGGCACGGCGTCCGACAGGATAGCTGGTGATGGATTCGACAGGCAGACCAAGTGCGTCCCGGTAAGACATTCGACACAGATTGACGCCACAGCCCGTCGTAAATCCAATGTGCCACCAAGGGCGGGCATTTACCTCCACGATCTTGAACTGTCCATCGCAATCATCGTACTTGAACTCCGCATCGAAAATGCCTCGATAGTCCAGCGCCGACCACAAGCGCTCAAGCGTGTCGACCGCTCCCCGGACCTGATGAACAGGAACGGATTCAGAGAGTGTGCTGTTTCCAAACATCTGTGGGTGCATGCGGAGGCGGCGCCGCGCAATCAGTGCGCAGATCCTGTGGTGCCGGTCTACAAATCCGTCGACCAGATAGTAACTGCGGGCAGGCCCCGGGATGTATTCCTGCAACAGGATGGGAAATCCACTGGTCCCGTTTCGCTGGGTCTTAGCCATGATCTCCAGGGCGTACCTCTTGCTTTCCACCCGGAACGCCTTGACTCCATGGCAAGCGGAAAACTGCAGCGAGTCGAGCGGCTTCAGAAACATGTTCTCGTACTGGGAGTCCGGCAGGACCGCCATTTCCTCGAGCGAGTGCAGCAGAATCGTCCTGGGGCGCGGTACGCCCAGCTGTTGGAGGGTTTCGGCAAAGCGCCATTTGTTGATCATCGTCTCAACGACCAGCGGAGGGGAAATGCTGGCGGGGAATCGCTCTTTCAGGTTCTCGGGCAGTCCGGCAACCGCCTTTGTCCAATCGTCCGTACACGGAATGAGCACCGCCTTCGGAATGGAGAGGGTCGCCAGGTACTCAGGGAGTTCGTCTGGGGAGGGAACCCGGCTCGAAATTTGGGGAGCCGGACGATACCATCGAGACTGGGTGACCAGATCATTCCGCGGACAAAGGGAATAGGCCGGGATTTCTGCACTCCCTAAGCTACGGATCACGCCAAGTGCCGTGATACCTGAGCCGAGCACTAATACAGGCAAATCGCTCTCTTCCAAGTGGGAACTCATCGGGCCGCAAGCTCTCTTTGTGGCATCGTGGATTTCTGGAGTTTTTAGCAAGTTAGCCATCAGGAACCTCCGAAGCCGGGTCACTGCTGGTGGTCGACCTGTTAGCGCGGTGAAAAGCCCAGCCGGGCGACGCTCCTGAGTCCACACTCTGCGCGCGTAAGCGCTCGGCTGAGAATTTCGGTTGCGGGTTTTTTTAGCGTGTGAGCCTATTGGACCGGCCCGGAGGTCACAGCTCGTAATGGTTCGTATGGCCTTCGGCCTTGCCCGGCCTTAAGCCGTCGATCCTTCTGCGCGCACAGATACAGCAGCCAATTACGATAGATGCAGACGGCTGCCGAATGCCATGTATTCCTCAGTCTGGCTGCCGCAAACGCAGTAGGAAAATCCACGAACAGCTCCTCGCGGCGAGCCGATAAGGCTCGCTCCCGCAGCGCGGTCAAAGCATCGACGGTGGCGTCGTCGAAGTAGTCTCGCGGCATTGCGGGGTACGAGTCTCTCTCCCGCCTGAGGAAACGCCTGATATCTCTGCGATATTCGAGCAGCAGAGTGTCGGCTTCATACTCCGGATGACCTTGGAAGAAGACGAACAAACTCTTTCTTTGTTTCAGGAATGCGTCAACGCCCGCATCTTCCGATCGCGTGAGGACGGTATAGCCGCACGTCGTCAAATCATTCTGGGCTATATCGTTCCATCGGGAATGAGGCATCTGCAAGCTAGCCGGAACGGCCGCCATCAAGGAATGGCCTGATACTTTCGCGCACTCGAAGACGCCGAAACGTTTGTCGCGGAGCGGACGCCGGACAATACCATCCATGTGGAGAAGAGCCGCATGCGCTGCCAAACAGGACCAGATAGCCGAATGCGTGTGAGACTCCGCCCACTCCAGCAGCCTGGTCAGACTTGCCCAATAAGGCTCGTCCATGAGGTTCGAGGTGCGCGGCTCTGTCCCGGTCACGATCAGGCCGTCGAGACGACGGTCCCAAAGATCGCTGATGTGGGAATAGAAATAGCTCACATGGTGCTGGGCCAAATCGCTTCGGGGAACGTCCGGCAAGGCATACAGCGAAAGACGCACAACAACGCCGTCCGCGGCTGCACTGAGTTGAGCACGAAACTGCCGTTCTGTGGCCTCCAAGGCGGCGCCCGGCATATTATTGATCAGGCCGATATCGATGCAGTTCGCTTCCGTCTTCCGAAACTCTACCGGAGACTTCCCGAACTGCTCCTTGGTCTCAACCAAAGAGGAAGGCGCCGACGGATCTCGATCCACATAGATAGGCATAAGCGATTCTCCGTTGGACCAGCCAACACACTAACGACTCCGCACACTGGTCATAGACGCACCTGGCAGACTTGAATCCGATCGTAGAGTTCCTTATCGAGGCGAAGGAACCTTTGGTGTTCCGGATGATTGAAGTAGATGACGTCGCTGGTCGCGACGGGATCGTACCCTTGGCGCAGGACGGCGTTCCTCGTGTATTTAAAAGTTGCGGTCACTTCCATCTCGTTCCGGATGCGCAGGAATAACGGAATCGCGTAATGGGGCAGGCAGTTGACCAGGTGCGTCCGGAATGCCGCGAGATCCAGAACTTCGTTGGAGACGAGCAGGGCCATGCCGGCCCGCCCTTCTGTACCCGGAACAGCCACTCCGTAGACGCAGGCTTGTCGAATGCCGGGAAACGCGCAGATAACCTCCGCCACTTCGACCGTCGCGACATTTTCGCCCTTCCAGCGAAAGGTGTCACCGATGCGATCAACAAAATAGAAATAGCCCTGCCGGTCCTTCTGCATCAGGTCACCGGTGCGGTACCATGCGTCTCCCGGCGCGAACACGTTGCGAAGAATCTTCTTTTCGGAGGCCTCCGGGCTGGTATAACCCTCGAATCGACCGCCGACGTTGGACGAATCCGCGAGAAGCTGGCCTATCGCTTCTCCGGTTTCATTGGGAGCACATGGAACGCAGAACCCTTGCTCATTGCGAACCGGCTCGTTTGTTTCGATATCAACTTGCACCAGTCTCGTCGGAAATCGATGTGCGAGATAGGATGGGTTGTGCCCGATGGCGCCGGGCTTCCCCGCAACGTTGAACAGCGAAACGTTGCCTTCGGTTGCAGCGTAAAACTCCAAAATCCTGGGAATGCGGAAGCGGGATTTAAAGTCGTTCCAAACATCGGGCCTAAGCCCGTTGCCGCAGCAGATCCTGAGGCGGTGCTTTGTTTCAAGCGGATTTCGCTCCGTGTGCAGCAGATAACGACACAATTCACCGATGTATTGGAAGATTGTGCAGTTCCAGCGGACGATGTCGTTCCAGAACTGCCTTGCCGAGAAGTTATCGCAAATCACCACCGAGCCGCCGGCGATCAAAATCGCGCCCGTGGCCACCACACCGCCGGCGCTGTGATACATCGGGAGGCAATTGTACAGCCGGTCGCTGGAGCGGGTCTCCAGAATGCCCGCAAACCAGTGGCTCCATTGCATCAGCCGGGCGTGGCTGATGTTAGCCGCCTTAGGAGCGCCGGTGGTGCCCGAAGTGTAGATGTAGAGAGCGCGATCCTCAACGGTCACTGGCGGGCGTTCGGAGCCGCGCAGTCTTTCGCCGGAGTATTGTTCGATGCTCCGATCAATGCGAGGGAATTCGTCGCTCCCGTTGCCGTGGAGCCAAATCTTGGCCGCATCTGAAGCGTCCGGTAGTGCTGCCGTGAACCGATGAATGAGCTCCGCGGCTACAATTACGTGCTTGGGCGCGACCATCTTCACGCACTGCGCCAGCGAAGAACCGGCAAGATTCGTATTGACCAGCGCAACCACGGCGCCGATACTAGTGATGCCGAGCCATATCGCCATATACTCAGGCCGGTTTGGCATGATCAGGCAGACGGCGTCGTCCTTGGCCAGGCCTTGGTCCAAGGCCCAACGGGCATATCGGTTGGACCGCTCCGCAAGGGCACGGTACGTCAGGCACTCGAGATCTGATAAGAGAGCCGGAGCCTCGGCGAACTTCTCCGCGACCTCTTCAATCACTCTCGGAAGAATGCGGTCCGGATCGTTGGCGATCGGCGCTGTCAATTCGAGCGCGCGCAGCCAGGCCTTCGCAGCCGAACGATCCGGACCTGCCGCTGCCGCGGTTTCATCGCGTTCCTTCAAACGCATCGGTGGCGCGCTTTCGGATGACTTGCTAGGCAGTCGCACCGGCATCCACGGTGAGTACCGTGCCGGTAATATTTTTGGAATTGGGCCCGAGCAGAAACTCGATGGCGCCAGCCACATCTTCGACCTCGGTGAGACGACCCAGGGCGCTGCGCCGCGCGACTTTTTCCCGGTGCTGGCTCTCCAGGCCCTTGGTCATATCCGTGTCCATGAACCCTGGCGCGATCGCGTTCACATTGATTCCCAGGGTGCCCACTTCGCGCGCCAGTGACCGGGTAAAGCCGATCATCGACGCCTTGGTGGCACCGTAAACCGACAGGCCGCTATAGCCCGTGGAACCGATGATCGACGCGATGTTCACCACCCGCCCGCCTCCGTCCGCCATCATGTGGCGGACCACGTACTTGGTGAGCATGATCGGCGACACAGTGTTCAGGCGGATCAGGCCCTCGATCTTCGCATTGGGCATTAGCGCAAGAGCACCATCGGAGCCCATGGCGGCATTGTTGACCAGACCGTAGATGGGCCCCGCGGTATCGTGTAAAGTCTTGACCAAACCCGGTATGTTCTGAAGGTTGCAAAGGTCGAACGGCATGAAATGGAATGATCCTGGTCGCGTTTGTTCGGCGCGCGCCATGGTGTCCGCTAGCTGATCGCTCATTTGCCTCGCTATGACGATCGCGCGATAGCCCTCGGCAGAGAGTCTTCGGGCGACGCACAAGCCTAGCCCCCGGCTTCCACCTGTCACGATCACGTTAAGCACGATGGCGGGCCAGTTTGCCTGCGGCAGCAAGTTCCAGAGCTGCTACGCAACGGACGGTGGCAGGGACCTTGTGTGGGGCCAGGCTCTCTCGACAGATTTGCAGGATCTCGCGCTTGAAGGCTGCAATCTGAGTGTTCGCGCCGCTTTGATCCGGCTCTCCTTTCAGAACGACGTCTGCGGAGACTAGCGAACCCGTAATGGAATTTCTTCTGGCATGAACGATTGATATTTGCACGGCCGGGTGGCGATTGATCACGGCCTCCACTTCTTCGGGATACACCTTGAGTCCGCCGACATTGATGACTCCATTCCTTCGACCAAGGAAGTAGTAGCGGTCTCCGCGCGGCTCCACGATGTCGCCGGTGTCTACAAACCCGTCCCGGTCCGCGAGCGCTACGTCTTCACCGTCGACATAGCGCAGCGCGGTCCGGGGGGAACGGATCCGAAGCGAATCGTCTTGGATCTTTATTGCCACCTCACCCCGCGCTCCGACCATGCTCGCCGGAAAGCCCTCCAGGCCGTCATTCACTTCAAATCCAACACCGGCTTCAGTGGAAGCAAAGGCATGGCCGATGGCGGCCTGCGGATAGAATGAACGAAGAGTATTGAGGATCGCCTGGTCCGCGATCTCTCCGGACAAACGAATATAGCGTGGGGATATCGCGCGAGCTTGCGGGCTCATAAGCGCACGGCGCCAATGCGACGGGGTGCCTGAAATGTGCGTTACCCCAAGCGCGCCGAGCCGTAAGAGATAATCTCCCAGCGGTTCGGCCGTGCCGGAAAGCACGAGAGACCCGCGTCCCAAAAGCGCGCGAAGGAGGATCTGGAGGCCGCCAAACCGGCGGATGTCATAAAACGTACCCCAGACCACGTCGGTTTCCTGGTTCAGGCTGCTCTGGATTGCCGCCGTCAGGCTCCGCAAGTCGTGAATCAGCATTTTCGGCGCACCGGTAGTGCCAGATGTCAGAAGCACCCACTCGGTCAGGTGAGGCTCGGCCCGCGCCCCTTTCACCGGTGTGATATCGATACTGCAGGTGACCCACAAGGGCCCGCCCGGACCGCGGTCGGACACAACCATATTCACAGCGCCCCTGGCCATGACTGAGGGAAGATGTTCTGCAGGCAGGTCCGGCGGACAAATAATGAGACGACCGGCCACCCCATCCAGCTCGATAAGGGCCGCTGCCGCCGCAAGCTGATCTTGTGTGGTGACCAGGACCGACCGGCCCGATAATTCCGGAAGTCGATCGCCAAGACTCGTGCCGCGAAGAAGGTCGCCCAGGGCGATACTGGCTGCACCACTTCGCAGAAAACGGTCCGCAGAGTCCGACGCATTGCACAGGTAATCACGAAGGGAGGGCAGACGATCTGGCGGCATCTTCATAGAACTGAATAAACTCACCAAGGGTCACAGGAGGGGAGGCATCGTCGAATTCAGTGAACGGATCCAGACCCAATGTGTCTTCCAGCCGGGTAACCAGGATCGCCATCGCGAGCGAATCGAGCCCCGAATCCAACAGGGCCAAGTCATCTGTCAGAGGCGGCAAATCCTCCTGAGTGTTGCCTCTAATCTGCAGAATGTGCGAAATGACCGTTGCTTTTACTGACATTCAATTCTCCCGGTGCCGCCAGCTCTTCGTCTCTCATTCCGGCCTGAACTGTGGAATGAACTGCAGTGATTTTCTGCATCAGCGCCTGGAGGAGATCAACTCCTTCAAAGAGATTCTCTGCGGGTTCCCAAGAGTCCCTTGCGAGCGCCATTTCCGCTTCTACAGCTCGAAACAGTTCTTGTGTATGGGCGATATCGCAGATCCCGTGTACGTCCGTATATTCTTTCTCTATCGAGCCCTGCCGTTGGGCGAGTTCCGCCAAATAGGGCATGAACCGTTGAATAAAGCCTTCGAAGAATGCCATCATGACGACCACGGCCACGCGGGGGCGTCGTCCGACGAATAGACGGACGTCCAGTAATTCCTGATAGACCGCAAGCGCATCCGAGTCCGTTGGAACAGCGTCGGCAGCCATCGCAAACCTTCGGAGCATTCCCGGGTGACAATCGCGTACTTCTTCCAGCAGATTGTCCAGAATGATCGAGCGCGCTTCCTCAGACCCGACGGAAAGATAGGCTCCGGTCATCCAGTAAATGAAATTCCCTTCGAGCACGGAAGAGTAGCGAGCGATGATCCCACGCCGCTCGTCGACAGAAAGCTGTTCAGGAGGTGGGAGCGAGGCTAGGATGTCATCGGCAATGCGATCTGTACGCTCTTGAAGTGAAACTACGCTCGATCGATCCAAGGGCAAAAGACCGGGAGATACTGAACTCATTACTTCACTCCTTTCATGGATATCCAGAACATTCTGATAAATCGACGACTTCCCGGCGAGTCAGCTTGATGTGTCGCAAGGATTGGGTGGGATAGGTGGCTTCCGGGTCGCTAACACGGCTTAACTATGCGACCGGGCGGGCAAAGCTACCGCTTTCTCAAGTGCAAAGACCTTCACCTGTACTTTGGAGTTGGCAAGCCTGAAAGAGCAACATGGCTGCCAAACCATCACGGCGTCGCCCCACCGCGTGAACTCCCGATTACAGACGAAGTTAGAGGCTAGCGCCGGGTCGCCCCAATCCGCAGTGCCGCGGGTCCGTGGGAAGAGGGGTTCTCTTTTGAGGGAAACGGAATGCCCGAGTCGATCCCCTACGGCTAAGGCAATAGCGGCGGCTAACCTCTTTGACCCATGATCGCGCCAAAGACGGGGGAGCGGCGTTGGAGGAAGCCGCTAGTCCGGGGCGCGCTTGCTAGAACTACGAAGGCGCCTAGGCGGGATGTCCGGTGGAGGCAGAGGCGATTCCGGTGATTATCTGCCGTCGCCATTTGTTGGACGGAGACTGGCGGACCTTGGCCAAATGGTCCAGCAACGCCAACGTCCCCTGAAGGTAATCGTGGTTTCGAAAGCCGGAGACAAGACGTTGCAAACGGCCGCGGAGGAGGGGAATGCCTTGGGGTACTCTTCACTCCCTTCGACCTGGACGAAGCCAAGAGTATTATCTTGCGGGCGTGGAGTTCGTCCCAGCGTGAAAGAGCCGTCTTGAGAGTGCGGTGTAAGCTGCCCCCTGGGATCGGTCCCGCAACAGAGCACCCCCAGGCCAAGCACGCGTCATAGTAAGTTGGGGGAGGAACGAGACGGTCGATCGTTCCAATGTGCCGCCGGTGCGGGGCGCAGGACCGTTCCGTTATCGACGCACTCCCACGATTTCCGCGAGGAGCGGCTCCGCCTTGCTTATCGATTTCGATTGACCACGCCGGCAGATCATGAAGTCCTCGAGGAACAGGTACTCGATGCCTGTACCGAGGAACGTGTGGATAGCTTCGCGCGGTGTGTTCACAATGGGCTGCCCTTTGATGTTGAAACTGGTGTTGAGGACCATTTCGCGTCCCGTCGCTCTGCCCACGGCCTTGAGAAGCGCATGGAATTCGCAGTTGCTCGTGGCGGAAACCGTTTGTAACCTTGCGGATCCATTCACGTGTGTAACCGCTGGTAACTCTGTTCTGAACTCATCGCGAACGTCGACTGTAGTGATCATATAAGGTAGTTCGGTCGTGGGAGACACCTCGAACCAGTGGGCGGCTTGTTCCAGGGACACGGCCGGAGCAAACGGGCGAAACCCTTCGCGCATTTTCACCATGGCATTAATGCGGTCGCGCATCTCCGGACGACCTGGATCAGCCAGAATACTGCGATGCCCTAACGCACGCGGTCCAAACTCCATCCTTGCTCGGTACCACGCAATCACCCGGCCGCCCGCGATAAGTCTAGCGGCATTGGTGCAGGTTTCCTGAAAGTCCGAGCAATGAAGAACGTCGATCGAATCCTGAAATTCGGCGAGAGCCGCTTCCAATTGATTTTTGGAATACGCGGGGCCTAGGAAAGGCACTGGAAACCGGGTGTTCTTAACTTGCCCCGTTTGTGCAGCCCACTGTAGAGCCGCACCCAGTGCCGCGCCATCGTCGCCGGCGGCTGGTTGAACGTAAATGTCATCGAAGAGATTCGATTGGAGCAATCGCCCGTTGGCCGTGCAGTTGAGCGTAACGCCTCCGGCGAGTGCCAGACGGCGCGAACCGGTAGCCGCGCCGAATCTTCCGCAAATGTGCAGGAGGGTTGTGTCCAGGCACTCTTGCAGGGCGGCTGCGACATCGCGATGGTCATCTGTAATTTCATCCTCGGGCTGTCGCTTCGGCAGAAGGTACTGTTCGAAACACTGCCGCGTTGCCGTGTAGTTCTCGCGCTCGTTCCGGGTGCGGTTGCACGCCAGAATCGGAATGTGAATGGAGCCATTCTCGAGAAGCTTTACACTATCCTC
>Ga0105238_10005116_pt1 | contig 12969 bp, 6 predicted proteins | sample KBSC34metaG_FD_81526 | JGI IMG/M metagenome (GOLD analysis project Ga0105238, IMG submission 81526) | Corn rhizosphere microbial communities from Kellogg Biological Station, Michigan, USA - KBS C3-4 metaG | ecosystem: Host-associated > Plants > Roots > Rhizosphere > Soil | place: Michigan, USA... | reverse complement strand
GCACCGGAGACCGGCGTCCCGGTATTTGTGGAGGTCAAATACCGTGAATCTACCAACCAAGGTGGCGGGCTCGATTACATCACGCCAACTAAACTTCGACAGATGCAGTTTGCAGCTGAGCTATGGACTAGCGCACACCGCTACAACGGCGACTACAGCCTGGCGGCAGTAGAAGTCAGTGGCACGGACTATGAAGTAACCGCGTTTTTAGACACTATTTACTAAAGAAGTCTTGTACCGACTGCAGGTCGCGCTCTAGCCAAGTAACGCGGGTCTCGATTTCTTCGAAGGCCATCTGAATGTTACGCTTCAGCGCCACTTGGTCTTGCTTGCTTTCAAACAGGTCGTGAAATTTTTGCTGGTATTCGCGGGTGCTTACGCAGCTGGCTGCATAGCGGGGTAGGTAGTCGTACGATTTATCGCTGCGGAAGGTTTCTTCTAGCCACCCCCAGTTTGTCACCATCCAGTCCCAAGCGACGGACCGGGTATAGCGGTTGCGCAGCAAATAGACTAGCCAACGATCGACGTCCTGAGGTTTTACTAGCTTGGGGTCTTTCAGACGCGCTAGTAGTTGTTCGGCACGCTTGGGGTCGCGGGTCGCCGTCAGGGCGTCAGAGGCGTCACCTTTTAGTTCGCCGTTCTGAGTGGTGTCATGCAAGTTGAGCAGGAAGTCGAAAGCGGCTTCGTCGCCGTTTTTGATGGGTACCACAAACACTAGGCTACGAAGCTCGCCAGGCAATGGTGTTTCGGAATCTTTGTAGGCGGCAAATAGTTCGGTCGCTTTGGCGACAATGGTCGGGTTTTCGGCGTAAGCACCCAAGCCCAATACTAATGCCCGTAGTTTGGTGTCGGCACCCGATTCGTCCTTCCGTTCTTCCCAACCTAAACGCGCGACCTCAGCGGCAACTAAGCGGTCAATGAAGGTCTTTATCTTTGGCTCAAGCTGTGCGTCTAGGTCTATGAACCGGCGAGCTTCACTAACGACAAGCGCCATAATATCCCAAACTGGTTCGCTGGTTTCGTCGGCGTAAGCATCTAACATAGTCAGCACGGTGCCGTATGGCTCGTAACCGGCCTTGGCTTGCATGCTGGCACCGTTTAGTAACATCAGACGGTCGGCTTCACCTAGTTTCTTACCGCGTATCATATCTGTTACGGCTTGTTTCTGAGCATCGGTAACGTAGCGCACCAAATAGTGACCACACGAGCCGGTGTTTAGCAGCATGGTGTCGTTGTTTTGCAGCTTAAGGTCGCGGGTGTGACCAGTTAGCTCGCTGGGTTGTCCGGCAACATTTGTAAATAGTGGTACGGTCCACAGTCGCTTTGGGTCGGCCTTCTTGGGGTCGTCTTGGAAGTGCTCCTGGGTGATGGTGACGTTTTTGCCCTCCTGCGTAATGCTGAGCAGCGGAAAACCACTTTGCGTTAGCCAGGGGTTCATGAACGCGGCTACATCCTTACCGCTAGCTTTGCCGAGAGCAGCCCACAGGTCGGCGCCTTCGGTGTTGCCGTAGGCATGGGTCTGGAAATAATCGCTCAAACCTTTTCGGAAAGCTTCCTCACCGATGTAGTTTTTTAGCATGTATAGCGAACGGCCGCCCTTGGCGTAGACGATGCTGGGGTCAAAGATGGAGCTAATTTCGTCTGGGTGGTGGACTTCGGTTCTTACGGCTTGCACGCCCGCAACAGCATCACGACGGAAGGCGCTTAAGCCTTCGTTGGCCACAAAGTTATCCCACATGTGCCATTCCGGAAACATGCTGTCCAGCGCCTGATATTCCATAAGGTTGGCGAAGCTTTCGTTGAGCCACAAGTCGTCCCACCACTTCATGGTCACTAAGTTGCCGAACCACTGGTGGCTGGTTTCGTGGGCGACAATCATGCCGACATATTCCAGCGTGCTTTGGGCAGCTTCGCCGGGGTAGGCCAAAAGTAAACGTTCGCGGTAGGTTATGAGTCCCCAGTTTTCCATAGCACCAGCGCTAAAGTCCGGCAGGGCAATGTTGTCAGCCTTGGGCAGGGGGTAATCCACGCCAAAATAATCTTCAAAGAATTCTATGGAGCGTTTAGCAATGTCGAGTGCAAATATCAACGAATTGGCCGGCTGAACCTTAGTCGCCCAAATGCTGACGTCGGTTCCACGGGCGGTCTTAGTAGTAGCGCTCTGCAGTTCCCCAAATGCAAATGCCAGCAGGTAGGTGCTCATTTTGGGCGTCGGTTCGAATGTGGTGATTAGCCTGCCGTCCTTGGCGGTTTGGACCTTGATAGGCGTATTAGCTAGCACGCTTACATCTGGACGTGTCACTAGGGTCAGGTTAAATACGGCTTTGGCTTCCGGTTCGTCTATACACGGGAAAGCTTCGCGGGAGTGGTGGCTTTCAAACTGAGTGGCGATCAGCTGTTTTTCGGTTTCGCCGTCTTTGTAAAAACAGGGATAGATGCCACTCATGCCAACAGTGATTGAACCTTCAAACTGTAGCGTGAGCGTATATTCGCCGGGATAGACCATCTCTGTAGTGTGCAGACGGACCTCGTTGAATGATTCGTGGTGGTTAATCCGCTTCAGCGTTAGAGTTTGGTCACCTTTTTTATCGTGCTTGACCACTGTTGCACTGGTAATCTTAAGATTGTGTTGGTGCAGGGTAATGCGCTGAGCAGGGCGGCCAGCTTTTTTGCCCTGAATAGTTACGGTGCCCGTGAAGCGGTTGGCCGCTTCGTCGATGTCGAACGTAACGTCGTATTGCTTTGGTTGAAATTGTGTATAAAGTCGTACTGCAGATTTTCCCATATCTTATAGCATATCATGGGGTGCGTGTCTTAGATTGTGTGATTGTCAAAGATAATACTTACCGGAGGCGGCCGCCAAACCATGCTTGCGGTCGTCTGTACAGTTGACATATCTGTTAGGCTTGCTATACTAACAGAGTTAGGTCGGCCAAGCAGGTCGACTTTTTTCGTACCTACCCCCATACAACGACCATTACAATTTGTTAGTTAAAGAAAGGAAAAACCATGGACATGGATTTTAAACAGCTGGCAGTGGCCATTCAGGCAATTGCTTCAGAAAAGAATTTATCCGAAGATGCCGTTAAAGAAGTAGTAGAGCAGGCCTTAGCGGCTGCCTACCGCCGTGATTACGGTGAACGCGAACAGGAAGTGCGCGTAGAAATGAACCTCAACACTGGGGATGTTGATGCTTATGTAAACAAGGAAGTTGTAGAAACGGTGGAAGAGCCGGCTTACGAGCTAACCCTCGCCCAGGCTCAACAGCTCAAAAAAGATGCCAAAGTGGGCGACTTTGTGGAAGTCCACGAACAGGTCAAGACGTTTGGCCGAGTGGCCGCCCAGACTGCCAAGCAGGTTATTTTGCAGCGTTTGCGTGAAGCCGAGCGCGAAATTGTGTTGGCCGAATACGAAGACAAAATCGGCACCGTCATTACTGCCATGGTCAGCCGTGTAGAAGGTATGATTGTCCGCCTGGAATTGGGCAAGGCCCAAGGCATTATGCCCAAGAGCGAGCAGATTCAGAACGAGCGCTACTACCCCGGTCAGCGCCTAAAGGTTTTCCTGAAGGATGTAGAGCGTGGTCCACGTGGTCCGCAGCTGGTGGTAAGCCGTGGTAACCGTGAATTCCTAGAGTTCCTATTCCGTGCCGAAGTACCAGAGATGGAAAGCGGCGCCGTGGCTATAAAGAACGTCGCCCGTGAAGCTGGTGTGCGCAGCAAAGTAGCCGTTGCCAGCAATGTACCTGGTGTTGACCCCGTTGGTACGTTCGTGGGTGGCCACGGTACTCGAGTAAACGCTGTCATGAATGAAATTGGCGAGCAGGAAAAGATCGACATCATTGTTTGGAAAGAGAACATCAGCGAATACATTGCCGAGGCACTTAGCCCAACCAAAGTTATTCGCGTGCAGCTAGACGAAGCTAACAAGCGTGCTAAGGTTATCGTTGCCGATGACCAATTGAGTATTGCCATCGGCCGTGGCGGTCAGAACGTGCGGTTGGCGTCTAAACTAGTTGGGTACGAACTGGACATTGAAGCCGAAAAGGCTCCCGAAATTGAAGGTACCGTAGAAACGGTAGAACTACCGAAACAGCCTAAGCTGAAGAAAAAAGAAGCTTTGGAAAGCAGTCTGCTGGAAGCTATTGAAGAGCACGGCCAGTAATTGCTGGCGGACTATGCAGCTTGCGGTGTTTAGCGGTGTAGGCCAGATGGTATACTCATACTATGACTCATAACCGACCGCCAGCTTCGGCCAACCTCTATCAAAATCCGAGTGTTCCAAATGGGGAACTGCGTACTGCTTTGCAGCTGCCCAGCACCGTTATTTACGACTGGAAAGGTGAAATCTATGGCCCAGATGGTACTACCTACTGGGGTAATGGTGGGAGTGGTCTTTCTGCCAAGATTACAGAACCAGGCACTCATATAGATATGAGTGCCTCGTATCTTTGTTATAAGCATACGCCGACTGTTAAACGGCCAATGATTATAACAACTACCAGCCCTTCGGCAGGCAGGCAAAAGTGGGGTTTTGACGGGCAAGTTTTAGTACCGTTGCCGCCGCAAAATCCTAAAACGCATCGCTTCCCCCCTCTGACGTATCCGGCTTCGGGTGCGGCTGGCGTAAGCATAGTTACCCCCGAGTTCCTCAGGCGAGTACAGGCTAGTCATCTGCCTGGTGAGGTAACAATAGGGGCTCTTTTTGGTCGATCGGAACACAGGACTGTTGCAAGCGTTACTGTCGACGGTGATGTACTTTCGGCTTTTGGACTTACGGGAACGGGGCCTGATAGTTTGCTGCCTCGGGCACAAGAGCTTAAACTACTAAATCCGCTTCGTGATGTAGAGACTATCGTCAATGAAGTTAGAGTCCAGCTTGGTCTGCCGAGTGGGGAGTGGCAGTACCCTGTGCAATCTCGCAGCCCCATGCTTGATGTTATGCGTCACATGGTTGAGCCAAATTAGCACTCTTGACCTTTGAGTGCCAAAAGCGGTATTATGGAATCAGCGAAAAATAGCTTAAAACATTCGCTAGATCGAGGGACAAAATTATGCAACCGAACACTCCCGACTACCAAGAATTTTCCAATTTTCTGACTGATAACGCACGCCAAAGTTTGGCACATGCAGGCACGATTGCCCGTGGTCTTGGCAATGCCTATGTAGGCACCGAGCATTTATTACTGGGCTTGCTGGCTCAAGATACTAGCATGGGTGCTAAAATCTTGGACGGTGCCGGCGTAACGCTGGAGCGTGCTCGTGTGGCGCTGAAGTTAACGCCTAAGACCCTAGTTATTAACATGGGCGCCAAGGGTTACAGCGAAACGGCCAAATTGACGCTAAAAATGGCGTACGATGTTGCGCAAGACTACAACCAAGACTTTTGCGGTACGGAACACATCCTATATAGCATTCTGAGCCAAAAGAACGCCCGTGCGACCATTTTGCTAAAGGACATGAACGTCGACATTGACCGGCTGATGGGCGAGCTGGAAAACTTCCTAAATCGTCAACAGTACGACGATAACGATAATGGTGTAGAAACCGGCAATCGTCGGCCAAACCGTAAAGGTGGCAAAAAGACTACCCTGGATAGCTTTGGGACTGATCTGACGCAGCAAGCTCGGGTTGGCAAATTAGACCCTGTGGTGGGCCGTGAAAACCAGATTAGGCGCATGATTACCATTTTGAACCGCCGTACTAAAAACAACCCAGTGCTCATTGGTGAGCCAGGCGTAGGCAAGACTGCTATCGTAGAGGGTTTGGCGCAACGGATTGTGTCCGAAGACGTTCCAGATAGCTTGCTAGACAAGCGAATTGTGATGCTGGACCTAGCAGGCATGATTGCCGGTACCAAATACCGTGGCGAATTCGAAGAGCGCCTGAAAAAGGTCATGAAAGAACTGGAAGACTACAAGAAAACCATCGTCTTCATAGATGAGCTGCACTTAATAGTTGGTGCCGGCGCGGCCGAAGGTGCTATGGACGCGGGGAACATCTTAAAACCCGCCTTGGCGCGCGGTAAGATCCAAGTCATTGGCGCCACTACTACGGCCGAGTACACTAAACACATCGAAAAAGATGCAGCTTTGGAACGCCGTTTTCAGCCCATTCAGGTGCCGGAAACTAACCTAGTTGAAACGCTGGCGATTCTAAAGGGCCTGCGTAAACACTACGAAGAATTCCACGGTGTAACTATGAGTGACGAAGTGCTAGAAGACACGGTACAATTCGCGAAGCGGTACATAAATGACCGATTTATGCCCGACAAGGCTATTGACCTGCTGGATGAAACTGGTGCGCACTTACGTGTCCAAAAAGGCAAAACTAGCCCCGATGTTCGCAAGCTGCAAAAGGAACTAAAGATGGTAAACGCTCGGATAGACGAAGCGGTGGATGCTGAGGATTACGAGCGTGCTGCCCGGGCTAAAACTCGCGCTTCACAGATCAACCAAGAGCTAGAGACGCTCCTAAAGGATTCTAAGCAAACTAAGCGTTTAAATGTTACCAGTGACGATGTGGCTGAAGTGGTCGCTCGCATAACGGGTGTCCCGGTTAAGAAGGTGATTAAGAGTGAGGCTAAATACCTATTGGCGCTCGAAAAGAACATTGGTAAGCACGTGATTGGACAAGCTGAAGCCGTAGGGGTGGTTAGTAAAGCAATTCGTCGTAACCGCAGTGGCATTGGCGCCAGTAACCGGCCCATTGGTTCATTCATCTTCCTGGGTCCGACTGGTGTGGGTAAAACCGAGCTAGCTCGTGTACTGGCCCGCGAATTCTTTGGTAGCGAAAACGCTCTGGTCAAGATTGATATGAGCGAGTTCGAGCAGTCTCACAATGTCAGTCGTTTGGTAGGCGCACCTGCGGGTTACGTTGGTTATGATGACGGTGGTCAGCTGACTGATAAAATCCGGCGTCAGCCGTACAGCCTGGTGCTGTTCGACGAGATTGAAAAGGCCCACCCGGACGTCTTTAACATGATGCTGCAGATTCTGGAAGATGGGCACCTAACTGACAGCAAGGGTCGTAAGATAGACTTTACCAACACTATTGTCATCATGACCAGTAATATTGGGGCCGAGCGTTTGCAGAAAGAAGCTAGCTTTGGTTTCCGTGCCGAACGGCCAACCGACCTGGACGACCTCGATGCTATGCACGAAGCCAACAAAGACAACGTGCTAGATCGGCTGAAGAAAGAAATGCGCCCAGAACTGCTGAACCGTATCGACAAGATTGTGGTTTTCCGCGGATTGAATAGAAAAGACATCTACCGCATTATTGATCTGCAAATCGACGAACTAAAGAGTCGTTTGCAGAAGCAAGGCTTGAGTGTCTCCCTGACTAAGGGCGCCAAAGAATATCTGCTGGAGCACGGTTACGATGCCAAGAACGGCGTGCGACCACTGCGTCGACTCATTCAAGACACCATTGAAGACCAAATGGCAGTAGAACTGCTAGACCAGCAGTACCAAAAGGGTGATATTGTCCATGTGGCTACTAAGAACGACCAGCTCACCTACACCACGGCTAGCGAATAGTTTGAGCGTCTAAGCAAGCCCCGCGAATGCTACACTAGTGGCAGATATGAAAACAAAGCGGATCCAGCTTACTATACTGGCGGTGTTGCTTGGTGTGACAGGGTGGATGGTGTGGCAACGACAGGCCATTCTGGACTGGACCTTACTGTACCACTACACACCACCCACAGCCGTCACGCAGTTGGCGGTTGATGACGAAATGACCACCAAAGCGATCCATTTGCTGTATGTCAACCACCCAGTTATTTCGGCTGGCAAACCCTTTACGAGCCACTGTCCGCCCGGTAGTGAAAAGACCGTGGTGCTGGGTTGCTATGTTGGGAACGACCGGGGCATATATTTGTACCAAATAAGTGACATTCGGCTAAATGGTGTGGAGCAGGTGACAGCAGCTCACGAGATGCTTCACGCAGCTTACCGGCGGCTTTCGAGCAGCAACCGTGCCAAACTAGATGCTATGTTGCAAGACTACTACGACCATGGTCTGACTGATTCACGCATCAAAGACACCATTGACGCCTACCGAAAGTCTGAGCCACATGACGTGGTGAACGAAATGCATTCCATATTTGGAACCGAGGTAGCGAATTTGCCTGGGCCACTCGAAGTATATTACAAACAGTACTTTACCGACCGAGCCAAGGTGGCCGCATACACCGCGGCCTACCAGGGAGAATTTACCAGTCGCCAGACCCAGGTGACTCAGTACGACACACAGCTCAAGAGCTTGGAACAACAGATAAAGGCTAATGAAGCGCAGTTAGAGATTGATAAAAAGAGCTTGGCGACACAGAATCAGCAGTTGGATTCGGAACGGTCTAGCGGACAAATTGCCGCCTATAACAGCGGCGTGCAGTCGTACAATCGGGCGGTGGATAGCTACAATCGCTTATTGATAGACACCAAAAACTTGATAAACCAGTATAATACCATCGTAGAACAGCGCAACAACATTGCACTGGAGGAACAACAACTGGCGCAGGAGCTTTCAGCCAGTTCTCTGCCAAAAAACTAAGGAGGTACTGCAGCGTGGCTAAACAATTCGCCCGGTTTGTTTGCAATAACTGTGGTGCCGTGTCCAGTTCGTGGGCGGGCCGCTGTTCGCAGTGTGGCGAGTGGAACACTATAACCGAAGAGGTACAGTTGGCGTCGATGGTAGGCGTTGGCCTCAACAAGAAGGCTGGTGCGGGCAACAAGCTACAACCACAACCGGTTGGTAAAACCGCCAGCAAAGACGACAAGCGTATGCACACCGGCCTAACGGAAGTGGACGCAGTGCTCGGTGGGGGTATCGTGGCTGGTAGCGTGAACCTGATTGCCGGACAACCCGGCATTGGCAAAAGTACATTGCTATTACAGCTGGCCAGTTTGGTAGCACAGAATCACAATGTGCTGTACGTCAGCGGCGAAGAGTCGGAACACCAAGTGGGCATGCGCGCCCAGCGACTCGGTGTTGCTGGAGCCGAACGATTGCAGCTGGCTACAACTAACGTTGCAGAAGATGTGGCTGCTACGGTGGCAGGTGGGGCGTTCGATTTCGTGGTGGTAGATTCTATACAGACCATGACGGTGCAGGCAGTAGCAGCCGCACCGGGCAGTGTGTCGCAAATTACCAATAGTACTGCCGTGCTCGTGGCAGCAGCGAAAGCCTCTAACACGGCCATGTTTGTAGTGGGCCATGTTACTAAAGAAGGCAGTATAGCTGGGCCAAAAGTGCTAGAGCACATCGTAGATGTGGTGTTGCAGTTGGAAGGTGATGCGTACGGTGGTTTTAAGGTGCTGCGAGCTACCAAAAATCGCTTTGGACCCACCAGTGAAGCGGCCATTATGGAAATGGACGAACACGGTCTAAGGCCAGTTGAAAATCCATCTCAGGCGTTACTGGCGGAGCGGCAAGTAACCGATGGTTCGGTAGTTTTGGCTACATTGGAAGGCACCCGCCCATTGCTGGTAGAAGTGCAGGCTTTGGTTAACAAGACTGCCTATGGCTACCCAAAACGTGCGGCCAGTGGTATGGACTTGAACCGGCTAAATTTGCTGGTAGCTATGCTGGAACGTCGCACCAAACTGTCCTTAAGCGATCAGGATATTTATATCAATATTGTGGGTGGTATTCGTCTGCAAGACCCAGCTGCGGACTTGGCTATATGCATGGCAATTGGTTCCGCCGCCAAAGGCTTGCAGCTAAAACAAAACGCTGTGGTATTCGGTGAGGTTGGTCTGAGCGGCGAGGTACGCCATGTACCCTTTATAGACAAACGTGTAGCGGAAGCCCAAAAGCTGGGTTTTGACTGCGCCATTGGGCCGGCCGAACGACGATCAAGCACTAAGAAACAGTCATTTTTGCATGTGGTGCCCGATGTGCGCAGCGCGCTTAACGAATTCTTAGAAAAATAACCAAGGTTTGCGTGGACAAGCTTATTATGCGGTCGATCTAGGCTTTGGCCTTACGACGTAGGTTGCTACTGAGCGTGCCTGCTCCGGTCTTGCCGCCCGGGCCGCTAGTGGTGGTTTGTTTACGGAAGGATGTAGCAGTACCGACATTGATGGTGCGAGTATCGGTGCCGCTGTACAGTACGCTGTCGCTTATCTGGGCAGTAAGCTGGATGCTGCCAGTAGTTCCCGCTGCTGGGGTGTAGGTAATGGTGTAGTCACCCCCGCTGTCTATAGCTTTTGTTGCTACTGTTTCACCGTTGACCAGCAGGCTTAGCGTGCCGGGGTAGTCTGGGTAAGTGGTGTCATTAAAGTCATGCGTACCTTGTTCGACATGCACTAACACCGTACAGCCGGTCAATGGACAGGTGGGTGTTGTACTGCCGCCAGTGGCTGTTCCGTTTACGGCAGTTATGGTGGCGGTAGGCGCGTCATCGCTACAGCTGTGTACGTCGTCGCTGCCTTGTGAACTACTAGAACTGGAGCTGGTTCCGTTCGGGCTGGCGTTACCACCCATAAAGACGTCTACGTTCCAAGCGGCTACATTGCTGTTTTCAGAATCTTGACGAGCCAGTGTTGGGGTACAACTGGTGGCTAGTTTGCCCGAAACCTTATCGGTGGTGGCGGTGCTGCCACTGGTTTTGCCACTGTACCAACTGGGGAAGATGTCGTTGCTAGGGCTGGGCACTACCTGGCCGGCGTAGCCATGGGTGTAGACAAAAGCTGGTGCGGTTTTGATATCGCTTGGTACTACAAACTGCTCAGGTTTAACGCTACCTAAGTTATCTATGGCGCCTTGCATGAACTCTTTCATAATAGGATCAGTCATGTATTCGGGTGAGCCTTTGTATGGAGTGGTGCGGGTGTGATTTCCTACCCAAATGCCAGCGGTGTACTTTGGGTTCCAGCTCATCATCAAACCGTCTAATGAGTAGTTGGTAGTACCGGTCTTTATGGCGTTAGTCCAACCTTTGTAGCGGTGGAATTTCATACCTTTACAGTCGGTGTCACTGCAGCTACCACTGAGGTATGAAGCCTTGGGGTCGGACGCCATGTTGTCTACAATGTAGGCAGAATCTGCCCTAACGACTTGCTTAGCCTTGGGTTGCTCAAACTTGTGTACTACTTTGCCTGAGTCATTAGTAACACTTAGTATAAAGGTTTGGGGGATGACTTTACCTTCACGGGCTAAACTGGCAATGCCATTCACATGGTCGCTTAGGTGCAGGTAGGCACCGTCACCAATAGCCGAGGCAGCGTAACACTGAATTTCGTCCGCTTTAGTTACCGTAAAGAAATCTTCCACATTTGGGTTGTAGCAACGGTAGCCGTCTGGATTACCCATCAGTGCTTTCATGGTAGAAATGTTCTTGTTTATGGATGTCACGCGATTGGCGCTGGTGTCACCCGGCACCGAAGATATAACCGATTTTACGGCTGGAATGTTCAGCGAAGCGCCAAGGGCGTAGCGCAAGGTAATAGGGCCGCGACCTTTACGGTCATAGTCGTACAAACAGTTGCCGCCACTGGGCTTGTTTGGGTCAGTACCTGGCAGCGTGTGGTCGGTACAAGCATAGTCCGGTATTGGCAGTGGGCCAACTTGGTCGTACAGAACACTGCCGGCGCCGACATTAGTATTGTTGTTGATAAAGTTTGTGTAGTCGTAGGGCTTTACGCTGGACCCCGGAGATATGTTAATATCGGTGGCGTAGTTTATCTTGACGTAATCATTGTTGCTAAAGTCCATACCACCGACTATTGCTACTACTTGACCAGTTTCGTTATCCTCGGCTACAAACGCGGCGTTATCGGCCCTTTGGTTTTTCAGTAAGTGAGCGTTGTCTTGTAGTGACTTTTCGGCCAGGTTTTGCAAGTTTACGTCTAGCGTGGTTACTACTTTCCAGCCGCCCTTTTTAATGCCGGATGTACCCACGACTCGTGCCAATTCTTCTTTTGCTGCCATGTACATGTATGGGTATTTGATGCCGTCATAACGTGTTTTTGGTATCTGCTGAACTTGAGCTAAAATATCAACCTTTTTAGCGGCGTCAGCCTGAGCTTGAGTTATGTAGCCCTGCTTTGCCATCAGATCTAATGTGTATTGCTGGCGGCCAATTAAGCTCGGCTCTTGGAAGTAGTTGTCAGTTGCGGCCGGATTGAACTTAAGGCCTCCATACGGCGACAGACGACTAGGGTTTTTAGGAATAGAAGCAAGCATGGCTGCCTGGGCCAGTGTTAGTTTGTCGGCAGTAGTATGGAACAGGTCTTTTGCGGCTGCCTCTACGCCTTCATCTAGGCCGCTGTATGGTGCCGAGTTCAGGTAGGCATTGAGGATGTCGTCTTTGCTATATTCTCGCTCTAGCTCTACGGCCAGGATGAGCTCTTTTACTTTGCGGCCGACGGTGTGGTCGCTGGTCCAACCTTCGTTAAGCTTCACCAGCTGCTGGGTAATAGTTGAACCACCCTGAGTACTGCCACCCTTTAGGTTGTTTATGGCAGCACGGGTAATGCCCTTAACGTTAAATGCTCCCTCGTGGTAAAAATCCTTATCTTCGAGTGCAATGGTGGCCTGTTTCATGTATGGTGAGATCTGATCTCCTGAGACAGGGATGCGCTTAAAGCCGTCATAATCTTGGAAAATCAGCGTTTTTCCGTCGCTGGCGTAGTAGGAAATGTTGCCGCCAGCATCTTTGCCATTGAGGTCCCTAATCTGGGGCAGATCTCTACGGAAATAAGCAAACAGGCTTACGATGATTAAAAATACTACTACAAAACCGACACCAGTAATCTTGAGAGCCATAATGGCGCCATCGCGACTAAACCAGTATTGATACAAACGCTTCCAGTGAAAACGGTACAGCACTCGCTTCCAGGGCTCTTTTGGCAATGAACTAAGGTAGGCGGCTTTTCGCTGCGCTTTAGCCTCGCGACCAGCACGCACGCGGTTGGTCAGGCTCTGATTGAGCTTGATGATTTTGCCGCTGCGGGTCGTGACT
>Ga0105238_10005114_pt1 | contig 12973 bp, 7 predicted proteins | sample KBSC34metaG_FD_81526 | JGI IMG/M metagenome (GOLD analysis project Ga0105238, IMG submission 81526) | Corn rhizosphere microbial communities from Kellogg Biological Station, Michigan, USA - KBS C3-4 metaG | ecosystem: Host-associated > Plants > Roots > Rhizosphere > Soil | place: Michigan, USA... | reverse complement strand
CAATTCCCTAATACATCAACAACTGGAACTGGTTCTTTTGAGGCACTACAAACAGTCCCAATAATAGGAGGCACACTAAAGACAAATTTTGATATGATTCATATTCATGCAATATTTAGCTGTGGCACTGGCGGCAATGTAGACTTATCGCAAATAGCTGCGTTTTCTTTCAATAACATACCATTTAATCTTGGGGCATTATTTTCAAGTGCTGATTTTCAGGTTGCTGTATTTGACCACTATATAACCCGAATTGACAATACAAGCGCAAAATATGAATCATTTATAAGTGCATGGCAGACAAGGGCCGGTATAGATGTTCCATCTGGTAATCTTGAGTATGGTGCTACGGAAGTTCATAGATTGGGAACAATTTCATCAGGCCTTGATTTTACAACAAGTATGAATGTAGTGGCAGGAGCAAATGCTCAAATTGGTTCTACTACGCAAGTAGTGCTTAATTATTTACGGATAGACTATGAGCCAAAAACATAATATGAAAACATTAATGCTATTTCTTTCTTTTTTAATTGCTGACCTGATTTCATTTGGGCAAAGTTCGTATTCGCGTTACACCGATGTAATACCTGCCGGTGGACATACAGTTACGTTTCATTGTTGCTCTAATCCACAACTTTGTCAGGTAATATCAGTAAGCACGGGTGGGAGTGCGGTAAACTTGGGTGGCAATACCTATACTTTAACCTATGATTCTTTGCCCGATAAAATGCAATGGGATGTATATTGTAATTTTAGCCAACTGACACTAAACAATGCTAATCAGGTTACGATATTTGGCGTTCAGCCTTTAGTTAACTGGCCTGCTGCCGATACTTTCGTTATACATTTTGTAGTGTTATTAAATAATGGTTCGAAGGTATTATGGTATAACTACGTATCTCCACAAGTATCGGTTAGTGGAGTAGTGCCGGGGAACATAACTTTTAATGGAATAGTAACTGCTAATGACAGCATTTTATACCCCGGTGCGCCATTGGTATCAGGAACACAAAATAGAGGAGCAACGCTAACAATTAGTCCAACATCAGGGGCAATAGCAAGAGGTTGTAATTTGACGTGTAAGGATTCATTGGATTTCTGGAGCATATTTGGAAATTTAGGGCTTGGTGGGTTGAGCAGGTTTTTAGGAACAAATGATACTGCTAATTTGAATTTTCGTGTAAATGGTATAAATGCAGGTGTTTTAAGTTCTACATCTTCAAGCACAGGATTTGGCTATCAAACACTAAACGGATTATTGACAATAACAGGGTTCGATGCTGCATACGGATGGCAGGCATTAAAGTCTTTAACAAGTGGAGCGTCTAATACAGGTATAGGGGCGTTGGCGGGAACAGCAATAACAAATGGTGCAAATAATACAGCTATTGGTTATAGCGCATTATCTACAATAACAACCGGTAATCAAAATACTGCAATTGGTAATGCGGCAGACGGAACAGTAACGGCAAGTTCAAATATTGTTGCCATTGGATATAATGCAAAATCAGCAAGCACTGGCATTGCAATAGGTAGCGGCGCAACAGCAGTTTCAAATCAATGCACACTAAACGGTGTTCGTAGTTTAAATATGCCAAGTATTCAATCTTCTGGTGTTGGCTATGTATTAACCGATTCAACGGGGTTGGGAAACTTTGTGGCTATGCCAACAGGCGCTAATAACGGAACCACTTACACGCCAGTTACAGGAGATTCAGTAACTATATCTACTCCAAAAAATGCAATCAATCCCGCAGGAACAATTGCTAACTGGACAGCAATATTACCATCGACAATAGTTAACTGGCAAGTATATGAGTTTAGTTTTTTACAGGCAGTTAGTACAGTACATTGGAGTATACGTTTATCTGGTGGAACAGTAAGTGCAGGAGTGCCAACAACAGCAGCACAATACGCAACTATTAAAATATATTACAATCCTACTTTAACACAGTGGGTATTATATTAGGAATATGAGTTATGACCAATATAAACGACGCGTATCTCTATTGTAATTCTATACTCCGCAAGCAGTACAGCGGAAGTATGTCGCCCGAACAATTCAACGAATGGGCAAGCACCGCACAGATACTTCATTTACTCGTTAAATTAGGACTTCCAGAAAGTTATAAGATAAGCGTAGGCTATCCCGCACAAGGACAAAGAAAGGCTTTAATGATAGTCAGAGAAGCAGCGCAAGAGGTTGAGGCTACTATGACGCTAAGTGATGATGTTCGCCCGTTTCTTACCGTAGCACCGGTTAGTGGAACAAACAATTTATTTCCGGTTCCTGATGATTATGTAAGATACCGCCCAAGCAATTATAAATATTCTTATCAGCAAATAGACCCTGCAACAGGTAAAACATATACCGATTGGCGATGGGCGCCTTTTGAGTTTGTAAACGGCCCGGAAAGGACTTACCGCTTGTATCAATACATCAAAAAGCCGTCAGCTGAATATCCGCTTATTAGCTATCAGAACGGAGAATTATTAGTAGATGCTGACGAAAAAGGCGAAGTAACCATACCACAGATTCAGTTGAATTATGTACGTTTACCTAAAGTGCCATTTTGGAACTCGACACCAAATGCGAATGACCAGCCTATTTATAATCCGGTAGGAAGTATTAACTTTGAGTTTCCGACAACGGAATATGAGGCAATTTGTAGAAGGATTATAGCTTATTGGGCTGAATCAATACGTGATACGGAGATTATTCAAGTTAACGAGAAAAATATACAACAAGGAGAATAATGTTAATAGGTGATTTTCTTGACCTCGTACTCGCCAAATATGATTATCAGACTATCGAATCCAAGAAAGCTGATAGACGGGAAATTCTTGTACAGGCAGATGCGATACTTGGACAGTTATTCGCTGCTGGTAATTATTCGGCTACGCTTGTTCAAGATAAATGGCAGTTTAATATCGGAAATGACTTAAAAGATTTGCCAGGTATTTTGTATATCAGTAAAGTAGCTACCGTTTTATGTAACGAGCAACGAAATAGATTTTGGAGCATATTACCCGGTGAAGTAAGGACGTTCAAAAATAAAAGCGGGATAAGAATTATACATGGTATTCAAACAAACGAAGCCAATCAGGGCGCAAATATTAACTGGCAAACTGATAGAACAGATTTTGTAGAACAAAAAACAGGTGCAGGAGTAGCTTATGGGCTTTTAGAATCAGCACAATTAGCAGGTGGTATAGGTTACGAAATTGAAATGGTAAGCGGAACACCGGGAGTTGTTTATTATAATAATTTTCCTGATGGCTTATATCCAAATGTATTGATTACTTATTTACCGCGTTTATGGAATGGTGGTTTAAGTGAAGATGATATGATGCCAATGGATGATACTTTTACAAAGTTTTTAATAGACGAAACATTTGCCGCATTTATGCCACAAAGAACTTTTCAAAGGGATAAACTGGAAGGAATGTAATGAATACGCTTAACTATTTTGTTCAACAATGGAAGCAGTCGCATGAGATTGTAGAAACTGGTCAAGACCAAAAACTTCTACAGTGGGCTATTGACTGCCTAAAATGGTGCAGGGCAAAAAAGATGATGGACTTCGCGCAAAAGTGGGCACCAATAGATATTCAGACAACCAGTAACGGAGAAAAGTGGGGATATTTGCCGCGTGACTATCGCAGATATTTATGGGTAGGTAGTTGTCAAACCAGAAACGGCGAAGGGCTTGGTGGTAATTTTGTAAGTTTTGATTTGAACAATGATTTGTGTGATATTGCTCCTTGGGATATGTGTGGCTGTGATGAAAACCAAGCTACTATTCAACAATGTTGCAATGGTGGTGGCGGGCAGTTTGATGGTGGCTTATATTGGGGGTATGGCGGCGGAGAGCCTTATTCGTATTCTTATAGCATGGGCAGCTATGCAGTATGGCCGGGACACCTAGGCGGTACTTTTAAAATTGATACTGCTAATAACATTATCCGTTTTGATAAGTGTGTGAATCATTGTGTAATTAAATATGAAGGTGACTTTTTAAGTAATACAGGCAACACATTTGTACCACCGGGACTTGAAGATAATGGCTGTATAGCACATTGGATGGAGTGGTGCATGAAAAGATTCAGTCCTGATGCTAATTTAAAACGTGAAGCACAAGGCGAATACAATCTTTTTTTTAGCAGTATCAGAGATTATAACTCACAGAGAAATGCACTCAATAAAGACGAATGGATAGCGCTTATTAGAAGATTTACCTACCAAGGTGTAAAAAGTTGATATAATTTATATTATATCTTTTATTTAATTTATAACCTATTCCGAGAATAGATTTGAGGTGAAGAAGCGGGGAGTTATATTAAAATACCCATACTTCTGAAAACATCCCTTCTTAGTTCATTAAGCATATCATCAAATTTCATTCCCCTATATCGGTTTGAGTACCTTAACCTACCCTGCTTATGTAATTTTATAATGTTGTCAGTTTTTAATCTTGACGCTAACTCAAAAGACAGAAATCTTGTTCCTTTAAAAGGGTTTGGTATTATTCTCTTGCTTATTTTCTTAATCAAGGTGTCTAATTTTTCATTTTTACAACTTACAAATAGATACCCCTTTTGGGTTAAGTATTCATATCTTCTATGGTCATAATAACGCTGTCTTTTTGTATCATGATACCCTCCGTTTATCTCAACTATAATATTGTGTTCTGGCAATAAAAAATCAGCTATGTACGGTTCAATTATAAATTGATGCCGATATTCGATATTGTTTTGTTGTAAAATAATTATAGCCTGTTTCTCGTGATGGGTAGGCTTATCCCTCATTTTTTGAGCGTACTGTTTTAACTTTTCTATGTCTTGCATAATAATAGGATTCAGAAAAAGAGAAAATAAAAAGAAAGAAGCAACAAGAAATAAAAACAAAAAAGAAAAAGAAGTGCCATAAGAAAAATATTCTGTGGTTATTCTTATAATTAGAATAACTATTTTACCTGTTCCAATCGGAGTGAATACCGAAAGTTTGGACGAGCATAGGCGCGACTGAATCTTATTTCCATATTTTATATCAAGGAGAGAATGTCATAAAAACGAAAAACCCCGAAGTGGAAGTTTCAGGGTTTCGTCTAATACCTTTCGGTGTTAGTGAAACTTTATTTACCCCTTCCACGCGATAAATAAAGTCGTATGTCTTTGTTGCCACAAAAATAATAAACTATTTCTTAAACAAAAAAATAAATTAATATCCTATTTTCGTGAAAGTAAATAACGCCTATGACCGCCGATGATATAGCCTTACTGTATAGCCAATTAACTCAACAAGGTTCTACCGAAAACAATGCAGGGCAAGGATTGTCAACCGCAGCCAATGTTGTTAATGGCATATCTAAAGCTGCAAGTTTCGTTCCTGTTGTTGGTTCTGCCGTTGCTGGTATTGGCGGAATAATATCAGGGGCATTAGAGGCAGGGGCAGCAAGCAAACAAAAGTCACAGGGAGCGGCAGATATTCAAAAGGCGTTAAATATGTCGCCAAAACCGCTTCCAAATGAGTTTAATCAGAAACTAACTGCTGATGAAATGGCTGCTAATAGTCCTGCGCCGGGACTTCAACAATACCATGATGCGCTTTCTAATAGCTTTGCCATGCACTTACGTTCAATTTATAATAACTCAAGAAACGGAGCGCAAGCTGTAAGTGCTGCTGCAACGGCTTTAGGGTTCGATAATGAATCGCTATCCAAGTTATATGCAGATAGCTTACAGTATCAGGCAAAGCAATCAGAAGCAGCACGAAAAGACTTATGGGATATTGGTCAGTATAAATATCAGGCACAGAAGGATTTGTTTAATGATTGGCAGAAGCCGTTACTTGAACAGGGGACAGCACTACAAAATGCAGCAACTGCCAATAATATGAAGGGATTGACTGATATAGTAGGTTCTGCAAGTAAAGGGATTGCCAGTGGTATTAATTATGGCTTTCATGATATGCTAAATAAATACACTAATACCGGAACTACCACAAAAGCAACCACTACCAATCCTGTTGCTGCCAATGGATTAGATAACGTAGCATATTCGCCGTCAAACGTTCCTGACCAAAATAGTCAAATTAACTTACCAAACCAATACAACCCTATTTGGGACACAACATTAGGTAATGGGCAATATAACTGATACTCTTAGAAAGTGGGCTGGTTTGGATTTAGATAGTTCAGACTTCGATATTAACTTTTCTGCCGGTGACGAAAGAGAGCCGCGCCAATGGTATAGGAATGCACGAAATATAAGAACGGCTATTAATGCAGCTAACAGAGGGGGTGCCTTGACTAACGTATTAAGCAACCTTGAAATAACGGAGTATATCTTGCCTTATAGCGGTGGTATATGGCCTGCGGGAATAAACAGGTGTATAGGAGCGCATTATCTTAACGGACACAATAATCCTGCTGTTATTTTTTTTGTATGGAACTCCAATGGCAATAACCAGATACTTAAATATTGTAGAAACTTAACTGACCCAAATAACCCTAATGGCATTGTTCAGCAAATAATGATGTACAAGGGAACGGGAATAGGCAGTGGAGGAAAAGAACAGGGATGGGGATGGACAAGGAATACCCGTATTACTTCAATAAATCCTGTTTATACGCAGAATGCAAGTGCAGAATACAATCCTGCCACACCGGGCACTTTAGTGTATTGGAGCGACACTATAACACACATGATTGATGTGGATAGAGCTAATATTTGCGGCAAGTTAAAGAGTTGGATATTTTATGCACCATCTATTAGTTATAATAGCTTTGGTGCATTAAGCCAGTTTCAGTTCACGCTTTCTACGTTTGCTAACGTTCCGGTTTTTCAAGCAACAGTAAGCGTTCCGCCAAGCATAACTAACGGTGATGGCACATATACCTTTCAGGGGGTTACTTATAATACTTTAACCCAAAGCAATGCGGCTGTATTTCAATACATTGCAAATCAAATAAATACAGACTACGGAACACTTGTAAAAGCAGAGGTTCAGGGAGTAAAACTAATAATATCCGAAGTTTCTCAGTTATTGGCCACTACTTCATTTAATTATTCATATACCGGAGTTCCGCTAAAATTATATCCGTACAACTGGTATGGCACAAGTTTACAGGATAGGTATTTTGACAGGTGCAAATGGCAAGCCATGAATGTTCCACAAGGAACCTATGAAGCTGACCCTGCTTATGCACCTAATAACGTTAGAAATAATGTGTGGCAGTTTAGATTACTAAATACCTATACAGATGCAAGTCCTGCTGCACCCGGACTTTGGAGTTTGATACCTACTAATAACTTACAATGTGACGGCTCTAATAATCCCTTATTAAATTTTATAGATGTAAACTTTGAAAACTCTGATTTAATAGACGATTCGACACTTGTTTTGTTTCATCAGATTTGGTTTATATCAAGGGCATTGAACAGCACTATTGGAAAAGATAAGGTAGTTATTCAGCTTTACCCCGAACAGTTTTTAGATTATGATGGTGTAGAGTGGTTTTGCCATTATCAATTTTATAACAATATTTCCTCGACAGCATTAGACCCTGTGGTTTCAGCACAGATGTTTGATGATGTGCCAAATACAAGTGAGGCAGAATTAGAGAATGCTTCATTGATGATAGAGGCAAATACTGAAAGCGGAATAGCAGCACCAAGTAGCTCTAATATTGATTTTAAGGTTCAAATAGTGCCAACAAAACCAAAAATATTTAGAAATATAACTGGTAAAATAAGAATCCTAACTTATGGAATGGGGTTTAATGAGGATTATCCCACTAATGCGAGTTTTTATGAGTTTTATTCGGGGGCTGCAAAATACCCGTTTTGGCAACCTCCAATGTCTGCATTGCGTGGTGGCATTTTTCATAATACAACAAATGTTTCACCAACGCCAAATTTTCCTTATTTCGGTGGTGTCTGTCGGGCGCATAATGGATTTATTGGATTTAAGTCAGACATGGAAACTTCTTTTAATCAACTATTACCATCCGGTGGATGGCCGGTATATGCCGCAGGAACAGATTTTTTTACCATTAGCAAACAAATAAGTGTTGGTTTAGCAACAGATGAGTTTAATGCTTTAGATACATCTAATTCTGGCTATCAAAATTCCTTAAACTCATTTTTTGTATCTAATAATGGGGATATATACAGCACTTTTACGCTATTAGTTCCAGATGGAGAGGAATATATTATAAGATTAGCGTCCCACTGGTGTAGTCCGGGGGATATTCTTAACTATGGGTTTCCGTATAACCTAAATGTTGGTAGAAGCTATCAAAACACCTCAACAAATGTTCATGGATATTTTAATTCAAGCAATGTTTGGGTGTATGATAAAGAAATATCCGTAACAGTAAATGGCGCTGATGTTGATTGTGGCACTTTTGTTGTTATGGATGTAGCGCCTCCACCTGATGCAAGAATTGAAAATTCAGACTCAACACAAAAATGGTATGGAATAAATGGTTATTTATATGACAGCACAGCAAATCCATTAGGACAAGCAAATACCAACATGAATAGCAATTCCTATGATGGCGTTTCAGTTGAAAAAGCACTTGTTAATTATGGTTTTGCTACTGGAGAAGGGCTTGGTATTGGATGGGGCGAAGCATGTACTACCGACCATAATGGTTATTTTTTTGGTATTGGAATTAGGTCTATGGCTGGAGGGGGGAATCAAGGAACTGGCGCATTTATTATGAATGTGTGGCAAGTTGGCATTCCTTCATCAAATGTTACTCATATTGTAAATAATAATAGTTCTTTATTTGTTGGGAAATTAACAGGATTATATAATAAAAATTTAAATGAGTTAATATTTGACCAAACAATTCAAAGCGGTTCTACAAATGGAATAGGATTGGTTATTTGTATGATAACCACTGACATTCCAAATGCAAGGATATTGTGTTCAACAATAATTAAAGGTAAAACAATTGATACAAATGGAAATGCAATAAACAGTGTTTCTGTTATTTATGAAAATGGCAAGATAGGAAGTAGTGATATAAATGGAAACTATGAAATTGTGGCATGGGGAGACATGATTACTCCTATGACAAATAATTTTTCTTTTCATCAACCACAAATACTGACATCTGACAATAATAGAATAGTAGATTCTTTGATTTTTTATGTTCCGGCAGTTTGTAGTGCAACATATCCTAATGGACAAATGATTGGCCCATTACAAATAATGCCATTTGGAAATTCGGGATATACTCCGACAAATCCATTCTTAGTATCAGATTTTGTAATTAATGAACTATTATCTGCTATATCAAAAGCATTAAAGCGCGGTGCCACCTATTTACCCGCATTACGGGTTAATAATTACCCCGGTAAACTAAGCACCTTAATTGAATCAGGTAAAATATATATTCCTTTTGAAACAGAGGACTTATCGCAGTTTCCGTATTTGGTAGATATAAACGGAAATCAGTTTCCACCAAATAGCTATATAATAGGTCAGCCAAAGATTTTATATAATTTTAACAACTCCATGAAACCTACGCCCATTGCGGCTTCGTGGGACTTAATGCTTACGCCAGACCTATTTTATGGCAAATATGTTCAATGGGTTTTAAACTCAGTTCAATATGTTAGTGCGCTACCAACAGATACTACTCCTGCTATAAATACAGCATATCAAAATGCAAATGCCGTAGCTGTTTTATTAGATATAAGCAACATGGCAACATTTGCAGCACAAAATCCAAATAGTCAGATTGGGTATACTTTTACTGCTGGTGACAGAATACGCCTGATTTCAGACAGAACAGGAAATAACTTAGGTCAATATGGAAATATATTTGACTATCCTATAATTGGCACTTACACACCCACAGCCGGTAATCCAAATCAACTAATGGTTGCTATTCCTGAATTGCCATTTGAGATACAGTCTGGGTTTACCGTAGAGATATATACGCCTGCTCAAATAAATCCAGAAGAAACACAGCTATACTACGAAATGGGGCAGCACTTTAATTGCACGAACCCCGGTTCCACGAATAATGAATACGCTGCCCCACCTACTTACATCACTATAAACGGACTGAATTATGCAGTTGTTACGGCAGGTGATACTTATTGGAGGGGTAGGCTAATACAAGTATCTGATTTATTAAACGGGTTTGTATCAGCTATACCTGTAATAATCGAAGCCGAAGATGTAAGTGACTTTTATCCTTCAATAGCAACTGACGCGGGAAGACCGGGACAAGTTAATCCCGAAAATACTCCATTAGCACAAAGGACAAAACTAATTTGCAGTGGCACTTATCTACCTGACGATTCAATTAACGGACTCTCTACCTTCAATCCTAATCAACCAGTAGAAGCCATATTAGACCCTCGATATGGGGCTATTAAGCGCTTGTTTTACGAGAATAACGTATTACAGATAGTTTGCACCGGCAAAGACGTAACTGCCCCTATAAACAGGAATTTGATGTATCAGGGGCAAAGTACACAATCTATTGTTAGTTTGAGTGGTGAATTTTTTAATCCCGAAAACTTTAAGATAGAAGCCAAGAATTTAGGAACTGAATTTGGGGCGAGTACTTTTACGAATAGCGGTATCATATTTGGGATGGCTAATTATGTAGCTAACCTATGGAAGTGGTTTGGAGACGAAAAGGTTATTAGTGATGTTAAAATGATAACTTTCTTCAAGCAACTTCAGTTAGATGGAATAACTGATTGTGTAGGTGCCTATGACCGTTTTTATGAAGAAGCGGTATGGACTTATTGGAGAAAATACACAATTAATGAAAAGCCAACAAGCATAACTTTATCGCCTACGTTAAACGTAGTAGAGTTTTTAATGCCACCCACTTCACCTGTATTGCCTATTTACGGTAACTTAGGTCAGCCACCAGAAGTAAACAGCGAAGTTAGCATGGTAGTAGTTGCTGACGGTGTAACTTATACGATAACCGGAACAGTAAGAACGGTTTTTGGTGATGATGCAAATGGATGGCAGATATTATTTAATATTAATCCATCGGACATAGCCATTGCTAACGCGATAAAAATAGCATTGAGCAGAAACCCTAATCTTTTAGCGCAATTTACCTTTAGTTTACCGGAAACAATTTGTTGGTGCGAAGGAACGGATATAATGAAACAAAGTGGCGAAGGTCAGGTTTGGAGAGGATGGTTAGATATTACGCCTGAAAACTGGTGCCCTATTGGTGCTGATATGGTAAGTTTTAAGGATGGTAAGATTTTTTTAACTACCGGACAAGGGGTAACGCCTAATGCCCCACGAAATAGATTTTTTGGTAAATACTATCCAAGTTTAATAACGCCTGTATTTAATGGTATGTCACGCCAACATAACATGGTTAATAAAGTGTGGAATGCTTTAACAGTATGGATGACGCAAGGACAGCAAGTAGGAGGCGGCAATAAAGGTTCATGCAATTGGTATAGCGACCCAACACAAGGAAATGGAATTGGCATTCAAAATACTTATGGGCAGCTTTCGAGATTAAAGGCTGCTAACTTTGTATTTGATGAAAACCATTGGAGCATTGAATTTCAAAGAGATTTGAATGACATTTCCATACCGCCAGACCAAAATAATCCAAATAACCCACTTGGTAACAGAGTGCTAAATGGAATGGTTCTGCGCTCCGAAGCATTAACTACTGAATTAATTAATGACTATCCGAATGAGATTGTTCTGTATTCAGCTAAAGCGAATTACACACCAAGTTACGGGCCTATTCGTTAATCTGTGGATTGCTTTGTATTAAAAGTGTTTTAGTAAGCAATATCTGACAAGCTACACTACTTGCATTTTGTATAGCGCAACGTGGGACTTTAGCGGCATCAACGATACCGGCAGCGAATAAATCTTCTTGCTTATTCGTAGCTACGTTATAGCCAAAATTATTATTGAAGTTTAATGAGTTGTCTTTTATTTCAGCATTACTCAATAGTTGCAACAATGGCGCTGATAGAGATAATTTTAATGGTGAGTTTTGTAAATCTATCCCTGAATTAAATAAGCACAATCCTCCACCCACAACAATACCTTCTTCAAGAGCAGACCTTGTAGCAAGTATAGCATCTTCAACCCTATCGCGTAATTCGCGTTGTTCAACTTCTGTATTTGCGCCTACGTGGATAGTAGCAATGCCACTTGTTAAACGCGCTAACCTAACAGTTAATTCTTGACGTGACACAGGGAAGTTTTCTTCTTCTAATTGTGCGGTTATTTCTTTGGCACGTTTATTTATAGCAGCTTCGGTATCTGAATTTGCCTCAAAGTTTATAAAGTCTTTACCAACTGTAACCTTTGCGGCGGAACCACAATGAGCAACTTTTGCATCTGAAATTTTAATGCCTTGAGATGTGCCGATTATTGTAGCACCCGTTAATGCAGCAATATCCTTTAGAATCTCTTTACGTTGTTCACCGGCAGAAGGTAACTTAGTTACGCATATTTGAATATCCTTGCGTAAAAAGTTCTGTAATAGCGTTGCAGTTGAAGTTTCGTCCAGTCCATCACACATAAACAAAACAGGTTTACGAAGTTTAGCTATCTCCCAAATTATACCACCGGAAACAATTGCACCTGCATCCGTTTGTCCACCCTTACGCGCAATGTGCATAGGGTCTAATACTTTATTTTCGTAGATTAATACCAATGGATTAACTAATTCAGCCGTCATTTTATTGAAGTTGGTTGAATACTTGGAATCGGTATAGCCACAATCAACTTGTAAGCCTTTTGAGTAACGTATTTCAGTTTGCAATGATAATGCTTCACCCAAGTTACAAAATCCGTTTTTACCTATCTTTCTGTAAGCCTCTGCGATTATACTACCTATATATTCATTACCATTGGCAGCGATAGTAGCTACTTGCTTAAGGTAGTCCATTTCACCTTCTTTAACTTCGTGGGTTGTTAGTGGCGTAGAATTTGATT